>Ga0164313_10000453_pt1 | contig 32746 bp, 29 predicted proteins | sample GuaBasSedimGuay4_FD_113735 | JGI IMG/M metagenome (GOLD analysis project Ga0164313, IMG submission 113735) | Subseafloor sediment microbial communities from Guaymas Basin, Gulf of California, Mexico - Guay4, Core 4569-4, 0-3 cm | ecosystem: Environmental > Aquatic > Marine > Hydrothermal vents...
CGAGAAACATAAGACATCAAGCTTATTGTGTTCAAGGGTCCTATTGTTTCGATTTCGATAGCGATCCCGATTTCGATTTGGATCATTCAATCCAACAATACTACAACTGATCGGGAGATGATCTACATTTTTTAGGTACTTCATTGCATTATTAGAATTTCTGGATCACCTGGGTCAGGTTTCTCCGGAATACCTATGGATTTATCGGGGAATCAGTTTATGAAAAATCTTTCCATACTGGGCTCCACGGGTTCCATCGGAACCAACGCACTCGAGGTTGTGGCCAGGTTCCCGGAACGTTTCCGGGTGAAAGCCTTGACGGCAAAATCGAATCTGGCACTGCTTGCCGATCAGATTCGTAAATTTTCTCCTGCCATGGCGGTGGTCTATGATGAAGAAGGGGCGGAGCAGCTGTGTAAGAAGCTTCCGGATGATATGGATATCAGCATACGCTCCGGGAAGGAAGGTTATATCGCCGCGGCAACACTGCCCGCCGCCGACACCGTTGTGGCCGCCATGGTGGGTGCCGCCGGGCTCATGCCTACGGTAGCGGCTATCAAATCGGGCAAAACTATTGCGCTGGCCAATAAGGAAACCCTGGTCATGGCCGGTGAACTGGTGATGAATCTGGCAGCAGACCACCATGTGAGCATTCTGCCCATCGACAGTGAACACAGCGCTATTTTCCAGTGCCTGGAAGGTAACCGGCGAGACGACCTTCAGCGTATATTGATCACGGCTTCGGGGGGGCCGTTTTTCCAACGGGATGCCGATACGTTTGCAACCATTCGACCGTCAGATGCGTTGAAACACCCCAACTGGCAGATGGGCAGCAAAATTACCATCGACTCGGCCACACTCATGAACAAAGGCTTGGAAGTTATCGAAGCCAAACACCTGTTTGCGGTTGATCTTTCAATGATCGAAGTTGTCGTCCACCCGCAGAGTATTATTCACTCCATGGTGGCCTACAGGGACGGGTCAATCATTGCCCAGCTCGGTATTCCGGATATGAAAAGTGCCATTGCTCTGGCCCTGTCCTACCCCGAACGCCTGCCGTTGCAGCAGCCGCTTCCTGATTTCAGCGGTTTGGGAAAATTCACATTTGCCAAACCGGACATTCAGAAATTTCCCTGCCTGGCTTTGGCCATCGAGGCCTGCCAGGCAGGTGGTACTTTTCCAGCCGTGCTGAATGCGGCCAATGAAATTGCGGTGGCATCGTTTTTAAAGGACGGGTTGCCGTTTGATAAGATTCCTGCAGTGATCCGGATGGCGCTTGAACATCTGGGCGGATCGGGAAAGCCTTCCCTGGAAGATATCCTGGATACCGATCAAGAGGCGCGGTTCTATGCAGTCGAAGCGATTGCCAAAATGATGCGCGGCCCGCTGTGACCGGTTGACGTCGCCGCGGTTCGTCCTTATTATGGGATATATTAATCAAGGTAGTTTCAAACATTTTGGATCAATATAATGAGTACCAATATATTTGCATTTGTTGTCGTTCTGGGCATTCTCATTTTTTTTCATGAGCTGGGGCACTTTCTGGTGGCCAGACTGCTTGGCGTAGGGGTCGAAAAATTTTCTCTGGGTTTCGGACCGCGGTTGTTCGGGAAGAAAATCGGTCTGACCGATTATCGAATTTCAGCCATCCCCCTCGGCGGGTTTGTGAAAATGGTGGGGGAAGACCCGACCGCAGAAATGGACCCTGAAGACATTCCCATATCGTTTACCCATAAGCATGTTTTCAAGCGCATTCTGATTGTTGCCGCAGGTCCTGTATTCAACCTTCTGCTTGCGGTTATGATTTTTTATGTCATCTTCCAGGTGTCGGGCACCTATATCCTAATGCCTTCCATCGGCGGCGTACAGGAGAATTCTCCGGCCGCCAGCGCTGGACTGCAGACAGGCGACCGGATAACAGCCATTGACGGTACGCCCATTTCAAGCTGGGAGGAGATGGCCGTCGCGATAACAGCCTCTGCCGGGCGGCCCATAGCCCTCACCATCCAACGACCCGAGTGGGATATTTTTACGGTCTCGATTACCCCCCAGGCAGCGATGTCGAAGAATTTATTCGGAGAAGATATCGAGCGGCACCTCATCGGCATCTCATCCGCCGGGGAGGTGGTCAACCAGAGGCTGAATCCCATCGAAGCCCTTTCCGAAAGTTTTCGGCAGACTTACAACATCACCAAACTTACCATCGTCAGCATCATCAAGTTGATCCAGGGAACGGTTTCCACGAAGACCCTGGGGGGACCGATCATGATTGCTGAACTGGCCGGTCAGCAGGCCAGGGAAGGTGCTTTAAACCTTGTATTCTTTATCGCCCTCCTGAGCATAAATCTGGCCATCATCAATTTTCTGCCCATCCCGGTGCTGGATGGCGGTCATATTCTGTTTTTCTTGATAGAAGCCATAATACGGCGCCCTGTGAACACGCGCATGCGTGAAATCGCTCAGCAGGCCGGGATCTTTATTCTTATCATGCTGATGATATTTGTTTTCTACAATGACCTTTCCCGGATATTCTCGAGTTAACGACCATCGTCCGGCATCCGGTATGCCCCCTGGCAAAAAAATAAAGCCGTAGATTCTCAGCGTTTAGGCGCTGAAAATTTGAAGTTATTTTTATAGGTGCCCCAATCTCGCCGATGCCCCTCTCCATGCCCGTGTTCTGCTTGAAGGATGTGTTGCATTAGATTGCCATGTTGTTTATGCAACCATAGGGTTGAGTCTGACAACCCGGTGTGTTATAGCGATCAATATTCGTGCATCCTGAACTGAGTTTTTCAAATTTAGGCTTAGAAACCCGTCAGTCATATAAGTTTTCATGCCTGACGCGTACAACGAAGCGTGAAACATTATTCATCATACACATTAGAAACATGTATCAGCACGGATGGTGTTTAATATCCCAGGTTTTGGGATAGGAATACTGTTTTCAAAATACGGCTGACTGTTTCTAATGAAGGATTGTCTCCCGGGGCACCCGGGAGACAATCCTTTATTAGGGGACTTATCCATGCCACACCGACTTGAGATCGCTCTTCGGCCCGAACTGCCCGATGCTGAAGGCCAGGGGATACGCAGAAAAGCACTAGACTACTTTGGCATTGAGCTTGACAGCGTGCGGGTGATTCAGATCAACACCATGGATGTGGATCTGGCGCCGGCTCAATATGATACCCTTCAGACGGATATTTTTACCAACCCGGTAACGCAAGTTTCTTCCTATGCGCCGTTGCCCCTCGATTTTGACTGGATCATCTGGGTGGGATACCGACCGGGGGTCAAAGACAATCCGGGCAGCACTGCGGTTGAAGCCATCGAAGACGGGCTGGGCCTCAAACTGGGGGAGGCCGGTGCCGTATACACCTCCAAACGGTATTGCATACAATCACGGGATCTCACTGTAGATGCGATAAATAAAATTGCCGGTGAACTCCTGGCCAACGATTTGATCCAGCAGTGGAAGATTTACAGCCCGGCCGAGTGGGACCCGACCGAGGGCATCGGTATCGTCATTCCCAAGGTCGTCCTCGACCATGCCCCAACGGTATCAACCATTTCGGTTGAGAGCGATGCTGCGCTGCAGGAAATCAGCAACCAGAGAAATCTGGCGCTGACTCCCAGTGATATACCCACCATCAGAGCTTATTTTCTTAAAAGGGATGTGTTGCAGCAGAGAACGACAAAGGGGTTGTCCAAGCCGACCGATGTGGAACTGGAGTATATTTCCCAGGCCAGGAGCGATCACTGTAATCACAATACTTTCCAGGGACTGTTCCGCTATAAAAACCTCAAGACCGGTCGCACGGAGATTGTCGACAATCTTTTCAAAACGTGCATCGAGGGACCGACCCTTGAATTGAAAAATAAAAAAGACTGGGTGGTGTCGGTCCTGTGGGACAATGCCGGGGCAGGACGGTTTGACCGGGATCATCATTATGTCATTACCGGTGAAACCCATAACTCACCTTCCAACATGGAGGCCTATGGCGGGGCGATTACCGGTATCGTCGGCATATACAGGGATCCCATGGGGACCGGCAAGGGCGCCAGACTTATTATGGGCAGCTATGGTTTCTGTGTCGGTGAACGGGATTACGATGGAGATCTCAATCCGCGCCTTCACCCGCGACGGCTTCTCGACGGTGTGATCGAAGGTGTCAGGGATGGCGGCAACAAAAGTGGTATTCCCACAACATTCGGGCAGGTCCTCTTTCACCACGGGTACATGGGAAAGTGTCTCGTTTTTGTGACTGCCGTGGGTATTATGCCCGCGCTTATCGACAATGCACCTTCGGAGACAAAGGACATCTTTCCGGGTGATCTGGTGGTGATGAGCGGCGGCAGGGTGGGCAAGGACGGCATTCACGGCGTCACCGCAGCGTCAGAGACATTTTCTGAAAACACACCTGCCGGGCATGTTCAGATCGGGGACCCCTACACGCAGAAAAAGATGCATGATTTTCTCCTGGAGGCTAGGGATGAGGGGCTCATACGTTTTATCACCGATAATGGCGGTGGCGGATTGTCCTCGTCCGTGGGTGAAACTGCGCGTTTTTCGAATGGGTGCGACGTTCAACTCGAGAAGGTTCCCCTTAAATACGACGGCCTGGATCAGTGGGAAATCTGGATTTCGGAATCTCAGGAACGCATGACCATTGCCGTCGAACCTAAGAATATAGACCGTTTTTTCAAGTTGTCCCGGAAGCATGCCGTGGAAAGCACCGTCATCGGGACCTACACCGATAGCGGAAAGCTCAACATTACTTTCAATGGTGAGACGTGCGCATTTGTAGATATTGATTTCCTGAAATCCGGATTTCCCCAGTGGGAGTTCGATGCGGTGTGGCAACTTCCCGAATTAAGGGGGTTGCACGAACCTGTTTTGAGCGTCCCTGGAGATTACGGCAGACTGTTGCTGGAAATGTTGTCCGGTCCGAACATCTGCTCGATGGATTGGATAACGCGGCAGTATGACCACGAGGTGCAGGGTACCAGCGTCATAAAACCGCTGGTGGGTGAAGACCGCGATGTCAACAGTGATGCCGCCGTCATCAGGCCGGTGCTTTCCTCTCTAAAGGGGCTTGCTTTCTCGCAGGCGCTTATCCCGGCATATTCGGAAATCGATGCCTATCACATGACAACCTGCACCATTGATGAAGCCGTCCGCAGGCTCATTGCGGTGGGGGGGGATCTTGCGCATGTCGGCGGGGTGGACAATTTTTGCTGGCCCAGCATCCAGTACCACCCGGTGGAAAACCCGGATGGCAAGTATAAGGCCGCACAGCTGGTGCGGTCTTGCCTGGCCCTGCGTGACATCTGCCTGGCATACGAAATTCCGCTATTATCCGGCAAGGACAGTATGTATGTAGACGGGTACCTTACGGGGCGATACGGAGAAAGCCATAAGCTTTCGGCATTGGAAACGCTCCAATTCTCAACCATAGGCGTGATTGACGATATTGAGAAGTGCGTGAGTATGGACAGCAAGGTGCCGGGGGATCTGGTCTACATTGTGGGGACGACGCGCAATGAACTGGGCGGGAGTGAATACTACCAACACCTTGGCTACACTGGCCTGAATGTCCCCAGGGTACTCCCGGACCTGTTTCTGCCTCTTTACCAGGCTTTGAGCCAGACCATCAAGGATGGAATGGTGGCATCGGTTCACGGTATTTATCGTGGCGGTTTGGGGGTTCATGCCGCACTGGTCGCCATGGCCGGGAATCTGGGCATGGATGTAGATTTAGGACTGGTCCCGGTGGAGGAGTCCCTGCGGGATGATACCATTCTTTTTTCGGAATCGAGCGGCCGGTTTATCGTAACTGTCGATCCGGCGAAAAGGGATGCGTTCGAACAGAAGTTCAAGGGGCAGCCGTGTGCCTGCATTGGCAAGGTCGTTGAAGAAGAGAGGGTCAACATAAAGGGAAATGACGGAAAAGTGATTCTTGCGAAGTCAGTGCCGGAACTAAAAAAAGCATGGAAACAACCGTTCGGAGACTTGATATGAGTGACATAAATGTCGTTGTGCTTACCGGTTATGGCTTGAACTGCGATCATGAAACGGCCTACGGATTCGAACTGGCCGGTGCCAAGTCCCACCGTATACATATAAATTCTCTGATCGACGGATCCGTAGCGCTTGATGATTTTCAGATTCTGGTGTTCGGGGGTGGTTTCAGCTGGGGAGATGATCACGGGGCGGGCGTTATACAGGCCTTGCGCATGCGTACGAATATCGGAGAGCAGATCCATGCGTTTGTGACCAGGGGTAACCTGATCATCGGGATCTGTAACGGGTTTCAGACGCTGGTCAACATGGGGCTGCTTCCCGGGTTTGAAACGGCGGTGTCCGCAGAAAACAGCGTGCGGCAGTCTGTTGCCCTTACCTTTAATGACTGTGGTAATTTCAGAGATGCATGGGTTAAGATGAAGACCAGGCCGGAGTCGCCTTGTATTTTTACACGCGGTCTGGACGACCTCGAACTCCCGGTAAGACATGGCGAGGGTAAATTTATTACAGATGCCAAAACCGTTGAACGGCTGTTCGACAAAAATCAGGTCGTTCTCCAGTACACCCGTTCTGACGGTAGCGCAGCCAATGAGGAATTTCCTTTCAATCCCAATGGGTCGATGCGGGATATCGCCGGGATCTGCGATGCTACCGGTCGTGTTTTCGGGCTCATGCCCCATCCCGAGGGGTACAACCACTGGACCAACCATCCGGACTGGACGCGCCGCAAAGAAATGCTTATCCGCCGTGGGGAGCAGCCGCCCAAAGGCCTGACACCGGGTATCCAGATATTTCAGAACGCCGTCGACTACCTGCAGTTGTAGTATTATTGGATTGAGTGATCCAAATCGAAATCGGGATCGCTATCGAAATCGAAATCGAAACAATAGGACCCTTGAACACAATAAGCTTGATGTCTTATGTTTCTCGATAGGCTATGTCGCCTATCAATAAACAGATGCTAAATCGGTATCATGCAACCCGTTCCCCTGCTAATTCCAGGTGCCCGTCTCTCCGTTGTCGCTCTTCACAATTCGCGGGTTGCCGTTGATGTTCACGTGAATCCCCATGTATGCGCCCGGCTTGCTGCACAAGTAGACATGTCCCCCTAATCCGTTGGGAAACCCCATATGATTAAATCGGGTTTTGGGAATGCCTCCCGCGAAGGAGGCCTTCAACAGCTGGACTCCCGGCGGTAGGCTGCCTTTTCTCACGATTCGTTCGTCGGTTTCGCGCGTCCACAATGCCGACTTACTATGTCCGTTGTCCACAAAGACAACGTAAGTGCCGTCAAGGGCACCATCGCCATCCGGGTCGAAGGTCACGATGACATTGCGGTTCTCTTTGACGGCAACCATCCGGGCATGCTGAATGTCCACAAACAGGTTAATGGCGGCATTATGCAATCTGGCATTGCGCAACCAATTTCCCACCTGTGGAATGGCGATGCCTGACAGGGTTCCCAAGATAGCCAACGTGACCACTAACTCTAAAATTGTGAAAGCCTTGTTTTGCTTCATGACAGCCCAAGAATTTTATCTTTGATGGTTCCAGTTTCACCTTCAATTGGTTTTCAACACATAAGGCCTTTAATGTATGTTGTATTAGTTGGTATCTGATTTCAACCCTGGATAACTTCGGTACTATTACTGTCGACTTTTGGGTATAATACCCAGAAAAGAGGATGCAGTGCTGGACAGTCTTTGAAATTTATTATAAAGAAAACCAGGATATCATTAAAAAGGAGAAATGCTTATGAAGGTTCATTGGTGGATTTTGATACTGGCGGCGCTCTTGATGGCCTCTGTGTCCCAGGCTGAATACTACAAATATACGGATGAAAATGGTGTTCTACGTTTTACTGATAACCTCCAGGAAGTACCTAAATCCCAGCGTAAGGACGTGAAGGAATACTGGGAAATCAAGTCCGATGACGCTGCCCAGCCTGGCTCACCGACCGAAGATGCCGCTGAGGCCGAGAACATGAAAACGCGCGAAGAGACCCTGAGAAACGAAAAGGCTGTCCTGGACCAGGAATACGAAGCGCTGGACACCGAGAAAAGGGTGCTGGAAGCGGAAAGCAAAAAAACGAGATCCAAATCCGAGAATAAAAAGTTTGAAGCACGGATTGAGGCCTACAATGCCAGAACCGCTGATTACGAAGAGAAACGGCTGGTGTTCAAAGAAAAGGTGGATGCTTTTAACGCAGATGTGCAAACGCAGTGAGGACTTGATTGACACGTTTATGCGATTTATTTATAAACAGAAGGTCCTGTAGTGTCGATCAAGAGATCGCAACAAAAGTGCTCCAATCCTAAAAATAATCTGCTGGATGATGCCATATGACGACCCATGAAAAACATCCGAACCGTCGAGTTAATCATGAAAACCCAGGCTCAAAGGTAGGGACTCCCGGGGATGACCGCTTTGGTGGATCTGCCGATGAAACCGGACCGGGGGCGGCCATCCATAAAATGAGCGCCATCGTTTCCGGTAAGAGCAAATTTTACCCTGAAGATTACCGGCAATTTGCCAGATATTTTGATATTCCCGTTGCTGATGCGGAGCAGGTTGCCGCGCTTCTGTCCGGTTGTTTTGATCTGAACGGCCGTTTTCAGCGGGAGACATTCGAAAAATACCTGCCCGAATTTTCGCGTTATGATAAAAATATTTTTCAGATTTTTTGGAACTGTCTTAACATTTCCCTGGATCGAAATGACCGTGTAGCCTTTTTAAATTCGATGCAGCTGCTGATCGTCCGGCTGAAGCAGCCCAAAAAAGCACTTAAAACCCTTTTAAACGACTTTACCCACGACCCGGATGGGATTGCTGTTTCGGACAGGGATGCACTGATGCTGTCCAATCTGCTGATACGCAAGTATAATAAGGAACTCTATACGGATATTGAAACAACACCCGAAGAAGTGCTCCTGGTAAAAAACGGCCTGGACAGAGATATGACCAAGTACGCTCAGTGGCGCATTGAAAGTGCGGGGGAAGTATTTCAGCATAAAATTCACACTATCGGTACCCGAATAGTATCCGCTATTGACGCCGGGCAGAAGGAGGCTGACGGGTTGTCCGTAGATTTTTTGCTTTCGCTGGACCGTGAGGTGCAGATGTTCCTTTCTCTCGTGGGTGGCGATGCCGCCTACCGTATTATCAGATCAGCCGTAGAGGCATACGGCAACCCCGAAAATCGCATTTTTAAATTTTCAAACAGTTTTAAGTATTTGCCGATGCTGTTGCAGCACCTGAAAGTGCTGGTCCGGGGACTGGGTCGCGTGGGGGGCAAGCAGGACCTTCAGTTGTTCCAGGAAATTAAACAGCACGAGGCTGCATTCATACAATTTGGGGATGACCCAGAGTACCATGGTCTTGTAAGGCAGGTGCTTCAATGGGTGGACATATCCATTGACAGAGCCGCCGCAAACCCTGCCAACTGATATGAAAAACGATTTGAAAAATCCTCTTTCTGATGAAAATGTCTGCCGTACGCTGGTTCAGAACAAGCTCATATCTCAGGCTCAGGCAAAGAATATTTTAAGTAAGCGTGAGCCGCTAAAAAGGAAACTGAAGCAGCGGACAGCCGGGAAAAAACACAGCGCAAAGGCTACGGATCGTGAGGCCGACAAGATAACGATTATCGATGTTATCGGTTCGCTCAAGATAAAACGAATCGATAACCCTTCCCTGATCCTCGACGAAGAGCATATCTACCAGGTATTGGCCGGGGCCTGGCAGGTACCCTATAAAAAAATAGATCCGTTGAAATTGGACTTGAATGTTGTCACCTCCATCATTCCGCACTCATTTGCCAGGCGGCACCTTGTCCTGCCTCTGTCTATTAACGACGGGCGCCTGACGGTGGCAACACCCAACCCGTTCAATTCAGAACTCCTGGAAGACATTGCCAGGGCCAGCAACCTCGAAGTTCAGGCTGTGGTCAGTTCCAAGGGGGAAATCGTTAAGCTGATTAACGAGTTTTTCGGTTTCAAGCGATCCATCACGGCTGCCGAAGATCAGTTCTCATCCCCCCTCGTGGACCTGGGAAATCTGGAGCAGTACGTTCGGATTGCCTCGGATGACGAGCTGCCCTCCAACGACCAGCACATCGTAAAAGCGGTCAACCATCTTTTTATCTATGCACTCGACCAGAAATCGAGCGATATTCACCTCGAGCCCAAGCGGGAGGCAGGCCTGGTGAGGATGCGCATCGACGGTATCCTGCATACGGTTTACAAGATTCCCAAAAACGTTCATACGGCTATCGTCAGCCGTATTAAAAGCCTGTCCCGCATGGACATCGCGGAGAAAAGAAGACCGCAGGACGGGCGCATTAAAACCGGCAAGGATGGCGCCGAAGTCGAGGTTCGTGTCTCCATGATACCGACGGCTTTCGGTGAAAAGGTCGTCATGCGCATCATGGATCCGGATATTCTTTTTCAGGATCTGGAAAAACTGGGTTTTACCGCCACTGACCTGATTCGATACAATGCTCTTATTAACGTTTCCAATGGGATTGTGCTGGTGTGCGGCCCAACGGGGAGCGGTAAATCGACAACCCTTTATTCGACGCTGCGCTATCTGCACTCCCCGGAAATCAATATCACAACCGTGGAAGACCCCATCGAGATGATTCACCAGGATTTCAATCAGATATCCGTTAATCCCGTAGTGGGCATCAATTTCGGCAACATTTTAAGGAATATTTTGCGGCAGGACCCGGATGTGATCATGATCGGGGAGATGCGGGATCTCGAAACAGCCGAGAATGCCGTCCAGGCAGCCCTGACCGGGCACCTGGTCCTTTCGACGCTGCACACGAATGATGCCCCGACCTCCGTAACCCGCCTCATCGATCTGGGGATACCGCCTTTTTTGATCCAGGCTACCCTGAGGGGTGTACTGGCCCAGCGTCTGGTCCGCAAGATTTGTCCGCACTGTAAAGAAAAATTTGTGATTGATGCGGAGGAACTGGATGACATGGGGCTTCATGTCGGGCGATCCGGAAAATTGGACGGTTTTCGCGGGAGAGGATGCCAGCGATGCAGGGGAACCGGCTATAAAGGCAGGACCGGCATCCATGAAGTGCTGCCCTATTCCGAGACGATCAAAAAAATCACCGTGAAAAATACGGACCTGGAGTTGCTGAGAGCACAGGCCATAAAAGAGGGGATGGTCAACCTGAGGGAGAATGCCATCCGGAAGTTTTTAGATGGCGTGACGACGTATCAGGAGGTATTGCGGGTGACTTGGGAACAATTTTGACAGCAACCCCCTAAATTTTCATGCTCTGACGCGCACAGCAAAGCATAAAACATCCACTATCACTAAATTATCCGTATGTTCATTTTACGCGAATTCATGAAAAAAGGGTGCCGGTTCTGTAGGCACCCTCTTTTTTTTGTTTCAGATCCGTATTATTCGACCGGTGTCCGGAAGGTGGCACCGGGTGCCACGGCGTAGTCCGTCTGGGTCAACAGTACCGTGGATACAAATTTTTCGGTGTGCAGTACGATTAACCTGCCGTAATCTATAGGTGAGTAGAGTACCTTTTTATTGTTCTGGATTCCTTCCTGACGGTGATAAATGCTGTACTGCTGCCCCGGCACAATATCGTCCTCACTGCCTTTGTCGATGAAGGCGACCATGTGATCACCAAGCAGTACCGCGTGCTCTTCCGAGATTATAATCCTGCCGTCGATGCCTGAGGGGCTGAGAGCGATGGGAATCCTCGGGGAACGTCGAACATAGGGCAGAATGAAATCATCGACATTGATGGCCCGGTATGACGCCACCACATTGCCCACCACATAATCGGACTCCTTTTTGGTGATTTCGATCCTGCCGACAATATAATACTGGGCTCCAAGTTTCCTGTTTTGTTTTCTGTCAGGTGTGGGCTCCAGCTTTCTGTAGATGGTAAACTGACTGCCGCGCTGCAGCTTTTCGGCGTTTTCCTCATCATAAGCCATGTAAACGGTATCTCCGGTATCAACCAGCCGTTGATTGTCTTTAATGTCGAAGATGGTCGCCAGAGGCTTAATCTCTTCCTTGGTGATAAAACCGACCTGATCTATGGAAGGGTAGAGATAATAAACCGGTTCCGCCACTTTCCCCTGATCAGCGTCATCGGAGATCTCGACATCTGCAGAACTTTCTTCAGCCAGACTCTCGGTTTCAGGCGCTGTCAGGCTGAATGTGTCACTGCCTTTTTTCTGGTAAAGCCGGATGCGTTCACCGGGATATATCCAGTGCGGATTGGGGATTTGATCATTTTCCTGCCACAGTTCCGGCCATAACCAGGGTGAATCGAAAAAGTGATCGGACAGATCCCAGAGCGTGTCGCCTTTCTGGATGGTATAGTAGAATCCTGCTTCATGCTCGACAGTTTCCTGAACTGCCTGTGCCAGGGAACCGGGTGCAAAGGCCAGCGCCATTGTGGCGGATACAAACAAGCAGGTGATTGCCATCATGATTCTGTTACCATTCATCACTGGTCTCCATATTTGGGTTGCGGTTGGCGGTTGATGACCATTACACCCTCCCTACTATCCTGTTTTGGTGTGTTTTGTCAAGCATTTCAGCCCAATCGGAACATCAAATAAAAAACCCCCGTACTTTTTCATGTACGGGGGTTTTTATGTAACTAAGGGTATTACGGATCGGTTACATCATACCGCCCATGCCGCCCATGCCGCCCATGCCCGGTGCGCCAGCCGGCATAGCCGGTTCTGGCGTGTCACTAGGCTTTTCGGCGACCATGGCCTCGGTGGTCAGCATCAGACCGGCAACGCTGCCTGCGTTCTGCAGGGCAAAGCGTACGACCTTGGTCGGATCGATCACACCGGCCTTGATCAGGTCTTCATAGGTGTTGGTTTCGGCGTTGTATCCAACGGCGCCGTCGGTATTCTTAACCTTGTCGATGACCACGGATCCTTCATAACCGGCGTTGTTGGCAATCTGGCGCAGGGGTTCTTCGATAGCGCGCATGACAACTCTTACACCCAGTTTCTGATCGGCCTTGATTTTTATCTTTTCCAGAGCGGGCAGGGTGCGGACGAGCGCTACACCACCACCGGGGACGATGCCTTCCTCAACTGCCGCACGCGTGGCGTTCAGTGCATCTTCCACCCGGGCTTTCTTCTCTTTCATCTCGGTTTCGGTGGCTGCGCCGACGTTAATGACAGCTACACCGCCGATCAGCTTGGCCAGTCGTTCCTGGAGTTTTTCACGATCATAATCCGAGGAGGTCTCATCGATCTGAGCACGGATCTGTTTGACACGGCCTTCCAGGGTGGCACGTTTGCCGGCGCCGTCGACAACCGTTGTGTTGTCCTTGTCGATGGTAATGCGTTTGGCTTTACCCAGATCGGTTACGGTGAGGTTTTCGAGCTTGATGCCCAGGTCTTCCGATACAACCTGGCCGCCGGTCAGAATGGCGATGTCTTCGAGCATGGCCTTTCTGCGATCGCCGAATCCTGGTGCTTTGACGGCCGCAACATTCAGGGTGCCTCTCAATTTATTGACAACCAGTGTGGCCAGGGCTTCACCGTCTACGTCCTCGGCGATGATCATGAGCGGCTTACCCATCTTGGCAACCTGCTCGAGTACGGGAAGAAGGTCTTTCATGTTGCTGATTTTCTTTTCGTTGATCAGAATGTAAGGGTCTTCAAGGGACACAACCATTTTTTCCGGATCGGTTACGAAGTAGGGAGAGAGGTAGCCGCGGTCGAACTGCATACCCTCTACGACCTCAAGGGTCGTATCCATGCTTTTGGCCTCTTCAACCGTGATGACACCCTCTTTGCCGACTTTGTTCATGGCTTCGGCAATAATGTTTCCGATGGTCGTATCATTGTTGGCCGAGATGGTGCCCACCTGGGCGATTTCCCTCTGATCCTTGGTCGGTTTGCTCATCTTGTGAAGTTCTGCGACAGCTACATCTACGGCTTTATCAACGCCCCTTTTAATCGCCATGGGGTTGTTGCCGGCCGCTACGAGTTTCTGACCTTCCTCGTAAATACCACGGGCGAGCAAGGTGGCGGTGGTGGTGCCGTCGCCGGCCATGTCACTGGTTTTGCTGGCAACTTCTTTAACCATCTGGGCGCCCATGTTTTCAAATTTATCTTCAATCTCGATCTCTTTGGCAACGGTTACACCGTCTTTGGTTACGGTAGGGGAGCCCCAGGATTTGTCGATAACGACGTTCCGGCCCTTGGGGCCAAGTGTCACAACAACTGCGTCAGCCAATGTTCTTACACCGTTAAGCATTGCTTCACGGGCTTTCATGTCGTACTTAACTATTTTTCCAGCCATCTTAATATTCCTCCATCACTAAATAACAGTTAGATTATTCGATTACGCCAAGAACATCGTCTTCACGCATGATAATGTATTCATCACCATCGACTTTGACTTCGGTTCCGGCATATTTGCCGAACAGAATCTTGTCGCCTTTTTTAACTTCCAGAGGGACACGTTTGCCGTCGTCGCCGACTTTCCCGTTGCCCACGGCAGAAATCTTGCCCTCGGCAGGTTTTTCCTTGGCGGTGTCGGGGATGATGATGCCACCCTTGGTTGTTGTTTGCTCTTCTACGCGTTGTACCAAAATACGATCCTGCAATGGTCTCAGTTTCATTTTTCCAACTCTCCTTTTTCGTGTTTCATAATGGTTGACAATTAAAATTAACCGCTAACAAATGTTTATAACTTTAAGGTGAAGAACGATTTTAAAAAAAAATAATCACACATTTTTGTTTGTAAAGAGTCGCGGATAAAAAAATACATCATTCTAATCAACGACTTTTTTAGGCGTTTTTTTTGTACTGTCCGTTCCCCCCCCCGACGCCTTTTTTTCAGGTTTTGAGGAAGGTTCGCTGGGCGATTTTTCCGGACCGGGAGAAGGTTTTTTGGAGCGGTCGGCATAATCGGTCACATACCATCCGGTTCCCTTGAGCTGGAAGCTGCTCTGTGAGACGAGCTTGTGCAATTTTCCGGAACAGTGATGGCATTTGACAAGGGGCTTGTCGGAAAATTTCTGGAGGGCTTCTTCGACCCTTCCACATTGGGTGCATTCATATTCATAAATGGGCATTTTGAGAAACTCTCCTCACGGAATAATCAAACTAAAGGCAAGTTTAAAAAGATGAACTAATATAGTGAGTGTATTGACGATGTCAAGGTGCGGATTCTGCAATTTTACCGCATTTGGCAGTGGTTGTCTGGTTTACCTGTGGGGTGCCATGCCGAGGCTGTGCCTGGTTTCAGGATTTAAGTCCGTCGATGGGTGATCTCCAGCGTTTATAGAACTGCAGGACGAAGAGCACCCCGTCCAACCGGACGGGATTGAGGATGGCATGGGTATATTTATGGACGCGTTTTTCCTCTTCAACTCTTTCTTCCGCCGAAGCGTCGAAGTTCTGGAGAAATTTGCTGAACCTGACAATATGGATCAGCTCGTGGGTGATAATATACAGCACAAAAGGGAACAGCTTTAAATCCGATTGCGTGTCCAGGATGGCTAGGATAGCGTGGTCCTGGAGACAGATTTTGTAGAAATCGTAGGCGGTCGAACCCAGGGAGGTGTCTTTCAGCTGCCCCTCATAACGGATGACCTGCGCAAATGGACCGTCCACAATTTCGTCCTCGGTCAGATCGGCCCGTGTTTTGACGTCATACTTGGGATGAAGCCATTCACTGGCGGACATTTTATAAAAGTTACTCACCAGTTCTTCCGCCATGGCCGCCGATGAATTTACGATTTTGATTGCCTCGGAGTTGAATGTATGGGATTCATTAGAAACAGTCATCGCCCTATACGCTATTAATGTCGTATGTCGTCATTATGTTCCGAATTGAAATTCAGATGTTGTCACGGTTATCGGCAACATCGTATTTTGAATAGGTATCACACCCTTACAAGGTATACAAGACTTTGGCGCTATTATTCCTGCAAACAATAAAAAAAATATGGACACGGGATAGATAAAAGTGCTATAAAATATAGTTACGCTGAAACTGAATGCAGCATTGAAAATTGATAGTTCAAGATTATATTAAATATGATTGGGGGTGATCTTCTGGGAAGTGTCGTAAAAAAACGCAGAAAGAAAATGCGCAAACATAAACACAGAAAATTGTTAGCCCGAACACGGCATCAGAGAAGAAAAGGTAAATAAAAAAAGGGTGCAGGCCTGCGCTATGTACAGGTCTGCACCTTTTTTATTTGTGTGTGTCCTCATACCCTTTCAGATATTTGAAGAACTCGGAGTCGGTCGATAGGATGAGTTCACTGTCCTTGCCGAGGGCTTCGTTGTAGATTTCAAGGGTTTTGGTGAACGAGTAGAACTCGGGATCGATGCTGAATGCGTTGGCAAATATGGTTGTTGCTTTGGCATCGGCCTCTCCTTTTATTTCCTGGGCTGTCCGGTAGGCCTCCGAGGTGATCTGTTTCAGATACCGCTCCTTTTCTCCCAGGATTTTCCGGGCTTCGCCCTTGCCTTCGGAACGAAATTTTTCAGCAATTTGCTTCCGTTCTGCAATCATTCTGCCGTAAACTGATTTTCTGACCTGCTCCACATAATTGATGCGTTTGATTTTTACATCCACCAGTTCGATGCCGAATGCCGAGAGCTTGGGTTGGGCCTGTCTCAAGATTCCCTGGGTGATTTCACCTCTGCCAATTTTAATAGCGTAGGTATCCCGCTTATTCTCCGCTTCATCTTCACGGCCGATTTCGGTTGTATCCATCTCCCGGTTCGAGTTTCTCACCGCTGAAATGAGCCTGTGGGATGTGATGGCGTTCCGGACGGCGGGGTCGATAATATCATTGAGTTTCCCAATGGCATTGAAACGGTTGTTGACTGTCTGAAAAAAGGTGATGGGGTCGACGATTTTCCAGCGGGCAAAAGTGTCCACCCAGATGAAGGTCTTGTCCAGGGTGGGGATCTGGCCGGGGTCACCATCCCATCCCAGAAGATTTTTCGCAAAATAATTGGCTTTTTGAATGAACGGTATCTTGAATTTCAGCCCCGGGTCAACCTTGGGATCGCCAATGATTCTTCCGAACTGGGTGATCACAACCTGCTGGGTTTCGTCAACCGTGTAGGCTGCGTTATAGATAAACACGATAAGCACTATTGCAACAATGATGATTAAGCCTTTTGGTTTCATTTGGTCACACCGCCCTGGTTTCCGAGGTTAAGTAAGGGGAGTATATTCTGCTGATCTGCATCGATGATATATTTCTTGCCGAGTTTCGGAAAAAGATCCTTGAGCATTTCAAGGTAAAGCCTGCGTTTGGTGACATCCTTGGCCTTGGCATATTCGTTGTACACGGCGATAAACCGTGCCGAATCACCTTCTGCCCGATTGACTCTGTCCAACGCGTAACCTTCAGCCGTCTTGATGGTCCGTTCTGCCTCGCCCCTGGCTGCCGGGATGGCTTTGTTGTAATCCTCCTTGGCCTGGTAGATCAGCTGCTCTTTTTCCTGGGTGGCCTGGTTGACTTCATTGAAGGAGGGCTGTACCGGACCCGGGACATTGGTCTTTTTCATTTCAATGGTCACGATCTGGATGCCTGAATTGGCGTTGTCAAGCTCTTTCTGGAGCTGGAGCCGGGCTTCGACCGCAATCTCGTCCCGCTTGCTGATGACCTCGTTGATACTGCGGTCGCCGATGACGGTACGCATGCTCGCTTCGGACATGTCGATCAGAAGTATTCTCGGTTCCTTGACCATGAATAGATAATCGTAGGGATTCTTGATCTTATACTGGACGATCCAGGGAACCAGACCCACGTTCAGGTCACCGGTCAACATCAGTGAGACCTGGATGTTATCCGTAGTGGAGGTAAAACGGGAACGATCGCCGAGTTGGGTGTCGCGGAAACCGAACTCCTCCGTCTGAACACGTTTCACGTTGACCTTGGTGACTTTTTCAACACCGGCCGGGAGTTTGAAGTTCAGCCCGGGGCCTTCGGTGCGAACGAACTTGCCGAAACGCTGCACCACGCCCACTTCATCCTGCTTAACCGTGTAGATCACCGAGGAACCCAGGAACAGGGCAAGAATGATGGCCACCATGAGTAAGCCACCGGGAAGTTTGAATTTTTTTAACTGGTTGACAATTTCATCGACCTGGGGGGGCACCCCGCGTTTGGTCTGTTGCTGTTCTTTCAGTTTCTCCCAATCCCAACTCATATTATCAATCCCGTGTTAAGGTTAAAATTTTGCAGACCCGGACAAACTGTAGCCGGGGCAGGCAGGCTACCCGCTTTGCTGAAATATTGCATGATTAGATGGACTAATCTAAGTTCCCCTTACATTCAAGTCAAGAAGAATTGGAAAAAAGACAGCAATTAAGCCTTTCAACTGCGCGGCGATTTTTGTATGATGCGACACAAAATCCCCATTCTTGAAAAAATGTTGCCGCTGACGTTTTTCTATCTAACAAACTGTTCTCGATGTTTCGACGACGAATCTTGTGTTGAAAGGTCTGTTTTTTTCCAGTTTAGCCGCGTTGGAATTTGAAGTATTGAACGATATTAGGTGATCGGAAGTCGATGAAAAAACGCCCTGAAGGGTCCGAGCCATTTGTCAAAGTAGGCCACATTATACAGGATGTCCTGCGCTCCCAGAGAAAACATGGCGATGCCAAAATGATTAGGGTCTGGGATGTGTGGCAATCTGCAGTCGGGGAGCAGATCGGTGCAAATACGAGCCCGGCTGCATTCAAAGGCCCGCTCTTGATTGTCAATGTCACGAATTCCGCCTGGCTGCAGCAGTTGTGGTTTCTGAAAAAGGAAATTATCGGCAAGGTCAACGACAGCCTGGGTGAGGCGCTCGTCGCCGAGATTAAATTCAAGATCGGGCCGGTGTGAAATTTTATCTATGGATGGTTTGACAACCGACACATTTTTCGAGGGCCGGATTACGGTACAACAGGCACGGGCGGGATACCGCTATTCCATCGATGCGATCATACTGGCCAATCAGGTCTGCCCCAGACCGGCGGACCGGATCCTGGAGCTTGGGACGGGTTGCGGGATCATACCGCTGATCGTCGCGTTTCGATACCCCGGTGCCAAACTGTATGGCGTAGAGATCCAGCGTGACCTGGTGGAAATCGCCCGGGCCAACGTGAGCGCCAACGGCCTGGAAAACAGCATTGAGATACTGCACATGGACATGAAAATGCTGGTACCATCCACGATTTCAGACCCGGTGGATTTGGTGGTGAGCAATCCGCCGTTCCATCGCATTTCCTCGGGGCGGATAAATCCCGACAGTCAGCGGGCGGTTGCCCGCCACGAACTCAGGGTAGCGCTTGCCGACGTTCTGGCAGCGGCCGGGCGTGTACTCAGAACAGCCGGTAAATTTATCTGCATTTACAGGAGTGACCGCCTGGTGGACCTGTTTTTACAGATGCGTGCAAGTCGCATCGAGCCAAAATATACCCGCCTGATTCATTCAAGCGACGGCAGCGATGCCCGGTTGGTCTTGGTGGAGGGCATGAAGCGGGGCAACGCCGGCCTGACTGTCGGGGCGCCGCTTACCATTTATAGACGTGACCGAACCTACACCGATGAAATGGAGCGGATGTTCGATCCGGAATGCTGATGGGCATGATGACAACGCTACGCACATGTTTTATTGAGGGTATCGATTCTTGACAAGCCCTATGCAAATATTATAATGGAGCCGAAACACAATCGGGAAAAGGGCTTGTGGCTTGCTGTCGCAGCATTTTTTATGGCGTCAAAGGATAACGGAAGAGTGGCCGAGTGGCTGAAGGCGCTGCTCTCGAAAAGCAGTAAACGTTCACGCGTTTCCAGGGTTCGAATCCCTGCTCTTCCGCCACACACTTCCGGGTTAGGTGCGGGTTTAAAATTTCAGCAATAATTATGCTCGTTTTGGAAACGGTCCGGGGCGATATACGCAGGTGTCATCCTATCTTGACAATTCCACGAAGGTGTGTAAGTTTGGCTTTCGATTTTCCGGAAAATATCTTCCAATAAGGGATTGTGACGCTGTAAACCCTATAATAGGGTATAATCAGTGCCGGGCCCTCTGGACCCGGGTATCTACTCCCGGATTGATCGATCGACCGCGATAAATATGGAGAGATGTCCGAGCTGGCTGAAGGAGCACGACTGGAAATCGTGTGTGCTGCCAAAAGCGGTACCGAGGGTTCGAATCCCTCTCTCTCCGCCATTTTAAAGACTACCCCGGAATCGCTTCTCCTGTTCATTCATATGGACTTATAGGGTCTGATCTACTATAGGTAGGCGTATGTCTTATCTGGTACTCGCACGGAAATATCGTCCACAGACCTTTGCGGAGGTTGTCCAGCAGGAGCACGTGACGCGGACCCTATCCAATGCCATCGCAGCCGGTCGCGTGGCCCACGCCATTTTGTTTACAGGCCCCAGGGGAACCGGAAAAACAACAGTTGCCCGCATTCTGGCAAAGGCCATGAACTGTGAGAAGGGGCCCACAAAGACACCATGCAACGTATGCCGGTCCTGCACCGAAATTACCGCCGGAAGCGGTGCGGACGTATACGAGATTGACGGGGCGTCCAACAATGGTGTCGATCAAATTCGGGAACTGCGTGAGAACATCAAATACATGCCGGCCCACAGCCGTTTCAAAATATACATTATTGATGAAGTTCACATGCTCAGTACACCGGCTTTCAATGCCCTTTTAAAAACCCTGGAAGAACCACCTGCCCACATCATGTTTTTACTGGCCACAACCGAACCGCAAAAGATTCCGGTGACGATTCTGTCCAGATGCCAGCGCCATGATTTAAGACGCATGGATGGTGATGCCATGGCCGGGCACATGGCGGCCATCTGCGGGAGTGAGGCCATCGACATAGAGCCTCAAAGCCTGAATCTTATTGCCGACCAAGCCGGCGGCAGCATGCGTGATGCGTTGAGCCTGCTGGACCAGGTAACGTCGGGTGTGCCGGGGCCTATCACCCCGGACAGTGTGCTGGACATACTGGGTATTGTTGACCGTAAAAGCGTTGCCGAGTTTTCAAATGCTATTTTGAAAGGAGATCTTGACGCTGTTCTTAGGATTATTGACGAGGTGCACGCTTTCGGGCACAGCACACCTGATTTTTATTCATCCGTTATCCAGTATTTCAGGGATCTTACGGTTATCAGCATGGTGGCATCTCCGGAAAAGTTGATGGATTTGCAGGATAAGGAAATTCACGCGATGAAGGCACGGGTCAAGGATGTCTCCCCCCTTTTCCTCAACCAGATTCTGGAGATGCTTTTCAATGCGGAAAAGGGCATCCGCTGGTCGGCTCATCCAAAAATGGCATTCGAGATCGCCATGATCCGGTTGCTGCAGACGACCCCGCTGCTGCCCATTGGCGACTTGATAGATAAACTGGATGAATTGCGGGCACCCTTGGGGGCACCCACGGGAAAATCCTTGTCGGAGACGCAGCGCGCCTACAACCCTCCGTCAGCAGCGGAAAAAGAAATAGACCGCCCGGCCCGGCATCACCAGACCAGCGGGACGGTTTCACGGATTCAAGTGGAAAAGGATCCAGATCCTGCCCCGGAAACGGCCCTGACCGGAGGTACGGTCAGGGAGGACTCATGGCAGCGGCTGCTGGAAATCATCAGTGAGCAAGCCCCGTCCATCGCACCCAATCTGGCCCACTCCCGGCTGATCGGTTTCACCCGGGACAAGCTTGAAATCGAGGTTAACGGCAGCAGTTTCAATTTTAACCGGGTCAATCGCAAAGACAGCATGAAACTCCTGGAAGATGTGTGCACGACATATTTCGGGCGCAAGGTAACGCTGGTAATCCGGGCGGGGAAAAGCAAAGACAATCAGGATAATAAAAAAAAAAAATCGGAAATTGAACGCTTGAAGCAGGAGGTACTTGATCATCCTCTGGTTGCCGATGCAATCGAGATCTTCAACGGCAAAATTGTGGATGTGAAAATCGACACCTGATGTGGGCGTTTAGATGAATAACGAGGAGGAATATCGATGAAGGGTATGGGGAAAATGATGAAACAGGCCCAGCAGCTTCAGGCCAAGATGATGAAGATGCAGGATGATCTTGCCGAGAAAACAGTGGAAGCGACTTCCGGCGGTGGTATGATCAAGGTTGTGGCCAACGGCAAACAGCAGGTTGTATCCATAACAATTGAAAAAGAGGTTGTCGATCCCGAGGATGTGGAGATGCTGCAGGATCTGGTCCTGGCCGCAGTAAACGATGCCTTGAACCGGTCCCAGGAAATGGTGTCCGGGGCGATGAACAAATTAACCGGGGGTATGAATATTCCGGGTCTCATGTAACCCGTCACCATTAGAACAATATGATGACCGTTCTAACCCTTAACTACAGCATTATAAAAGAGAATGAAATGTACCACTATCCAGAATCTATTCTGAATTTAATTAAAAATCTTGCGAGACTGCCGGGGATAGGAGCAAAGACTGCCGAACGTCTGGCGATCCATATCCTTAAAATGAAGCGTGCCGAGGCTGAAGATCTTGCGCAGGCTATTTCGGTACTCAAGGAGAAAGTCAGAATCTGTTCCCTGTGCATGGGCATGAGCGATGGCGAGACCTGCAACATCTGTGGAGATCCCGCAAGGGATGCTGCCCTGCTGTGTGTGGTAGAGCAGCCTGCGGACATGGCTTCCATAGAAAAATCCGGTGCTTTCAGAGGGCTGTACCACATTTTAAATGGAACGCTATCACCGATGAACGGCATTGGTCCCGATGACATCAATCTGAAGGAGCTGATGGCCAGGGTCCGGGGCGGGCAGGTAAAGGAGATCGTCATTGCCACGGGGACGAACCTGGAAGGTGAGTCCACTGCCGGTTACATCGCCGACATATTGAAAAAACACCCGGTCAAGGTAACCCGGATCGCCTCCGGGGTCCCCATCGGCGGTGACCTGAAATATGTGGATCAGGTTACGCTGAGAAAAGCGATGGAAACCCGTCATGCCGTGTGATTCCGCAGCGGTATGCGTATATCGGGGAGAGAACATATTTTCCTGCAAACAGTGCGGTGATTGCTGTAAGGGATATGGGGGCACTTATGTCAGCCGTGCAGAAATCGAATCCATCACAACGTATATCGGCATGGATCCGGAGCGTTTCGAAAAAAAGTACTGTACCATGTCGGGAGGGCGGATGGTGCTGTCACAGCAGGAAAGCGGTTTTTGTGTTTTCTGGTGCGACAGGATGTGCGGCATTCACCCGGTAAAACCAAGAATGTGCCGGGAGTGGCCTTTCATACGGAGCCTGCTTGTGGATCCGGACAATTGGCAGAAGATGGCGTCCATGTGTCCGGGCATCCGCAAAGAAGTGCCTGCCGAAGTCGTGCAGGAATGTGTGAAAAGCATGCTTGAGAGGAAAGTATGATCGGTATTCTGGATTCGGGTACAGGGGGGCTGACCGTGGCCCGTGCATTGGGCGACCTGTTGCCCGGCATGGACATGACCTATCTCGGGGATACAGGCCGTTTCCCTTATGGAAGCAGAAGCAGCGAAAAAATAAACGCCTATGTGGACCAGGGGGTCGATTTTCTGGTTGAAAAGGGGGCGGAACTCATCGTTTTTGCCTGTGTGACAAGCTCCGCCGCTTTGTTGGGCCGACCGGGCCGATCCTTTGCGGTGCCGTTCGTGGATGCAGTTACGCCGACAGTCGATCGGCTGCTTGCCTTGCCGACATGCCGCAGGATCGGTGTTGTCGGAACGGAAGCCACTGTGAGAAGCGGTATGTTTGATGTCCTGATCAACAAGCGGGATCCAGCCGCCAGAATTTATGCCCGCTCTGCTCCGCTCCTGGTTCCCTTGATTGAAGACGGACGACTGGATCGGCCCGAAGCCCGCATGATTGCAAAAAAATACCTGCACCCTTTAAAAGTGCGGCAGGTGGGTGCCTTGGTCATGGCTTGCAATCATTATCGATTGATTCGCCCGCTGCTGCAACGGAAAATCGGCAAACGGGCAAAGGTAGTGGACTGTGTGAGCGCAGTCGCCGACAGTGCAAAAAAATATGCTGAACAGCATATGCGGGGTGGTGGCGGGCAGGCCGGTGCCGGCGGCTTGAGGACCTACTACCTGACTGACATCACCGGGCGTATCGCGTCCATTGGAAAAATGATGTTCGGGCGCAACCTGACATTCCAATACTGCGAACTGTAGCCCTGGGACAAGGGGCAGGTGCGGGCTGCATCTTGACACTGTACGCTAATTATGCCATCGTACACGCCTGCTTAAATAACAACAGACCGGGAGGTCGGATCATGATAATCCTTCGCCGCGCTTGCCTATGTCTCCTTCTTTTGGTTCTTTCTGCTGCGTCAACCACCCTCGCAGAACCGTCCGTGATCGTCAACACGACCGCCGAGGGCGTGGGTGTTATCGAAGCCGGAAACAACGCCCTGGCCCGGGACCAGGCAATTCGCGATGCATTGCGGATTGCAGTCGAGCAGGCCGTGGGTACAATGGTTGCATCCGAAACTCTGGTTCAGAATTACGAAGTGTTGCGGGACCAGATTTATGCCAAAACACAAGGCTATATAAAGACCTACACCATTATCGAAGAAAAAGAGGAAGGCACCCTTTTCAGGGTGACGGTGCAGGCCCAGGTTACCCAGGGTAACCTGCAGGATGACCTCATGGCACTCGGGCTGTTGTTGGCTCGAAAAAATATGCCCCGGATCATGCTCATGGTTGCCGAGCAGAATGTGGGTATGCAGTACTACCGTTTCTGGTGGGGGCTTGAATCCGGGCATGCGGATATGACCGTTACCGAAAACACTCTGCTTGAGCAGTTGAGCCAAAATGGCTTTGTGGTTATCGATCCTGCGGTCAAATCGGGTGGCATTGAAATCAGCCAGCCATATAAAATCGAGTCCCTCTCCAGCGAAGCCATCGTTTCCATCGGCAGGCTTTACCACGCGGAGGTGGTGATTTACGGCAAAGCACTGGCCAAGCTTGCCGGATCGGTGATGAACAGTTCAATGAAATCTGTCATGGCCGATGTCTCACTGCGGGCCGTGAATACGGATAACGGGCAGGTGATCGCTGCGGCAACGAACCATGCAGCGGCCGTCCACCCGAGTGAGGTGACCGCGGGAACAAATGCGCTGAAGATAGCTGCCGAGTCGATTTCGGAAAACCTGATCGGGCAGATTGCCACGCGCTGGAATCAGGATTTGAGTGACGGTGGATTGATTCAGCTGGTGTTGTCGGGAGTAGCGTCATACAACCACCTGGTCGTGTTCAAGGAGAAAGTACAAAGGCATATCCGGGGCATTTCCGGCCTGTACCAGCGCAGTTACGATGCAGGCATTGCCATACTGGATATCAATGTTTCCAAAGGGGCCCAAACCCTTGCCGACGAGATCGTGGTCATCGATTACGGCGACTTCAGGATTGATGTAACCGGAATTTCGCAAAACCAGATCCGGATAGAGATGAAATAACACCCTTTACGTTGAAATTTATTGTGAAAATGAATGGGGGCAATATGAGACTATCGAAATTTTTGGTATTATTTACAATGCTCGCGTTGATTGCCGGATGTGCCATGCCCACGCTTAAGCCGTCGGGCGACCCGGAAAATCCCATTAAGCGTATCGCCGTACTTCCTCTGGTCAATAATACCAACGATATCGACGCCCCGGAAATGGTGCGTGAGCGGTTGGTCGCGGCCTTACAGGCACGCATGTACAATGTCCAGTCCCTGGAGGAAACCAACCTGATTTTGAGAGATCAGATGGGCATAACCCTGGGGGGACAGCTGGAAATGGCGAATAATCGTGAAATGGCCGAGATCCTGGGGGTGGAAGGACTTTTTTTCGGTGACCTCATGGATTTTCACGAGACCACCACCGGCGTATATAATTCGAGAAATGTGCGCGGACGTTTCAGGATCGTGAATGCGATGGCGGATGGGGTTTTCTGGCAGAACGGCATCGGTGTAAAAAGCCAGGACAGCCACGGCGGGGATATTGGCACCGTCGCTGTCTTAGCTGCCGGGGTTACTTCAGATGAGGAGGTTCCGTGGATTATCATCGACAGTACTTCAACCAATGAAAATATTCTTACCGGATTGGCCATCGGCCTGGGCACCAAGCTGATCTCCAAGGCTACCGGAACACACCTTGTGCGGGAAACCGACGAGATGATCCGTCTGGTTTTCGATACGCTGCCCGTGGGGCCCGGCGGAATGACCATGGCGACGGCACCTTCCGGCGCTGAAGTTCCTCAGGTAGAAATGCCCGAGATGGCGATGCCGGCCGTGCCGGTATTCGGATACGTGGATTTTGGTGAAAGAGATTTTTCAGCCGTCATCGTCTCCACCACGGTAGACAAGGCCAACAGTCGGAGGATTACCTTCGAAATGCCCGTTGCCAAGGCAGGTCAGAAGTTCAGGACGGAAATCGACTATGCCGCCATGGCCCAGGGAGAGGCCATGCCGCCCTCGTTCAGCAAAATGGTTACCATTCACCTCGGCGATGAAAAACGGGCTTACACACTCTTTCCCAATGTTATGAAATACATGGTCAACGAGGATGCGGAGGTTGCCCCAGAGGCCGAACCCGATGTCCAGATGACCGAGGTCGGCAGCGAGGTCATTGACGGTCACCCGACCATCAAATACAGGGTGCATATGACCTATAAAGGGGATGTCCCCACTCAGGAAGGATTTGTCTGGAAGGCCACCGATCTGGACGGTATGATTGTTAAGAGTGAAATGGAGAATGAGGACATAGCCTTTTCAACCGTCCTGAAGGACATCGTGTTGGCAACACCCGATGCCGCGCTTTTCGAGGTGCCTGCAGATTATACTGAGAGTAAAAATTTTATGGAAATCGTGATGCAGGAGTAATAAAGTTATTCATATGAAAAAATTAAATTGGGATCTCATACAGTCAAGGAGGAAGACCATGGCAAAGGCAAGAAATACATTCGCAGCGGGTTTTCTGCTGCTGGCAGCGGCATTTTTCATTTTCAGCGGGTGTTCGGCCAAAACGTCGGGGACGGTAAAAGATGATTCTTCCCTGACCGGAATCTCTGATGAACTGGCGCCGACAGGTGAATATACAGGCCCGAAACTGAGGGTGGGGGTGGTCAACTTCAAGAACAAAACCCCTTCAAAGAATATCGGGGTGGGTGAGGCGGCTGCCGATATCCTGGGGACCATACTGCAGAAAACCGAGCGTTTCATCATCATTCCGCAGCAGGACATACAGTCGGTGCTCGACCAGCAGGCCCTGGGCGCATCGGGCGCCATCGATCCGGCTTCAGCGGCAAAAATGGGTAAGATATTGGGCCTGAATGCGATGGTCACCGGTGCCATTACCGCCTATTCCGAGGCGGAGGAGGGTTCCGACTATCTGGTATATAAAAACAAGAAACAGATTGCCCGGGTAACGGTGGACTATCGCATCGTGGATACCACCACCGGAATTCAAATTGCAGCGGATTCCGGGCAGGGTGTCTATGAAAAAAAAACCGGCGGGGCATTGGGCCTCGGGTCCAAAGCCTCCTATGATTCCGATTTGAGGGACGGGGCCCTGCGGGATGCGCTGACCAAAGCCATGGTAAACATGCTGGATCAGTTCGAACGGCAGGAGTGGACGGGCCGTATCGCCAAGGTCAGCGGTCGAACGGTATACATCAATGCCGGCCAGAAGACCGGGCTGAGGGTCGGGGAAGTACTCCTGGTCCAGGAGCTGGGGGAGGAAATTATCGATCCCCAGACCAATGTGTCCCTTGGAAGGGCCCCCGGTAATATGAAGGGGGAGGTGATGGTGACCGGCTTCTTTGGCAAAGACGGCTCCGTGGCCACCACCAAGTCCGGCACCGGATTTACCGCCAACGATCTGGTGCGTCTGAAAAAATAACAGGATCTGAAGTTCTCCGGCGTTCCCGAAGGGTAAACACCATGGCAAAATAGATACCATCCTTCGAATTCACCAGGAGGGGCATCCAAGAAATTGTGCTGTCGCTATGATATTGGGTATAATAACAACATATTATCTATTATTTGCCATGTTCTTTATGCAACCATAGGGTTAACCCGCGATTTGCTTTATCGTAATGTCTCTTTTGGGGTAGGGTATCTCGATGCCCTCCTCGTCAAAGCATTCCTTTATACTGTCGGTAACCTGCGATATCGTATCCATGCGCCTGCGAGCATCCTGAATCCAGACACGCAGTTGAAGTTCCACCGATGATTCCCCGAAATTTCGCACAACGACTTTAGGGGCGGGTTCCTTGGCGATCCAATCGATGTCGTCGGCCACTTTCAGGACCGCCTTTTTGGCCAGGGCCAGGTTTGCATCGTAGGCAATGCCCACATTGACACGTACACGAATCTTGGTGTTGATGATGGTGTAGTTGATGATATCCCGGGTCATGATTTCATTGTTGGGGATAATGATGACAATGTTGTCGGTGGTTCTGATTTTTGTGGCACGTAGACCGATATCAATGACATCCCCCCAGGAAGCACTGCCCGTAGGTGCCCGCCACACCTCTATGCGATCACCGACTTCAAAGGGCCGGTCGATAATGAGCAGCACGCCGGCAATGAGGTTGGAGAGCGTGTCCTTGGCGGCAAATCCCAGGGCGATACCCATTACTCCGGCGCCGGCAACAAACGGCATTACGTTGATGCCCAGGGTGTCGAGGGTCAGGATCGCCGCGGTCGCATAGATAAGGATCCCCGCAAATTTATTGAGAAGATCAAAGAGGATGTCGTCGATTGTATTTTCAGTGCGGTCGGCAACGCCTTTTTTAAGGTATTTCAGCAGCAGGGTCGAAAAACTTACCACCGGGTCGGCAAGCAGCATGATCATCAGGGCATGGAAAAGGTTTTCTATGAAAACCAGGTTGAGGACCCTGATCAGATACGTTCCGGCAACCAGAAGGGTTACCCGTTGAAACGCCTTGCGCATGGCCTGGAAGATCTGACGATTATCCTTGAACAGGCTGAACCGCCCTGCTTTTTTTTCAACGACGGCCAGCAGGATCTTGATGGCAAACCAGATGAAGACCGTCCCTGCGACGGCGACAAGTGCCTGCTCCGCGACAGAAAACCGGGCATCCCCCGCGGCAAGGGTAGCCATTATGCTGTCAAACAGTTTTTTCCAGGTTTCCATATCTGTTTCTTCTCCAAATCGAAATCGGGAGATAATCTCCATTTATTGAATCGAAGATAAAATGCCGGCCTTGAAATATTCACGGTTCAAGCGCGCTATATTGACGATGGAAATTTCCTTGGGGCATTCTGCTTCGCACTCCCTTTCATTGGAACAGTTGCCGAAGCAGAGTTCATCCATCGTTCTGAGCATCGAGACGACACGTTTGGCCGCTTCGGGTCGACCCTGCGGCAACAGTGCCAGGTGGGACACCTTGGCACTCACGAACAACATGGCGGATGCATTGGGGCAGGCCGCCACACACGCGCCACAGCCGATGCACGCTGCGGCATCCATGGCTTTTTCGGCGGTCTCCTGGGGGATGAGAATGGTGTTGGCATCCTGACAGCCGCCGGTGTTGGCGGAAATATAACCCCCGGCCTGGATGATTTTATCCAGAGGGCTCCGGTCGATGGCCAGATCCTTGATAATTTTAAATGCCCGTGCGCGAAACGGTTCTACGAAGATGGTGTCACCGTCTGAAAAGTGGCGCATATGCAGCTGGCACAAGGTGGTCCCGCTTTCGGGGCCGTGCGGACGTCCGTTAACGACGCATCCGCATTGTCCGCAGATACCTTCCCGGCAGTCGTAGTCGAAAGCAATAGGCTCTTTCCCATCCAGGGTCAACTGTTCGTTGACGACATCGAGCATTTCAAGAAACGACATGTCTGTCGATATGGTGTCGGCAATATAGGTTTCCATGCGGCCTTTGCTGCCGGGCCCTGCCTGGCGCCATATTTTCAGGGTGAGGTTGATTGTTTTCGTCACTTGTAGCTCCTTTGGGTTAATTCTACGTTTTCAAAGACAAGTGGTTCCTTGTGCATTACAGGTTCCTCGCCTGCTTCCCGGTATTCCCAGGCTGAAACATGGCAGAAATTTTCATCATCGCGCAGGGCTTCGTTTTCATCCGTCTGATAGGCTTCGTTGAAATGCCCCCCGCAGGATTCCTGGCGGTCCAGGCCGTCCAGGATCATCAGTTCGGCGAATTCAAGAAAATCGGCTACCCGGCCGGCGCGTTCGAGGCTCTGATTGAAGTCCATATCTTTGCCCGGAACGGTTACATTTCTCCAGAATTCTTCACGGAGTTCCCGGATCATGCCTTTGGCTTTGGTCAGCCCTTCGTTATCTCTGGCCATGCCGCAGTAGTCCCACATGATCGTGCCCAGTTCCCTGTGAAAATCGTCCACGGTTCGGCTGCCGTCGACGGCAAGCAGTTTCCGGGTCATCTCCGTGATGGCCAGGTCGGCATTTTTAAATTCGTAATGGTCGGTTGTCACGGGCTTCAGCGGCGTTCCGGCCAGGTATCCGCCGATGGTATAAGGAATGACGAAATAACCGTCGGCCAATCCCTGCATGAGGGCGCTCGCGCCCAGGCGGTTGGCTCCGTGATCAGAGAAATTGGCTTCACCCAGGACGAACAACCCCGGGACGGTGCTCATCAGGTTGTAGTCAACCCAAAGCCCACCCATGGTATAATGCACCGCCGGGTATATCATCATCGGTGTTTCGTAGGGATTTTCGGCGGTGATCTTATGATACATCTGAAAGAGGTTACCGTATTTTTTTTCGATGACGTCCCTGCCGTCGCGCTGGATGGCGTCTTTAAAATCGAGATAGACCGCCAGGTGGGTGTCGCCTACGCCTTTGTCTCTGTCGCACTGCTCCTTGGCATTGCGGGAGGCAACATCACGGGGTACCAGGTTTCCGAAACTGGGGTATTTGTTTTCGAGATAGTAATCTCTTTCCTCCTCGGGGATCTCTTCCGGTCGGCGGGTGTCGCCCGGCTTTAGCGGGACCCACACCCGCCCGTCATTCCTGAGGCTTTCGCTCATCAAGGTCAGCTTGGACTGGTAGGTGCCGTGCACTGGTATGCAGGTCGGGTGTATCTGGGTGAAACAGGGGTTGGCAAACAAGGCCCCTTTTTTGTGCGCACGATAGGCTGCGGTGACATTGCTGGCCATGGCATTGGTGGAAAGAAAAAACACGTTTCCGTATCCGCCGGTACAAAGCACCACGGCATCGGCAGCGTGCCGCTCCGTTTCCCCGGTGACCAGGTTGCGGACGATGATACCCCTGGCCTGACCGTCGATGAGCACAATATCCAGCATTTCACGCCGGGGGAACATGATCACGCGCCCTTCGGTTACCTGGCGCATCAAGGCGCTGTAAGCACCCAGCAGCAGTTGCTGTCCGGTCTGTCCGCGGGCATAGAAAGTTCTGGACACCTGAGCGCCGCCAAATGAACGGTTGGCTAAAAGTCCGCCGTAATCCCGTGCAAAGGGGACTCCCTGGGCTACACATTGGTCGATAATTTCGTTGCTGATCTGTGCCAGGCGGTAGACATTGGCTTCCCTGGCTCTGAAGTCACCGCCCTTCACCGTATCATAGAACAACCGCCATATGCTGTCGCCCTCGTTCTGATAATTTTTAGCTGCGTTAATACCGCCCTGAGCCGCAATGCTGTGAGCCCTGCGCGGTGTATCCTGGATGCAGAAGGATTTAACATTGTAGCCGAGTTCGGCCAGTGAGGCCGCGGCAGAACCGCCTGCCAGCCCCGTTCCCACGACAATGATGTCGAACTTTCTTTTATTGGCCGGGTTGACAAGCTTCAGTTCAAAACGATGCCGGTCCCATTTCTGTGCAAGGGGGCCGCCCGGAATGTGTGCATTGAGCTGCATATGATGTCCTCCTTATCCCGAAAACGAAACATAAATCGGGAGAAATCCGAAACCGATACCGAAAATGAGGCTGATAACGATGCTAGCACCCATTATGACCGGCATGTATTTGGGGTGGTTTGCACCCAGGGTTTGAAACAAACTCCAGAATCCATGCCTGATATGTAGCGCAACCACAACCATGGCGGCCAGGTAAAGCGAGATATTCAATACATTGGCGAAGGCCAGCGATACGATGTCGTATATGGTGGTGGCGGTCTTGTCCACAAAGTGAAACTGGAGCAGGTGATAGATGAGAAACAGAAGGATGGCGAATCCCGTATAGGGCATCAGTGCGGAGCTGATGGTGCGCCCGCCCGCATTTTTATTCACCACGTACCTGACGGGTCGCGCTTTTAGGTTTTGAAAAAAGAGAATTATGCCTGTGAGGACATGGATAATGGCCAGACAGAGAAGTCCCAGTTCGGCAAAGGTGATGAGCGGCCCTAACGCGTGCAGGTGTTCGGCATAAGCGTTGAAGGCACCCTTCCCTCCATAAAGGGTCAGGTTGCCGACCAGGTGGCCCGTCAGAAAACCGACAAAACAGAATCCTGTCAGCGCCATCAACAGTTTTTTTCCGACGGATGAGCCGAAAAAATCAGTAATCCATTGCATACGTCCCTCCGTGTGCCCATGCGGGCATGCAAATTTCGGTAAACTAAGGGCTCGCTCAAAAATAACTTCACATTTTCAGCGCCCATCCATCCCGCTCAGCGGTGTTGCGAAAACTCGATATATGCCAGATATTCCTGCATTTTCGTGCCTTGCTGAGCGGGCGCCTGAA
>Ga0164313_10000454_pt1 | contig 32677 bp, 24 predicted proteins | sample GuaBasSedimGuay4_FD_113735 | JGI IMG/M metagenome (GOLD analysis project Ga0164313, IMG submission 113735) | Subseafloor sediment microbial communities from Guaymas Basin, Gulf of California, Mexico - Guay4, Core 4569-4, 0-3 cm | ecosystem: Environmental > Aquatic > Marine > Hydrothermal vents...
ACCAAGTGAACACCAAAACAAGCCATATAATTTGTTTCTTTTTCGCCTGGATTTCTTCATGAAAAATTTCCGTAACTAAGGCTATGCAAAGTTTTAATTCATCATCCAGACAAAAAATAATTCGAATTCTATAGTCTCATTTTGATATTCATTTGGTATAATTTTCTTGTTTCAGGTAATCTTCCCAGTCAGTAATCCTGGAATTTTTTAATACCCTTGGGAACTTATTCGCACTTCCTTCTTTTCCTTTTGTTTTCATGTATTCGTAAAATGCTTTTGTTGGAAGAATATGAACAAATACATCCCTTATAGCTTCTAAACGTTCAACTCTGTAATCATCATTGAGATTAGAAAGAAAAGCATCTAATTTCTTGCCAGCCACATCAGGATCAATCACATCATCTGTTCCAAGATACCATTTATGTGCAAACAAATTGTCATAACCAATCCCCATTAATGTAAATTCTTTCACATCGATATTCATTTCTTCTTCCAGTATTTCAATAGCGCGGTTCATATTATCGACTGATAAATGCTCACCACAAATACTCAAATAATGCTTTGTTCTGCCTGTAATAACAATTTCACTCCTTTTTTTATTGATAAACTTTATTGTATCACCAATCAGGTATCGCCATGCACCTGCATTAGAAGATAAGATTAGGGCATAATCTACATGTTCCTCTATATCATCAATACCAAGCATTGTTATGTCTTCAAGAAGATTTCCGTCTTCATCAAAATTCTCTTCATTAAAAGGGATGAACTCATAATAGATTCCATTATCAAGAACTAGTTCCATCCCCACAGAATCAGGATTATTTTGATATGCTATGTAACCCTCTGAAGCTAAATAGGAATCATTATAAACCAATGGCCGTTTAAACAGTTTTTCGAAACTTTTAAGATATGGTTTGAATGATACGCCACTGTGCACGTATACTGACAAATTAGGCCAGATATCATGAATGGTTTTCACTTTATATTCTTCTATTATTCGCTCCATAAGTATTTGCACCCAGGCAGGAACTCCCACAATAATACCTATATCCCATTCCGGTGCTTTTCTGACCATTTCATCCAATTTAGTCCCCCAATCGGCTGCCCGGGAAATTCTTCTTCCCGGTTTATAAAAGTGCTGAAACCAAAAAGGGATATTGCCTGCTGTAATACCGGAAAGATCTCCTTCATAGTAATGACCATTGTATTGTAAATGTGTACTGCCGCCAATCATTAATATCCCCTTCTCGTAAAATTCAAGAGGAAAATCGTATTTAACCATTGAAACTAACTGGCGCAAACTGGCGCGTTTTATTCCACGAAGCATATCACCAGTAACCGGAATATATTTACTCGAAGCTTCGGATGTTCCGGAGCTTAAAGCAAAGTATTTTACTTTTCCGGGCCAGGTTACATAGGTTTCTCCATTTAACGACCTATACCACCACCTTTTATAAATTGATTTATAATCATGTACCGGAACCGTTTCCTTAAAGGTTTTTTCAACATCTGTTGATGTTAAGATCTTATGAAATTTATAATGTTCACCGAAGGCAGTAAACTGTGCTTTACGCAAAAGCTTGCTTAACTGTTTCTTTTGAGCCTTTACCGGGCTTATGGTTTTAAGCTTCTTCTCTTCAGGAGCGTTTCGCAATTGATAGGCCCGCTTTATAATACTTCCCAATAATGCCATAATGCACGGTTTTTTACCGGGGAACAAAGTTATTAAAAATGGTACTACTACGAATTTAGTGGAAGAATGTTTGTTTAGTGAATAATATGAGATATACTGAGTTGGAAGTCGGAAGTCGGAAGACCGAAGAAGGAAACTTGTTACAAAAGTTACACACTAAAATGGCAGTAAAACCTTAAAATTAAATTGTACTGTTCCTATAATTATTATTACCTTGACAAAAATTTAACGCAATGAAAAAAATATTTAAAACAATCCTTTGGATTATTATGCTGGTAGTTCTTGCCTTTGTTGGATTCCTACTTTATATTACAATAGTAGATTATAGCCCTGATAAAGTTGAATCATTAACTCCAACGGCAATTGATCAAAATCTTCCTCCTATACAGGTTGATACATTAGATTTAATGACCTGGAATATTGGTTATGCTGGTCTTGGTGCCGAAATGGATTTCTTTTATGATGATGGTGAGAAAGTAAGACCCACGAAAGAAATGTCGAGGAAATATTTAGATGGTATAAAACAGTTTATTAGTACTACTGACAGTATTGATTTCTGGTTATTGCAGGAGGTTGATTTTAAATCAAAAAGAAGTCATTATTTTGACGAAGTACAGGAAATTATTGAGTTAAAACCAGAAAGTGATTATGTTTTTGCAAAAAACTATGATGTACCCTTTGTTCCGGTACCCATATACGAACCCCTGGGATATGTTAAAGGTGGTATGATGACATTTTCAGAATTCCCGTTTACCGAGGCAACGCGCTATGCCTATCCATTAATTGCATCCTGGCCAAATAAATTATTTTTATTAGATCGTTGTTTTATTCTTACCCGATTTCCACTGGCGAGTGGTCATGATCTGGTTATTTTAAACACACATAATTCTGCTTATGTATACGATAGCGCACTGAGGATAAAAGAACTCAACATTCTTAAGGAAAAAATGCATGAGGAATATGCGAAAGGTAATTATGTAATTGCCGGTGGTGATTGGAATGCAAACCCCCCGGGGTTTATTCCGACAAATAATTACAATGGCCATAAATTTTTTCCGTCTGCTGTACAAATGAATGATGATACATTTCCCGAAGATTGGATATGGGCATATGATACTTCCGCGCCTACAAACAGGCAGAATTACAAATCGTTTGTAAAAGGAGAAAATGGTACAACCATTTTGGATTATTTCATTTTATCTCCTAATGTTGAGTTAATACAAGCTATAACAATCGACCTGGAATTTGAAAACAGTGATCATAATCCTGTATTTATTAAAATTAGTTTGAAAAGGTAAACGAAAAGGCTTTAATAGTACTCTGTTTTATCAATATTCTAATTGCGAATATAACAAGTAAGAACTTTTTTAGCTTTTACAACTCCTTAGCATTTTTATTTATCCTTTGAAGTTCTTTCACATCAAGCAGGTCTTTTGGCCTTCCTGATTTTATTTTGCTGTTTATAAGATCCTCATAGGAAATAATATTCCATTTGTAAAGCTTTTGAGCCTCTGCAATAAATTCAACCGATTCGGAAAACGCAACATCAAAAGATTTCCCAGGATTAAAGCGCGTAATAAGTTCTATTTCCAGTTCAGGACTGAATTTTAGTGATATGTTTTGGTTGCCACTTACTACATCATCAGGAAAACTGTCTATCTTATATCCAATATAATTCAGTGCTTTTAAAATATTTCCTAAATTTTTTGATGTATTTTCAATCCAAAAATCGATATCAGCTGAATGACGCTTGTAACCATAATAATTAACAGCACTACCTCCAACTAATAACATTTTAACATCATATTTGTTACAGGCTTCAATAAATCTGTAAACGTCTGTATTAAAATTCCTTTGCATCCTGCATGTTAATTACAAAATTTCCCTTCTTATCATTCGGATGCACATAATCATCCTGAAGCGGGAGGGGGCTAGGTGTACAAACCATTTCAATGAAAGACATAAGCCGTTCACCCGGAGAAAGTTTCAGAAAATCTTCTTCTCTCCTTAGGTTGTTTTCTTCCTTTGTGGCAAAATATATTTGCATAATAAGTTAAAAGAACAAAGTTAAAAAAATAAAAGTTAAAATCCCATTACGCCCGGTCCGGGTCTTCACTTCTTATCCTTTGGTATTCTATCTCCATGTTTCGGGCATTTCCAAAAATCGACAGAAAGGATTCCAATGGAAGATACCTGTAGCAAACTATTATCCACAAAATAATGGCAATGCCCTTTAATTACATCAGTTTTTGCTGTACTTTCCACCAGCGATCAGGGATTTCCTGATTTAAGGCTGCTGAATAATCCTGATACGAGCAGGGTACAAACTGATGACGTTTGTATTTCTTATGTACATTATTTTTAATGGTCACTTCCATCCACCAACGATCCGTTTTTTTACTTTTTAAAAAGATGAGTTCATCTTCAAAATCATCCACTTTAACAATAAATCTCACATAGTTTTCCATGCTATTTTTATTGTCTTCCGGAAAATCATCTTTTCTGTTCATAAACCCATCAATGAAATACCAGATCATTTGAGCTACCAGATGTGCCGTCTGCCCTTGTCTGTCATATTTCGGATTGAATTCATAAAAACCCACACTGCTTAATTTATCGCTGATCCCGGCATAGCGGCATATTCTGCAAACTTCTTCGCCGTACAAACCATTTGGAACAGCATAAAAGTTGCCGGGTGCATCTGAAGCACGAATCGCAGAAATATCAATACTCAAAATATCTGCATTTCGAATCATGGGTTCGGTTTCTTCCATGTCAGAATTCACTTTACCCAAACGATGAACATCAAATAGCAAATTCCTCATCAGGCCAACAGCATCCTTATCAACAAAATAAGTTTGATAGCCTACATTTGTATATGTAAATAAAAAATTAGGCTGATGTAGGATAATCCGGCTTAAATAAGACCTGGAGTTTAACTCATGCTCATCACTGCCCAGATCAAACATCGGATCAACAGCCGCAATATTAATTACCCTTCCTATATCTTCATAAGCCAGGTAGTTTGCGTAGGTAAGATCCTGACTTCCGCCAATGATAATCGGGGTTATATTGTTAGCTAATAAAAATGCTATTGCTTCTTTAGCAGCAAAATAGGTATCGTCAACAGCATGCCCCCTTTTTATATTACCCAAATCGGCAATGGACAAATTTTTCCAGTGAGAATATAGCTTGTAAAGATATTGTCGCACATGATCCGGACCATTTGCACAACCTTCATTTAACAAGCCTGCCCTGTCTTCATTAATTCCAACAATGGCCAATTTTACATAATCCAAATCGGGGAAATTGCCCTCTGTTTTGTGAGCTTTAATAACATCAAAAATACATTCGTGATCAGTGGCCGTAGAAAATTCAAAAACTTCAGGACTGACGGGATCAAAATACAGGCTTATATCCATTAATGTTGTTATATGGGATTGTCAGGAAATAACCTGCACATTTTGGCTCGTTCTTTTGCACTTTATCTTCGTTGTAAAAGCATTAAATAAACAGTGGCTATTCGCAGTTTTTACGTCTTGATAAAGCACAAAATTACTTCGCCAATTTTGCACACTTCATTTCTTGACAAACCCTATGTTTTTCAGAAACGAAACTAATGAATTATGAGATTACTTTTTCTTTCGGCTAAATCTTTTCTTTGGTGTGTTTTTCGGATCCTTAGAAATTGCGTAACAATCTTCCAAAGTCAAATTTTCCGGTACATTATCTTTCGGAATTTTATAATTCTGTTTGTTAATAACAAGGTAAGGTCCGTAACGCCCCTGTAATACCTGAACCGATTTATCTTCAGAAAATTCTTTAATAATCTTCTTTAAATCGCCCTGTCGTTTTTCTTCAATTATTTCAATGGCTCTTTTTAACTTAATTAAAGAAGGATCGTCTTCCTTTTTCAGAGAGTAAAATTTATTTTTATGCTTGGCATAAGGACCGAACCTGCCAATTGCAACAGTAATTTCTTCTTCTTCAAAATTACCCAATGATCTGGGGAAATCAAATAGTTTCAAGGCTTCTTCAAATGTGATAGTATCAAGACTTTGGTCTTTTCGTAAACCGGCAAACTTAGGCTTATCTTCCTTATCTGAATCACCAATTTGTATCATTGGTCCATATCGGCCAATCTTCACATAAACGTTGTTTCCGGATGAAGGATCAACCCCAAGAAGTTTTTCTCCGCTGAACCTGGCGGCGTTTTCTAAGGTATCCTGAATTTTATTATGGAATGGATCATAAAAATTTTTGATCATATGGTTCCATTCTTTTTTGCCTAAGGCAATTTCATCAAATTCCTTTTCAACGCTGGCAGTGAAGTTATAATCGATTATGTCATTGAAATACTCTAGTAAGAACTTATTTACCAAAGTACCTATATCTGTTGGGAATAGTTTGGCTTTTTCTGAGCCAATATTTTCGCTTACAATTTTTTGATCCACCGCGCCATTACTTAATGACAATAAATTTATATTGCGCTTGCCCTGGTCGCGGTTTTCTTTTACTACATACTCCCTCCTTTGAATTGTAGAAATTGTAGGAGCATAGGTTGAAGGCCGCCCAATGCCTAATTCTTCCATTTTCTTTACAAGGCTGGCTTCGGTATATCTTGGTAGAGGTTTTGTAAATCTTTCGCGGGCTCTCATTTCTATAAATTCAAGCAAATCTCCGTTTTTTAATGCTGGTAATAAGCCTTGTGTGTTACCATTTTCCTCGTCAGTTCCTTCAATATAGACTTTTAAAAATCCGTCAAACTTAACCACTTCCCCGCTTACTAAAAATTTCTCTTTAGCCTTTGATGAGTCAACTTTTACAATAGTCTTTTCTAATTGAGCTTCACTCATTTGTGAGGCTATTGTTCTTTTCCAAATTAATTCATAGAGTCTCTGTTGATCAGATGTACCATCAATCGAGTTGTTCTTCAAATACGTTGGCCTGATTGCTTCATGAGCTTCTTGCGCACCTTTAATTTTGGTTTTATATCTCCTTGTCTTTACATAGTTTTCACCATAACGTTTTGTAATTTCCTCTTTAGCCATAGAGATCGCCAACTTTGAAAGATTTACAGAGTCTGTTCTCATATAAGTAATCTTTCCCGATTCGTAAAGTTGTTGCGCAATCCGCATAGTGTTGGCAACCGAAAAACTCAATTTCCTCGATGCTTCCTGCTGCAAGGTAGATGTAATGAATGGTGCTGCCGGTGATTTCTTAGCAGGCTTTTTTTCAACAGATGCTACTTTGTATTGAGCACTAATATGGTCTTCAACAAATTTTTTGGCTTCTTCCAGTTTAGTGAATCGAGTAGGATATTCAGCTATAAAAACACCATTTGTACTATTTTCCGGTTTTAACTCAACGACGATCCGGTATGCTGAAGTACTTTCAAAATTTTTGATTTTTTCTTCCCTTTCAACAATTAGCCTGACTGCTACTGATTGTACACGACCGGCTGAAAGAGCAGGTTTAACCTTTTTCCACAACAAGGGTGAAAGTTCATATCCTACCAACCGATCCAACACTCTTCTTGCTTGTTGCGCTGAAACCAGGTTTCTGTCAATATCTCTAGGTGATTGAATTGCTTCAGAAATAGCGCTTTTTGTTATTTCATGGAATACAATCCGTTTTGTTTTATCATCTTTTAGATTAAGTGCTTTAAATAAATGCCAGGCTATGGCTTCTCCTTCACGGTCTTCATCAGATGCGAGCCATACCATTTCTGCATCTTTAGCAATTTTTTTTAATTCTGCTACAATTTTCTTTTTATCAGGGCTAATTTCATATTCAGGCTGGAAATCTTTTTCAATATCCACACTTATTTTCTTTTTATTCAAGTCCATCACGTGTCCGAAACTTGAACGAACAATAAAATCTTTACCTAAAAAACCTTCAATTGTTTTTGCTTTTGCAGGTGACTCAACGATTACTAAATTTTTTGCCATTGTATCCATATTTGTATTTCAGCAGTATTAATAAGCGGGGCAAAAATAATATAATTCGGGAATTCAAATTAAAAATTGGATTTTAACCAATTATTGGAGGTGAAAAGCCAATACAAGTTGACTATTCGATTATTCTTTTTCTTGTCCAATAACGTTAAATATTTATTCAATGTTATTAAGAATAATTTGTGCAAAGATTGTATTAGGTCTATATACAATCAAATAATAAAAAAGGATTAAATTTGCATATAAGCGTTAAAACGAAATAAGCCTAAGATTCATATAAATGAAAAACACTTCCTGGTTTAGTATTAAAACATTCATCTGGCTGAGTTTAATCATCATTATCATTTCTTCATGTGTACCTCAAAAGAAGATGTTGTATATGCGAGTACGTGAAAATGCCGACACTTTAACCGAATTTAAAAATGCCAGGGAAGTAATTTATAAAGTGCAAAATGGTGATAATCTGTATATAAAGATTGTCAGTATGGATGAAACTACCAACCAATTATTGAATCCCATGGGTTCCGGTGGAGGGGGTGGCTCCGGTGGGGGTGCCAATTATTTAAATAGTTATACTGTTACTGAAGAAGGTTATCTTGAATTCCCATTGGTTGGTAAAATATACGTTAAAAACCATACTGTCGAGGAAATAACAAGTCTGCTAACAGAACATCTGGGGGATTATATAAAGGAGTTTGTTGTTATTATTAAACTGGTTAATTTTAATATTACGATCTTAGGAGAAGTTAGTTCCCCCGGCCTATACGAGATTTACCAAACGGATATCAATCTGTTTGAAGCTATTGCGATGGCAGGAGATATGACAGATTTTTCCATCAGGGATGATGTTACAGTTATTCGAAAAACCAAAGACGGATCGAAAGTTCGACAGGTTGATATGTCAAAGAGATCATTTCTTTCGTCCGAGTATTATTACCTGCAACCAGATGATATTGTATATGTTAAGCCTATTAAAATGAAACAATTTGCTTTCACAACTTTCCCATACGGTATGCTCTTTGGTACAATTTCGTTTATTATAGCAATGGTTGCTTTATTGAAATAAGATAAATTAAACACTTATGACTACAGACCCCATAGAAGGCATTCATCTTCAGGAAGAAAGTGTAGATTTTAAAGTACTCATATTTAAATTTGCTAAACATTGGTACTTGTTCGTATTAACTGTTTTTGTTGCCATTGTTGTTGCATTCTTATTCAATAATTATACAGCACCTGTTTATGAGGTTGACACTACACTACTGATTAAACAGGATCAATCAATGGATCCTTCCCGTGTTATCGGAATTGGGCTATACAGCCAATCTAAAAGTATCGAAAATGAGATAGCCAGGTTGCGATCATTTTCACAAGTATTTAAAGTAGTACAGCACCTGGATTTTGAAGTATCTTATTTCGAAGACAAAGGAATGATAAGGCGTGAATTATATCACGAAGCGCCTTTTAAAATCGTTTTTGACACGGCATTCCCCCAGGCTATCGGGCTGACATATACCATAACACTGTTAAACCCCAATGAGTATTTATTGGAGGCAGAAGGCGAATATGTAAGAATGTACGACTATAACGAAGCTGAGTACGTTGGCAATAAAGCGAATAAATTTGAAATTAATCAAACTTATGCTTTTGGAAAGCCGATAAGTACACCTCATAATACCTTCAAAGTGATCTTAAATGACAGATTTAAGCCCAAGTCTCATGTTTCAAAAAGCTATGAATTTGTTTTCAGAGATTATTTTAGTTTAACCGGTGCATTCAGAGGATTTTCTATTTCACCAATTAGCGAAGGTTCATCGATATTGAGCATAAAAATGCGAAGCAAAAATGCCCGTAAAGCAGTTAGCTTTCTCAATACTCTGACAAGTGTTTACCTATACAATAGCCTCGAGAAAAAAAATCAGATCGTACAAAATACCATTGATTTTATTGAAAGTCAGCTTCAGGTTACTTCTGATTCAGTATTTAAAGCCGCCGAAAACTTGCAGGAATACCAGGCCGCCAATAAAATAATGAATATCGAATTTGAAACGGGGCAAATCCTCCAGCAAACGGTTGAACTTGAAAGGGAGAAAGCCATTTTATTAGTTACCGCATCATATTATAGAAACCTGGAGAATTATGTACGAATCAATATAGACCAACCCGAAAGTTTAATAGCTCCTTCTTCAATGGGGATAGAAGATCCAGTATTAGGATCTCTGTTTGCTGCATTGCTGAGCTTTTATGGTGAACGTTTGGATGCTTTATTATTTTCTACAGAAAACAGTCCTTCTCTTAAAATTATTGACACCAAAATTATAGCCGTAAAAAAAGTCATATTAGAAAATATTAAAAATAACCTGACTAACCTGTATGAAACAACAGGAAAAATAGATGAGCAAACCAAAATACTGGAAGTAGAAGCATCGAAGTTACCGGTAACTCAATATGAATTGTACAGATTCCAAAGCAGGTTTGACTTAGCCAACAGTATTTATACATTCTTACTTAAGAAAAGATCAGAAGCACAAATTACTAAAGCATCTAACGTACCCGATAATGAAGTAATAGATATAGCCAGATATAGCTTGCGCAGGGGTGTAGCACCAAAGAAAACAATGAATTACATGATTGCCCTGATCCTGGGCCTTGTATTTCCTGTAGTATATGTATTAAGTAAGGATTATTTAAATGATACAATCATTGAAAGAAAAGATGTAGAGAAACTCACCAAATTCCCTATCATCGGGCAAATCAACCACTCAAATAAGGAAACAAATATGGTTGTTTCCGGTTTTCCCAAGTCCAGCATATCCGAATCGTTCCGGTCAATGCGAACAAACATTCAATACCTTATAAAAGGGCAAAAAACGAATGTAATTATGGTTACTTCAGATATGGTTGGGGCCGGTAAAACTTTTATTTCAATCAATCTGGCAAGCGTATATGCACAATATGATAAAAAGACTGTATTGCTTGGATTCGACCTGAGGAAGCCTAAATTACACCACGACTTCGGACTTTCAAATGATATCGGTATAACATCTTATTTAATCGGTGAAAAAGAAATAGATGACATCATACAACCTTCCGGAAAATTAAAACATCTTGATGTAATATTAGCAGGTCCTGTACCACCAAACCCAGCTGAATTAATTGGATCTGATAAAACCAAAACACTCATTGAAGAGCTTCGTAAAAGATATGATTACATCGTGCTTGACACGCCTCCTGTTGGCCTTGTTACAGATGCATATTTACTTATGGATTATTCAGATGTAAACGTATTTATAGTCAGGCAGCGTTATACAAATAAAAAAGTCTTCGGTTCAATAATTAAAGAAATTGAAGACCGCGGAATGAAAATGAATATTACAGTAAATGATATTGCCACAACAGGAGTTTATGGCTATCAATATGGCTATGGAAGAGGTTATGGATACGGGTATGGATATGGATACGGTTATGGGTACGGATACGGCTATTATACCGATGACAAGCCGGAAAAAAAGAAATCATTTTTTAAACGATTATTTAACGAAGCCTGATTTTCAGGTAAACGAATAAATCAGAGATCCCGATGAAAAAGTTTGCGTTAATTGGTGCAGCAGGATATATTGCCCCCAGGCATATGAAAGCCATTAAAGAAACCGGTAATGAGCTTATAGCTGCTTTAGACCCGTTTGACAGCGTTGGCATTATTGATAGTTATTTCCCTGATGCAGACTTTTTTATTGAACCGGAACGATTTGACCGGCATCTTGATAAGCTCAGAAAGTCAGGTGAACGAAAAGTTGATTTTGTTTCAGTCTGCTCTCCAAATTACTTACATGATGCACATATCCGACTTGCATTACGTAATGACGCTCATGCTATTTGTGAAAAACCCTTATTATTAAATCCATGGAATTTACAGGGACTTGAAGATATTGAAAAGGAAACCGGGAAAAGAATATTTAATATCCTTCAACTCAGGCATCATCCTTCAATTGTAGAGATGAAAAATAAATTTGATACTGAAAACTCTAATAAATTCCACGATATCGAATTAACTTATATTACATCAAGAGGGAAATGGTATCAATACTCCTGGAAAGGGGATATTAAAAAATCAGGAGGAGTTGTAACAAATATCGGGATACATTTTTTTGATATGCTTAGCTGGATTTTTGGTGATATGCAAAATAGCCATGTTCATCTATTAAACGAAAACAAAGCTTCCGGACTACTCCAACTTGAAAAAGCCAATGTCAAGTGGTTTTTAAGTATCGACAGAAATGATTTACCAAAAAAAGCCGTGGAGAATAATCAAACCACTTACAGGTCGATTAAAATTGATGATAGAGAAATTGAATTCAGTGGTGGATTTACAGACTTACATACCGTAAGTTATCAGGAAATAATTGACGGAAGAGGTTACGGTATTACAGAAGCCAGAAATAGTATTGAGATAGCACATAAAATTCGCAATCAGGTTCCAAAAATGAAAGGGGAACGCCACTCCCTGGTTAAGTAAGAAATTAAAGGTATTGGAGATGGATAAATCCTGGTTTGCGATATATGTTAAGTCCAGAACAGAAAAAAAAGTTTCTTCTGAACTGGAAAAACAGGGACTAGATCATTACCTGCCATTGATAAAAATCCTGAAACAATGGAGCGATCGAAAAAAATGGGTGCATGAACCGCTATTCAAATCCTATGTATTTGTGCATGTTGATCCATTACAATACTTCGAAGTATTAAAAACTATTAATGTAGTTCGGTATATTACCTTTGAAGGTAAGGCAGTAAAGATTCCGCCACAGCAAATCGAAGCTGTAAAATACTTCCTGGATGATGCAGAGCCACAGGAAATAAGGGAAGAGTTCTGGGAGGAAGGCCAGCAAGTGGAGGTAATTACAGGCAGTATGACAGGCCTGGCAGGAGAGTTGGTAGAAGTAAAAAATAAACATCATGTCAGGATCAAAATTGAAGCCATTAACCAGATCATCTTCATTCAAATACCAAAAAACAGATTGCGAATAATTCCTTAATTTAGTTTTTTGTAGCAGCCCCAAATATGACTAAAAAATCTACTCTGTTTGATAGATTATGGATTACCGATTTTATTAATCTGTTTTTCCCTAATGTGTGTCATGCATGCGGTAACGTATTAAATCAGCAGGAAGAAATAATCTGTACATCATGTTATTTCAAGCTGCCCAAAACAGGTTTCCATAAACATAAAGACAATATCATTTCAGAAATTTTCTGGGGCCGTATTGAGTTAAATGCGGCTACTTCCTTTCTGTTTTTTAATAAAGGAGGGAAAGTACAAAACCTGATGCATGCACTTAAATACAAAGGCAATAAAGAAGTTGGTATTTATTTGGGTAGATTATTCGGACTAGAGCTAAAAGAAAGTCCGTTATTTAGGTCATTAGATTTTATTATTCCTGTTCCCTTACATCCTAAAAAACAATTTAAGAGAGGTTTTAATCAGAGCACTGTCATTGCAAAGGGATTAGGAGAAGCTTTGGAAATACCGATTTCATCTGATAACCTGATTCGGCAAACGCATACCTCTACGCAAACAAAAAAAGCTCGTTATGATAGGTGGAAAAACGTAAAAGGGGTATTTAAGGTTGAAAATGAAAGTATATTTGAAGGTAAACACCTGCTATTAGTGGACGATGTATTAACTACCGGTGCAACATTAGAAGCATGTGCGCATCCTTTGCTCGAAATACGAAATACGAAAGTTAGCGTGGTAACCCTAGCATATGCTCAGGTTTAGCAGGTATGGTATCGTTTGGCCTGCCCATCTGCATCATCAGTTCGTTATATTGTTTTCTTATTTTAATCAGTCTCCGTTGAAGACGGACATCCTTGTTAAATACATCATATAAAGCCTGAATAGGGCCTTTAAACGATGCGGGATGTATGTCTTGATATAATAAGCCCGTTCCTTTAAAATTAGGATAAAACTGATCTAAGCTTACCGGTTCCATCCTGGAAACAATAAGTTTAAAGGTTTGATAATCCCAAAATGCGCGAATAATTACTTCATTTATACTGATTGTATCGTGTTGCATTAAAATAGTATAAGGATCATTTTCGCTAACAATTGAATCATAAATTCGCAGAATGAGCGGACGATAGCCAACAGTTGTGATCAATAGCGAATCATTTTTACTTACGTACATTTTAAAAATACCTTCTTCATTACTTATTGTTCCCCAATGATTAAATTTTGATATGATATGGGCATTATGAATAGGAAGCAGGCTGTCCTGACCAATTATTTTTCCCTTGAATACTTTTATACTATCAGGCAATTGCTGACTTCTGGCTTGCTCACTTTTTAAAAGAAAAAAAGAAAGAAACAATAACAAAATGAAGTATTTAAAAAATTGGGGCACCTTATGAAGAAAAAATATTTTCAATTAACGAATATAAACTATAAATTAGCATCCGAATGACAAAGATGCATTTTAGATTAATCCGTAAAAGTTAAAAATTATGAAAAACATTATTCTTTTTATTTGTGTATTCTTTTCAACCATATTATTTGGATATGGTCAGCAAGTTCCAAATAGTGATTTCGAAGAATGGATTGAAATTTCGGGATATCAAAACCCTCTTTACTGGAATACGCCCAACGAGTTTACTAATTTGGCAAGCACTTATGTTGTTGATAAAAGCAATGACTCATACAGTGGAGAATATTCAGCTCGTTTAGAAACCAAGCTTATTAGCTTCCTTAGTCAGGAATTTCTTGCACCGGGCTTAATCACTCTTGCCGATTTTAATGTTGACATTTTAACACAAACATTTTCTTATTCAGGAGGAACCTTCCTTCAGCAAAACGTACAGAAACTTACCGGTATGTACAAATACCAAGGTATGGCTAATGATTCAGCAGTGGTATTAATGTACAATTTCAGAAACCGGGAAGGGGAGGAATATGATACTATTGGCAGGGGTTACACGTATTTACATAATACAGAAGAATGGACTCAATTTACTGTTAATATGAAATACTTAAATGGTCATGTTCCGGATACATTTAATATACTCATCATGTCGACTACTGATGAAGGAATAACAGATTTTACCCATGCCGGATCAATAATGTTTGTTGACAGCCTGGCTATTCATACCAACACAGGTATTTTAAATTTATGGGAGAAACCCATCACCCTGCACATATACCCAAATCCGACTAATTCAGTTATTACCTTCGAAACTGACAAAGCAGGGAAAGATCGCAAATTAATAATTAGTGATCCAACTGGAAAAATCATCTTAAGATTAACTTTTATAGAGAAGACAATTACCTTTGATTTGTCAGGATATTCAAGCAGTTTGTATACTTATTCCATTGTTGAAGGAAACAGGATTGTAAATAGCGGTTCTTTTATAAAAAAATAAATTAACAGAAATATTCACTTATGAGAAAGCTTTACTTTAGAATTTTTGCATTAGCAATTGCCGTATTATTTTCCATTCATTCTATAGCTCAGAGTGATACCACCGAACAAAAAAAAGACAAAACAGAAAAAATTAAAAAGGGCTGGAATGTAGGTGGACTACCTGTAATTTCATACGATTCCGACCTGGGGCTTCAGTTAGGGGCATTGGTTAATCTTTATAACTATGGAGACGGATCTCGCTATCCAAAATATAATCACTCCATTTATGTGGAGGGTTCCTGGTTTTTGAAAGGAAGTGGCATTTTCAGGTTTTACTATGATTCAGACCGGCTTATTAAAGGCATTCGAACTTCATTCGACCTGAGCTATCTGCCCGACCGTGTATTTAAATTTTATGGATATAATGGTTATGAAGCAGTTTATAATCCTGAGTGGGAAGATGATTCACACGCTGACTATGTTACCCGTGTTTTTTACAGAACCGACAGAAAATTCTTCAGGGCAAAACTCGACTTTCAGGGCAAGATCACCAGCGAAAAATTCCGCTGGATAGCCGGTTTCGATTTTTACAGTATTGCGATAGATACGGTAAACATCAGTCGTTTAAACAAGGGAAAAGATCCGGAAGGCGCTCTTCCCGATTCAGCAGGATTATGGCAAAAATACAACGACTGGAAGTTAATTCCGGCAAATGAAAAAGACGGAGGCTTATTTACTGTTTTCAAGATCGGTCTTGTTTACGACAGCCGAAATAATGAAGCGCTTCCAACAAAAGGTATCTGGACAGAGGCTATTTTGGCTATGGCGCCTAAGTTCACTTCCAATATGGAACAGGGTTTTATGAAATTTGCCATCACACATCGTCAATATTTCACCCTTATAAAAGACAGGCTTTCGTTTGCCTATCGTTTAGGCCTTCAGGTTAATGTGGCAGGTCACACGCCCTACTATGCCAATGGACTGATGTATTATGCTACCATGAAAGGGGCTTATAATGAGGGACTTGGCGGAGCAAAGACAATTCGTGGTATTGAACGAAACAGAGTAATTGGTGATGGTATCGTTTATGGTAATTTTGAGTTGAGGTGGCAATTCTGGTTCTTCAATTTCATAAACCAAAACTTCTATATGGCTCTCAGTGGATTCTTCGATACGGGTAGGGTGATACAATACATCGATATTAAAGATGAAGTAAATGATAATGTTCCCGAAGATGAAAAATCGCTTTATTTTGATCTGGGTGCAGAAAATTTCCATAGCGGTTATGGCGGTGGATTGCACATTGGCATGAACCAAAACTTTATTATTGCTATTGACTACGGAAGGGCACTTAGCAAAAAAGACGGAACTTCAGGATTATATGTTGGATTGAATTTCTTGTTTTAATTATCCGAAATAGTACAATAACTCTGCTACCAGAATACCCAGGTAGTTGCCTATTGCATAGCCAACAATACCAACGGTAAGGCCTGATATTATTATTTCTTTGTTATTCAATGCACCTGCAACTACCGGTACAAAAGGTGGCGAACAGGTTAATGCCGTTGAAACAATAATTACATTATCGGCGTCTATTTTAAAAATAGCTGCTAAAGCAACATGTATTATTAATGAACCTGCATATACAAGTGCCACCCAATAAAAAATATTGATATGAGACATATCAATACTCCTCATATCTGCCATTGAGGCAACAACAACACTGAATACAAGTATAAAATACATCCCTAATTCAAAAGTCCTTTCAATTTTATTTACTCTTCCTATAAGTGAAGCAAGTATTCCCAGTGTGGTTGTCGATAAAATAACCACGATGGTTTGATGCTTAGTTGATACAAGTTCTCCTAAACCAACACTGATGCCGATTATTACAATAGTTATCCCGAAGGCTGCAAGTAATTGTATTATATACTTTTTTTCTAATACTTCAAAAAATGACTTTTCCTTCACGCCGTCTAACATGGCAGGTTCAACATCGCTGACAACTCCCTGCATTTTGTATGCCGGTAAAAAATTTAATAATACCCTTTGCCCAATCGTCATCACAAAAAAGAGAAATACAACCCCAATGATCAGATCATATGTATGTGTCATGATATAAGTCAGTTTATTCACATCAAGAGCTTTTTGAATAGCTGCAAGATTAGGCGTACCTCCCGAATAAACTCCAGTCATCATACCGGCTACTTTCCAGGCTTCCTTTATGCTGTCCTGAAACAGATAAAAACCAAGTATTATTGGAATAAATACGGAGATAAGACCCAGTATAAGGGATAAAAATGTTTTACCGGCTACTTTAAACCAGCCGCGAACATTTAATGAGAATAATAAAAGTGGCAAAGCCAGAACAATGGCAACTCCAGTTAAAGTATCCTGTAGGCTAAAAACATTAAAATAAGATACATCATCTTCTGTAAGTGTACCATGATTATACAGATCCTCAACAAGTTTTTTATTAACTTTTAAGTCTTTTAATTCAACTGTCTTATCATCCGGATATAACTCACTAACCAATTCGTTTGTAAGAATAATGTCCTTGTCATTAACAAGTTCTGCCATTGTTTGACTCGGTTCAGGAAACAGGCCGACATTTCCAATAATCAACCCAATGAGATATGCAATAACAATAGCACCAACTCTTCTGAGAAATGAGCTTTTAAAAACCATGTAATTAATGATCAGTGGGGAAATAATATAAACGAGTAGAAGAGTCAAAGTAAATATTGTCATAATGTACTATTTAGTTAGTCGTCTATATTAATTCCTATAATTTTGAGGCCAGGACACCGGTTTTCTTGTATTGTTTCACATTTCCGTTCAAATCAAACACCTGAATATAAAACACATAAATACCAATAGGTGCTTTGCTGTTGTCATCCTGAATACCATCCCAATTGACTGAGCCTGTTGTGCCAAGATACTCGTTATTCACTAACTTCCTTGCCAGTTGGCCTTGTGCGTTGTAAATATCTACCGTCATATTGTAGCCGGGCTGATCAAAAGTATATTTAATACTGATAAAATCGTTATAACCATCATTATCCGGGGAAAATATTTCAGGCTTAACAACAATCGGTTCATTAAGAATCTCAGAGTTTACAAATTGAGAATTCTGATAAGCAGGAGTTCCAAAACCTACACTTTCAGCTGCCGAATGCCAATTATTATTATCAGCAGTTGCGGTGTTGAAATTTGTTCTTTCCAATGATACGCCATCAACATAATTCAAAAGGGGGTAATGCATATCTACAGAATAATTAAACACATCAATTATTTTACCAGCATAAGTTGCCAAAATCACGGTTCCTTCATCATTATTGTACGCCGGAAACGGATCCACTTTCACAAAGGCATCCGGATTGGAAGTATCATATTGTTTTTTTACCGTTTGTGGAGATGAGGTAAGCAAAGCATATGCCTGCGGAATGATTATATTTTGCTGATAACTTATTCGGTAAAACGAGGTGTCCGGTGGATTAGGGGGGCTGTATTTTACGGTTCCCAGCGTTAATACACTCATATCTATTATTTTTGATGATCGATTATATATTTCTACATAATCAACACCATTTGTCCACGGATTAAAAAGCACTTCATTGATCACTATATCAGTGGAATCAGCAGATTCGGCCAAACCAAAACTTATAATGGTATCATTTGGCATATTCATCCCCAGGCAATTTTTTAATAAATTCGATATAGTTAATTCATATATTTCTCCATTTACAAATGCATCAGCAAAATACAATTCAGCAAAACCAGGCTCACTTTCATCTGAATATATAATTGAAGGATTACCTATTCCTTTATTTACTGTATAATTCGATTTATTCTCCAGACTTTCCATTTCCATCGCCTGGTTAAAGTACAGATGTAAAATATTACTTGCAAATAATTCAAAGCGTTCAATTCCGGGAAATAATAAAATATCATCATAAACTGAATTCCGGCTTCCCGGGGTGCCACCTTTCGGATCATCAGAAGCAATCCAATTATCGCCACCCGAACATATATTTGCCGGGTTTATCTGTTCTAATGACCATCCGCCATCCTCTTTATCAGGATCTTTATACCAATTATCCGTATAGGCTACATATGAAATTAAATTTCCATCATTATTCTTTAATTCAAGAGTTTGACTCGTATTTGTTAACGAAAAACTACTGAACCCATAAAACTGACCATAAACAGACAATTCTGATTCGGCACCATCTTTTGCAACAATCAGGTATCCATCTGCCTCTATGCTAACATTTTGAAATACCTTATCACTTGTTCCAATCGTGAGCACCCAATCATTAAGATTAATAGTTGCATTTGTTTGATTGAACAATTCGATATATTCAAAATTGGGCAAGCCAACCTGTGGGGAAGGGTCAGCCATAATTTCATTGATAACAATATCCGAAACTGATGCTATAAAATATGAAAACTCCACCTGTTGCGGAATCATAACATTGCCTGCAAGGTCTTTTACGCCGGAGACATCAATTGTATAATTCAACCCATTTTCAAACTCATTTGAAAAAATCAAGTTTACTTCTGAAGAGTTTCCTTCTACCAAGTTTGCACTTTCTGGATATCCTATTTCTTTGTCGACAAGATAATTATCTACATTTTCGGCGCTTATTTTATCAAGAGATTCGTTGAAGCTCAACAATAAAGATGTATTGGCTTCGGCATTCACAGAAATTAGCACAGGAGGTTCATTATCTATAATTATGTTTCCAGCATAGATGTCATTAAAATAGAATTTAGTGCTGTTGCTGACAGTATATTTGCAATACACACCGATATAACTTGTAGCCGTGTACGTCTGATCAACACCTTCGCACTCCAGCTGGAAATTATCTTGTCCTGCAGGATCAACAAAAATGGTCCAGTTTCCTGTTGCATCCCTGATTACTTTTATTCTAATTTCAAACGAAGAGGCAATTAAGCCTTCCGTACCACGACATACAGAATGATATAAATCGCCATCCTGTCTGAATAATTCAATTGCATCATCTCCTCCCGCCTCTCCTAATTGAAGGAAATATCCATTTAAAGATTGAGTTACATCTTCCTGATCGCTGACCAAATAAAACTTTCCATTGTTGTTGCCTGACGGGCTGAAGGAAAATTTAGTCCAAAACCGCCACTCCGTTTCACTTATCATTGAATTTGCAGTACTCAGATAGCTTATGCTTTCTTCTGTATCATTTAATTGAAGTTGTTTGTTATCATTAACAACAAACTTATCTTCTGTGCCTGTCCATTGTGGATCACTTGTAAAATCACCATCTTCAAAATCATCAAAAACCTGAGCCGCTACAAGTAGAGGAAAGCATAAGACCAATACAAAAATGTATTTCATTTTTTATAATTTTGCAGCCCGACAGTTTTATTTAACGGGTAAATGTAACAAAAAATGAAAATTGCTGTAATTGGGGCTACCGGTCTTGTTGGAAGAGAAATCCTGAAAGTACTTGAATCAAAGTCAATTTCAATTTCTAAGTTTTTCGCTGTAGCTTCAGAAAAATCTGTTGGGAAAACAATTCATTTCGGCGGTAAAGAGCATGAGGTTATTTCGATGGATAGTGCTGTTCATCAAAAACCTGATATCGCTATTTTTTCGGCAGGAGCCACTGTATCACTTGAATGGGCACCTAAATTTGAAGATGCCGGAACAACTGTAATCGATAACTCATCGGCATGGCGAATGAATGCTGATATTCCGCTTATTGTTCCTGAGATAAACGGAAATATTCTAACAGCTGAACATAAAATTATTGCCAACCCCAATTGCTCCACCATCCAGCTAGTCATGGTTCTCTTTCCTCTTAACAACAAATACGGTATAAAACGGGTGGTAGTTTCCACTTATCAGGCTGTTAGCGGCAGTGGTAACAAAGGTATAGATCAACTGATGAATGAAAGAAACGACAGTAAGGGGGATCGGTTTTATCCGCATCAAATTGACCTGAATGTAATTCCGCAGGGCGGAGATTTTTCCGAAGACGGCTACACTACAGAAGAGCTCAAACTTGTAAACGAAACACAGAAAATTCTGCAAAGCGATATACAGATAACAGCCACTGTAGCACGTGTACCTGTAATTACCGGACACTCAGAATCAGTGAATATTGAATTTAAACAGGATTTTGATTTCTACGACCTTAAACGTCTTTTAGGCTTTATGACTGGAGTCGTTGTTTTTGATATGCCGGAAGGGAATATGTATCCAATGCCCCTGATAGCCGAGGGCAAAGATGAAGTTTTTGTTGGGCGGTTAAGACGTGATTTTTCACAGCCAAACTCGCTCAATATGTGGGTTGTAGCTGATAACCTGCGCAAAGGTGCTGCCACAAATGCAGTGCAAATTGCAGAATACATTATTAAAAATCAACTCGTTTAATTAGTGAAAATATATAACTGCATAAAGGATTTTAAACCGGTAAAAAATACGGTTGCAACTGTGGGCACATTCGATGGGGTTCATCTCGGTCATCAGGCGATTTTTAATATGATGAAAGAAAAAGCGTCAGAAATTGACGGCGAAACAGTGGTTATCACTTTTTATCCTCATCCCCGTATTGTTCTCGGTCTCGACAGCAAAAACCTGAAATTTATAAACACACAGGAAAAAAAGATAAACCGGTTGGAAGAATCTGGAATTGACCATTTGATCATTGTACCATTCAACAAAGAATTTGCAAATATCTCTTCTGAAGAATTCATCAATGATCTTATTCTTGAAAAAGTAAATCCGAAAATCATTGTAATTGGTTATGATCATCATTTTGGAAAAGACCGTGAAGGTAGTTTCGAAATGCTCTCAGAAATTGGGAAAAGAAAAGGAATTGAAGTTATAAATGTTGAGGCACAATATGTTAATGATGTTACCGTAAGCTCAACAAAAATCCGCAAACTTCTTAAAGCGGGTAAGATAGTGGCTGTAAATAATTTTCTGGGATATGAATATTCAATTACCGGTAAAGTTGTCAAGGGTCAATCTATAGGACGAGACCTGGGCTTCCCAACAGCTAACATTGAAATTGCAGACGAATATAAATTGATTGCAGCTGTTGGGGTTTATGCCTGCAGGGTAGAATATATGGGTAAGTTTTACAAAGGAATGGGCAATATTGGATATCGCCCAACTGTAGACCATGGTGACCTTACCATCGAAGTGAATATATTCGATTTTGACAAACAAATTTACGATGAAGAGATCACAATTATATTTGTTGACAGAATGCGTGATGAACATAAATTTGATAGCCTGAAAGATTTATCGGAACAGTTAGGAAAGGATAAAAAAAATGCATTAAAAATCCTTTAGCCGCTATTTTTGTTTTTAATGATTCTCGGGCAATTTTAGAATCATAATTGGTATAACAACTGTCAAATCAACATTTCTTTTATTTTTGTACTTCTTTTAAAAAAATCATATCTAATTCAAAAAAATAAATTTATGAAACGTAATCTTTTAAGTATTGTATTAGTAATTATTTTCATAACAGGTACCCTTAACTCAACATTTGCCTGTACAAATTATTTAATTACCAAAGGTGCTTCAACCGATGGATCTACGATGATTTCCTATGCCGCTGATTCACATGTATTGTATGGCGAATTATATCACTGGTCTGCAGGCGTATGGCCGGAAGGAACTATGATGGATATTTACGAGTGGGATACCGGTAAATATCTGGGGCAAATAAAACAGGCGTCAGAAACATATAATGTTGTCGGTAATATGAATGAACACCAGGTAGCTATTGGAGAAACAACCTACGGTGGGCTTTCTGCACTTAGTTCACAGTCAGGTGCTATAATGGATTACGGTAGTCTGATATATGTAACCCTTCAACGTGCAAAATCAGCACGGGATGCTATAAAAATAATGGGGGAACTGGTTGCAGAATACGGTTATTCCAGCGTTGGTGAATCATTTTCAATTTCCGATAAGGATGAAGTGTGGATCATGGATTTTATTGGCAAGGGAGAAGGTGAAAAAGGTGCTATTTGGGTGGCTTTATTAATTCCTGACGGTTATGTTTCAGGGCATGCAAACCAGGCAAGAATTACTACTTTCCCTCAAGAAAATAATAAAAGTGCTATCACTTCAAAACATCTGGAGGATGTCTACAATACAGGTGTTACATGTGTATATGCCCACGATGTAGTTTCATTTGCTAAAGAAAAAGGATTTTACAAAGGGAAAGACAAAGATTTTTCTTTCTCTGATGTTTATGCTCCCGTAGGTTTTGGGGGTGCCCGTTTTTGCGAAATCAGGGTTTGGACTATGTTTAACAAGGTTAGCGGCGGTATGGATGATAGCTGGGAATATGTTAAAGGAAACATTGAACATGGTAAAGCACATAAAGAAGGCGACCCAATTACACCAAAAAATTATGCGACTAACCGAATGCCTTTATGGGTGAAACCAGATAAGAAAGTAAGTGTTCTTGATATGATGGGCTTCATGCGTGACCATCTTGAAAATACCGAACTTGACATGAGCAATGATGTTGGCGCAGGCCCTTATGATGTTCCTTACCGCTGGCGTCCTTTAACCTGGAAAGTTGATGATGTAGCCTATTGTAATGAACGCGCCACAGCTACGCAACAAACCGGATTTTCATTTGTAACACAATCACGTAACTGGCTGCCTGATGAAATCGGTGGTATTTTCTGGTTTGGTGTTGACGATGCTTCCGGTACAGTTTATATGCCGATGTACACAAGTATGACCACTATTCCATACAACTTTGCTGTTGGAAACGGGTCTATGATGGAATGGTCAGAAACTTCTGGATTCTGGGTTTTTAACCAGGTACAAAATCTGGCTTATACACGTTATAATAATATCCACCCCGAAATTGAAGCGCTTCAGCAAAAACTGGAAAAAGAATTCGTTGACTTCACCTCTGCAATTGATGCTGCGGCAGAAACTCTATTTAATACGAACAAAGAAATGGGTATTGCTTTCCTTACCAGTTATTCGAATGGCATTGCTGAACGTGTTTTTAAAATATGGAAAAATTTATACGCAGACCTGTTTGTCAAGTATATGGATGGCAATATCAAAACTAAGAAAGAGGTGCCTGAAGGATATATATATGTTACACCTGAAGTAAACCAGCCGGGATATAGTGAAGATTTTTACAGGAAAATAATTGAAGAAACTGATGATCAGTTCAAAGTAAAAGGAGCGGCACATTAAAAAGCGAGAGGGCGACTGGGGCGATGGGGCGAGAAGGAGAAAACGAGTAAAGGGGAAGGGGAGAAAAGGTGAGGGTTGCGACTGGGTGAATGTGCAACTGAAGACTGAAATTATATAATCATTTCCGATGAAGAGATTCCTTTTTATATTGATTCTGTTTGGTATTTTCCATTCCGGCTTATTGGCTTGTACTAATATAATCGTTACCAAAGGCGCCTCGGCCGACAGTGCTACTTATCTTGTTTATTTGAATGATGGCGAATGGCTCTACCATCTTGACAGAACTCCTGCGGAAGATCATTCCGTAACAGATTCGTTGAGCTTTATCAGCATGAGCGGGAAAGAGCATAAAGTTCATCAGATAGCTCATACCAATGCCATCATCGGTTTTCTTATTAATGAACATCAACTGGCAATTGGAGAGTCGACGTTTGTAGGAAGAGAGGAGCTTTGGGATAAAAACCAGCCCCTAAAATACTGGGAACTCATGCGGCTTGCTTTACTAAGAGCAAAAACTGCAAGAGAAGCAATCAAAGTAATTACTTCTTTAGTGGAACAATATGGTTATGGAAGCGAAGGTGAATCAATATCCATTGCTGATCCTAATGAGGCCTGGTTACTTGAAATAATCGGAACCGGCGGAAAAGGAGGTGCTGTGTGGGTAGCCATGAAAATTCCTGATGGATATATTACTGCTCATGCAAACCATGCAAGGATAGGAAAATTCCCTTTGGATGATCTGGAGAACTGTCTTTATTCTGACAATGTGATTTCCTTAGCCATTGAAAAAGGATATTACGACCCAAAAACAGGAGAAGATTTCAGATTTAATGATGCATACGATCCTCTGTATCCTGCTCATTTAAAATATACTGAAACACGGGTGTGGAGTGTATTCAGAAGGGTAGCTCCATCACTGGAATTTTCAGTCGATTATCACAGAGGTGTAAAAGATGCAACCCCTTATCCTCTTTTTATAAAACCTGATAAGAAGTTAAAACTCGAAGATATCTTTTCACTTGTCAGGGATCATTATGAGGGAACAGCCTATGATATGACCAAGGGGCCGACAGCCGGGCCGTTTGGCAACCCCAACCGCCCCAGACCACTGGAATGGGAATCAGATGGTGAAACATATTCATGGGAGCGCCCTATTTCAACCTATAATACTGCTTTTTCATGCGTTGCTCAATTACGTAATTATCTTCCCAATGAAATTGGTGGTATTTTATGGTATGGCGTTGATGACACATATACATCCTGCTATTTTCCTATTTATTGCTCTGCTACAACAATATCTGAACCTTTTACGAAGGGAGACATCAACAGTTACTCAACAGAATCGGCATGGTGGGTATTTAATTTTGCTGCCAATTATGCAAACGGTCGTTACCGGGATATGGTCACAGATATAAAAAAAGTACAACAAAAGCTGGAAAAGGATTTTCTGGAAAACCAAACTTCAGTTGAGCAACAAGCAGTACAAATGAATATGGATGATAGAATTAAGTTTCTTACTACTTATTCAGATTCGCTTGGCAAGCTGGTTCATAATAAATGGGTTGAGCTGGGTAACTACCTGGTAACAAAATACAACGATGGCTATGTTAAAGATTCGGTAAACCGGATTCAATCAAAAGCTTATCCCGATGAGTGGTTGAAAAATATCATCCGGCAGGAACCTGAAAAATATCTAATCAACAAATAATAGATTGCATAATTCATACGTTTACATTATACAGCTTACTAGTATCTTGCAATTAGCATGGATTGTCATTACTTTTACCAAATAAAAACCCTGGGTCATGGAAAATTCAAATCATTCAAATTCCGCAACTGCCAAAAACAGTAATTTGTGGTTGTATATTTTATTAATCGTTCTTGCATTGGGAATTATCGGGCTTTCAGTCTGGCTAATATCTATTAAGAAAAACATGAACGAATTGCTGACTGAAAAAGAAATGCAACGAGTTGAACTGGTAAGTGAATTAGATTCGCTGATGTTTGAACATAATCAGACTAAAGAGTCCTATGGTGAAATCTCAGATTCGTTGGTAGTAATGGACAGTGTTATCCAGGCAAATGCAGATGAGATTAAACAATTGTTGAATTATAAATGGGATTATTACAAGGTTAAAAAGAAACTGGACCGCTTACAGGTCATTTCGCAGGGATATATCAGGAAAATGGATTCTATCGTCGTTGTTAACGAGGTGTTAACCGAAGAAAACCTCCAGTTCAAAGAGGAGATACAGCAGGAAAAACGTATAAACCGTGACCTTATACAGGACAAAGAAGATCTGACCAATATAGTTGAAGAAGCATCGGTATTAAGCACTTATAACCTGAGCAGTATTCCTGTACATGTTAAAGGAAGCGGAAAAGAAGCGGAAACGAATAAATTAAAACGGGTTGATCGTGTTAAAATCTGCTTCACCTTAGGAAAAAATTCGATTTTGGAACCCGGTATCAGAAGTTTATACGTGCGCATTGCGCAACCTGATGATGAAGTACTTGTAAAAGGCAGGGGAGAAGAATATACCTTTACTTACGAGGGAGAAATAATACAGTATTCTATCAAAGAAGATATAGATTACCAGAATGAAGCACAGTATGTTTGTTTGTACTGGAACCGCAGGCCTTCACTCGAATTACAAGCCGGCCTTTATCATGTGGATATTTTTGATGGCGACAATTTGATTGGGGAAACAACCTTTACGCTGAAGTAGTTCTGGTTACTGGTTTTGATTTATGATGAGCACATGCTCCAACTGAACTATTGGATATACACTTTTGAAGTAACTACCTTATTGTCACTAATTACTTTAACTATCAGATAAGTATTGTTTAGGTGAACCGGTATTTTCATCAGGCTGGTATGTTCGAGTGGTTGAGTAAGCACTTCCCTGCCATACAAATCGTACACCATAACATACCCTGACGAATTCACATCTTCTTTTTTGATGTAGATATTTTTGTCATGTGAATAAATCTGTACTGACTGGTTCGTTTTAGGATCAAACTCATCGAATTCAATTCCGGTTGTTGTTTTGTTAAAATGTATTCTGAACCTGTTGGGGTCATCATCAGTAAAGGCAACAAATGAATAGATGGAATCATACTTCATATCCTGCATCTGATTGTATTTAAGATCCTCGAGTGTTACGTTTGTATTAGGCAACCAGGTCATATCAATCGCCAGGGTATGTTCGCCATCCACGGTGGTTTCAAAGTTCATCTCTACAATTCGTTCTTCATCTGGCAATAAAGTGGGCAGATGCTCCAGGCATTGGTTGCGGGTTTCTTTGGGGATATATACACTTAAAGTATTGTATGAATTATTCAATTTGGTTGCATCCCATCCGTTGTCAAAATCTTCTGTTCCGTATTCATTAAAACTGATCCATATTTCATCCTTATCCAAATCTTTCATGGCTTTTACAATGATATAATCTGCCTGATACGTAGAACTATCATCACCCCCCTCACGTGATGATTTATAATATTCCTGATTATAATAAACTGAACGCGCATCTGCAGGTATCCTCAGGGAGGGATTTGAACCTTGTGTTCTTACAAAAAAAGCCTGGCCTCCCGGGATAACATTGAACGTTGATGTTCCTCCTCCGGCAGTTGTTTTCCACACCCACTCACCATCAGCTGTCCCAGGAGTTGCATCAAAAGCAGGATCCCAAATCCAAACAGTTCCTTCCACATTGGTCGAATCCCAACTTCCCCTGGTCCAGTCTAACGGAACGGGATAAGGATTGCCCACCAGATTCCAGCCATGGCTGTTATCCGTATACTCTAAAGCGGGTGTAGAGGAGCCGTTTAGTGTCAGGTTTGCACTCATCAGCGTACCGTCAAAGTCAGCTGTAATGTAATCATCATCGTCATCATCCACCCAGGTAGAAAATCCTTTACCGCTGGGCATGGGTGTGGACGTGGGGACCAAATAATGATACAAGCCGTCATCTTCATGATACTCATATAAGTAAACTTCAGGATCATGGTTCTGGAAAAGATTGTCGGCTGTGGCTTCGTTGTTGGTGATAGGGGCGCTGATAAAATGTGACATGTCATCTGAGAGATATCGTTTAATTGTAGCTTGTGTAGTACCGGATCCTAATAGTAACATGCCATCGCCTGTACTGTTAGATTCAACAATCAAACCGTTAACGTTATTATTTGTGATAGTGCTTCCGGTCACCAGAAAATGATTTGGATCAACGGTAACTATAGCTCCCGAGTTAATGGTCATATTATTACATGATGCTCTGCCTGATATGGTTGGATCGTTTGATTCATTAGCAATAATTAAATCGCAGCCGGCATCGGGGGGATAATCAGGAATACCCGAACCATCATTCCAGTTTAAAGTATTTGACCAAATAGAAGAATTATTTCCAGTCCATGTCAAATCTTCATCATGCCACCCAGGGGTCATCTCACTTGCTGCCGCAGGAATAATTACCCATTCCGAGGCAGTCCAGGTGCTGTTAGGAGCAGTAATATGCTTTTTACGTGTTGCTTTGCTCTCTTCATATTCCCAAAGTTCGCCAAAACCGTTGACTTCTTGCTCTCCATATACATCGATTAATGTCCCACTTTCATGATCTCCTCCGTAATATAAATAATAAGAATCATTACCATTACCGCTGGCGCATCCACTATACTGATCTGCCTCAAAACCGTAAGCATTAGGAAAAGCAACCGGAGGGTTATCATCGTCATTGCCAATGACCCATAAGCTACCTGAAGCAATACTTCCAGTAAGCCTTATATCGCACCAGCCACCCGTTGGAGCATTCGCTTCACGCGACAAGTACCATATCTCAGTTGAAAAATTTACTGCCGTTCCACCCGTGTTGTAAATCTCAACAAATTTAGCACTTCCATTATTTGGCTCAGGATCTGCTATTTCAGAGATGATCAAATCTATGTACGGAGAAGATAATGCGGTTATGTTATTACTTATAATATTTGTTAAGTCCGCCGATTGTGCTTCAATCTTAAATATCTCTGCAACATCGTATTGCACATCAATCCATTGGTAAGTTCCCAAGCTTAAATTTTTAGTTAATCCAGCAGAAGAACTTAGAGTTCCCGCACCTGTATTCGGATCCCTTATTAAAGTCACGCTGGTATTCTCATCTAAATCAATATTATCATTTTCATCGATGGCAGTTACTCTTACCGTAAAGCTATAATTGATAATTACACTGCCAGGTGTGTTGATAGCTAACCGGTCAGCAACAACTACAATTTTATTATTGTCACCTGTGTTATCCGTTTGGGCTCCGCCGGCATCTGCATCTGCAAATTGCGAACCAGAACCTGAAGAAGAAGCAGAAGTTATTGTAAGCTGTAGATTGTCATTATCTGTCACTGTTGTTTTAAACGAAACATAGATGGAAAAATCTTTTTCCCCGTTATCAGGAGCGGCAAGTGTTAAGCCTGAAAAATCAACCGTTGCATTTACAGTTGTTATTTCAGATACATTAGTGCTTCCATCAAAGATGGCGATTGCCTCAATATTTTCGTATTTATCAATATCGATTGATAGATCTGTTAAGGTTGTTAAAAGAACATCTAAATCATTTGAACCTCCACCATCTCTCAAGGTAAACTTTCCTACTTCAATTGAATTTGATGTTGTCAGTCCGCTTGATATTAGGTATTGCGTATAATCAATATTTTCCGGCTCATTCCATGAGCTTTCAATAACAATATCAGATTCATTAGAAACTACGCCACCTGTCGTTACGTTAATCACAATATCATCTAAAGCAAATTCATCTCTTGACCAACTACCTGATACATCATCACCGATCCATCTTAAATAATAATAACTTCCATCTGCAATCGATAATCCGGAAAGATTTATATTGCGGCTATTAGACACCCACGAAGGAGAACCACTCGCTGCAGTTGGGGAAGTATAATTAAGAGAGGATTCGCTAGTATATGTAACGTCATTATTTGAATGTAAAAAGTTGAATGAATTACCACGATCCTGATCATTGTAACACCAAACTTCATACGATAAAGAAATTAAAGAAATAGAACTTCCCGTATTATTTAGGATGCGAAGAGTTATTGTACCCGGTGTCCAATCACTTCCACCTGGTTGAATTCCCAATGTCCAATTCCCGGATCCTACATTAAATGTGTAAAGCCCACCTGTTGTCACGCTTCCTGTTGATGTTCCTCTTGCGTAATCATTCGAAATTTCAGTCTCACCAAAATTAAATCCAGAACTATTATCTGACATCCCTGACGCTTTCCATGCATCAGAGTCTAATTGACCGGTAGTAGGGCTTGATTGAAAACCACTTCCTCCAAATTGCCCATTATTAACTCCTGTAACTGTATTATCGAAATCAATAGTAAAATCAGTACCTCCTGAGGTAATTGAAAGCTGAGAGTAGGAAAACTCAACTATTAATAGGACAAAAAATAATACAAACAATCGCTTCATAGTAATACTAATTACAATTATATGCTTTGTCTGTTTTTCCTGGAAATGTACGGTGGAATTGAGCTCAGTCATTTCGCTTTGCAAATAAACAAAACAAATGCATTACTGTGGTTATATTGTTGATAACTTAAGGTTTGTTTGATAATTTGTTAGACTTTGGATTATTACTGGATTAAGTCTGAGACTTAATCTAAAAGAATCCGTCGGTTTAAGTTAAAAACTTAAACCAGAGAAGACTTAAACCAGAGGCAGGGGGAAGATTTAATCCAAAGGCAGGGGTTGCTATTCAGATGCTTTTTTAACAACAAGGCCTATTTCCATGATGCCGGGAGTTTGCAATTTGGTCATTTTGTTTTCAATACGTAGCTTACAAACACCTTCTTTCTTCATCTTTAAGTTTTTCCTGATCAGCAATTCTATATCCCATAATTCTCCCATTCCGTTTGCTTTCCATTTGCCATTTTCGTCTTTTAACTCAAAATGGTAATCTCCTGAACGCATCTCGCCACCAGGCATATAAAAGGTCACGTTTACATCCAGATAATCATAAGGAAAATTTGTATGATGCCGTATAAACAAATAAAAATCGAGCCGGTCATCTTTTTGTACAGCCACATCAAAATTTTGAATGTTGAAGCGGTTCCAGCTGTTATTATCAAGAGTCCTGTATTCCTTAAATACTGTTCTATTTCCACAGGATGTAGCAAACACAATGGCTATTACCAAAGCAACTATCTTTTTTATTTGCACTGCCGTTTTTAACATCTTCACAAAGATATTACTTTTGCTACATGGCAAAAAAAGCTTCCAAAAAATATTATGTAGTCTGGCTGGGCCTTAAACCCGGTATTTATAGCAGTTGGGATGAAGCCAAAAAGCAGGTAAACGGGTATGTGGGTGCCGAATACAAATCCTTTTCAACACGTGAAGATGCCGAAGAAGCGTTTGGTAAAAATTACCTTGATTACAAAGGCAAAGCCACGACCTCAAAAAAGGTGTTCTCAAAAAAGGAACTGGAAGAAATCGGGGAGCCTATCCTCAACAGCCTTTCAGTGGATGCAGCATGTTCGGGCAATCCGGGTACTCTTGAGTACAGGGGTGTTTATACCGATACGGAAACGGAAGTGTTCAGGAGGGGGCCGTACGAATACGGAACTGTAAACATTGGTGAGTTTCTGGCTATTGTACTCGGATTAGCCTGGCAGCAAAAGCATAAGCTCAATATGCCTATTTATTCCGATTCAAGAACAGCTATGAGCTGGGTAAGGAAAAAAAAGGTGAATACCAAATTGAAGAGAACCAAAAAAAACGAGAAGCTGTTTTATGCTTTAGCCAAGGCACTTGAGTGGCTCAAGAACAACAAATACAATGTGGAAATACTTAAGTGGAGAACGGATGCCTGGGGGGAGATCAAGGCGGATTATGGGAGGAAATAGGTGAAGGAGAGAAAAAGTGAGAGGGCGAACTGGTGAGGGGGAGAGAGGGCGAGGAAGCGAGGGGGTGACCTGAATTGGAGCCTGAAGGCTAATTTGCCATTTTCTGAATAGGTTCCTTTTTCCGGATTTTTTCATTCCAGATTACCCATAGAACAAACATAGCTGCATAAAATAAGGGCCTGTATATGTAGTCGTGGGCAAAATCAAAATACTGTGGATAATAGAACAGCTGTACAGACAAGCCAAATATCCGAAGTAAATTTATCAGGTAAACTACAAATAATCCCAACGGAATATACCATAGTTTTTGTTTCCAGGGACCCGGGTATAAAACCATTAATACAATCCATTGCAGAAATTGTTTAAATCCGGAACAACTGTGGTTGATTCCGACAAAACCTCCGGCAATATAAATTGTTTGCTGTTCGTCATTGGTTGTAAATTCGTAAGGGGTTAAATGTGATAAAGCCCAAACTGAGTTTCT
>Ga0164313_10000455_pt1 | contig 32676 bp, 21 predicted proteins | sample GuaBasSedimGuay4_FD_113735 | JGI IMG/M metagenome (GOLD analysis project Ga0164313, IMG submission 113735) | Subseafloor sediment microbial communities from Guaymas Basin, Gulf of California, Mexico - Guay4, Core 4569-4, 0-3 cm | ecosystem: Environmental > Aquatic > Marine > Hydrothermal vents...
CACAAACGATGATCGTAGGAGTTGTCAAAGAGACCTTCCCGGGAGAGGCGCGCGTCGCTCTCGTGCCGGCGGGTGTCCAGCAGTTGACTCGGGCTGAGCTCGAGGTGATTGTCGAACCCGGCGCCGGGATCGATGCCGGCTACGACGATGCGTCGTACACCGCAAAAGGGGCGTCGTTGGCTGCCGATCGAGCCGATGTCTGGAAGCGCGCCGACGTGGTCCTCCAGGTTCGTGCTCTCGGTGCCAACCCCGATGTTGGGAGAGTCGACCTGGAGCAGATGCGCTCGGGTCAGGCCGTGATCGGAACCTGCGAACCGCTGACCGAACACGAGGCCAACCAGGCGGTCGCGGAAACCGGTGTAACGCTCTTTTCCATGGAAATGATGCCGCGGATCACGCGCGCTCAGAGTATGGACATCCTTTCGTCCATGGCAACCATCGCCGGTTACAAAGCCGTGCTGCTGGGAGCGGATGCTCTGCCGAAACTGTTCCCGATGATGATGACCGCCGCCGGGACCCTCGCAGCTGCGCGGGTCTTCGTCGTCGGCGCCGGTGTCGCCGGGCTCCAGGCCATCGCCAGCGCCCGCCGCCTCGGCGCCGTGGTTCACGCCTACGATGTCAGGCCGGTGGTGCGCGAACAGGTGGAGAGTCTCGGCGGAAAGTTCGTCGAACTCGAACTCGAGACCGACACCGCCGAGGATGCAGGTGGCTACGCCAAAGAACTCGGTGAGGATTTCTACACCAAACAGCGGGAGATGATGCTCGGCGTGGTCGCCGAGAGCGATGTGGTCATCACCACCGCTGCCATCCCCGGTAGGAAGGCTCCCATCCTGGTGACCCGAGAGATGGTCGAGGGGATGCATCGCGGTTCGGTCGTGGTTGATCTCGCCGCCGAGCGCGGCGGCAACTGCGAACTCACCGTGCCGGGTGAGCGGGTCGATCACGACGGGGTCACCATCCTCGGGCCTCTCAACATCCCGTCGGATGTGCCCTACCACGCGAGTCAGATGTACTCAAAGAACATCACCACCTTCCTGCTCCATCTCGTATCCGACGGCACGCTGGTTGTGGATACTGAGGATGAAATCACCAGGGGAACTCTGATCACTCGGGATGGGTCGGTGGTCCACGAACGAGCCCTCGAGGCCGCCGGTACCAAAGGGAGTCCAACCTCATGACCGACCTCGTCATGCTGCTGACCGTCTTCGTCCTTGCTATCTTTGTCGGGTTCGAGGTCATTACCAAGGTCCCGCCGACCCTGCACACACCGCTGATGTCCGGATCCAATGCGATCTCGGGAATCACGATCATCGGTGCGTTGATCCTCGCCGGGGCCATCGACAGCCCCGAGATCTCCAAGATTCTGGCGACGGTTGCTGTGGCCCTTGCCGCCATCAACGTGGTCGGAGGATTCCTCGTCACCAACCGCATGCTGAAGATGTTCAGCGCCCGCAAGAAGTAGGGGCGAGATCATGCTTTCTCAACACATCGTCAACATCGTCTATCTGGTGGCCGCGGTCCTCTTCATTCTCGATCTCAAGTGGATGGCTCACCCGCGCACGGCCGTGCGTGGAAACCGGGCGGGCGCCCTCGGAATGGCGCTGGCCATCGCCGTAACCCTCCTCAGCGACCGTTACGACTGGTCTTACATCCTCATCGGGGTCGCCGTCGGTTCGGTCATCGGCGCGGTCGCCGCCATGCGGGTCAAGATGACCTCCATGCCGGAGCTCGTCGGCCTCTTCAACGGCTTTGGTGGCGCAGCCTCGGTGCTGGTGGCGGGTTCGGCAATCATCGCCGCCGTTGCTTCACCCACGGCCGACACTGGTCTCCAAATGCGGATCGCCACCGTGGCCTCGGCATTCATCGGTTCCATCACCTTCTTCGGGAGCTATGTCGCATTCGGCAAGCTGGGCGAATTCCTCGCCGTCAAGTGGAAGCTCTATACCTGGCAGAAGGCCATCAAGTACGGCTTCTCGCTGGCCGTGGCAGCGGGCGCCGTTGCCTATGCCGTGATGGTCATGGATGCGGGCTGGCCGGCGTATGCGATCGCGGGCTGCGGTCTCCTGATCGCCGGGGTGCTTCTCATCAAGAAGGAGCGCTTCCCCGGGATGGACGCCCTCAAGATCGGCTCGGCCGTGGCCTCGATCGGTATGGCCGTGCTTGTCGTCATGCAGCCCGAGAACACAGCCCTCTTCTGGTTGTTGGTGGTCGTTGCCGGGGTCCTCGGAGTGATCCTGACCCTGTCCATCGGCGGCGCAGACATGCCGGTGGTGATCGCGCTGCTCAACTCCTATTCGGGTCTCGCTGCCGCCGCCACCGGATTCGTCATCGACAACAATGTTCTGATCATTGCAGGTTCGTTGGTGGGGGCCTCGGGGATCATCCTGACCAACATCATGTGTAAGGCGATGAACCGGTCGCTGGTCAACGTCCTCTTTGGAACCATGGGCCCGACCGCCGACACACCCGATGCTGATGATGTGTACCGGAGCGTCAAGTCGACCAGCGCCGACGAGGTCGCCATGCTCCTCGACGGCGCACAGCGGGTTGTCATCATTCCAGGCTACGGGATGGCGGTGGCTCAGGCCCAACACGCGGTCCGCGATCTCGCCAATCAGTTGGAGGCGCGCGGCGCCAATGTCGAGTACGCCATCCACCCTGTGGCCGGCCGCATGCCGGGTCACATGAACGTGCTTTTGGCCGAGGCCGACGTGCCGTACGAAGCGCTGGTGGAGATGGATGACATCAACCCGACCATGGCACAGGTCGATGTCGCCATCGTGGTCGGCGCCAATGACGTGGTCAACCCGGTCGCACGCACCGACCCCCAAAGCCCGATCGCCGGAATGCCCATCATCGATGTCGACAAAGCGCGGACCGTGGTCGTGATCAAACGCAGCCTGAGTCCCGGCTTCGCAGGGATCCCCAACCCGCTCTTCGCCGCCGACAACACCCTCATGTTCTTCGAGGACGCCAAGAAGGCGATCCTCGATCTCGTCGGAGCGGTCAAGGAGCTGTGAGCTCGCTCCGCTCCTGTAGGTGCGGCATGCGCGCCTGATGAAGGTTGGTCGCAGGGCCTGGAGGCCCTGCATCAGCTCTGATGACAACAGAGATGACGGGTTGACGCTAACTGGCCGCCAGCGGCAGATTGATCGTCATCTTGGCCCCACCGCCCGATCGGGCGCCGGCGGTGACCGACCCGTGGTAGGCCTCGACGACCGCGCGGACGATGGCCAACCCGAGGCCCGAATGGCCACCGTCGTCCGCGTGATCCGGCCGGTAGGAGAAAAAGCGGCTGAAGATCCGCTCGAAATGCTCCTCCGGGATCCCGGGACCCTCATCGGCGATGGTGATGACCGCGGACTCGTCCTCGATGCGCAGCGTGACGGTCACGGTGCCGGCGGCGGGTGAGAAACTCACGGCGTTGGCGAGGAGGTTTTCGAAGACCTGAGTCAAACGGTCGGCTGATGCGAAGACCGCAACCTCGCGGTCGGCGAGGGCCAGATTGAACTCGGGACCGCGGGCGCCACGACGAAGACGAAAGGCCTCAATCAGACCCTCGAGCAGCAGGTCGATGGAGACCCCTTCGAGCTCCTCTTCGTCAATCCTGGCGTCGATGCGCGAGATTTCGCGCGCCTCGTTGAGCAGACGCTCCATACGGGCGACATCTTGTTGGATCATGGTCAGGAAACGGCGACGCTCCTCCGGTTCATCGACCTCGAGAGCCATGTCGGTGGCCGACCGAATGGCCGCGAGGGGGTTCTTGAATTCATGCGAAACATCGGCGGCAAAGGACTCGGTGAACTGAAGATGCTCTTCGAGACGCCGCGTGAGTTCGGCCAGGGCCCGTTCGAGATCGCCGATCTCATCCGATCTCTTGCTCGGCTCGAAGCTGCCGCGAAGTCTCCCGCGTCGGTCGAGAATTGCCTCGGCTCGCCGGCGGAGCCTGCCCAGAGGTCGGGCGATGGTTGTGGCCATGAACAGGGTCAGGACCATCGCCACCGAAAGACTGACGAGAAAGACCTTGAAGATATCGAGCCGGACCGAGTACAGCGCCTGGAGGATCCGCCCGGTGGATTGGGAGACCACGACCGCACCCTCGACGACGCCGTCGATTCTGACCGGGATCGCGATGTGGAGGGTCACCGATCGCTGGCTCCCCGGGGTGATCCGAGTCGTTGCGCCATATCGGCCGTCAAGGGCGTCTCGGACTTCGGGGGCCTCGAGGAAGCTCGCTGGTTCCCAGCCGTCGCCGGGCTCATCGACAGGCGGTTGGGTGAACCGCCGCAGCGCCCGAAAGGGAAGGGATCCTATGCGGTAGAGGAATGGGTCCTCGGCCGGTTGGACGACGGGCTGTTTGGGGGCGGGGATCTCATCGCGACGGGGTCCCAGGCGAGACGAATCGGCATAGAGTTCACCCTGGCGATCGACGATCCTGAGACGGGCGAGGTGGCGCTGGCCCAACTGGACGAGGATCCCTCGTGCGTCATCGGCCTCGAAACGACCGGTTGCCTCGAGGGCGGCGGCGAGCAGCCTGCCCTCCTGCGCCATGGTCCGTTCCTGAGCCTCGAGAAGATGTCGTTCGTAGGTGTCGAGGAACAGAACTCCCGCCATGGGGAGAAAGACGACCAAGACGTTGAACGCGAGCAGTCGAATGGAGATCCGGGACAGCCAGTTGACGGGCATCAGCCTCCGTCCCGGGATCGGTGGAGGCTCGCCGGTGACGATCCGCTGATCACGGTTCCGGCACCTCGGTGTAGCGATAGCCGAGACCGTAGACGGTCTCGATCTGGTCGAAAGCCTCATCCATGCTCGAGAACTTCTTTCGGATTCGCTTGATGTGCGAGTCGATGGTCCGATCCGAGACATAGGTGTCGTGCGGGTAGCCCTGCTCCATGAGCTGTTGTCGAGTTTTGACGTGGCCGGGTCGTCGCACCAGCGCGTGCAGCATCATGAACTCGGTCACGGTCAGGGGAACGGTCTGATCCCTCCATCGGGCGGTGTAGCGGCGCAGATCGAGAACGAGTTCGCCGATGGTGAGGAGTTCCTCGGTTTCGGCGGAAGGTCGCTCGTTGATGAGGGAGAGGCGGCGGAACAGGACCTTGACCCGCGCGACAAGCTCGCGCATGGAAAAGGGTTTGCACAGATAGTCGTCGGCGCCGAGTTCGAGACCGAGGACGCGGTCGAACTCCTCATCGCGAGAAGTCAGGAAGATGATGGGGATGGTTTCTGACAGGGTGCGCAGGCGTCGGCAGACTTCGAGACCATCCATTCTGGGCATGATGATGTCGAGGATGACCAGATCGGGGAGGCTGGATTCAAATGCCTCCCACGCCGCACGTCCGTCGGCGAAAGTCTCGACTTGGTAACCCTCGCGCTTGAGGGCGAACGCGACGTTGTCTCGGATATTTTGCTCGTCTTCGACGATGGCTACGTTACCGTTCATCTTCCGAGGTTATCGAAGCGCATCCGGCGGCGCAACGAAAAACGGCGCCCGATGGGCGCCGTGGTGTTATTCGTGGTTGTCGTGTTCTTACTTGGCTGCGGGTTTCTTGGCTGCGGGCGTCTTTTTGGTGGCAGGCTTCTTGGCTGCGGTGGCACGGGTGCGGGGCTTGGGGGTTTCCTTGGTGCGGAGCTTCTCGATGGCGGCGGTGAGGCTCTCCACCCGCTCGGTGAGGGTGTCAATCTCGTCCTTGGTCGGCACCCCGATGCGGTGAATGACGGCGGTCACTTTGTCATCGAGGGTGCGCTCGAAGGTCTCCCAGTAGCTCTCGGCGACGACTTTCACGCCGCTGACGGCGCCCTTGGCCTCTTCAACCTTGGTCATGCCGGCTTTCTCCATGCCCTCGCCCTTTACGACGAGGTTCTTGAAGAGCTTGCTTCCCTCTTCCTGAGCGGTGGCAACGGCGCCGAGACCGGCGAGCCAGATCTGGTGCGCGTTCTCGGTGATTTCGATTTGAACCTGCTTGGCTTTCTTCTTGGTGGTCATGTCTGTCCTCCTTGCCGGCTGTTCGGCTCGTGTGGCGCGGGGCGCCGGTTTGTTGGGTTTTTCCTTTGGGTTTTGCCGCTCTGCGGCATTCCCGATGGACAGAATATAACGCGCTGCGGCATACGTGTCAAGGGTTTTATGCCGCTTTGCGGCAAAAAATCTCTAAATTATTGATTAAAAGTAGTTTCAATTGCCTTCTGCGATTGCTGTTTTGGCCGTGTTCAGAGAAAATGCCGCAGTGCGACTGTCAAGCTGCGGCACAATGTCATGCCCGCACGCCCCGGTGGAGGTCGATTCCGCGAGTCCTCGAGAGAACGCGGGCTCGGTGCCTGGCATCCAACATTGTTTGCCGCGAACAATGTTGCGTGCCTGCGCACCGCTCCCATCGCGTCACAGGAAACTACGAATAACTAACCGACGCAATGGAGGCGAGATGTTCTCTTGAGGGTAGGTGGTTCTGGCTTCGACCGGGGTGCCACTTGTTGCATTGTTCGGCGGAGAGAGATCTTGTTCGGGACCGCGTCGATTCCGAACAATGCTATGGGTGGCTCCCTCGGCCAGTCACGTCAGTGAAAACCAAGTCGGTACCGCGCTGAATGAGAGTTCGAAGGTGCGCTCAGTCCCAACCCTCGGGGTAGGTGGTGTCCACCGCGATGGCCGAGTTGACCAATTCCTTGGCGGCCTTCGCGTAGGGCAGCAGGGCGAAGAGGCTGCCCTTGGCGAGTTTGAGCTTGCCGCTCATGAGCCCGACGATGGGGTCGGTCTTGCCGTTCAACACGCCCTTCCACGTCGAGGGATTCGCCTTGATGTGATAGGGCGCGTCTTCGAGTTCGGCGGCGGTGGCGACCGCGGCGCCGCGGCAGTCACCGTGCCAGAGATCCGCGACGACGATCCGTTCTTCAGGAATGCCCATGTCGCCATCTATGGTCATGACCAAGGCGATGGCGCCCTCCCACTTGGTGGCGGCCTTCTTGTAGTCGGCGTTGGTGTTGATGGCGTCGGCCCAAAGATCGGTCCAGTCGCGGGTGAAGATTTCGGCTGCCATGGCTCCTCCGTGTATTTTGTACTGCCGGTCAAGGATAGCGCACCCTTCCCCTGCCCAAACCCCAAGCCCCAAGCCTCAAGCCCCCTTCGTCGCCTTCCGCAACGCCTGCCCCCTGAACCGTCCGATGTAGTTCCGGAAGGGATTGGTCACCACCTTGGGAATGGGCAGGTAGACGAGGCGACCCTCAGTCTCCTGCTGCGCCTCGAGGAGCCAATCGGCCACCTGGTTGACGTTGACCCGGGCCAGGTCGCGGCGATCAAAGGCGTTGGCCAGATACAGGGGCGCGAGGGTGCGAGCCTCGGGCTCGTCGAGGTGGATCGACCACGGCCGGGGTTTGAGATCGAGGGGCCAACGCTTGTGCTCAATCCGATAGCGGGTGCGGATGGTGTGACCGAAAAGGCGGTTGAAGGCCTCGCCCATGAGACGGGAATTGATGACTCGGATGGCGGGGACATAGAGCCCGTGCTGTCGCAAGAGGGCGTCATCGCCGATCTGATCGAAGGTCCCGTCGATGCCGTCCTTGAGGTGGGCGAGATCGGTGATGAGCTCGCCGCCTACGGTGCGGATTCGGAGGGGAAAGAGCCAGAAGGGAACCAGATCGATGCCGCTCTCATCTTCCGCGGCGCGGGAGTAGGCGACTTCTTCTTTCCGGTGGCCGGAGACTCGGCAGACGCGGTGGCAGTTATGGCAGAAGTGAAGAACGGCCTCGCTGTCGAAGGCGAACTCGTCGCCGCAGGTCGGGCACTCCATGGGGACGAACTGAAGACCGATGCCGGCGTCTCTGGCCGCCTCGGGCAGATCGTCGAGCAGGGTGTCATAGTCGACAGTCGGAGCGGCGCCGATCACCGAGCCCGACGCGCTGTCGACCAACAGGGTCTCGTGGATCCGCGGCCCCGAAACCTCGACGATCCACCACGGACGCCAGACGACGGCGTTGACCTCGTGGATGAAGCGAGAGCCCAATCGGATGGTGTTGACAGTTCGATCGAGCTGTTTGCGATCGAGGTGACCGAACGCTCGTTGGAGGACCTCTTCGCCCTGATCGAGGGCCAGACTCTTCTCATCCGCGGAGCAGTTGGCGGCAGGGTGAAGCGCCTTGAGATAAGTCAGTTTGCCCATCTCGGGCAGATCGATTGACGACGCCGCCTCTGCCGAGGCCTCGATGGTGGCGATCTTGAATCTGAGGGTCTTTTCGTGGTTCGTTTTCCTTCGGCCGAATCCGGCTTGGTATAGGGTTCCCATCCCGTGCCGGTAGGGCGACAAGAATCGTCGGGTGCGACCCAGTCGGAGTTGGCGCGCGAGTTTGGCGCGGTAGGCGTCGGCCTTCTTGGTGATGAACGCCTCCGCTACTGCTGCGGCGGCCTCGGCTTCGGGTCGTGAAATCAAGGCGCCTGATTCGGTCACATCGATGGCGCCGGCCTGGACCAACGGCACGGACGCGCGGAAGAGCTTGAGGTAGTGCAGATACCGGAAGTGGTCGAGAAGGACCTTTTTGAGGTCGGTCTCGGTGGGCGCCTTTTCGGGAAGGGTCAGATAGAGCGTGTCTTCCTGACCGACAACCAGGTGATCGCTGCCGCAGAACCCGCAGTGGGCCATGTGGTGGAGCACTGGCACCGAGACATCCGCGCCGCACTCGGTGCACTTCACCTCGACCGCGTAGCCCTCGGCGGAGGCTTCGTCGTCATCCTCGGTGTTTCGTGGCGCGCCTGAGATCGCCGGGGTTGCGGGAGCGGACCTCTCGGCCGCGGAGGGGAGCGAAGCCAGGGTGCGTCCGGGAAGATCGAGGGCCTTGTCGGCCACCATCGCCGGGTTGTACGGGGTGTAGAGCGAGGCCCAAACAGCGCCGACGATGGCGAAAGGAACCGAGTAGCCCAGCGATCCCATGGTTCCGGCAATGACGAGGCTTGCCTGTGCCATAAGCACACAGATCGCCGTCTCCACCGTGGCTCGACCCGCTGCCGCCAGACCGGCGCCGGGCGAAATAGCGTTGAGCCCGATCAGGACCAGCGGATGAACCGATCGGGAACTCAATGTCAGACCGGCGATGAGCGCCGCAAGCGGCGGTCCGATCAGTGCGATGACGACCCATGCGGAATTCACGACCGTCGACCCCCAATGCCGTTGAGAATTCGGACGGGAATGCCGGACGGACCCATCGGTTGTACGAGATGGCCGGCGGGCGTGGGCGAGAAAGAGATCGTGTCGGTCATTGGACTCCTCCATGATACCCACGCAGCGGCCCGACTCGCACCTGAGAACAACAAGCGACCAACGGAGGACCCATGCTGAAAGTACGAAATCGCAGGATGATCGTTACAGGTGCGTCGAGTGGAATTGGTTTGGATGCCGCGCGGTTGCTGCACGAGGCCGGCGCCGAGGTCTGTCTTGTTGCCAGACGGAGCGAGATTCTGGCGGAGACAGTGGCGGAGTTGGGAGAACGAACATGGTTCCATGCCTGCGATGTCTCGGATCCGGCCCAGGTCGAGGCCCTCGCGGCGGCGGTCAAGGACCGGTGGGGTGCGGCCGACGGTCTTGTCAACAACGCGGGCATCGCTCCCATGGCGACCCTCGAAGCGACCGATCTCGAGACCTGGGACAAGGTCTTTAACGTCAACGTGCGGGGGCCCTTCCTGCTCAGCAAGGCCCTCGGTCCGTTGCTGAAAAAGGGGAACAGCCCCGCAGTGGTCAATATCTCGTCATCCCTGGCCGATCGAGCGATACCCGGGATGATGGCCTACAACACATCCAAGGCTGCGCTGAATCACATGACGCGGTGCCTCGCCCTCGAGTGGGCGCCGACGGTGAGGGTCAACGCGATCATGCCGGCGGTGGTGGACACACCCATCCACGACGGCCGGGGAATGAGCCACGAGGATGTCGAGGGAATGGGCGCCATGCATCCGCTGGGTCGGATCGGACAACCGCGGGACATCTCGTCCATGGTGCTCTATCTGCTCTCTGACGCATCATCGTGGATGACCGGTGCGATCATCCCCGTCGATGGGGGAATTCTCGTCGTCTGATCGGGTGGTTCACCGTGAAGGCTCTCAGTTCGCGAACCATCGCACATCGCAGTTTGGACACGGTTTTCGCGGATTTTCCGGATTCCACGGATCGGGCTCCTCACCGACGTGAATCACATCGAACTCTTCAAGGCCAAACGGCTGGTCAGTCATCTCGACCAAGGGCCGATGTGACTCGGCTCGAAAGATCCGATCGTGAAGCGCGGCCACTTCCGAATCGGATCTTTCGAGCCGAGAAGCGTGCCTCCGGCACTCCTGACCGGCCTCGACAACCTCGAGGACATCGGGTGATCGTTTCAGAATGGTTGTCCAGTCCGCACTCTGTTTGGAAATGGAGGGGTGTAGATACGAGCGGGACGCAGACGGAGCTGACGCGCCGGAGGCGCGGCGGCCCGGTGGATCGTGTTGGCGTGACAAACGCTGGCGTTTGGATCGTCAGCGCGATTCACGGGGTGACTGTGGTTGAAAACCACAGTCGACTCCGCCGTGATCAACGGTGCGATGAATCCGTGTCATCTGCGAAATCCGTGTTCATCCGTGTCCAAATTGCGATGTCTGCGATGTCTCTACGGTTCTAGTGCGCGCTCACACAACGAGTTACTCTGGGGACGTGATCTCGATCTGCCGTGAGTCGTCGGGCTCGGTGGTGATGACGATCCGCCACACTCGAGCGTCGTGCGGGATCCAGGTGGCGAGGGCGTCCTTGGGCCACTCGACGGCGACGATGGCGGTGGATTCCGACAGGATCTCCTCGATGCCGATCTCGCGGAGGTCGGAGATCCGCTCACCGAGACGGTAGAGATCGACATGGTGGACGATCTCGATATGGCCGTCATCGCACCGGTAGCTCTGGAGAAGCACAAAGGTCGGCGAAGACACGTCGTTATCATCACCGCCGAGGGCGCGGACAAGCCCCCTGACCAGCGTGGTCTTCCCGGCCGCGAGATCACCCTCGAGCAGGAGCACATCGCCGCCTCGAAGCCTGCTTGCGAGATCGCCACCGATCTTCTCGGTCGTCTCTGCCGATGTGGAGGACAGAATCGTGGACATGGGTCTGCCGTCAGTCCTCGTCCGCGTCCTCGAGCTCCCGCCAGGCATCGGCGAGCAGCCCTGACAGCTCGCCGGCCGGCACCGCGGCGGGGTAGATCTCACCGCCGATCTCGCCTGCTCGGCCGTGCAACCAGCAACCAACAAGAGCGGCGCGGAGGGGCTCGACACCCTGAGCCAACAACCCGCCGATGGTGCCGGTCAGGACATCCCCGGAACCGCCCGAGGCCAGGCCGACGTCCCCGGTCGGGTTGATCCACGCCTGCCCGCCCGGTTCAGCGATGACTGTGCCGTAGCCCTTGGCGACGACGATGGCGCCGGCGCGCCGGGCCGCCTCTCGGGCCGCGCCGAGCCGGTCGGTGACGATATCGGGAGTGGCTTCGCCAAGTAGGCGGGCGAGCTCGCCCGGGTGAGGCGTGAGAACCGGCGGTGTTGCGCGTCCAGCGAGCTTTTCGGGGTCGCCGGCGAGCAGGTTGATGGCGTCGGCGTCGAGGAGCAACGGTCCGTTCCAGGTGTGGAGCAGACCGGCGAGCATCTCGGATGCCCCTCGACCGGTCCCCAATCCCGGTCCGGCGGCGACCGCCGAGACGCGTTCCAGCAACTCGTCCAGCCCGTCGAAGCCGGCGACGGCGCCGGCTTTGTCGGCCGGAAGGCCGTGCGTCATGGCTTCCAGACAGGCTCCGTCGACCACCGGGACCACTGGTTCGGGCACAGCCATCGTGACCAACCCGGAGCCCACCACCACAGCCGACCTGGCTGCCATGGCCACTGCGCCACCGCGGCCGCTCGCGCCCGCGGCGATGAGAAGGTGTCCGAATCGGCCCTTGTGGGCGTCGGGCATCCTCTGCGGGAGCATCAGTGCGATGTCCTCGGCTTCGGTGAGCCACAGCGAACAACCGGCCTCGAGCGCGGCCGGCGGGATTCCGATGTCCACGAGTGCGACCTCGCCGCACGCGGTGCAGGCGGGCGGCAGGACGTGGCAGGTCTTGAGTGCGGCGAAGGTCACCGTCTGATCGGCAGGCAGGTGCGCACCGGGCACATCCGCCGACGAACCGTTGAGCCCGGTGGGAACATCCACCGCCACCACCGGCAGCCCCGAAGACTCGACCATTTCCACCAGCGAGGCGTATCGGCCCGCAAGGGGGCGGTCGGATCCGGTTCCCAGAAGCGCATCGACGACGAGATCGGCGGGCCAGTCGTCGATGAGGGCCTCGATGGTGGAGAGGTCGTCACCTTCGATGACAGCGATGGGAACGCCGAATGCCGAGGCGAGCCCGAAGTTCGTCGCCGCGTCACCGCCGAGGCGGTTCGGGTCGCCGATCAGGCAGAGGTGGGCATCGAGACCGCCGTTGTGGAGGTGGCGGGCCGCGGCGAAACCGTCGCCGCCGTTGTTCCCCGGACCGCAGAGGATGAGGATCTGGCGGGCCTCCGGGAAACTCTCTCTGATCGCGTCGACCACGCCGGTGGCGGCGTTCTCCATGAGCACGATTCCGGGAACACCCAGGTCCTCGATCGTGGATCGGTCCGCCTCACGAATGCCTTCGTTGTCGAGAATGGGGAGCATGGCTTCCTCCTGTGAGGAATTGTACGCCCTACACCCGTGTCCGTATCCGTTTCCGTGCCCGTAACCGTAGCCGTGACCATATCCGTAACCGTATCCGTGTCCGCTCTCGCTTCCTTCTGCCCCGGCCTTCTGGTCCGCCTCCGTTTCGGAGGCGGACCAGCGTCGCACCATCGGCGTGGTCGCGAGAGAGATGATTGAGGGACTGCGACCACGCCGATGATGCGACGGCGGCCTCCTTTGCAGCCGGGAGAGGTGCACCGGATCGTCCCGCCGCGGGGGTTGCCCCCCTTGGAGTTTTTCGGAGCGTGAGTGGACCGTGAACGCGGGGGCCTAGAAAAACTCCAAGGACGGCACGCCCCGGTGAGCGGTGTCTTCTGCGCCTCTCAGAACGATCTCGCACAGAGAACGCGGGACGGGTGCCTGGCTCTCTTTTCGCCGCGAAAAGGTGGCACCGCTCCCATCGCGTATTAGCCACTTACGCCTTGAGATCTTCGAAAATTCGAGGCAGCCGGGTTGACATCAGACGTAAGACGCTAGGTGTGAAGAAGTTAGAAGGTGAGGAAGTTAGAAGGTTAGGAAGTGAGAAGGTGGGCACGCTTTCAACGTGAGGGCGCTTGGTTCCCTGTTGCGATGGGCCTTCTCACAGCGAGCGTAGCGAGCGCTGACCTTCTTACCTTCTCACCACGGTCTGAATTTCGGTTGCGGCTCCGCCACCTTGGGATTTACGTGCTGCGTTGAACCGATCCACAACCCACACAGCTACCGACACCCCGAGCGCCGGGAACATGGGCTCGATGCCGAGGGGGTAACCGTTGTCGTCTGCGGCGAGGATCCACCCGAGAGCAACGAGAGCGGCCCCGATCATCGCGGTCGTTGCGGCTGCGGGGCTGTAGCGCCAGCGCACCGGCAGGTGGACGCCCACCACGGGCAGCAAGAGCGATGAGGTCACCACCGAACCGACGTGGTGCCAGACCGTAATCGCCGAGTCGAAGACCAGGGCGCCGATGGAGGCGAGCAGAGCGGAGAGGGCAAGCCCGTATCGGATGCGGCGTCGTTCGCCGTCCGGCGTGGGTTTCTCATTCACCACGTCGTGTCCGACTGTGGCCGCCGACAGAAAGAGATAGGAGTCCAGAGTCGACATGACGGTGGCAAAGAGGGCCAGGGTGAAGAGCGCGGCCAACCAAGGTGACAGCACCATCTCGGCCAACGCCGGGTAGGCGGCCAATGGATCCTCGAGACCCGGCAGGAGGACCCGGGCCGCGAGACCGCAGCCGATGGAGAAGAAGTCGAAGAGCGCCCACAGACCGACCGAGACGATGATTCCCGAACGGGCGATGGACGGTGATCCGGCGGCGAAGACCCGCTGATAGAAGCTGGGCTCGACCATGGTCTGCAACGCGATGAGGTACCAGACCACCACGGTCTGCCAACCCAGACCGCCATCCCAGCTCCGGTGCTCGGCGGGCAGGGAGTTCCAAAGACCGGCCAACCCACCGGTGTGGGCGAGAGAGGCCATCAGCAGCGCGGCGAAACCGAGATACATGAGACCGAATTGGAGGATGTCGGTCCGTACCACCGATCGGAAGCCCGAGATCCCGACATAGACGGCCGAGAACGAGGCGCCGACCACGATCGAGAGCCAGGGAGGCCAACCGGTGAGCTGGGTCAAGAGAGTCGCCAACATTAGGAGATAGGCGACGGGGACGGTCAGGGCAAAGATCGCGGCCGCACCGGTGAGCCGAGCGCGGGAACCATAGGCGCCGAGGAGAAGATCGGGGATCGATGCCGCGCCGCTCGCCCGCAGCCGAGGAGCGAGCCAAAAAGCGAAGAGAAGAGCCGCCAGGTAGTAGGGGAGACCGAAGACCACCCAGGTGGAGATGCCATAGCGCCAGGCGTACTCGCCGACGCCGAGAATCCCGCCGTACCATGTCGTGACCAGGGTGGCGACAAAGGCGGGGAGGGTGAGTTTCCGACCCGCCAACAGGTAGTCCATCCCGCCACCCGAGGGTCCACTCCGGGCCAGGGCCAGGACGACCACGGCGTAGATCAGGACGAGGATGAGGGCGAGGCTGGGCACCCGGACAGTGTAACGGTGGTTTCGTGGATACTCGTTTCGTTTGAAAGCCCGAGCACCAACGAGCGGGTGGGGATAGGTATTAGGTATTAGGTATTAGGCCATCGCGATCGCTGTTGCCGGTGTCGATTGGCCGGAAGGTCGACGTTACTGATTGCCTGGCAGATTTCTGTGGTGAGGGCTTTCGTCGATTGCACAGCAGTCAGGTGGCGAATGCAGCCAAAAGGACCAAAACACATCGAACGAAGTCCTGCGGCCGCACAATCAGCAATGGATGCGATGAAGCTAATACCTAATACCTCTTCGCGGTGCGACCAATCACTGTGTCCCGCACACATCCCGATGTACACTTGAAACGATCAGACTCGACAGTGGAGGTCCGTCCATGCACATTAACGACATCCTGAAGGTTGCAGTGGAACGCAAGGCGTCGGATGTTCACCTCAAGGTGGGCGCACATCCGGTGCTGAGGATGGACGGGCGTCTTCAGGTCATGACCGAGTTCAAGAGGTTGATGCAGGAAGACACCATCGCCATGGCGTTCTCCATGATGTCATCGCGTCAGAAAGAGCGCTTCAAGCACCAGCTCGAGACCGATATCGCGTACTCGGTGCCGGGTCTCGGGCGTTTCCGTTGCAACATCTTCCAGCAGCGCGGCTCGGTGGGTATCGTGCTCCGCCTCATCCCCTCGCGGATCCAGACCTTTAAGGAACTCATGCTCCCGCCGGTGCTCGAGAAAATCTGCGAAGAGCAGCGCGGCCTCGTGCTGGTCACGGGAACCACCGGTTCGGGTAAATCCACCTCCCTGGCCTCGATGATCGATTACATCAACACCCGCCGCATCGAGCACGTCATGACCATCGAGGATCCCATCGAGTTCCTCCACCGCGACAAGAAGTCCATCATCAACCAGCGCGAAGTCGATGTTGACACCAAACAGTTCTCGGTCGCCCTTCGATCGGCCCTGCGCCAGGATCCTGATGTCATCCTCGTCGGTGAGATGCGTGACTACGAGACCATCGAAACGGCCCTCCTCGCGGCGGAGACCGGCCATCTGGTGCTCTCGACCCTTCACACCCTCGACGCAACCGAGACCGTCAACCGCGTGATCTCAGTCTTCCCGCCTCACCAGCAGAAGCAGATTCGCCTTCAGCTCGCGTCGGTGCTCAAGGCGATCGTCTCCATGCGTCTGTTGCCTCGGGCCGATGGTCTCGGTCGAGTGCCGGCGGTGGAAATCCTCATTGCGACCTCCTATATCCGTGACTGCGTCGAGAACAAAGAGAAGACCAAGCTCATCCGCGACGCCATCACCCAGGGCACGAGCCAGTACGGGATGCAGACCTTCGACCAGTCGCTCTACCTGCTCTACAAGAACGGGTTGATCACTCTGGAAGAGGCACTCCGACGGGCCACCAATCCCGACGAGTTCAAGCTCAAGATCCAGGGCATTCAGTCGACGTCAGACATGTCTCGCGAAGAGATGGAGGGGGTCCTCGAACTCGGCTCCGACGCCGGAATGGATCCCTTCTCGGAGGATTCGCCGTTCGAGTTCGGGGGCGACGCGTAAAAAAGTTTTCAGTTCTTAGTTCTTAGTTTTCAATTTCATCGCATCTCTCCTGCCTCCCTGTCAAGGATGCGATGGACAACTCAAAACTAAAAACTCAAAACTAAGAACTCATCTCGAGTTGATGTGGAAAATCCGGCATACGACAAGGCGCTCAAGCTCATCGCTCGGCGTGATCATTTCCGCGCCGAGCTGGTCGATAAGCTCCGCAACAAGGGATTCGAAGCGGATGACATTGATCGCGCGATGGAACGCCTGGATGAGTTCAATCTCCTCGATGATGAGGCCTACGCTGGACGTTTCGTGGAGTTTCGGTCGGTGGACCGAGGATGGGGGCCGCACCGGCTCGCCAACGAACTTCGCCGTCGTGGTGTCGACTCTCATCTGGCCGAAAGGGTCTCCAGGCTCGATGACGATCTTCACGCTCGCGCACTCGAGACCGCCGTTCGCAGAGTCCTGGTGCGAGCGAAGGGCGGGTGGTGGCGGCTTCCCGAGCGCCGGGCTCGTCTGGTAAAGTCCCTCATCGCCCGCGGTTTCACGACCGATGTCGCCTATGGGGCCATTGGCCGGGTCGCGGACGAAAGGGAGAGATCTGACGATGAAATCCATGACCAGCCCGGAGATTCGGGCCGCTTTTCTTGACTTCTTCGCCGCGCGCGACCACCAGGTCGTGTCTTCATCATCGTTGCTGCCGGCGGGTGACACGACCCTGCTCTTCACCAACGCGGGGATGAATCAGTTCAAGGACACCTTTATCGGCCGCGAGCAGCGGTCCTACAACCGCGCCACGTCTTCGCAAAAGTGCGTCCGAGCCGGCGGTAAGCACAACGACCTCGAGAATGTCGGCTATACCGCGCGCCATCACACTTTCTTCGAGATGCTCGGCAACTTCTCCTTTGGCGACTACTTCAAGAAAGACGCCATCCAGTTTGCCTGGGATCTCCTGGTGGATGTATACGGGATGCCCATCGATCGTCTGTGGTTCACGGTTTACACCGACGACGATGAGGCCGCCGCACTGTGGGAAGAGATCGGTGCGTCTCCCGACCGCATCTTGCGTTTCGGAGAGAAGGACAACTACTGGGCCATGGGCGAGACCGGACCCTGCGGGCCGTGCTCCGAGATCCACTTCGATCGCGGGCCGGATCCGTTTGCCCCCTGTCGCGCCGAACTCGTCAACGGCGAGGGCGACGACATCATCGAGATCTGGAACCTCGTCTTCATGCAGTTCGATCGTGACGCCCAGGGCAAGCTCCATCCGCTGCCGCACCCGTCCATCGACACCGGCGCAGGTCTCGAGCGGATCGCCACCGTGCTTCAGCAGGTCGAAACCAACTACGACACCGATCTCTTCGTTCCGCTCCTCGATGCCATCGGCGCTCTCGTGGAGAGACCCTATGACCCGAAGAGCGAACTCGCGCCCGCCTACAGGGTGATCGCCGATCACATCCGGGCTGCGGCTTTCCTGATGACCGACGGGGTTGTGGCCACCAACGAAGGCCGAGGCTATGTGCTTCGTCGGATCATCCGCCGCGCACTGCGCTACGGACGAAGACTCGGTCTCGACGGCGCGTACCTCCACACGCTGCTGCCGGTGGTCAACAAGATAATGGGCGAGCAGTATCCCGAACTCCTGGAACGTCACGAGGTGGTCGCCACCCAGCTCGAGCAGGAGGAGCGACGCTTCGCCCGCACCCTCAACGCCGGCACCGACATCGCCGGACGCGAACTCGAGCGGATCAAGCGATCCGGCGAGACCGTTGTTCCCGGACGGATGATCTTCGATCTCTATCAGACCCACGGCATTCCCGCCGAACTGGTCGAGGAGTTCGCCCAGGAAGAGGGGCTCGAACTCGATCATGAGGGTTTCAAGAAAGAGCTCGAGATCGAGCGCGAGCGTGGACAGGCGTCCTGGAAGGGCGATCTCGCTGCTCATTTCCGCGAGGAGCACCAGGATCTGGCGGACAAGGGCGTCCGATCGACCTTTGATGGTTACGAGCGCCTCAGCCTCGAGACCGAGATCCTCGCCCTCATCGGTGAGGACGGTCTCGAAGACACCCTCGAGACCGGTGAGTCCGGTGAGGTGGTGCTTGAGTTGACGCCATTCTTTGGTGAGTCCGGCGGTCAGGTCGGCGACACCGGCGAGATCAGATGGGAAGGCGGCCGTGCCCTTGTCTTCGACACCCAGAAACCAATCGAAGGTCTGATCACCCACCAAATCGAGGTTCGGCGTGGCAGTCTCGACAAGGGCGCGGCGGTCACGGCTATCGTGGCCGAAGGCCCTCGGGTCGACACCCAGCGCAACCACACCGCCACCCACCTCCTGCACGCAGCGCTCCACAGTGTTCTCGGCGACGCCGCGCAGCAGGCCGGCTCGCTCGTCGAACCCGACCGGCTGCGCTTTGATTTCTCGTGGGATGGACCGGTGAGCTTTGAAGAGCTTCAAGAGGTCGAGCGGCTGGTCAACCAGGAGATCGTCCGTAACCGGCCGCTCGACAAGACCATCATGCCCATCGACCAAGCCCGGGAGCTCGGCGCCATGGCGCTCTTCGGCGAGAAGTACGGCGACGAAGTTCGTGTCGTCACAGTCGGCGACGGGGAGTTCTCACGCGAGCTCTGCGGCGGTTGTCACGTGGAGCGGACAGGGGATATCGGTCTGTGCACCGTGACCGGCGAACGAGGGGTCGCCGCGGGGGTCCGACGCATCGAGGCCGTGACCGGTCGTGGTGCCGTGGAGTTGGTGCAGGAACGGACCCGGCTCGCGAACGATCTCGCCGGGCGTTATCAAACATCCTTTGAACAGCTTCCCGAGCTCCTCGATAAGCGGGACCGTCAACTCTCCGAACTCGAGAAAGAGGTCAAGAACCTCAAGCACAAGCTCGCCTCCGGTGATGTCGGTGTGGCCGAGATCCGCGAAGACGTCGAGGGCGTGACGGTCCTCGCTCGACGGGCGCCCGAGATGAGCCCCGGCGAACTCCGCAACCTCGCCGACACCATGCGCCAGAAGCTCGGCTCGGGTGTGGTTGTGCTCGGGATGGAATCCGGTGGCAAGGCAACGCTGCTCGTAGCCGTCACGGACGATGTCACCGATCGCGTCAAGGCAGGCGACCTCGTCCGCGAACTCGCCGTCGTGATCGGTGGTCGAGGGGGCGGTAAGCCGAATCTCGCCCAGGCCGGTGGGCCCGATGCTGCCAAACTCGACGAGGCCCTGGCGAAGGCCCCCGAGCAGGTCAAGGCGCTCATTGGCGGCTAGGCACGAGTCTTAACGCAGAGGCGCAGAGGCGCAGAGACATTGCCACGTCGCAACCACGAAGGCACCAAGACACGAAGGAATCACGAAGACATCGCGACATTTCGGGGAGAAACCGCAGATAGCGCAGATGGACGCAGATTCCATCGCGGTGGGACACGGATGAACGCGGATTGCATGGATTTTGTGGATCATCGCCTCCGCGGGTGATCACCGCTTGAATGGAATTGTCGTGGCGTCGTTGGTTTGAGAGTCCACCACCGAGGCCGAGACCAGGATGCCCGACCCTGAAACGACCTCGACCTCGGCGAAGCCCCAGCCGAGGTCGGGCTGACCGGCTCGCAGCTTGAAGGGCTGTGGGTCCTGCACCAGGGCTTTCGCCCCGACCTCCAGGGTGTACTGCGTCAGTTCGTTCCCTGAGGTGTCGAAGAGGCGAACCCTGACAGAGGCCGGTTCATCACCGGTGTTGGTGATCGATAGATTGGTTCGGAACTCACCCCTCATCTGCCGTAGTTGTAGGAGGGTGGCCGTCTCCCCGGTTCCGAGCCCCTCGGCAGGATCATACGCCTCGACGTACTGACCGAACGTGCCCCCGTCGCCACGATTGAAGATGCGGCCCGAGACCTGCAGCGGTCCATTGGAACGCACTTCGAGGCACCCTTTGCCCTCGTAACCCATCAAGCCGACAACGTCCGTGAAGGCGTCCTGTTCGCCGGAGGAGACCGAATCGGCAAGCTCTATCACGCCGTCGGAGCTGTGCAGTCTGAAATCGACGTCAGCGGCGCCGACACCCATGTTCCTGGCGACGACGTCGGTCCGCCATTGACTGCCGAAGAGACCCGGAAGGTGGGCTGCGTTGTCGAGCCAGTAGACGTGGTTGCACGCGCTGAAGATGCTCAATCCGCTACTACCGTCGGCTATGAAAACACGGCCGTCCGACACTTCAGTATCCCGGGGGAATCCCGGTGTATCGATGAAACATACTTCGTTCGGAGAAGAAGGTGTGCTGACGTCGATCACCGTCAATGTTCCTTGCCAATCGTTCGTGACGTAGGCGAAGCCCCCCGACACGGCGACCCTCTCGGCGTATTGGCTTGGGTCATGGAAACCCACTTCAATCGGTGCCGACGGTGTGCGCACGTCGATCACCCGAAGCCCGCCCCTTTCATCCGCGACGTAGGCGAAACCATCCGACACCGCGACATCGTTGGCAAAACCCGGTGTGTCGTGGGACCCCACCTCGGTCGGGTCGGTGGGCGAGCTCACGTCGATCACACGAAGGCCCCCGGAATAGTCGGCCACATAGGCGAAATTGCCTGACACCGCAACGCTGTAGGCATACCCCGGTGTGTCGTAATAACCCACCTCGATTGGGGCCGAAGGCGAGCTTACGTCGATCACCCGAAGCCCGGCGTCGTGATCGGCAACGTAGGCGAAGTCGCCCGACACCGTAACACTCCAGGCAATCCCCGGCGTGTCGAAGAAGCCGACCTCCGTCGGTGCTGAAGGCATGCTCACGTCGATGACCCGCAGGCCCGTGTAACCACCCGCAACGTAGGCGACGTCGCCCGAAACTGCGATGCCGAGAGCCTCTCCCGGTGAGTCGTAGAACCCAACCTCGGCCGGGGCCGAGGGCGAGCGCACGTCGATCACCCGAAGGTCGTACCAATCCGTGACGTAGGCAAAGCCGCCCGACACAGTAACGCGGTAGGTATACCCCGGCGTGTCGAAGAAGCCCACCTCGCTTGGGTCCGACGGTGAGCTCACGTCGATCATCCGAAGGCCGGTATGGAAATCTGCGACGTAGCCGAAGTCGCCCGACACTGCAATATCAAAGGCGGCCCCCGGCGTGTCGACAACACCGACCTCAATCGGGGTCGAAGGCGAACTCACATCGATCACCCGAAGGCCGGCGTGATTGTCGGCGAGGTAGGCGAACCCCCCCGATACGGCAACGCTGCGAGCATAATCCCGTGTGTCGAGGAAACCCACCTCGGTTGGTGCGGAGGGCGAGCGCACGTCGATCACCCGCAGCCCTTCGTGTCCGTCGGCGACAAAGGCGAAGCCACCCGACACAGCGACATCCAAGGCCAGGTACGGCAATTCCTGATAGGCGACCTCGGTCGGATTTGTCGGTGAGCTGACGTCGAATACGAGCATCCCGTATCCACTGGTTACGTATGCGAACTGACCCGACAGCGAGACTGCACCGACGCTCCGCGGCGCGGTTGTGAAACCCACTTCGATCGGATTCGAGGGAGAAGACACGTCGATCACCCTCAGTCCTTCGTATCCGTCCGCGACGTAGGCGAAGCTGCCCGACACGACCACATCGATGGCATACCCCTGCGTGTCGTAGAAGCCTACCTCGGATGGGGCAGAAGCGGTGCTCACATCGATCACCCGAAGGCCGGCTTCGCGTGCCGCGACGTAGACGTGACCGCCCGACATGAAGAGCCCCTCGATCACCTCAAGGAGTTCAATCTCCCCGACGAGCAGTGGCCTCGAAGGTGTCGAAATGTCCAAGATCTGGAGGACCGGGCCGCTCCCGATGGCGGCGAGAGTTCCATCGACGGCGACTGCGTACGCCGGTCCGTGCGGTAACCGACCGAGCAGCTCCGGGCACTCGACTGCGTGGGTAGACGGTGAGATGACCAGGCCAAGGGAGCACACCAGAGCGATCAATACGGTTCTGAACCATTGGGTTCTACTGGATTTCATCGAGATCTCCATCGATGATCAACGCTTGGCCGGGATCGTCGTGGCGTCGTTGGTCACCGAGTCCACCACCGATGCCGAAGCAAGGATGCCCGCACCCGAAACGACCTCGATCTCGGCGAAACCCCACCCGAGGTCGGGCTGACCGGCCCTACGTTTGAAAGGCTCCGGATCCTGGAGAAGGCTTTTCGGATCGATGTCCAGTCTGTACACCTTGAGTCTATCGCCCGACCCGTTGTAGAGGCGGACCCGCACCGACGCCGTCTCGTCTCCCGTATTGGTGATCGAGATATTGGTTCGAAACTCACCCTCATTTTGTCGCAACTGCAGGAGCGCGGCCACCTCACCGCGACCAAGCCCTGTACCTGATCGAAAAGCCTCTACATATTGGCCGAAAGTGCCTTCGTCAGTTCGATTGAAGATCCGACCCGAAACCTGAAGCGGTTCGCTCGAACGGACTTCGAGACAGCCCTTGCCCTCATAGCCCATCAGACCGACCACATCCTCGAACGTACCCTGGTCACCCACGGATACCGAGTTGGAAAAAGGTTGAACGTGGTCAATACTGTGCAGCCTGAACTCGACGTTCGCGCTGTCACTTCCTTGATTCTTCGTGACAACATCGGTCCGCCACTCGCTCCCGAAAAGACCCGACACGTGGGCAGCATTGTCAAGCCAGTAGTAGTAAATATGCTCGCCAACCCGAAAGATCCTCAGACCGTGGTAGTTTTCGGCAGAGAATATTCGGCCGTCAGAGACCACCAGGTCTCGCGCAACCCCTTGTGTATCGACAGTGCACACTTCGACCGGCTCCGACGGGGTACTTACATCGATGACGCTCAGCGTGCCGGTATCAGACCCATAGATACCGCCCGAGGCGAGCAGGTTGGTTCCCCATTCCGCAATACTACGTATCGGCACAGAGCTACTCAGAACAGCAACCTCCGTTGGAGCTGACGGCGTGCTGACGTCGATGATTCTCAAACCCTCTGAACCGCAGGCCACATAGACGAGGCCGTCCGAAACCAGAATGTCGGAGGCCGACCACATGTCGAAAGTACCCGTTTCCTGCGGGGCTTCAGGTGAGGTCACGTCAATCACCCGAAGAAGAGCGTAATCATCCAAAACAAAAACAAAATCACCCTCTGCTGCGACAGCGCGTGGGTAGGGATAGGTATCGAATGACCCTACATGGACGGGAGCGTCCGGCCTGCTCACATCGAATATAGAAAGACCAGAGTGATCGCAGAGGGTAAAGACAAGGTCACCCTCGACGGTAACATCAACGTTTCCGCCACAGGTGCCCCAGGGTGTTTCAACGTAGCCGACTTCGACGGGTGTCTCAGGTGAGGTGATATCGAACACGCGAAGCCCGCTACCGGCGCCCACGTAAAGGTATCGGCCCGATACGGCAACAACAGATGCCCAATCCGGGTGCTTGCCGGTTACGAACGGGGACGAAAGCGAACTTACGTTGATTAGGTGCAGACCGTGGGAACCGGAAGCAACGTACGCAACGTCTCCAGACACAGCAACCGCAGAAGCGTACAAGGTCGCGTCGAAGGAACCGATTTCGTGAGGGACCGCCGGGAAGCTCACGTCAACAACCCGAAGACCTGCTGTGTCATCCGCGATGTAGGCGAGATCTCCCGATACCGCAACATCAAGAGCCTTGTCCGGAGAATCGAAGAAACCGACTTCTGCCGGGGACGAAGGTGTGCTGACATCGATTACTCGAAGTCCCTGGTGGTGGGATGCGAGGTAAGCAATGCCGCTCGACGCGATTTCGATATCCCAAGCCGCGGTGTCCAAGATCCCTACTTCGAACGGCTCTGAAGGAGTGCTGACGTCGATGACCCTGAAATAATGAGCATTTGATATGAAAGCGAAACCACCCGAGACAGCAACGGCGTAGTGACGGTCAAGATCCAGGGCGCCAATCTCAATAGGAACCGAAGGCGTGCTGACGTCGATCAACCGAAGACCACCCCAACTGCCGGCAAGATAGGCTATACCGCCGGAAACCGCAACATCCCAGACGTGTTGACTGAAGGACCCTACTTCGAACGGATCTGAGGGCCGGCTCACGTCGATGATCCTCAATCCGCCTTCCTCGTCCGCGACGTAGGCCAACCCTCCCGACACCACAACTGTCATGGCATCTCCCGGTGTATCCAAAATTCCGACTTCGGTCGGGGTCGCCGGCGTACTGATGTCGATCACCCGCAGGCCCGACTCACCATTCGCCACAAAGGCGTGACTCCCTGAAATAGCAAGCCCGTTGACGCCTTCAGGAAGTTGGAGTTCCCCTCTGACCTGCGGATCCGCCGGTGTTGACACATCCAAGACCTGTAGAACCGGAAGCGAATAGCCCCCAACAACTGCAATGTCTCCGCTGACGGCGACGGCATGCAGCGGCCCCTGCGCCAACCAGCCCAGCAACTCCGGGCAGTCCTGCGCTTGGATCGATGGCGAAATCGCCAGGCCAAGGGACAAGACAAGAACACGTACCACTGCCCTCAGCCATGAGGACCTACTGGGTTCCATCGATCTCCTCCACGGGATCAATCATACGCCAGCGTAGGACAAATTCTCGGCGTCTCCGGACGCTTTTCGCGATTCGGTGTTGCTTTCTGCGCTTGAGCGATCTCCACCCTCCGTGGAATTCAATGCACCTCGGCGCATTCTCGTAATGCCTACGATGCTTGGTGTTCCTTGCGCCTTCGCGATTCACTCTTCGTTGGCAGCCACCGCGGTTTCGAGGGCGAGTTCGATCATCTCGTTGAAGCTCGTCTGGCGGTCGTCCGACGACATCGCCTCGTGGGTGAGGATGTTGTCGCTGACGGTGCAGATGGCCAGGGCTTCGACGCCGTGTTCGGCGGCAAGGGGGTAGAGCCCGGCCGATTCCATCTCGACACCGAGGATGTTGTACTTCGCCATCAGGTCAAAGATTTCGGGTTGCGGCGTGTAGAAGAGATCGGCTGAGAAGATGTTGCCGACGTGGTAGGGAAGGTGGCGCTCCTCGGCAATGCGGACCGAGTGGCGAACGAGGTTGAAGCTCGCCAGCGCTGCAAGATCGTGGCCGAGAAAACGTGTTCGATTGATCCCCGAGTCGGTGGAGGCGCCCATGGCGATGACGATGTCGCGGAGATTGACATCGGGGTGCGAGGTGCCGCAGCTGCCGACGCGCATGATCCTCTTGACGCCGAAGTGCTCCATGAGCTCTGAGAAGTAAATCGACGCCGAAGGGATGCCCATGCCATGGGCCATGATCGATACGTCGAGTCCCTTGTAGCTGCCAGTGAATCCGAAGACATTTCGGACATCGCAGACCCGTTTCGCGTCATCCAGGAAGTTCTCGGCGATGTACTTGGCTCGGAGCGGATCGCCGGGCATGAGGACGGTGGGCGCGAAATCGCCGGGTTCGGCGTTGATGTGGGGTGTAGCCATGGGATTCCTCCGAACGGGAAGTATAACCAGTCGTAAGTCGTAAGTCGTAAGTCGTGAGTCGTGAGGTGAGAGTTCCTACTCCTCCGCAGCTAGTCGAATTGTCCGTTCGACCATGAACTCGACCCCGGTGTTCATGTCGGTTGGGATCAACCGAACTTCCGGATGTTCTCGGGCCCACACACGGAAGACCTCGTCGGCGAAGCCCTGCCCCACCAGATCGACTCCTCTGAAATCTAGGACCACCTCGCGGAACTTTTCTAGACGGTGGACGAGGCGCTTTGCCTCTGATCGGCTGACGAACGTGGTCCCGATGGCGAACAGGCGAATGACGGTCTTGGTCTTGTTGAAAACGAGATTGTCGGTGAAGTCCGCGAACACTTCGGCAAGGTCTCGGACCCCGTTCGGGTCGATCTCGACACGGACCATCGTTCCGATGACGGGAGGTTCGAGGTCACCGACCGCCATGTCGTTTCGCCGGTTGTCGATCAACCAACGTAGCGTTCCGCTTTGAATCTCGAATTCGTGCACCGCTTTGCTCGTGAAGAAGATGCCCTCGCCGGTGTGACGGCTGGGCATGGTCGTCGTCTTCCCCTTCGACAGCTCTTGAAGTGCCTCGAGCTCGGACCGCAGACCCGTCCGGTCACGGATGTGGGTGAAGATCCCGACGCCCTCGTCAATGACCTCGAGTGTAACGTGTGGAGCCTCGCTGGAGAGCGTAACCACCACCTCGGCTGCACCCGAGTGATCAATCGAGTTGTTCACGAGCTCGGTCAGGGCGTAGTGAAGGGTTGTCTGTGCCGACTCGGGCAACGATCCGAGGATGGACCCGGGGCCGCTCAGATCCGCCCAGACCCGATCCTCCTCGAGTTCGGCCGTGGGATAGGATCGAGTGAGGTTATCTGCCTTGAGCCTGTAGCGCGTTCCTCGACCGGCGCCATCGATGATGAGCTCCCCCTCATCGACAAGCTGCCGCAGATACCTGTGGACGGTTTGACGAGTCACCCCCAAAGCACCCGCGATGTCTCCGGCCTGAAACCAGGCTCCGTTGGTGAAGCATGATCGAATTTGACGTTTTCGCTCGCTCATTGATAAATCGTAACATTTTTTTACTCAAACGTAAAATTTGCCCCTGGAATCGTCAAACAAGTTTTGGTGGTGGATTCGTATCAACGATGGCGTCTGTACTGGGTAGGAAGAACCAACAGAAGACTCCAGCATCCAGGGCCTAATCGGTCTCCTTCCAACCCGGTCCACGCACCACCCGACCGGGTTTGGCGCCGGTGTGCTCGCCGTGCTCGATGACCTGAGTGCCGTTGACAAAGACGTGATGCACCCCGGTGGCGTACTGGTGCGGTTCGACGAATGTGGCGTGGTCCTGGATGGTGGCTGGGTCGAAGACCACCACGTCGGCGAAGAAGCCCTCCCTCAGGAGACCGCGCCGATCGAGCTTGAGATTGGCTGCGGGCAGGCCCGTGAGCTTGCGGATGGCTTCTTCCAGGGGTAGGACCTTCTCGTCGCGGACGTACTTTCCGAGCAGGCGAGCAAAGCTGCCATAGGCGCGGGGGTGGGAGTTGCTTTGGAGGAAGACCCCTTCGGTTGCCGGTGAAGCCTCGTCCGAGCAGAAACTCACCCATGGCAGTGCGATGGCCCGGCGCAGCACATCCTCGGATTGACTGAAGTAGATGGTGTCGACCCGCGAGCCATCCTCGACGATGAGATCCATGGCGGTGGACTCGGGAGTGGTACCGCGGATAGCGGCGACATCGGCCAGGGTCTTGCCGGTGTACTGCTTGAGGTCGTCGTTCTTGAAACCGACAAGGAGGATGTTTTCGGGTGAACCGGCGCTGAGGTACATGTTCTCCCAATCGTCGGATGGCTCGAGCATTTCGCGGGCGATGCGTTTCCTGAGCTCGGGGTTGGCCAGCCGCTCGAGAGAAGCGTCGAAACCGCCCTCCTGGACCCACGGTGGCATGCTGGCGTTCAAGCCCGTGGCGCCCGCCGGGTAGGTGTAGACATCGGCGGTGATCTCAAGCCCTTCTGCGCGAGCCTGATCGACCATGTCCACGGCGTCGTCGAAGAGCGGCCAGTTTTTCTGGCCGGATGACTTCAGGTGGTAGATTTCAGCGCGGATTCCGGTCGATCGTGCCACCGCGATGAGTTCCCCGATGGCATCGATGAGGTGCGCGCCCTCACCGCGGACGTGCGAGATGTACATCCCGTCGTACTCGGCGGCGACGGATGCAAGCGCCGTCAGTTCCTCGGCTTCGGCGAAGCTCCCTGGGGGATAGATGAGCGCTGAAGCAACCCCCATGGCGCCCTCCTCCATGGCGGTGCGGACGATGGCCCGCATCTGATCGAGTTCCTCGGGGGTGGGATCGCGATCGTCGTATCCGATCACGTATTCGCGTGGCGTTGCTGCGCCGATGAAAGATGCGACGTTTGTCGAGATCCCCCGGCTCTCGAGGTGCCGGAGGTACTCATCCAGGGTGTTCCATTCGATGTCGAATCTGATATCTCCCTGGCGACGAAGAGCCTCTTCCCTCATGGCCTCGTTGAGCGGTCCCATGGAGTTGCCCTCGCCCATGACTTCGAGAGTGACACCCTGACGGATGTCGCTCTGTGAGTGCCCGTCCTCGATGAGCGACACGACCGCCCACGAGAGCATGTTGATGAAGCCCGGCGCCACGGCGAGGCCTTCGGCATCGATCTCGGTTCGTCCTCTGATCCTCCCGAGCTCACCCATGGCGACGATCTGATCACCATCGATCGCGAGATCTCCGACGAACGGGTTCGACCCACTGCCGTCATAGATGGTCCCGCCGCGCAGCACGATGTCATGCTCAACCGGCGCGGCGCATGCCGTCTCCAGGACAGCGAGTGAGACAATCGTCAGCAGACCGAACGTGACACCGAGCGAACGACGGATCCGAATCATGGGCCACCTCTCAGACGGTGACGCCATTGTCCCTCATCCCGGGGGCGGCATGGGGCCTGCCGGGTCAGCCGTCAGTCGACGGTTGCTGGAGGCGGACTTGGTCCGAGTTCGGGAAGGCACCTCTTGACTTCGAAGATCCGCAGCCCGAAGCGGCCGTCTGCCACGATGGACGCGCCCTCGTGAACGGCGACGTCATACCCGCCCAGCGGCCCGCCGTCGACGATGGGGAGGGGGAACCACCAGGTCCGAATGACCTCCCTAGGTGTGATTGAACTGGAGAAATCGAGGATCTGGAGCCCCCCCGGCCAAGCCGAGAGATGGACGCGGTTACGGTCAAGGGAGATACCATCGGCCGACCAACCTTCGTTCTCGTATCTGCCGAGCTCAACGGGTGTGGTGGGATCGGTGAGGTCAAAGAAGATGGCGGTGTCCCAGGTGGCGACTGCCGCCTTCGAGTCGTCGAGGTCGATCCCGAAGACTCCCGACTGGGTCGGCGTCTGGCTGAGGAGGACAAGGTCGGTCGGGTCACCGACATCGTAGATGGCCATGGAACCGAGTCCACTATCCAGAATCATCCCGACAATAGCGATCTCGCCATCCATCGCTACGGAGACCGCGCCACCGCTGGTCTGAACGAGCGATCTGAGTATCGGTTGTTCAGGGCTGGAAACATCGAATATGGAGAGCTCGCCGCTCCTGGCCACGACCGCAAGGAGACTTCCAGAGAGGGCGAGGCGCCAACCGTCGGTTGGACCGGATGATGCAAGCACCGGATTCTCGGGGTCGGATGCGCTGAACACGTACAGTTCCGCCCCATGGGCGAGGACTGCAATCCGGTCTCCGGTCTCGTTGACCGCGATGTCGATGATCTCCCAGTCGAGTTCCACCTCCGCCACCACCTCAGGGGCCCTGTGATCCGAGATGTCAATGACCCGGAGGCCCTGGTCGCCGAGATAGGCAAGGTCGCCGCGGACCGCCACCGCGAACGCATCGTCCATGGTGATGTTGCGTCGGGCGATTTCGTCATGACCACCCGTCGGGTCCGGGTCAAACACTCTGAGACCGCGTTCGGCGTCCGCCGCCACGATCGCTCCCCCCGACACCACCAGGGCCCTGGGGCCGGAGGAGAAGTGGGTGTTGGCAATCGCCACCGGGTGACCCGGGTCGCTCACGTCAAAGGTCAGCAGACCCCCATCGGGTGGGGCGATGTGTGGATCAAGATCGATGAGCCCGACGATCAGGTGTTTGTCTGCGACCATCATGCTCAGCGGTGCTGCAACACGTTCGATATCCACCGTGGAGACATCGCTGGGCTCACTCAAATCGGTGATATCGATGGTGTGGAGGGCATACAAGGACGCTACATAGGCGTGGTCTGTGGCGGCCGCGATCGATCGGGCGCCGTCGATTTCCAGGGAGCCGATAATTTCGGGGGTCGCCGGGTCGGAGACGTCGGCGATGAGCAGTCCGTCCGAGGTGGCAATGAGGAGATGATCGTCGACCGCCGTCATGGACATGGCGGCGGTGGGAAGCTCGAGTACGGTCGTCAGCACGGGTTGTGCGAGATCGCTCAGATCGACAGCGAGAAGGCCGTGATCCCGGGACGATGTCACGATCCATGCGGTCTCGCCGATCACGGCGAGATCATCGGGGCGAAGTCTGTCAGGCAGGTCCACGGAGGAGAACTCCTCGAGCGTACCCTCCGGACTGAGATCGATGACAACGAGTCGATACGAATCCGAGTCGTAGACGAATGCCAGGATGTGCCCGTCGAACGATCCGACAGGAGTGACCGCGTCGCCGAACGCGGACGATCCAAGCTGAACCGGGTCGGCGGGATCCGTCATGTCGAAGACCACGAGATCGGGTCCGGCCCCGATGACCGAGAGATCATCGATCACCACGACCCCGAGACTCGGCCCGGAGCCGATGGTCGATGCAGTTCCCGAGCACAGACGTGCAAGCACCGGGGTAGCCGTTGCGATGAGCGCGATCAGCCCAAGGATGCAATACCGTCTCATGATGAGTCCCTTCCGTGAGTGGTTCTCTTCATTATGATCTCGTCTGCGAGAAAAAGAAAACCGGCGGCACGAGGCCGCCGGTATGGTCTGATTGTTGCGATGTAATTTAGAACTGAGAATTAAAAACTTAAAACTGCGCTCACTCCTTCGGCTTGAACCAGCACGCCAACGCCGGCAGCAGCACTATGGCGCCGAGCATGTTGAGCAGGAACATGAAGGTCAGGAGGATCCCCATGTCGGCCTGGAACTTGATCGGGGCGAAGATCCAGGTGGCGACGCCCATGGCCAGGGTGATGCCGGTGAAAACGACCCCGTTGCCCGTGACCTTGAGGGTCTCGAGGAAGGCCTCCTGGATCTCCAGGCCCTTGCCGAGGAAGCTCTTGAACCGGCTGTAGATGTAGATTCCGTAGTCGACGCCGACACCGACTCCGAGGGCCACCACCGGCAGGGTAGAGACCTTGAGACCGATCTCGAGCATCGCCATCAGCGCGTAGGCCAGAATGGAAACCAGAGCGAGCGGGATCACGATGCACAGGGTTCCCTTGACCGATCGGAAGGTGATGAGGCAGAGCACGATGATGGCGGCGAAGACCCACATGAGAATCGGGAACTGAGCCTCGGACACCACCTCGTTGGTGGCCGCCATGACGCCCACGTTGCCGGTAGCGAGCCTGAACTTGACCTCATCGGTCCCGTGCTCCGCCTGGTAGGCCTTGACCTCGGCGACGATCCGTTCGATGGTCTCGGCCTTGTGGTCGATGGAGTAGATGTAGACCGGCATGACGCTGCACTCGGCGTTGAGAAGGCCCGTGCTGGTGTCGATATAGGTCACCGCCTGCGCCATGGTGGAGGGGTTGCGCGGCAGTACCCGCCAATTCAGGCTGCCCTCGTTCCAACCGGCGTTGATGATCTTGGCGACGGCGCCGATGCCGAAGACCGATTGCACCCCCGGGACGTTGCGCATGTGCCACTCGAAGCGGTCGATGTTTGTCATGACCCCGTACTCGGTGCAGGCCTCCGGGTGCGACTCCACGATCGCGGTGATCACATCCACTCCGATCGAGAAGTGGCGGGTGATGAAATCGGTGTCGATGTTGTAGCGGGAGTCTGCGCGCAGCTCGGGTACGCCGGGGTGAAGGTCGCCGATCTTGATCTGGGTCGCCTTCCAGCCGCCGACGAAGAAAAGTACGATCGCGACCGCGATGACGATCGTGGCATTGCGGGGTGACGCCACCCGCGCCACCGTATTCCACACCGGCTCCATGTGGCTGCGGCGTCGCTCGAGCTTGAGCTTGTAGATCTCGTCGAGGTGGGTGAAGGAGGCGAGCACCGGAACAAGGAAGAGGTTGGTGAGGATGATGACGGCGACGCCGAGGCTGGCGGTGATCGCCATCTCCTGGATCATCCGGATCTCGATCAGCATGATGGTGAAAAAGCCGATGGTATCCGACAGCAGGGCGATGCCGCCCGGCACCAGCAGTCGGCGGAAGGTCGAGCGGGCCGCGGCCACACTGTCGGCACCCTGGTAGACCTCGGCGGCGAAGGCCGAGATCATCTGGACCCCGTGGCTGACACCGATGGCGAAGATCAGGAAGGGCACCAGAATCGACATCGGGTCGATACCGAAGCCGAGCAGGGTGAGCAGGCCCAGCTGCCAGATGACGGCGATCAGTGAGCACGTGAGCACGATCAAAGTGAGCTTGAAGCTCTGCGAGTAGACGTAGACGAAGACCGCGGTGATGAAGAAGGCGATGAGGAAGAAAAGTACCACCCGGGCTGCACCGGCGGCGATGTCGCCGATGACCTTGGCGAAGCCGATGATGTGATAGTCGAATTCGACACCGATGTCGTGGTTGCTGTACTTGGCACGGACATCCTCGAGCAGGCCCGCCACGTCGATGTAGTTGAGCCGTTCGCCGGTGTTCGGGTCGACCTCGAGGAGCGCTGCAACGACGATTGCCGAGCTGAAGTCGTTGGCGACCAACCGGCCCATGTA
>Ga0164313_10000456_pt1 | contig 32673 bp, 19 predicted proteins | sample GuaBasSedimGuay4_FD_113735 | JGI IMG/M metagenome (GOLD analysis project Ga0164313, IMG submission 113735) | Subseafloor sediment microbial communities from Guaymas Basin, Gulf of California, Mexico - Guay4, Core 4569-4, 0-3 cm | ecosystem: Environmental > Aquatic > Marine > Hydrothermal vents...
TCCTTGATGCTCTGGTGTTTGTAAAAAATGCAGGAATACTGGTGGTATGTCGAGGCTTTTTGCAAACGCCCAGAGCGCAAGGACTTGGTGCAGATCGCCGGTGAGAATCGCTCAATTTAGGTCCGAGACAATAATCCGGTCCCAACGGCCCTCAGAAGTCCACCGGCTGCTATGATTTTGCTGTGATTCTGTCAGCCAACGACCTCGATGCCATTGCGCGAACGCCTCAGGGCGACCTCAATGACGTACCTTTCGCCCACCTCCTCTTCGCCCTCGCTCGAGCCGAGCGCAGCGTCACGCTGTCCATCACCCGGAAACCACAGGTCAAGGAAATCACCATCGAGCGCGGTGTCCCGGTCCATTGCCGGTCGAATCTCGCCCACGAGACTCTCAGTCGGTTCATGCAGAGCATCGGCGATCTCGATGAAGCCGTGGCCAACGAGTGTTTCTCCGAAGCCTGCTCTCGCGGCGTGCGTTTCGGCGATGTCCTTCTCGATCGCGGACTGATCAACGCAGAGGACCTTCGCAAGGTCCTACAGAAGAACCTCGCGAAGAAGCTCCTCGATGGATTCTCATGGCTCCAAGGACGATACCGTCTCTCCGAGTTTCCCGGCGAGGTGGACTCCACCCTCAAAGTCAACGTTTCACAGCTGATCATCCTCGGGGTCACCCGATTCGCCACCCAGGCGCAGGTAGACGCCTCGATCGCCCCCCTCATCGGGCAGCCCCTCGCCCTCCACCCCTCTCCCTTTTTCAAACTCGACGAGTTCCGGATGGCCGCCCGCCAGGGAGCGATCATCGAGGCGCTCGAGAGCGCACCCCTCCGGATCGATGAACTGGCCTCCACCACCGGCATCGATCACGAAGATCTCACCCGAATCCTCTTCGCGCTGACCTTGATCGGAACAGTCGTGCCTACCGCAAGCCCGACCAAATCGGAGGCGCGGACTCGACCTGTGCCGCCGGCTCGTCCTGCGACCACCCCATCGAGAAAGATCCCGGTCATCAAGACCAGTGACGAGAAGAGACGCCGCACCGACCTCATGGAGATGGTGCTCAATTTCCGGCGGAAAGACGCGTTTGAACTCCTCGAAGTCGACCCGGATGGTTTCGGCCGCGAAGCTCAGGAGCGGTACCTCGCATTCGCCGAGAAATTCGCCCCGTGGACATACCCGGAGGATCTCGCTGCAGACGCTCGCCGGGTCTTCATCGCCGGCGCAATGGCTTTTGGCGAACTCAGCGATCCCGACCGGAGGCAGGCTTTGGCCAACCGCCGTCAGGGCCGCGAAACCCGCCAGGGAAGCGTCGACACCTTCAGGATCGAGACCGACCTCCTCGATCCAGAGGTCCAGTTCCGCAAGGGCCGTGCCCTCATGGCGGAAGGCAACTATCGGGATGCCATCGAACAGCTCACCTATGCCTCCGATCTCGATCCGCAGAACGGGCGCTACCGGGCGGAACTTGCCTACTGCACGTATCTCTTCAACCCGCAGGCAGGGGGCCCCATCGCCATCGCCGAGCTCAAGAAGGCGCTTCGCATCGACCCGGGCGCCGGCCTCGCTCACTTCTATCAGGGCGAGATCCTCGCCGAGATGGGTATGCACGACGAGGCGCAGGAGGCTCTGCGTCGCGCTATCCGGCCCATGTCGCCAGACCGCCGGCCCATCGAAGCGCTCAAACTGCTTCAACAGAAGGGCTGAGCAGCGGCCCTCCTCCATCAGAGTCGTTCTTTTGCATCTCTTCACACAACGGGTCCAACCCGTCGAGGCCGATTGCGTATATTCAACCCATGAAGATGACCTCGACCAGAGTGGTTCTTTCATTATTCGTCTGCGTGAGCACCATCGGAGTCCTTCCGGTGGCCGGGCAAACCGCAGTCGCGGTTGAATCGGCCGGCGGTTGCCCGATGGTGGTCGTACGCGCCTATTTCGACCATATGGATATGGTCTCCGAGGTGAACAGGTGGGCCGATCCCTGGGAGGTCAATCGCGCCGAGGGTTACCTGGTGGTCGACGTGGACCACACGGGGCTCTCCAGGCTGGAAGACGCCGGTTTCAAGGTCGTTGTCGATGATGACCTCACCGCGACCATGTGCAATCCTCTTCCCAGACTGAAAGGCCAGAAGGCCGGGATCAACGGCCTGCCCTGCTATCGAACCGTCGATGAGACCTTCGCCGATGTGGAACGCCTCGCCTCCAACTACCCCGATCTGACCGAGTGGATCGACATCGGCGACTCCTGGGAACTGCACTCGGGCTGGGAGCCGGGATACGAGGGCGACAACCTGATGGTCCTCAAACTCACCAACCGCAACACCGCGGGAGTTGGCACATCGGCCGCTCCCGATTCCAAACCGATTCTCTTTGTCCAGGCGGGACTCCACTCTCGGGAGTGCCCAGCACCCGAACTTCTGACGCGGTTCGCCGAGGGACTCCTCGCCGACTACGACACCGATGCCGATACCACCTGGCTCCTCGACGAACACGAGATCCACCTTCTTCTCTTCGCCAACCCCGATGGGCGACGGCGCGCCGAACACGGGAACTACTGGCGGAAGAACGCGAACAACAACCACTGCTCCGCAACCGATGACCGCGGAGTCGATCTCAACCGCAACTTCGAATACCAGTGGAACTGCTGCGGCCTGTCGAGCACCGATGGGTGCGAACAGACCTACCACGGGACCGGTGGTGCATCGGAACCGGAGACCCGCGCAATCCAGGACTACCTGAGATCGATCTTCCCGGATCAATGGACCCCTCGACCGCCCAACAACGCCACCGGCATCTTTATCGACCTCCACAGTTACAGTCGAGAAATCTATTGGCCCTGGTTTCACACCCTTTCTGCGCCCCCGAATCAAACCTCGCTGGCGACGTTTGGGCGCAAGCTCGCCTATTTCAACGCCTATGAACCGTTCGAGATCGCCTCATTGGACGGGAGCGCGGTCGATTTCGCCTATGGCGATCTCGGAGTGGCGAGCTTCCTCATCGAGCTCGGAACCGCCTTCTTCCAGGACTGTGATCGATTCGAGACCCGAATCCTGCCCGACAACCTCAAGGCGTTACGCTATGCGGCAAAGGTGTCTCGAACCCCCTACAAGACCCCGGCGGGCCCCGATATGACCAGCCTCGAACTTCCCGAAGGTCCAAGGGTCTATGTAGGGCAGTCGCTCAGGATCGAGGCGCTCGCCAACGACTCCGGATATCAAAACCTCAACGGGAACGAACCGATCCAGGACGTCGTCGCGGTTCGAGTCTTTGTCGATCGCCCGCCCTGGCACCCTGAACCGGGCCGATCGTGGAAGATGCTGCCGACCGACGGCGCCTATGATTCTTATCGAGAGACCGTCACCTGGGATCTCGACACCTCGGGCCTCGAGGAAGGGCGACACACGCTCTTCGTCCGAGCGAAGGACGCCGATGGAATCTGGGGGCCCGTGACCGCCGAGTTCTTCTGGATAACCGAATCCGATGGAGGAGTCCGACAGCCGGGAGGCCGGGTGGCTCCCTAGGAGGCTGCACCGCATAGAATCAACGGCGCCTTTCGGGCGCAGCGAAGGCCCTTATTTGTTGGGTTTTCGGCCCGTACAAGGAGTACTGCTCCGAAAACCCGCCTCAAATGGCACTTCGCTGCGTCCGAAATCCATCCGTCATCTATACGGTGCAGCCTCCTAGACCGGACAGGGCTCCGGGCGTTGGAGAGGTCAGTTCGTAGATCGTAAGTCGTGAGTCGTTAGTCGTAAGTCGTATGCGCGTCTCGCGAGGAGCGCGCTGGATCTTCGGGCCTCGATCGTTGCAGACACAACGATCCCATCACGAATTCCTCATTTTCTTCCGGAGAGCAAGGAACGACTTACGTCTTACGACTCACGACTTACGCCTTCGGACTTACGATCCTCACTGTCGCTTGATCCAGCTCGCCAATAGTTCAAGCCACTGATCGGTGCCGTCCTCGGCACGCCCGGGGCCAAAGCCGTGGCCTCCGAGCGGGAAGTAGTGCGCCTCGACATCACGGCCCGCATCGACCATGGCCTCGGCCCAGAGCAGCGATTCGGAGATGGGCACCACATCATCGTCGTACGAGTGAATCAGCAGGGTCGGCGGCGTCGATCCATCCACCCGGCCCACGAGATCCCAGTGGGAAATCTCATCCTCGGTCATGGGGCGGTGGAAAAACGTCTCTTCCAGCCACTCGCGGTTCGCCTCGCTCGGCGCGACCGCTGGGTAAACCAGAGCCGCGAAATCGGGGACGCCGGCCGGGTCATCCGCCGGCATCACGCTGGCCGAGGCCGCGAGGTGCCCCCCAGCTGAGAACCCCACCACTCCGACCTTTGTCGGATCGATCCCGTATGAGTGGGTCAACTTCCTCGTCAGTTCCACGGCCCTGCGGGCATCGGTGATGGGCAGCAGCCAAGGCGTGTCCGAGATCTCAGCCTGCGGGAGGCGATACTTGAGGACAACCGCCGTGATGCCCCTCGACGACAGGAACTCACCGATCTTCCGCCCCTCCTCGACGATGGATTCCACCTCGTAGCCGCCGCCGGGGAGGACGACGATGGCGCGGCCGGTGTTCTCCCCCGAAACCGGATAGATGGTCATGGTCGGCCGGGTGATGTTCATGACGCACGGTACCCCCCAGTTTTCGATGACCCTCTCCTCGATCGAGCTCGGTTTGGAGTGCGGCGGATCACCCTCCCAGAGATCGACCACGTCCACTGCCTCCGCGGACCAACAGATCAGCAACATCACGAGTGCGAATGCGCGCCACGACACTCTGTGAACGGTGATCACTTCATCTCCTCCTGGATCCGTTGTCCCTCGGCAACGGCCTGCTGCGCTTCAGCGCCCCGGCCCGTGCGGTTCAAGATGTCGGCGAGGATGTAGTACCCCAAGGGCCCGGCCGTCTTATCGGAATCGAGCTCGATCCCACGCCGCGCCAGGGCTTCGGCCCGGGTCAGACTGCCCCCACGGTCCATCAACAGCTTTGCAAGATAGACGTGGCCCTCGACAAAGTCCGGATTGGATTCAATGGCGGCCTCCCAGAGTTCCTGCTGTCGGTCCTGGTCCCCCATCCGGCCCATCAGCAACCCGAGGTTGAACTGGGCGTGGAAGTAGTTCGGCGCCAATTCTATGGACTTCTCGTAATTGGTGACAGCCTCCCGGATCATCCTGCGCTCCTCGTAGAGCACCGCGAGGTTGAAATAGGGCACGGCAAAGCGCTCGTTCTTTCCGATGGCGTCCTTGAACAGACCCATCGCCTCGTCGAGTCGCCCCTGCTCGGCCCGGATCTCGCCCATCCTGTTCGAGATCAGACCGGGGGCTTCGCTGGTGGCCTTCGCGGTGCGCAGCGTTTCGACGGCAATGTCGAGGTTGCCGCGGTCGAACTCGATGTCGGCAATGGCGATGGACGCTCCCGTGTCGGTGCCGGCCACATCCAGGAGTCGGCGAAATCCCACCAGCGCCTCTTCGGCACGTCCCAGAGCCCGGTATGCCGAGGCCATTCCCTGCAGCGAGTTGCGGTGGTCGGGCTCGATTTCCAGGGCGCGTCGAAAGTACCCAAGTGCTTCGTCGTATTCGTGGTCGAGCACGGCGAGCTGGCCGAGCATCTGGTGGGCGTCGAGGACCCTGTCATCCTGCTCCAGCACCCCGAGCAGGGCACGCCGTGCGGCAGCCTGATCGTGCCGCATCTGGGTCTGGGCCCACATGACCGTCCGGTGAACACCGATCCGGTCCTTTGGGTCGGCGCGCGGGCGATCGTCCTCCTCATCGAGGTTCACCCCTCCCTGACCGGCCGCATAGCCGAGGGCCTGAAGCTGGGCCAGGGTTTGAGGATCGAGATCCGGGGCCGGGCTGGCCGATGCCTCATCCGCATCGATGACCGATCGCAGAGTGACCAGGCGACTCTCGAGATCCGCAACGATATCCGAGCGGCCTGAGGAGAGATCCCGCACCTCCTTCGGGTCGGCGCGCAGATCGTAGACCTCGGGCCTCGGAGCGTTGATTAGTTTGTGGTGGTCGTTTCTCACCGACCGAAGGGGGGCCCATCCATAGTGCAGCAGCGGGTAGAGGGACTCCGAGTAGACCACGCGATCCCAGCCGATCTCGTCGCCGACCATCAGCGGCAGCAAGCTGCGGCCGTGAACCTGTTGAGGGATATCGATCCCCACCGCATCGAGGATCGTGGGAAAGAGATCGACATGGCTGACAGCGGAATCCACGACGATTCCACCCTCCGACCCGCCCGGTGGGCGGATGATCAACGGCACGTGGATCGTCGTGTCGTAGATAAAGAAACCGTGCGAAGCCTCCCCGTGATCGCCGAGTCCCTCGCCGTGGTCGGCGGTCAGGATCACCAACGAGTCGGAGAGCAACCCGCGCTCCTCCAGGAAGCCTCGAAATCCACCGATGAGGGCGTCGGTGTAGGCCACCTCGCCGTCATACGGATGTTCGGGATACCTTGACAGGTAGGGCTCCGGAGGGGTGTAGGGATCGTGAGGGTCATACAGGTGGAGCCAGATGAAGAACGGGGTGGTCTCGTCCCTCTGGTCGAGCCACCGTTCCGCCTCGGCGATGGTTACATCGCCCGACCGCTGGACCGAGCTGAGGTTCGCCGCCGTGTCGAAGGTACTGAGATCGAACTCATCGAAATAGCGATCAAAACCCTGCCCGATCCCCCAACGGGAATCCAGAACAAACGAACTGACAAAGCCGGCGGTGGACCAACCTCCGGCTGACAGCGCTTCAGCCAGGGTTGTCAATTCTTCGTTGACGGTATAGCCCACGTTTTCCCGTACACCGTGACCCGGTGGATAGAGACCGGTGAGAATCGACGTATGTGCCGGAAGAGTGAAGGGCACGGTACTAGCCGCATTGGTGAAACGCACACCCTCTCGGGCGAACCCATCGAGAACCGGGGTGTCCACCGTGGTCGATCCGTACGACGAAACCCTGTCAGACCGCAGGGTATCGATGGTGATGAGGATGACGTTTCGTGCGGTGGCCTTGTGGGGCTCGATCGACGCACTTTCCGGCAGTGGCGTCGGGGCGGGGGCCTGATCTTGGCCGCCTCCTCCGCAACCGACGATTAAGGTGACCGCTACCGCAAGCCAGCACCCGACCGCCATCCGCATCGTTCTCCGTCGCCTGATCGTGGTCATCGGCCTCCTCCCGCGCCCGTATTATAACGGGAAGGGATCAGTCCCCAACTCCGAGCCGCACCCGCTGCAGTTCGTCGAAGAGCGCACACTGCTCCTCGCGCACACCCGCCGCGATCTCGACGGTGTCGTCGAAAACCATATATTTCCTGTTCGGGGCGTTGTACACCGGCCATTGGACAGCACCGCCGCCGTTGGGATCACCCATCGCCGCGAATCGAACCCAGGAGTCGGCCATCATGTCCGCAAGGGCCTCGTCGACTTCGTTGCGGGGGATCCACGTCTCGTTGGCGAGGGTGTCGAAGGCGTAGGGTACTTCCGCCCCATGAAACGCCCGAAGCACCTCTCCTCCCGGCGAGGGGGCAACCCTCGAGAAGGTGTAGAAGTAGGCGGAGCTCCCGGCCCGTTCCATCCGATCGGCGATGAACCTCGCGGGGCAGGCGAAGTACATATCGGTCTGAAATTCGTCCGCCGCCGCGGATGCCTCCTCATCGGTGACGGCCGGGTAAACGGCGATGGCCCGGTCGGCGAGCTCACCATAGCTCGCGGCCAGGGCATCCCGGAGCCCCTCCACCGTGACATCGGGCCAATAGCGCCGCATGGTGGTCCACTCGTCGGCGTTGAATCCGGCGATGAGCGGTACCGCGGCCTGATCGCCCCGGTCGAAGACCCGACCCGGAGCATCGTCGAGGACCCACCCGTCGATCACGGGTGCGTTCACCCGTCCGATCTCCGACTCCGCCGTGATTCGAAGCAGCTCCTCGGCCTCCACTCGGCGCATGGACTCGATGGCGTCTTCGCCATCCACACCCAGAACCGACGCGAGCCTCTCCCCAACGGCCTCCGCCTCCGCGAGGGAGGTGTTCGCGGCGACGGCATAGCCGCCGCTCTGGATGATTGCGCGATGGAACAGACCCCGAGCGAGAGGGGACGCCATCAACAGCGACACATCGGTGGCCCCGGCGGACTCGCCGAAAATGGTCACCCGATTCGGGTCGCCCCCAAAGGCGGGCGCGTTCCGTTGCACCCATTCAAGCAGGGCGATCTGGTCCAGAAGGGCGTAGTTGCCCGACGACCCGTGCACGGACTCGGCGGTCAGGGCCGGGTGGGCGAGAAAACCAAAAACGCCCAACCGGTAGTTGAAGTTGATGACTACCGCGCCACGGCGCGCCAGGTTGGCGCCGTCGTACGGCGGCTCTGCGCCCGAACCCGCGACGTTGCTGCCGCCGTGGATCCAGACCATCACCGGCTGGAGGTCGTCACCATCGAGATTCGTCGTCCACAGATTAAGATAGAGGCAGTCTTCGCTCATGGGCTCGAAATCAGGGACCAGCGCTGGGTCGGTGCCGAAGACCTCGGCGATGTCGCGGTAGAAGTCGGTGTTTCCGGGGTACTGGATACAGGCGAAACCCCAGTCGACCGCCGGCTGCACTCCCTCCCGCAGGGTCACCGGCTCGGGCGGCCGCCACCGCCCGTCATCCACCGGTGGCGCGGCATACGGCATACCCTTGAAGACCGCCACCGGACCCTCCCCGTCCAACCAGGAACCTCGCAGCGTCTCACCGTCGGCCGTCTCGGCTTCCGGATCGGCGACCTCGACATGGCCGCAGGTGGCGAGGATCAGGCAGATGACTCCGACACTGACGCCGAGCCCCATCGTGGTCCGCATCTCATTCGCCCTTCCACTCCGGTGCCCGCTTCTCGACAAAGGCCTTGGCCCCCTCCTGGGCATCGCTGCTGGCGAGCATCTTCATAAAGGCGGGCCAACTCTTCGATCGAAGGGCCGCATAACACTCTTCAAACGACATCTGCTCGGTGAGATGGACCGCCTCCTTGATCGCGGCGAGGGAGAGCGGAGCGGCGAGACAAAGATCCTCGGCGAGGGCGCGCGCTTCGTCCATCAGTCGGTCCGCGGGCACCACCATGTTGATGATTCCGTGCGAGGCGAGTTCCTCGGCTGAAAATCGGCGGCCGCTCATGAGAATCTCGAAGGCCTTTTGACGAGGCAGCAGTTTGGGCAGCATGAAGGTGGCCACATCGGGCGCCATCCCGATCCGGATCTCGGGCAGCATGAACTCCGCGTGGTTGGCGGCGATGATCATGTCGGCCCGCAGGAGCATCTCGAACCCGGCGCCCACGGCGAGACCGTTCACCGCACAGATCACCGGTTTGAGCAGGCTGGTCATTTCCGGGAACCCGCCGAATCCACCTTCGCCGAAGTCTTCGAGATAGTCCTCGCCGTCGGCCACCGCGTTGAGATCCCATCCCGCGCAGAAGAATTTCTCCCCCGCCCCCGTGAGGATCGCCACACGCAACTCCGGATCATCTCGGAAATCGGCAAAGACCTTCCCCATTTCACGGCTCAAGGGTGCGTCGAGGGTGTTTGCCTTCGGCCGATCGAGGACGATCTCGAGGATTCGGCCGTTACGGGTGATTTTCAAAAAGTCAGTCATGCAGGAAATCTCCTCTTCACTTCATCACGCTGATCAGGACGTCGGCCGCAACCACGCCGCGGCCTTCGGGAAGAACCATCAATGGGTTGACATCGAGTTCGACGATGGACGCGGGATCGCGCTCCACGAGGGCGGCGATGGCCAGGACTGCATCGACAACAGCGTCGAGATCTCCCCTTGCCGCGCCACGGAATCCGCGCAGCAGCGGGGCCGATTCGAGGCCGTCCAGCGCCTCGATGACACGTCCCCGATCGGTGGGCAGCAACAGTGACGCGCTGTCCTTGACGAGTTCGACCAGGATGCCGCCGCCCCCGACCAGGACGTATGGTCCGAATTGCGGGTCACGCGCGACACCGACAATGAGCTCGGCGACGGCGCCTTCGATCATGCGTTCGACAAGGAAGGTCGTCCCGAGTTCGGCCATCCCGTCCATGGCCGCCGTGACATCGTCGGAACACTCGAGCCCGAGGCTGACCGCGCCCACATCGGTCTTGTGCGCCACACCGAGGACCTTGACCACCACCGGGTAGCCGATCTCCTCGGCGGCGGCGACGGCTTGGTCGGCGCTCTCGACGACCGCCGACCTCGGAACCGGCACCCCGCACCCGGCGAGAATCCTCTTCGACTCGGCCTCGTTGAGCACCTTCGCACCGTCATCCCCGCCGCCTTCAACCGGCGCAATGATCCCCGGTGCCTGCGGCTCGAGCCACGCGCGCCCGATGTCAACGGCCGCCTGGATCCCCGCGACCCCAGCGTCGATCCCGGCCAGCGGAACGATTCCCTCGGCCATCACCCTCATGGCGACGGTCTCCGAGATCGTGTCCGAAAAGGTCGACAGGACTCCGCCTCGTGCGCCGGTCTCCCGGATGGCGCGAATAAAGCCGTTCTCTGCTCCCAGCCAGTCCGACTGGTCGCAGAGATCCTCCCTCGGGTAATCGAGCAGACACAGTGAGAGATCGAATCCGTCCGCGACAAACGGCGTAAAGGTCGCGGCCAGCCCATCGGCGTTGTTCCAGTCGAACATCTGGAAATCCAAGGGGTTGACCGCCACCATCCTCTCGTGCACCGCCGACCGCAGACGCGCGGTCCCCTCCACGGACAGCGACGGCATCTCGAGATCGGTGCCGATGAACGCGTCGGCAAGCAGGGTGAGATCCCCACCCGAGGTACTCATGGCGCCGATCCGACCGCCGCTGATGGGTCCGAGCACGTGCAGCACCTTGAGTGCCTCGATGAGTGCTTCAAGCGAATCCACCCGGGCGACCCCGAGCCGTTTGAAAAGGGCACTGACCAGCGAGTCCGAACCCGCCAGGGAAGCCGTGTGCGACAACACCATCTTCTGCGCGGTCTCGGAGCGGCCGGTCTTGATGGCGACCACCGGCTTGCCGAACTCTCGAGCCAGATCGACGGCTTGGCCGAACGCCTTCGGATCGGTCATCCCCTCGACGTAGAGACCGATGGCGGTCACCCGTTCCTCGGCCGCGAAAACCCTGATGGCGTCGTGGAGATCAAACTTGAGCTTGTTCCCCAACGACATGAGATAGGCAATGGGTAGCCCACGGCGCTGCATGCTGAGATTAAACGCCACATTGGACGACATGGTGATGATGGCGACACCCGCGTCGACCCGTCGGCCACCCTGCTGGTCGGGCCACAGGATCGCACCATCGAGGTAGTTGATCAGCCCGTAGCAATTCGGCCCCACCAGGGGCATATCCCCGGCGGCCTCGAGCAACTGTCGCTCGAGCTCGTGTCCCTCCTCACCGGCCTCGGTGAAACCGGTCGCGTAACAGATGGCGCCACCCGCATTCCGTGCCGCGAGGTCGCGGACGATGTGGATCGTGAGATTCCGATTGACCCCGACATAGGCGGCATCCGGGCTGCCCGGGAGATCCGCCACCGAACGGTAGACCTTGTGCCCACCGACCTCGGTCTTCTTGGGGTGGACCGGCCAGACCTCGCCGGAAAACCCCAACCGGTCGCACTGGCGAACGAGCTCCTCGGCGACGCCCCCTCCAAAGACCGCAATGGACTCCGGATTCAGCAGACGAATAAATGACATCAACTTCCCCCCGATGCTGATCAGCTCACGAGTCCGCCGAGTGAGTCGGGAGGTCTCCACCGGGTCGGCTTGGCCTCGTCATGATCATCATTCTGCCGACCTTCGGGAGACCCGCAACTCGCTTCGCTCGCTCCCAATGACAGGACTCTTGAGCAGCGACCCATCCCAAATACCTGGGTTGCCGATCATCGCAGCAGTTCAGCGGCGGCAATCACCCGCTGAATCTCGTTGACGCCTTCATAGATTTCGGCGAGCTTCATGTCGCGGAAGATCCGTTCCACGTTGTACTCGGTGGTGTAGCCGAAGGCGCCGTGGATCTGCATGGCCGAACTGGCCGCGCGGTGCGCCGCCTGCGACACAAAGAGCCTGGTCCGCGCGGAATCGAACATGATGTTCTTGCCAATTGACTTGGAATAGGCCGTCGCATAGGTCAGGTACCGTGCCGCATCGATCTCCGCGGACATCTCACCGATCATCCACTGGATTGTCTGGAATCTCGCGATGGGTTTCCCCTGCTGTTCGCGCTGCTTTGCATACGCAATTGATTCATCCAAAGCCGCTTGTGCCATCCCAACACACTGAGCAGAAATCCCGAGTTTTCCAACCGAAATCTCAGTCGTGAGGATCTTGAATCCCTTTCCTCTTCCTGCCTCACCACCAACAGTGTTCTCGTATGGAACTCGGACGTTTTCAAAGACAATATCTGCGACTTCGAGCCCATGCATACCCATCTTTGAAACATGTTTTTGAACGTTGTAACCTTCGATGTCTTTCGGAACGATAATACAAGTTATCTTATCGTCCATTTCAACGTCTTTACAAAAGACAACGATCGTACCTGACAGGGGCGAGTTCGTGATGAAGATCTTCTCTCCGTTGATCACCCACTCATCGTCGTCACGAACGGCGGTCGTCCTGATCGCTCGTGCATCCGAACCGGTATTGGGCTCAGTAAAGGCAAAACTTCCTATGGCTGATCCTCCAAGAAGATCGGGAAGGAACTCGCTCTTTTGCTCCTTTGTTCCAAAGTCCTGGATCGTTCCTGCACAGAGACTATTGACAGAAATATGTCCACCGATGGAACAATAAACTCTCGATAGTTCTTCGAGTACCATTACGTACTCGAGATAGGTGCATCCAATACCACCAAATTCCTCAGGATATTGGATTCCATAGAATCCAAGTTCTTTCATCTTTGGAATAAGTTCTGGTGCAGTTCGTTTTTCATTCTCCATCCTTTCGATCAATGGAGTGATTTCTTTTTCGGCGAACTCACGCGCCGTCTTCTTGATCATTTCCTGTTGTTCTGAGTAACTGAAGTCCATGTATCCCTCGCTTATTTCCTACTTCGATTGTTCCGGAAAATCTTCCTTGAGCCATCTGAGGAACGACCACACACACAGCGTGATGACAAAGATCAACGGGACGGCGACGATGAGCGCTGCCGTCTGCAATGGTTCCAAACCTCCGAGATACATCAGCGCCACTGCCGTGGCACCCAGCACCAGGGCCCAGAAAAGTCGATTCCAACGTTTGGGTTCCGATTCCCCCGCAACCAGGTTCTTCGACGCCACTGAAGCGATGGTGTAGGCCGATGCCTGGAGTGTCGTGGCCGAGTAGATGAAGCACATGGCAACAAAGAGGATCAGGATAAACGTCCCCATTGGCAGAGCCTTGACCACTGCAACGATGGCCGCCTGGGGCGAGACCTCGTTCATGATCTCAATCACCGGCACCACGCCGTTCAACTGGTCATAGAGTGCGGTGTTGCCGAAGGTGGCGAAGAAAAGCCAACAACCCAGACTGCCCCAGATCAGATTGGCGCCGATGACCTCACGGATGGTCCTTCCTCGTGAAATCCTCGCCACAAAGAGTCCCATGAATGGGGCATAGGCGATCCACCAGGCCCAATAGAAGACTGTCCAGGTCTGGGGAAATCCGGAAGCTCCCACCGGATCGGTGTAGAGACTCATCCGGACAAAGTTTGTCGCCAGCAGACCGAGGCTGTTGGTGAAGGTGTCGAGGATGAAGACCGTAGGACCGAAAATCAGCACGAATGCCAACAGGAAGAAGCCGAGAAAAACGTTCGCATCCGCGAGTCGTTTGATTCCCTTCTCCATCCCGAGGTAGACGGTCGTGCCGAAGATCGCGGTCCACACCACGATGACAAATGCATCCATGGCGAAACTGCGTTCAATCCCGCTCAGGGCACTGATGGACTCCGAGAGGATCGGCGTACCGAGCCCGAGAGAGGTCCCCGTCCCACCGATGAGACCAAAGATGAAGAGAACATCGATGAGTTTGCCCAACGCGCCGTCGGCGTGGTCACCGATCACGCCCCGGCATGCCTGCGAAATCCTCAGAAACGGGATCTTTCGGTTGTGGAATGCGTAGGCGATGGGCAGAGCCGGGATGCAATAGAGCGCCCACGCCAACGGCCCCCAGTGGAAGAGACCGTACATGGCGCCCCAGTGGGCTGCCTCGGCGGATTCGGGCTCGATCCCGAAGGGAGGCGCCTGGTAGTAGTAGACCCACTCGATGGTCGCCCAGTAGAGCAGTGAGGTCCCGATCCCGGCGCAAAAAAGCATCCCGATCCAGCTCAGTCGGCGAAACTCGGGCTCGGCGTCGGGACCGCCGAATCGCACCGAACCATAGCGCCCGAAGGCAAACCACAGCAGGACACACAGAACACCGAATGTGAACCAGAGAAAGAGGAAGCCGAGTTGGTGTTTGATCACATCCAGCACACTGCTGAGGATCTCTGCGCTGGCCTCCGGATAAAGGATGAGCGGCACGATGGCCGAGACCACAACAACCAGGGCCGGCCAAAAAACCGCCTTGTCGATGGGAGCCGATTTCATCGGGGGCATCTACTCCTCCAGCCCGTCCGGCGGATCACCGACAAAGACACCGTCGAGGACCGACCGCACCCGCGGCAGGACATCGAGCTCGCTCTGCTCATCGTTGTAGTAACCGACCCACACGGCCACGAGATCGCGGTCCGGGTTGACCAGCAGCCCCTGACCCGCCCAGCCGCCCTTGAAGAGATCGTTGTTGGCGAAGACCATGTCCCACTGGTAGACGTTGTGTTTGACGATCCCAGCCTTGACCTCCTCGGAGGCGCCCCAACGGGCGTTGGCGAGAAGCTCCGGCCTTCCGCCCACCTTGAGAAATTCGATGTGCTCGTCCGAGATGATCTTCCTCTCGGAGACCACATCCCAACTTGGAGTGAAGAGCAGGCCGAAACGGGCGAGGTCCCTCGGTCGGCTCAGGAACCCGCCGGCGAACATGGGCACGCCGAACCTCGGGGCCAGGATGGCGGCCTCTCCCTCGGCGCCGATCCGAGTCCAGATCTCCCTCGACAGGGCGTCCTGGAAGGGCATCCCGGTCAGTTTCTCGACGAGCCAACCGAGGATGTAGGTGTTGATCGATCCGTACTCGAACGATGTGCCCTGATCGGCGAAGGAACCCACCCTCAGGCCCGCAATGTAGTCGTAAGGGTTGTCGGGCGACGTATCATCGAAAAACGACTCGCCGGTGGTCTCCATGAGGCCGTGATAGCACGACGACCGGTCGTAATACTCCTCGGGGCAGTCAACCCCGGTGGCCATGTCGAGAATGTTGCGAACGAGGACGCCCTCGTACGATGAACCCGCCAACTCGGGGATGTAGGTCTCGATGGGCTCGTCGATGTCGAACCGGCCTCGATCCTCGAGAATGCTCAGCACCGACGAGACCAGGACCTTGGTCACCGACCAGTAGATCGGGCGCTCATAGGGCTCCATCCGGGGGTAGTCCTCGAAGACGATTCTGCCCTTGTGGAGGATCACCATCCCCATGCAGGTGGAGAGCTCCGATCTCAGGAACTCGGCGAAACCGACCGGACCACCCGGAGTCTCGACCTCGAAATCCGCGATCTCGGTCATCGGTCGCCGTTCTAGTTCGCTCACCGATCCGCCACGGTAGACGTTGACCGTCGGGAAGAGGCGGTTGAGATTAAGGTTGTTCCACCGCATGGCCTCGCCGTTGACGGACCACCACGAGGCGTCGGAGGATTGGTCAGCAATGCGTTCCCGCACCTCATCGACGGTGGACGCCGACTCGAAGACCTCGGTGATGTCCCGCCTCGGATTCTTTACAAAGAAGTCCCAGATGAACGTGCTGGCGAACTCGGTCTCGCCATCGCGGGGCCAGTCGTGACCACCGTCCCAGGCGCAGTCGACAAGCTCGATGCCGGTGGCGCACTGCGCCCGCTGGATGCACCTCAGTCCCTGAACACCATCCATCGATGTCGGGTAGGTCGTCGCATCGACGGCGCAGGCCTGTTTCGCCGGACTCGCCCAGAGATCCATCACCTCATCGGTCGGCGTGTAGAAAAAACCGTCTTCAGCCGGGACGCCGTCAAACGGAACCGTCGTATCGCTGGTGGCGTAGATATTCATCATGGATACGGGGTTCTCGGGACCGGGGGAGCAGTTGAACCCCTTGGCCAGGGTCCCTGCCACCGGCGCGATGGCAGCAAAACGATCCGGCATGTCGCATCCCAACCGATGGACAAACATCCCACCGTTGCTGATCCCGGTGGCGTAGACCCGGTCGCGATCGATGCACAGGGTCGTCTCCAGCTCATCGAGGAGCGCCTCGATGAAACCGAGATCGTCGTGGCACGAGCACCAATCGCAATCACGCGGTTCACCGCACTCCGGTGGAGTGGGATAGTCGAAGGCGCCCTCGCCGCAGATCGGCCCCTCGGAGCCCTGCGCCCCAGTGCACGCCAGGTCATTCCATGAGGTGACCTGCATCCCTCCGACCTCGAATCCTGTGCCCTGTGGAAAGACCGCCACATAGCCGCTCTCGTCGCTCGAGGCTCTGAACGACGTGTACTCCATCTCGGCCTTCTCGGCGGTGCCGGTGTAGCCGTGGATGACGAGCACCAGCGGCGCGGGTACGTTTGAGTCGTACCCGGTGGGCAGATGGAGCCGGTAGTCGCGATCGAGGCCTCCGACCTCGATGGTCGCGGCAGCGGATTCGCCCGCGGCTATGGCCGCCTTCGATCCACAGCCCGCGCTGCTATCGACGCTCTCTCCTGCGAAGCCAATCGACGCCGCCATGAAAAGCCCGAGAACGACGGCTCCTTTGTAGCGCCCACGTCTCGTGGGCGATTTGGCCTTGATCAACGCGACCATCGCCGACGAGACGTCGGCGCTACAAGGGGCGGTATTCATCGTCCGACCCTCGCCAGCTCGGCGGCCGGCGGACCGTCCGGTGCGATCCCTCTCAACCGGAATGAATAGGTCAGCGCCTCGGGCCATACCGTGTACTCATCGTGGGTCCGCGCTCCCCAGCTGTCGTCGCCGCCGACCCCGGTCTGCTGCATATCGATGGACAGGGTGGTGTTTTCACGGCGCTCCATCTGCCAGCTGTACTTCGCATCCTCGAGATCCTCGGTCGTGTGGTGGTGGGCGCTGAACGAGAACAGCGGCTCACCGACGACCAGCAAACCCGTTCCACTGGCGTCGGTCAGCGACGCCCAACGGACATCCGTCTTATTCCCGTTCTCCTGTGGCTCGGAGTAATCGACGAACTGCTCGTCGACGGTCCCGCTCCACAGACCTACGCGAGCGCCGGTCTTTCGATCCCAATAGCTCTCGTGCGGTCCCCGGCCATACCAGGTCACCGTCTCGAAACCGCCGGACACCTCCAGCTGCATCCCAAATCGAGGCATCTCGGGCAGCTCGCCGGCACCCGGCGTGAAGTTGACGTCAACGGCGATCTCACCGTTGCCGAAGACCGTGTAGACGACGGTGTTGGTCGACTCCACATCGGGGAAACGTCCCGAGAATCGAACCTGGACCTCGGCCGGTCCGATCTTCACAATCTCCGACGATGTGATCTCCCAGCCGGCGCTCGCCGCTTTCCACGGCGCGCACCGCTCGGGCATGTCGTTGCCTTTGTCGTTGTCGGTGGGCGCCCGCCAGAAGTTCGGCCGCGGCCCGGCCGCGAGAAGTTCCGTCTCGCCAACGACAAAGCTGGAGAGGGATCCCGTGGTCGAGTCGAACCGCGCGGAAAACCCGTCACCCGAGACCTCCAGCCCGTTTGTGTTTTGCACCATCTCCAGGGTCGGCATGTTTGCACAGCGAAGGCCCAACCCCTCGCCCCCCATGCCCAGTTTGAACTGCTCCCACGCAACCTCGTGGCCCTTGTCGGCCCACAGCGTGTCCTCGGCCAGTCGGAAGCTGAGATCCAACCAGTACTCGACACCGGGCTGTGGTTGAAGACGGGGAAGGGGGACGATGAGGGTGCGGCTGTCGCCCGCGGCGATGTCGAGACTGCCGAGACTTCTTGACTCGATGACCTGGCCGTCGCCTTTGAATTCCCATGTGACGTCGATCTCACCGAGGTCGATGAAATCGTAGCCGTTGGTGATCTCCACCATTCCCCGTGTCGGATCCACCGGGGTGACCGTGATGGACTGATATACCTTCTTCAGCTCGAGCAGTCCCGGATGCGGCACCCGATCGGCCGACACCAACCCGTTCATCAGAAAGTTGTCGTCGTGGTAGACGCCCTCTGGCTCGAAGGCGCCGCCATAGGCAAAGTAGAACTCGCCGGGTCTGCTGGGCACCGGTTGCCGGAGTCCCTGATCGACCCAGTCCCAAATAAAGCCGCCTTGCAGCTGTTTGCGGGCGTAGATCTCTTTCCAATAGTCGGCAACATTGCCGTTGGAGTTGCCCATGGCGTGCGAGTACTCGCAGAGGATCAACGGTCGGTCATCGTGGGTCTCGGCGTATTCGACGATCTCCGGGATCCGCGCATACATGGGACAGAAGATGTCGGTGTTGGGCCCGAGTTCGGCGCGCTCGTAGTGGACCGGGCGCGATGGATCGCGTTCGCGGACCCAGTCGGCGGTGGCGGTGAAGTTGACGCCGTCGCCGGCTTCGTTGCCCAGCGACCAGATGATGATGCTCGGGTGGTTCTTGTCCCGCTCGACCATGCTCACGGTGCGGTCCATGTGGGCTTTCCCCCACTCCGGCTTGTTGCCGAGGGTCTTGTCCGGGTCATAGCCGATGCCGTGCGACTCGATATTCGCCTCGTCGATCACATAGAGACCGTAGCGGTCGGTGAGGTCGTACCACTCGGTGACATCGGGGTAGTGCGAGGTGCGCACCGCGTTGATGTTGTGCTGTTTCATGAGCAGGATGTCGCGGACCATCCCCTCGGTGGACATGACGTGCGCGGTGTCGGGGTCGTGCTCGTGGCGGTTGGTCCCCTTGAGCAGAACCGCCACACCGTTGACCAGCAACTGACCGCCCGTGATCTCCACCTCGCGGAAACCGACGTTGGTCGACACCGCCTGAATTACCCCACCCTCCGGATCGGTGAGCGTCAGCACCAATCGGAAGAGGTTCGGTGTCTCGGCGGTCCATTTGGGCGGGTCGGCCATCTCGCGCTCGAGTCGTACTGCGATCTCGGTCTGCGCTGTGGCCTCACCCTTTGACTCCAAATCATCGACCACCACCTCACCGGCTGCGTCGTAGAGCGTTCCTGAAACGACAAACGGTCGATTCTCGGTCCCCAGGTTGGCGATTCTGACATCGATACCGAGCAGGGCGTCGCGATAGTCGACATCGAGATCGGTGTGGATCTCGAAGTCGCGGATTTGAAGTTCTCCGAGCGAATAGAGAAAGACATCACGGAAGATCCCACTGATCCGCCAGAAATCCTGGCATTCGAGATATGAGCCGTCGGTGTAGCGATAGACTTCGGCGGCGATGAGGTTCTCACCCGGCTGGAGATGGTCGGTGATATCAAACTCCGCGGGTGTCCGGCTTCCCTGGCTGTAACCCACCTCCTGACCGTTGACCCACAGATAGAAGGCCGAGCTCACGCCTGCAAAGTGGAGGATGACCTGCCGCCCGTCCCAATCCTCGGGAACGGTGAAGGTCCTCCGATAGGAACCCACGGGGTTGAAGTCGTGCGGCACCCGCGGCGGATCGGGTTCACCCCAGGAGTAGCGGACATTGGTGTAGATCGGGTAACCGTGACCGTGCAACTGCCAGTTGGCCGGCACCGGGATCTCGTCCCACGAGGTGATGTCGAAATCCGGCAGGAAGAAGTCGGTCGGCCGCTCACCCGGGTTGGGTGACCAATGAAAGTCCCACGCTCCATTGAGCGAAATGACCCAGGGAGAGAGAGCGGCGTCCCCCGAGAGAGCTGCCTGACTATCTGCAAACGGAAGACCGGTGGCCTTTGCGGCCTCCTTGTTGCGCCCGATCATCTGCGGGTTTTCCCAGTCGGGGTGAAGCTCCGGCTTCGACGAGCCACCGCATCCCACTACCACGAGACAACCGAGCATCGCCAACGTCAGAGCCCCGGAGATCTTCACACGCCCTCCCCTGTTCCCGTCATCCACTCCGGCCGACCTCGGTCGTTCGAGGTCGGCCGGCAATCGCAACCAATTCACAGTGTTGAAGGACCCGCGAACGCGGGTCCTTCAACGACCAAATTCAGAACGAGAATCTCACCCGGAGCTGCGCCCGACGCGGCAGCACCCAGGATCCGGGCAGTGGTTCCTCTCCCACCGGGTAGTTGAGGTCCCGCCACCATTCAACCGCACCGTCGTTGAGGAGGTTGAGGATCTGGATGTCGATGTTGAGGTTCATTCCCTTACCGAGGTTGAAGTGCTTTCCGACGCCGAGATCCCACAGGTACTGGGTCGGGTACCGCTGGCTGTCGGAAGCGGGCTGGGTGACGATGGTCGTCCAACCGCGATTGGGGAGGCGAACCTGCTGCTGACGATCGTAGGTCCGCCCACTCTGGACATTGACCACCGAACTGATCTTGAATCCCAGGGGCAACATAACGTTGCCCACCAGCCGAAGAATGTGCCGTCGATCGCCGGCGAGGACCTTGTCGGCGTTGATGAATGCGTTGGGGTCGGCCTCGGCGCGGTTGGCATACAGCACCCCGCCCTGACCGGCCCAGTCGCTTCCAGTGAAAAACCGGGGGTTCATTCCTTCGCTGCGTGAGTAGCTGTACGACGCCATGAGGTCCCAGGTGTCGCTGAAGCGTTTCTTGTAGACCACGAACAGACCCTGGTAGTCCTGCTCGTACGGCCGATCACCACCAGCGGCCCCAGGCCCGGTGGTGTTGCCCTTGGAACGCGTCGGGTCAACGGAGTAGTCCCTGAGGGTGTAGGTGTTGCCGGTCTCAGAATCGGTCCAGTCAAAGTCCTCGTACTCACCATCGCCACCGATGTACCAGCCGATCATGTTCTCGGTCTTCTTGTAGACCGCCTGAACGCTGAGGGCGCTGGACGCGGTCAACTGCTGATCGTAGCCCAGGGTGTACTCCCAGGTGTGGGCGTTTTCCGTGCCGGGAACCAGGAAGATGCCGGCTCGCGCGCCCCAATCACTGATGATCTCCCACTCATTGTCCCAGTTGAGCCAGTAGGTCCTCCACGGAGGCGCCTCGGGCGGCGGCGAGTACCAATCGCCGGAGGTCATCCCGGAGGTGAACTTGCCGATGGATCCACGGATGACTGACCTGCCGGTGGATGTGGGCTGCCACGCAAAGCCGAAACGTGGATCGACGTTGCTCCAATCGATCACGTCTCTGCCGGCAATGATCTCACCTGTGGGGTTCGAGTCCCAGTCCAGGCGCGGATAATCCTCGATCCAGCCGGTGTGACCGTCGTAGCGGACTCCGATGTCGAGGGTCAATCTCGAGCTGATGGTCCAGCTGTCGGTGACAAAGGCGCTGATGGTCTCCGACTCGCCGCCGTAGTAATAGGGAAGCCCCGTGTACAGATATTGGTAGACATAGGGATATCCCGGGTAGTACTCGTATTCATACTGGTAGTAGTAGTCGGGGTTGAAGGTCTTGGTCACGGCGCCGTCCCTGGAATACTGAACCCCGAACTTGAACTCGTGGTCGCCCTTGATGAAGTCGTCGGCGTGCTGGGTCAGGATGATCTCGGCGTCGTCCGAGCTCTGATCCCATTCCCACTGCCACCACACATCGCCGTAGTAGAGCCACGGATAAACCGTCATGTCGACAAAGGTCGGTTCACCGGTTGGGTTTTGGGATCGATACTCGCTGGAGGTGCGCAGGATTCCGCCGCGGACCTCGAGGACCGTGTTGGGACCGAGGATCGCGGTGTAGTCCACCCCCACCATCTTGTTGAGCTCGGTGTTCTCACTCCACTGGGAGGGTTCGCTGAAAATGTCTCCCGCACTCGGTCCCAGGTAGTCGTACCTGCTGGCGCGCACGTTGAAACGGTGATTCTGCGCCAGCTGGGCGGTGAATTTGAGGTCGAAGTTGTCCCAGGTCGTTTCCTTCTGATCCGGAAGTGTCGAATCCTCAAAGGGATAGAACGCCTGAAATCGTCCGAACTCGGCGCCCGCGAAGAACCAGAGCCTGTCCTTGACGATGGGTCCACCCAAGGTCATCTGCACTGCGTTGTGGTGGTCGAGGGTGTAGGTCTGGGCACCCTCCGGTGCATCTTCACGGCTACCGTTTTCGCCGACCCAGCTGCTCGGCCAGTAGTCGATGTTCGCCGAACCGTGAAACTGGTTGGTTCCGGATTTGGTGACAACGTTGAAGGCCGATCCCAGCATCCCGCCGTACTCGGCGGTGGCGCCGGTGCCGAGCACCTGGATCTCGGCGACCATTTCGTCGTTCATCGACCACTGGAGCTGGCCGCTGTCGGGGGCCGTCCGGTTGAGGCCATCGATGTTCCACTGACTCGACTTGATATCGGAGCCGAAGGCGACGATCTCGCTCGAGCCCTCGGTCCGTTGAGTCACCCCCGGGGTTATGGCAATCACGTCGTAGAAGTTCCCGCGGGTCGGCAGATCGATGATCTGCTTGCTGTCGAAGCGCGAGTTGAAGGTCGGGCTCGCGGTGTCGACGATGGGCACCTCGGCCTTGACCACGATCTCCTCGCCGAATTCCCCCGGCAGGGTGATGTCCACTGACGCGACCGCACCGATGCTCACCCGCACGTCAGCGGCGGATTGAGTCTGAAACCCGGGAAGGCTCGCGCTGACGGTGTAAAGCCCGATAGGCAGGACGGCGAACTGAAAACCACCCGTTTCACTCGTCACTGCGCTCCGCTGAGTCGTGCCGAGCACCTCCCCGCCTATGACGACGGTCACCCCCGGCAGGGGTTGGCCATCCGTATCAAGGGTCCTCCCTCTGATACTTCCGGTTGTCTGAGCAATCGCCGTGTGGCTCGCAGCGAGCAGCACCACGACACAAACAAATACAACGATCCGTCCTCGCTTCATTGAGTGCCTCCTCCGGTCCTTGAATCCCTCCGAAAACAAAAGCCGCCGCAGCGTCAGTGACGAGCGACGGTGAAATCTTGAATCATCAATCGAATTCCTCATCATCTCTGCATCACCCAATTGGGGCCACGAGGTCGATGGCAAGGCCCCGGGACCTGAGTTCTCTGAGAATGCCCTCATCCGCCCCGTCATCGGTGATCAACAGATCTGCATCGGCGGCGTCTGAGACAAACGCCGAGGCAACACGACCGATCTTGTCGTGATCCGCCAGGAAGACCGTCGATTGCGCGGCCTTTACCATGGCCTGCTTGATCTCGGCCTCGGGAATGTTGGTGTTGGTGAATCCGTGGGTCGGATCGACGCCATTGCAGCCGATAAACGCGATATCGGCTCTGAGCTGGCTGAGTATCAGCGTCCCCATGGGAGCAACGAGCGAGTGCTGCAACGGACGAAGCGTCCCGCCCGTGACGATGACAGAGATCCCCGGCACCGACTCCAGGAGCAGGGCGATATTCAGCCCATTGGTGATGACCACCACGTCGGTCAGGTCCCGTGGCAACGCCTTGGCAAGCTCGGTTGTCGTGCTGCCCACATCGATGATGATGGTCTGGCCGCTGCGCACCGTGGAAGCCGCCCGCGTCGCGATGGCCAACTTCTCGGCATGGTTGGTGGTGCTGGTCTTTTCCAGGGGCAACTCGACCGCTCCGGCCCGGGTGGCGACGGCGCCGCCACGAATTCGGGTGAGCGTCTGTTCCTGCTCGAGGTGTTTGAGATCATCCCGGATCGTCACCTCGGAGACTCCAAGTCGGTCCTTGAGTTCCGCGATGCTCACATGGCCTGCGATCTCGATGGACCTTCTGATGGCATCCCTTCTCAGGGCCGCCTTCAGAGCTACGGGTTGGTCCGTGACCTTCATCGGCATAATCTACAAAAACAAAGATAATCCAAACTTTTAGAAAGCGCAAGCACCATATCCCGACGACGTTCCCAGCTTGATCTCAGTCTCGATTCCACCTTGACATCACCTTGAGGGCAGCGTGAACCCGAAGAGGTGTGTACATAAAACTACTTATTGATAATCGTTTTCACCTGAAAACGGCCAGGCCGAGCATATTTTGAATCTCAGCGTGGTTGGGTGTAGGCTATGCTTGTTCGGACGATAAGGTAATCGAAAGTTTTGGAAAGAAACCTCGGGAGAGATTCAATGATCCGACCAAGGCCGACAACCAATGAAGCTCGAGCGTAATCGCTTTGGGAACCTGCCCGACGGCCGTCAAGTCGACCTCTACACCCTGACCAACGACAACGGCATCGAGGTCGCCATCACCAACTATGGCGGCATCGTGACGTCCATCATCGCCCCCGACCGGCACGGCGAGTTCACCGATGTTGTCGTCGGTTTCGACGACCTCGTCGGGTATCTTGCCGACCACCCCTACTTCGGCGCTATCGTCGGGCGCTACGCCAACAGGATCGCCGGCGGATCATTCGAGCTCGACGGGACCACCTATCGACTGGAGCGCAACATCCACCCCCATCACCTTCACGGCGGAGAAGTCGGCTTCGACAAAGCGCTGTGGCGTGCCGAGGCCGGGCAGCGGGATGGGCTTGCGCACCTCCGACTCGAGCACACGAGCGCAGATGGCGACGAGGGCTATCCCGGACGCGTGGAGGTGCGCGCAGCCTATTCGTTGAACAACGACAACGAGCTCCGGCTCGATTTCAGAGCCACGTCCGACCGACCAACCCACATCAATCTGACAAACCACAGCTATTTCAACCTCGGGGGACCCAGTAACGGCAACGTGCTCGACCACGAACTCTCTCTCGAAGCTCATAGCTTCACCCCGGTAAACGCCCATCTCATCCCCACCGGCGAGGTCCGTGAGGTCGTGGGCTCCCCCATGGATTTCCGCAAACCGACCGCTGTCGGCGCGATGATCGACGCCGATGATGAACAGATTCGCATGGGGGTCGGTTACGACCACAACTTCGTTCTCGACACGGGCGGTGAACTCGACCGAATCGCGGCGCGGGTCGTCGATCCCGGGAGCGGCCGCGTTCTCGAGGTGCGCACCACCGAACCGGGCATCCAGCTCTACACCGGCAACCACCTCGATGGTTCCTTGATCGGCAAGGACGGCGTGAGGTACGACCGCCGCTGCGCCCTCTGCCTCGAGACGCAACACTTCCCGAATTCACCAAACATTCTCGACTTTCCATCAACGGTCTTGCGACCCGGGGAGACCTACCGGTCGACGACGATCTACCGGTTCGGCGTGAAGCCATGACCCAAAATCTCGGGTTGATCGCTTGCCCCAATTCACCGGTAGTTGCGGTAGATTCCTTACGACTCACGACTCACGACTTACGATTCACGACTCACGATAGCGATAGCGATGGTCACAGAAAGGCTTGAAACATCATGGGCGTAGGCTTCATCGACATCGCAGTTTTTGTGATTTTTGTCGCCGTCGTCATCGGCGTCGGCCTTTGGAAGAGCCGAAGCGAAGAGATCGACAAAGAACACGGGGCACGGGACTATTTCCTCGCCGGCCGCGGTCTGACCTGGTGGTTGGTTGGGTTCTCGCTCATCGCGGCGAACATCTCCACCGAGCAGTTCGTCGGGATGAGCGGCAAGGCCGCCGACTGGCTGGGAATGGCGATCGCCAGCTACGAGTGGATGGCCGCCATCACCCTGGTCGTGGTGGCTTTCCTCTTTGTTCCAACCTTCTTGAGAAGCGGCATCTTCACTATTCCCGAGTTCCTCGAGTACCGCTACAACCCATTCGCCCGCACCGTGATGGCGATCTCAACCCTGGTCATCCTGGTCGGCGTTCCAACCGCCTCGGTGATCTATTCCGGCGCCAAAGTCATCACGGTGAATTTCCAGGGACAATCTCTCCTCGGCCTCGACCTCGGCAGCATCACGGTGGGCTGTTGGATCATCGGCACCCTGGCGGCGATCTATGTTTTTTCCGGCGGGCTGAAGGCGTGCGCGTGGGCCGACCTGATTCAGGGCACCGCTCTGATCGTCGGCGGCGCCATCATCGCGTACCTGGCCATGAGATTCCTCGGCAATGCCGACCCGGCGGCTCTCGCGGCCACCGCAACGACCTCGATCGATCCGGCCCAACTCGCCGACGCCGGCGCCATCGAACGTTTGCAACTACTCAACGCCGGGGATTGGGAGACGGGCAAGCTCCACATGGTGAAACCGGCCAGTGATCCCGAGATTCCGTGGACCGCGCTCGTCGTCGGGCTCTGGATTCCCAACTTCTTCTACTGGGGACTCAACCAATACATCACCCAACGAACCCTGGGGTCAAAATCGCTCGCCGAGGGACAGCGGGGCGTGGTCTTCGCAGCGTTCCTCAAGCTTCTCATCCCATTCGTTGTCGTGATTCCCGGCATCCTCGCCTACAACCTCTTCACGTCGGACCTCGAATCTGCGGCCGTGGTCAAAAACGCCAAGGCCATGGCCACCTACGCACCCGATCTCTACGCCGAACTCTCCGACGCGGTCAAACCCGATCCCAACGAGCCGCTTTACGTCAACGACATCAAAGCCATCAACAAGAGGATCGAGGAGGCTCGGGACAATCCACAAGATGGCGCCGTACTCTTTCGATTCTCAGAGATCTTTGCAACAAGTCACAACGTCGACGCTCGAACGATTCTCACCCACAACGCGGCCCAACTCGGTCTCGCGGGTCCCGGGAGCCTGATCACCGCCGAAGACTTCCTCGCCTTCAACGGCGAACTGATGAGCAAGGCGGCCGAGCACAACGGGAAGGTCCAGGAGCTCGCCCTCCGGGACTACGACGCCGCCTTTCCCGTTCTAATCAAGAACCTCCTACCGGCCGGTACGGGACTCAAGGGCTTTGTCCTCGCAGCGATCTTCGGCGCCGTCGTGAGTTCACTCGCGTCGATGCTGAATTCGTCATCGACGATCTTCGCCATGGACATCTTCCGCAAGATCAAGAAAAACGCGTCCCAGGTCGAACTCGTCACGGTCGGTCGGATCAGCGTGATCGCCTTTGTCTTTATCGCGGTGCTCATCGCTCCACGGCTCGATAATCCGAAATTCGGAGGCATCTTCACCTTTATCCAGGAATTCCAGGGATTCATCAGCCCCGGGATCCTGTCGATCTTCCTCTTCGGGGTGCTCATCCACCGCGCCCCACGGGCTTGCGGAACCGTCGGGCTGGTCATCAACCCGCTGCTGTATGGCGGGCTCAAGATCTTCGCGCCGGAGATTGCCTTTCTCAACCGAATGGCCATCTGCTTCTTTGTCATCCTCGCGGTTCTGACTCTGATGACCCTGATCCGCCCGCTGCCTCAGCCCGTGACCCTGCCGGTGAACGAGAACATGGACATGCGGACCGACACCCGCACGAAGGTCTTCGGAGTCGTCGTCGTCCTCTTGACCCTGACTCTCTACGCGATCTTCTGGTAGACCAAGGAGGAGCATCGAGGTGAACGTCAACGACAGAGACCGGATGGCCCTCGAGACGCTCGAGCGATTTGGCCGCGAATCCGGATTGGACGTCATAGGCGGCACCGTCCGCCGTTCATCCTCTCGGTTCTGCCTCGGTGTGGAGCACGGCGACTACAACGGCACCGAACTTTTCGGCGTCGGCACCGACCGCTTCATCTGGCTGGCATCCAAAGCCAATGATTCCGGCCGAATTCGCCTCTTCAGTGCCAACTTCCCCGGTGACGGCGTGATCGAGTTCACCCCGGGCCAGATCCCTGAGCCCCGGAGTTCGGAGATCGAGGACACGTGGGGCCGGTTCCCGTTCGGCGTCGACCATGTGCTGAGGTCCCACGACATCCACGGTTCGCACGGCGCCGATATGGTGGTCTTCGGTAACATCCCGGGCGGCGGTATGTCGAGATCCGCGTCCCTCAGTCTGAACCTCATCCTGTCGGTGCTTGAGATCAACAGCGTCGAGATCGACGATCCCATGCGGATCGCCCTCCTCGCGCAGCAGGTCGAGAACGACTACATCGGCTCGCCGTGCGGTCTGCTCGATCAGGTCATGATCCTCTTTGCCAAGAAGAACATGGGTACCCACTATCGACCAGGCGAACGTGCGGTGAGCCACGTACCGCTCGGTGAGGATGCAGCCGACTTCAGGCTCGTCAGTCTCGACACCGGAACTATCCGTCCCGGCCTCGAGAAGAGTACCTACAGCACCAGGCGCGCAGAGTGTGAGGAATTCGTCTCTATGCTCTCGAAGGGGTTCGGAATCTCCTGCCTCGCGGAAATCAGATCCCGCGGGCTCTACCGGCAGATCCTCGAGCGCTACGCCGAGAGTCACCCACATCTCTGCGACCGCCTGATCTACATCTTCGAGGCTCAGCAACGTTTTCCAGCCATGCTCGAGGCCTGGAAAGCCGGCGATGTGACCACCGTCGGCCGTGTGTTTCGCGCGGACGGCATCGGCCTCAGGGATCAGTATCGGATCTCGGGACCCGAACTCGAGACCATGTGCGATCTCGCCCGAAGCGTCCCCGGGGTCCTCGGCGAACGAATGCTCGGTGGCGGCGACAAGGGCGCCGCTGGAGCCATCGTCCTCGCGGACAGCGCCGACGCTCTCAGGCAGACGGTCGAGACCGGATTCCCAAGAAGCCATCCGGCGTTTGCAGACGACTTCAAAGTCCACGATTGCAGTCTGGTTGATGGCATCACGACCCTCAACATCCCACTCGGGTCGGAGGCATGATGGCCGCCCCGCACGCCCAACCACGTGCCGGCGGGTCGTCCTCGGGTCTGGCTCTCGTCGTTCTGGCCGCCGGGATCGGGAGCAGGTACGGCGGTCTCAAACAGCTCGAAGCGGTCGGGCCGACCGAAGAGACCCTGCTCGAGTACTCGGTCTTCGATGCGCTTCGCGCGGGTTTCGATCACGTGGTGCTCGTGATCCGGCGTGAGACCGAGGAGGAGTTCAGACAATCCCTCGGCTACCGTCTGGCGGTCGATGTCACCGTGTCCTACGTCTATCAAGAGATCTCCGATCTCCCCGACGGGGCCCAAGCTCATGGCCGACGAAACAAACCCTGGGGCACGGGGCACGCGGTACTTGCAGTGAGAAACGTCGTCAAAGGCCCGTTCATCGTCATCAATGCCGATGACTTCTACGGCCGTGATGCCTTTCGAGCTCTCGCGGCATTCATGACGAAGGATCGATCGGCCGACCCGCGGACCTACGCCTTGGCGGGTTTTGATGTCGGTCCGACCCTTTCCGACGCAGGCCCGGTCTCACGCGGACTCTGCCGCGCCGACGCCACGGGTCGGCTCGAGAAGATCGTCGAAGTGCTGAAGTTGACCAAGAACGGGACCGGTGGAACCTACACCGACAAAGAAGGTATCGACCATCTGGTCGCAGCCAACGATCTCGTGTCCATGAACATGTGGGGCTTCACACCCTCGATCTTCCCTGAGTTGGAATCGAAATTCCGTCGATTCCTCATCGGTCAGGAGCCCGCCGGCAACGATCATCCCGAGTTCCTCGTCCCGGATGCGGTTCAGGGGATGATCACAGACGGCGAAGCCACGGTCCGGGTTCTCCGGCATGACGGCCGGTGGTGTGGGATCACATATCCCGAGGATCGAGCACCGGCTCGTCGGTTCATCGCTGACCTCATCAAGCAGGGAGAGTACCCGGCTCGTCTCTGGACCTGACCCCGGCGGCTGCTAAACTTGCCCAACAGATGAGCACGAACTCTCAACAACGCCGCAAACGTCTGCACACGATCATCTTCGGAGCCGAGACCCCGGCCGGCAGGGGCTTCGACGTCGCATTGCTGATCCTCATCATCGCGAGCGTCCTTGCGGTGGTGCTCGAGAGCGTCTCATGGATTCGCGACGACTACGGACCCTTTCTCCACGCCTTCGAGTGGGTCGTCACCATTGCCTTCACCATCGAGTACGTGCTCAGGCTCTACTGTGTCGACAAACCATGGCGCTACGCCCGCAGTTTCTTCGGAGTCGTCGATCTGCTCGCCATCCTCCCGACCTATCTGAGCATCTTCATCCCCGGCGCCCAATCGCTGCTCGTGATCCGCGCCCTGCGGCTACTGCGAGTCTTCCGGGTTCTCAAACTGGTCCACTTCGTCGGCGAAGCCAGCCAACTCCGCGTCGCTCTGCAGGCCAGTCTCCGCAAGATCATCGTTTTTCTCGGCGCCGTCCTGGCCTTGACGGTCATCGTCGGTTCGGCCATGTACCTCATCGAGGGCGAGGAGAACGGGTTCACCAACATCCCGGTCTCGATCTACTGGGCCATTGTGACCATGACCACCGTTGGCTACGGCGACATCGCCCCACACACTGCACTCGGCAAGATACTGGCCTCGGTGATCATGATCCTCGGCTACGGGATCATCGCGGTGCCCACCGGCATCGTCTCGGTCGAACTCGCCGGCGCCGCGCGTATGGGGGTCACGGCCCGCGCCTGCCCCGGCTGCGGCGCCCAGGGGCACGATCCCGACGCTCGTTTCTGCAAGCACTGTGGCGACGAGCTTTAGCCCAGACTCCCCACCGGACATCTACTGCGGACGCTGAATCACAGGGTCACTTCAACGATTCGAGCAGCCGCTCCTCGGAATCCACTGACCATCCCTGGAAGATCTCCTGAAGTCTGCCGTCTCCATCGACCACCAACGACAGCGGGATACCCAGATCACGGCTTCTGAAAAGCCTGTCGAGCTGTTCTGGTTCGATTGTGGCCACGGGATAGCCGATCCCGAGTTGCTCGATGAACGCAGGGATCCGACCGCGGGTGGATGCATCATCGAGGCTGAGGCCGACGACCTGAATCCCCGACTCCGACATTCTCTGGAGGGCCGGCATCTCCCGGCCGCAGTTACGACACCACGTCGCCCAGAAGTTGACCACTACGGGTCGGCCGGTCTTGATTAGATCGGCAAGAGCCACGCGTCGGCCGTCCAGGGTGTTCACCATCACCCGCGGAAGGGGTGCGCCGCGGTCGGTCTGAAGAATCCGCCACAACCGCTGCTCGGGGCTGAGAGGATCAGGCAACGCAAATATACTCTCATCGATCGACCGTAGGTCGTCCTCCCCTTCAACCACGAGCACCGAAGCACCCGCCTCGGGCCCGGAGAAGCGCTGGGTCCGGCCCGACGGCCACGCCACGTCGATCCACTCGGCCCGCTCCTGATCTCCCATTCCGAAAACCAGACGCGGATCCGATTGAGAGAGGAATCCTCCTCCCCCTGCTTTCACCTTTGTCTGGACACCGGCGTTGGTCTTCACACGCACCACGGCGCCGAAAGCATCGGTTGCACCATCGGTCCCCCGTAGGGCCACTCTGATCCAGGCGTTGTCCTGACCCACCTGGTTGCGGAATAGGAAGTGGGCACGGTTGTGGACCGCCCGGAGAAAGATGTCGAGATCGCCGTCGTTGTCGAAATCGGCACGAACCGTGGCGCGGCCATCGCTCACAGAATCGGCGCCGGACACACCTGAAATGTCAACATAGCGACCGTCTCCTAGATTCAGGCAGACCAGATCCCGCTCATAACCGGAGAACGAGAAACCTTCGGAAAAGAGATCGGCCTGACGAGACGCGAACTCGCCACTGCTCTGCGTCGGTTGCCCTTTCTCATCGGTTGTCTTCGACGCCACGACCTGGCGCCAGAACAGGCTTCACGTGTCTTTCAAAGACGGACCTGAAATGAACCCGTTTGGTGTAAAGAGGTCTTCATGTCCATCATTGTCGATGTCGATGAATCCCCCACCCCACGCCCAACCGCCCGAGAACGGTCCGGCCTCTGCACTGACATCGCGAAAATGGCCGTCACCGAGATTCTCGTACAACGCATTCCCGGCCGCCATGATCTTCAGACGATCCTTTGACGGCAACTCGTCCGTTCCGAGACGCGAAAGAATCCGTTTGCCGGCCGTGGACGACATGCGGGTGACGTGCAGGTCGAGATCGCCATCGTTGTCGAAATCTCCGAAGTCCACACCCATCCCATAGCCGCCATCGGACACGCCCCGCTCTTCTGCCCGTTCCTCAAAGCGGTCGCCGGTGTTGATAAAGAGATCGTTTGGGCCGCCAAAGTCGTTGGCGACGTAGAGATCGAGATCCTGGTCGTCGTCCACATCGGCGAAACCGGCGGCATAGGACCACTTGCCGCCGGCCACCCCCCAACTCTCGGCCGCCTCGTCAAAGGACCCGTCGCCCCGGTTGAGAAAGAGCAGGTTGGCGGTGCCGTTGGTTGCCCCGTCCCACCGATCGGGCATCACGACTCCATAACGGTTATAGGACGCCACATAAATATCGGTGAAGCCGTTGCCGTCCACGTCGCCGGCCACCGCCGAAAACCCGACAGCGTGGCGTGCCACCTTGGCCGAGAAGCTCACGTCCATGAAGTCGACACGACCATCCGGGATGAAACGATTCTCGAGCAGGATCTGCTCGCCGATGGCGGCAAAAAAGAGGTCCTGATCACCGTCGTTGTCGTAGTCCAGAAAGAGCGGTGCGGTGACCGCCACCGGCAGCATCGATATGTGGGCGTCCTGAGCCACCTCTTGGAAGGTGCCGTCCCCTCGATTGATATAGAGGAAGTTCCGTTTGGGCCCAGCGGCCGCAAGATCGATCAGTCCATCCAGGTTCACATCGGCTGCGGCTGCGCCGTGAGCGGCGTATGGCGGCGCCGGAGAAGCGCCGTAGGGCGGGTCGA
>Ga0164313_10000457_pt1 | contig 32669 bp, 22 predicted proteins | sample GuaBasSedimGuay4_FD_113735 | JGI IMG/M metagenome (GOLD analysis project Ga0164313, IMG submission 113735) | Subseafloor sediment microbial communities from Guaymas Basin, Gulf of California, Mexico - Guay4, Core 4569-4, 0-3 cm | ecosystem: Environmental > Aquatic > Marine > Hydrothermal vents...
CCTCGGGCCGCCGTCGCGGCGCCTTCTCGTGGGGGACGCGATTTTTTCGCACACTGCGACTTGCCTAAGGCGTCCCCCGCGCCTATCTCGGGCGCCATGCGTAGGACCAACATGGGTAGGGCGCTCGCAGCAGCGCCCATGGGTTGTGGCGGCGGTGGCGTTGACGTGGCCGAAGCCGAAGGCGGCGAGGGAACCTCCGGCGGAGAACACGGAGGCAAGTACGGAGAGCTTTTGGCCGAGGTCACGGCGTTTCACGACGTCCTCGCGCCCATCTGGCACGCCGAAGAGGGGCAGGTCCGCCGCGACGCTGCCTGTGAGAACATCCACGTCCTCGACGGCGCAGCAGACGACGTCGAAGCGATGAGCGTGCCCGAAGGCGTCGACGAAAACGCCTGGCACGCGGCGACGGATGACCTGATGGCCGACGTCGACGTGGTCGCTGGCGCCTGCGAAGCGGACGCCGACGATGTCGAGGCGAAGCTCAGCGAAGTACACGACGCCTTCCACGCCATCGTGGAGCTCGTGAACCCGGAAGAGCACGAGGGCCACGAGGCCGGCGAAAGCCACGAAGACCACGAGGGCCACGAAGGTCACGAGGCCGAAGCGACCGAAGAGACCGAATAATCAGCCTCGCATGGAGCGTGAGACACAAGCGAGGTGGTTCCGGTTTCGAGCAGCCCGCGGAGTCTATCTTTATAGGTGAGCAGGCAGCGCAGAAAGCGGGGCCAGATCGCGCCGTGGATCATGCTCCAGGCGCGCCGTCAGCGCAGGGCGTGCATCGTCCCCCCCGCTTCGATCGTGATCCGGAAGCCCTCGAACCGAGGGAGCCAGGACCGGGGCGGGGGTTTCTTGCGCGTGCCCTTGAGCATGCGGAGGAGGACCCGCCGCTTGGGCACGTCGTACTCCACCCGATAGGTGGCATCCCCGGTCGTGACCTCCCGGGGGTACTCTTGGTCGAGGACGTGACGCACCTCGAAGGGCACGTCGGGGAAGGTCACGTCATCGAGAGAAAGCAGCGCGAGATCTCCGCTCGCCTCGACTCCGAGCCCTTCGAGATGTTCGAGTAGCCACTCGCCGTAGTCGGTGGACGCGGTGCCGCCGGCGCTCAGGCCGAGGTGGCCGGCAAGGGCCGTGGCGACGATGCGCTCGGCAGAGATCGCCCGCGCCTTCTTGAAGAGCTTCCCGCGCAGCACCAGGTCGCGAATCGCCTCGCGGGCCATCGCGCCGTGGGGCACGTCCTCGCGCGTATCGATGACCTTCTTGGCGTAGATCCGCTCGATGCGTACGTGGATCTTGCGCTTCTCGTAGGTGACGCCGGCGAGGCGGTCCCGGCCGAGGCCTGCTCCCGCGACCCACGGCAATGGGACGGGCATCACCGAGGTCGCAAGCACCTTCGCGTCCCGCCGCCCGAGGCCGAGGGCGTGGGTCCCGAGCACGACGATGGCTTCGACCTCGTCCTTCTTCTCTTGGCTGACTCGCCCCTGGGCGGCGCTCTCCCGGCCGAGTTCGATCTCCGTGCCCCCGTTGGACCACGCGACACGTCGCTTGCGACGTCGGGCGACGTGCACCATGCGCGGGTCGGCAGCCATCGCGGTTTCGGCGAGGCGGCGGCGGTCGATCTTCGCATCGGCGTCGGCGGGGGGCTTCGTGCCGAAGGCGCGGTGTAGGCGCTTGGCGTTGGCCCGGGCTTCACGGAGGGCAAAGGCACTCAAGGCGTGGCGCCGGGCATCCCCCATGCGCACGGCGCGAATGGCCGCGACGGCGTCACAGCCGCAACTCCGGAGGTCGTCCTCTTCGTGGACGGGGCGCGCGCGTTCGAAGAGCGGGCGCTGGAGGGCGAGGGTCGCGACGAGGTCGATGGCGTCGTCGAGGCACGAGGTGCGTTCGGCTTCGATGAGCAGGCGCCCGAGAGCCGCGTCGAGGGGCAAACCGAACATGGCCCGGCCCCGGTCGGTGATGCGCCCCTCTTCGTCGAGGCCCCCGAGGACCGAGAGTTCAGCGAACGCCGCATCGAGGGCGTACTCCTTGGGCGCGTCGAGAAATTCGATGCTCCGAGCATCAGCCCCGGCCACGGCTGCGCTCAGAACCAACGGTGTGAGGGCCTCGCGGTGAATCGCCGGCGGCGTCACGGATTCGAGGCGGGCGGCCTCGCTGAAGAGGCGTATGCAAACGCCAGGTCCGGTCCGGCCCGCGCGCCCGGCGCGCTGGTCGGCGCTGTCCAGCGCGATGGGAGAGACCGTGAGATACCCCCGGTCCCTGTGGAAATGGGTGCGCCGAACCAGGCCGCTGTCGATGACCACCCCGATGCCTACGATGGTGACCGAGGTCTCGGCGACGTTGGTCGCGAGGACCACCTTGCGCCGGCCCCGAGGGGCCGGAGAAAATGCCTTGCCCTGCTGGTCGAGGGAGAGCCCTCCGTGCAATTCGACGACGTGGTCCTTCCCATGGAGCGCGTCGCGGACCGCAGCGATCTCTCCCTTGCCGGGAAGAAAAACCAAGACATCGCCCGGAAGGTCGGCGGTCGCGGCGACGGCGTCAGCGACTCGCGAGGGCAGTTGCTCCCGGTCCGGGAGCAGTACGCCGCCGGCGCTATACCGAATGTCGACGGGGTAGGTCCGGCTGTGGCCCTCGACGTGTCGGGCGCCCAGGTACGTCGCGACGCGGTCGGCCTCGAGAGTCGCGCTCATCGCCACCAGGCCCTTCGCGCGGCCCCGGAGGAGGGCGAGGAGCAGGTCGGTTTCGAGACTGCGCTCGTGGAGCTCGTCGAGGATGACGGCATCGTACCCGGCAACGCGATCGAGCATGCGCAGCGCCATGCCCGGCGTGACGAAGAGGATGCGGGTGTCGGCCCGCGCCTGCTTGTTGTCGCGGACGTGGAACCCGACTTCGTGACCCAAAGTGACCCCTTCGAGCTCTGCGACGCGGCGGGCAAGGCTCTGGCACGCCACCCGGCGCGGCTCGACCACCAGGACGCGCCCCGGACACCACCGGGGTACGGCGGTGCTCTTCCCCGACCCGGTGGGCGCCGAAAGCACGACCGGCCCGCCCTCGAAGGCGTCGAGGAAGTCCCCGCGAACAGCTTCGATGGGCAACGTAGTCACGACGATCGCTATTGATCTACCATCCCGCCGCCATGACCACCGCCGACAATCCACTCCTGTCCGACGACTTTTCGATCCCCTTCGACCGCATCGGCCCCGAGCACGTGGTCCCCGGAGTGAATCACCTGCTCGCCGCCGCGAAGACCGCCGTAGACGCCGTGGCCGCAGATGTTGGCCCGCCGACCTACGAGTCGGTCCTCGGCGCCCTCGAGACAGCAACCGAGGGGCTCGAACGGGCCATCGGTATCGTCGGCCACCTCGAGGCGGTCGCGACGAACGATGCGCTTCGTGCGGCGTACGACGAGGTGAAGCCGGCGGTCAGCGCCTTCTACTCGACGCTTCCGTTGAACGCGGACCTCTACCGCCGCCTCATCGCCCTCGCCGAGAGCACGGAAGCGAGCGGCCTCGTCGGCGGCCGGGCCCGGCACCTCGAGAAGACCGTCGACGAGTTCAAGCGCCACGGCGCCGAACTCGACGCAGAGGGCAAGGAACGCCTGTCCGAGATCGCCATCGAGTTGACCAAGCTCACGACGAAGTACGCGCAGAACGTGCTCGATTCGACCAACGCCTTCGAGCTCCTCGTCGAAGACGAGAAGATCCTCGCTGGGCTGCCGCCCTCGGCCATCGCCGCCGCCCGACAGAGCGCAGAGGCCAAGGGCCAGTCGGGTTACCGCTTCACGCTTCAGGCGCCGAGCTTCATCCCGGTCCTGACCTACCTCGACGATCGCGCGATCCGCGAACATATCTGGCGTGCCTATTCCACCGGACCGGCGAGCGGAGAGCACGACAACCGCAGTCTGGTGAGGTCGATTCTCCGGCTTCGGCGAGAGAAGGCCGAGCTCCTGAGCTTCCGCAACTTCGCAGACCTCGTGCTCGCGGACCGCATGGCAAAGATGGGTCAAACGGCCGAGTCGTTCATCGGCGAGCTCCGGGAGCGCACCCTGCCCTGGTTCGAGCGCGAGAATACGACCCTCGAGGCCTACCGCAACGGCAAGCTCGGCGACGACGCCGCGGCCATGCGCCCGTGGGATGTCGCCTACTGGTCCGAGAAACAGCGAGCGGAACTCTACGACTTCGACGAAGAGGAGCTGCGCCCGTACTTCTCGGTCGACGCGGTGCTGCACGGCCTCTTCGAGACGGTTCGGCGGCTCTACGGCGTCTCGATCGAGCCCACCGACGACATGCCCGTTTGGCACGAGACGGTGCGCACCTACCGCTTCCTCGATGCCGACGGGACGATGGCTGGGGCGTTTTACATCGACCTCTTCCCTCGGGAGTCCAAGCGCGGGGGCGCATGGATGCAAGACCTGGTGACGGGCGTGCCCCCGGACCCGCACCTCGGCCTTTTCTGCGCCAACGTGACCCCGCCGGTCGGAGACCAACCGGCCCTGCTCACCCACCGGGAAGTCGAGACCCTCTTCCACGAGTTCGGCCACCTCATGCACCACCTACTCAGCAAGGTGACCGTGCGCAGCCTCGCCGGGACCAACGTGGCGTGGGACTTCGTCGAGCTGCCATCTCAGATCATGGAGAACTGGTGCTGGGAGCGTGAGGCCCTCGACGTCTTCGCCCGCCACCACGAGACCGGCGAGGCCATCCCCGGGCCCCTCTTCGACAAGATGATCCGCGCCCGGACCTACCGTGCCGCGGCGGCGCAGATGCGTCAGCTCGGCCTCGGCGCCGTCGACCTCGCCCTCCACGTAGAGTGGGACCCGTCGGACGATTCCGCCCACCTCCTCGAATACGCGCGGGAAATCCTGGGGGCCCACTCCGTGGCGCCCCTGCCCGATGACTACGCGATGATCTGCCGGTTCGGCCACCTCTTCGCGAGCCCCGTCGGCTACGCCGCTGGTTACTACTCTTACAAATGGGCCGAAGTCCTCGACGCCGACGCCTTCACCCGTTTCAAGGAACACGGCGTCTTCGACCCAGCGATCGGCGCCGCGTTCCGCGACCACATCCTGTCCCAAGGCGACAGCCGGGACCCGATGGAACTCTACCAGGACTTCATGGGCCGGGAGCCGCGCATGGAGCCGCTCTTCGAGCGCCAGGGGCTGGTCTGAGCGCCCGGACCGGTTCGCACTAGTTTACTTTGAACGACTGAGACTTATAGGGGGAACCATGGATCCAATCGAAGAAGAGGCGGCGATAGCCGAAGAGCGCGCATCGCAACGACCCATGATGACGCCGGACGTTCTGGACGAGCCCATCAGCGAGCTCTGCGACAAGCCCGCGGTCTCGGTGCCCGTCGGGGCGACGATCGGCGATGCCGTCCGGACGATGCAGGAGAAAGACATCGGCTCGGTTCTCGTCGTCGACGGAGACGCGTTGGTGGGCATCGTCACCGAGCGCGACGCGCTGAAGAAGGTCGTCGGCAAGGACGTCGCCGTCCTCGAGACGGCCGTCACCGAGTTCATGACCCCCGACCCCGAGACTCTTCAGCCCGGGGACAGCCTGATCTACTTGATGAACAAGATGCACGTCGGCGGCTTCCGCCACGTCCCGATCGTAGACCCGAGCGGCAAACCGCTCCACGTCCTCTCGCTGCGCGCGGTACTCCGATACCTCATCGAGCAGTTCGGCTCACGCGTAGTGAACATCCCTCCGGATCCGTTCCGCGGCGAGCGTCGCGAGGGCAGCGGATAGCCAGCTCTAGTCAGCATCGACCGGGCCGATTGGCGCGGTCTCACTGAACGTCCAGGTGTCGTTGTCCCGGATGGCACGATTCACCTCCCACTCGTCTCGGAAGAGAGCGACGAGGTGGTGGTCTTGGTCGTGTACGCCGAGGGGAATGCGTGCCAGGGCCAGGTCCTTCGGGCCCTCGGGGCCGTCGACCCACCGAGCGTAGCTGAAGCCCAGGCGATCCAGGCGAACCTCGGCGTTGTATTCGTGCTCGAGGCGGTAGGCGAGGATTTCGAACTGAAGCTGGCCCACGACGCCGCAGATCGGGTCCTTCTCGCGGCCGGGCTCGAAGAAGAGCTGGATCGTGCCTTCCTCGGCGAGCTCCGTGATGCCCTTCTGGAGCTGCTTGCGCTTCATCGGGTCGAGGAGCACGACGCGACCGAAGTGCTCCGGCGAGAACCGGGGCACGGCGTCGAAGGAGAGCTTGCCCCCCGTCGAGATGGTGTCGCCGATACGATAGAGCCCCGGATCGTAGAGGCCGATGATGTCGCCCGGGTAGGCGTCGACGACCTTTTCCCGCTCCGACGCGAAGAACTGCTCGGCGCCCTTGAGGCGGATCTCCTTATCCAGGCGCGAGTGCGTCACCCGCATGCCGCCCTCGAAGCGGCCGGAGCAGATGCGAGCGAAGGCGATGCGGTCCCGGTGGGACTTGTCCATGTTCGCCTGAACCTTGAAGACGAACGCGCTGAAGCGCTCGTCCTCGGGTGAAACGATGACGTCTCCGGCAATGCGGGGCCCGGGCATCGGGCAGAGCCCTTTGAAGACCCGGAGGAACGGCTCGACCCCAAAGCTGGTCAGGGCGCTACCGAAGAAGACCGGGGTCTGGGTACCGCCGAGGAAAGCCTTCTCGGAGTACTCCTCGCCCGCGCCGTCGAGCAGATCGATCTGGTCCCGGAGGTCGCCATAGGCGCTCTCGCCGATCATCGCCGCGAGCTCTGGGTCGTCGATGCCGCCGGTCTCGACCGCCGCCTTCCGCGCATTCTGCGCTGTCTTTTCGAAGCGTAGAACCGACTTATCGTCCCGCACGTACACGCCCTGAAAACGGTCGCCGTCCCCGATGGGCCAGGTGAACGGCACGGTGTGAAGCCCGAGCACGTCCTCAACCTGGCTCATGAGGCCAAAGGGGTCCCGGGAGGGCCGGTCGAGCTTGTTGACGAAGGTGACGATGGGCGTGCCGCGCATCCGGCAGACGTGGAAGAGCTTGCGGGTCTGCGGCTCGAGGCCATTAGAGGCGTCGATGAGCATGATCGCGCAGTCCGCGGCGGTGAGCGTCCGGTAGGTGTCCTCGGAGAAGTCCTGGTGACCGGGGGTATCGAGGAGGTTGTAGTGGATGCCCTCGAACTCGAAGGCGAGCACGCTCGAGGTCACGGAGATCCCGCGCTTCTTCTCGATCTCCATCCAGTCGCTGGTCGCAGCGCGCTTCGACTTACGCGACTTGACGGCCCCGGCCATGTGAATGGCCCCTCCATAAAGAAGGAGCTTCTCGGTCAGGGTCGTCTTGCCCGCATCCGGATGGGAGATGATGGCGAAGGTGCGCCGTTTTTCGTACTCGCGGGCCATGGGGCCGCGTATCTAAGCACTCGGCGACCGAAGCTCAAGGGGCATTGCCAAGGTGCTCGGAGGTATGGGTGGGCGCGTTTCTGGGGTCCTGGCTCCCCGGGGGACCGGACAGAGGTGTTGCCATGAGCCACCTCAGGGAGCCAAATTTCGTTGAAATTTCGCGAATACGATCGTTGGCACGCTGCCTGCTTAGTCTCCCTCCGCCTGGCACGACGCGTGTCAGTCGGGAGCACACCATGAAGACCGCAACGACCATCGCCCTTCTCCTCGGCCTCTGTTTTGGAGCCGGCTGCGCCACCAACACCCCCCAGGACCCCGTCGAGGCGGCCTGTGGCGGCAAGTGTGACGATGCCCAGGCCATCCCCCAGTACGAGGCGGACATCGCCGCGATGAACGCCAACTGGTCGGGTACCACCCCGATGCAGACCGTCGAGGACGCTTACCGCGTCACGGTTCGCCTCGGGGACCAGACCCTCGTCGCCGATACCCACCTCTTCGGCACCGACGTCAACGTCATCCCCTACGCCGACGGCGACAACGTTGCAGACGTCGATGGCAACAATGTCGAGCGCGGCGACGCGGTCATCGCCCAGTACTTCCCCCCCGGGGAGATCGGCATCGCCGTCAAGCATCACCGCCCGGAGCACCGGGAGCTCACCCTCGGCGGACCCGGCGACGACATGAAGGAGCACTTCAAGCTCCAGGATACGCACATCGAGATCGTCGTCGGTGTCGAGCGCGACGGCCAGCCCGGCGCCATCACCCTCAACAACCCCCAGGACTATCAGAACGGTCGCTTCGGTAACGCGAACTACTCGATGATGTTCCTGCGCCCGGTCTACCCCGCCTTCCTCACCCCCGACCAGATCACGGCCTTCCGGGACAACATCCGAACGATGCTCCTCGGCTTCAACGCCGTCAGCAACTTCCCCGGCGACTACAACGGCGGCGACCCCCTCGCGGCGAACAGCCCGGAGAAGGTTCGCGAGCACGTCGGACAGATGATCCGCGCCATCGCCGGTGACGCCGACGCCCGCGCCTGGTTCCAGGACCCGGCCAACCAGGTCTACTGCGCCGAGCTCGCCCACATCTCGTTCAGCGCCGGCATGATCGTGCCCCTGAACGCCGCGAACATCGTCCCGATGGTCGGCCAGGACACCTGGGACGCCTACGTCGCCGAGCTCGAGAAGCACGCCGCCGGCCAGGACAGCGCCTTCACCGACCTGAATGACAACGAGTACGCCGCCCTCGTCGACGTGACCCTCGCCCCCGAGGACCTGCGCCCGACCGCCGACTACGCCCCCGTGGGCAACCCCGCCGCTCGGCAGATCGCCTTCCAGCCCATGACCATGGCCGACATCGTCGAGAGCTTCATGGCCACCCACATCCCCCGCGACGTCATGGGTGAGGGCGTGGCTCCGATTCAGGCCGCCGTGCTGAGCCAGATGAAGCCCGGCCTCCTCGAGGCGATGGCCATGGACCAAATCCCCGAGACCGACCCCCGGCGCCAGGCCGTCGACGCCCTCTTCGCCCAGCTGGTGGAGGTCGTCGGCACCTCCTACGGCAGCTACGACGAGTTCCGCGCCAACCTCCAGCCGGTCATGGACCAGGCCCGCATGATGACCGGTCCCCGCGACGACACCGGCACCGGGCTCTTCGTTCCGCCCTCCCTCATGCACCTCATCGCCAAGGGCCGCTTCGACGATGGCCTCATGAGCCTCCGCTACATCGGCCACGGCGTGCACTGGAGCATGGTCCGCGGCGCGAACGCCGGTCCCACCACGCCGACCGAGCCCACCACGCCGGCCGAGCCCACCACGCCGACCGAGCCCACCGACCCCGAGCCCACCAGCAACGTCATCGCCACCGAGTCCGGCTCGGTCGGTGCCGGCGAGCAGGTGTACTTCACCATCGAGACCCCGGCCGGCGCCTCCCGCCTGGTCTTCACGATGGACTCCAGCCAGGACGCCGACCTCTACGTCCGCAATGGCGACGAGCCCACCGTCGAGAACTTCGACTGCCGCCCCTACGAGGGCTCCGGCGCGACCGAGGTCTGCGAGTTCGCCCCGCCGGCTGGCACCTACCAGGTCATGATCCGCGGCTACAACGCCTCGACCTTCGAGCTGACCGTGAAGGCCGAGTAGCTCGAGCAATCATCCGAGAGTCGATGAAAAGTCGATGAAGCGGGGCGGCGACAGCCGTCCCGTTTTTTCGTTCTCAAATCAACAGGAACACAGCGATACCCACGAGCAGCAAGAGCGCCACGAAGATACCCGCCGCGAGGGCGACCCGATCCCCGGCCTTGAAACCGCCTTCCCCCCCCACCTTGGTATCGTCGAGGCGAAACTCCGGTGGCGCGGTATTGACCATCGTCGGCGGGTCGCTGTCTCCCACGCTGAAACGCGCCGACTGGGTGTCCGGGAGGCCCTCGTGCATGCCGGGTCGCCGCGGACTACGAATCGCCGACGGGAGCGCCGGGGCGGCCGGGAACACATCCAAGGCGCCCGGGGACTCGGGGGAGGTCGGCACGTCGGAGTACTTCCCTCCAGGGGGGATGAGCACGGGAGCCGACCCCTCGGCTTCGGTCCGCACATCCAACTCGGCGGCCGGCATCGGGAGCGGCACCTCCGCCTCGGTCGGTGCATCCAGGTCGCCAGTCGATATGGGGACCGCGACCTCGGCAGCCGTCGGAAAATCGACATCTAGAACCGACACCGGGGGCGCGCCGAGGGCCACTTGATCGACGCCGCGCCAGGAGGCACCGCTCTGCCCCTCCTCCTGACCCACCCCGGAGAGTTCCCGATCATCGAAGGGAAGATTGGGCTCGGCCACGAGAGTGACGTCTTCCTCGTCATCTTCGTCGTCGAGGTCATCGTCGGCGGGGCCGTCCTCGTCGAGGATGTCGATAATCTCGATTTCCCGAGATCCGATCTCCAGGATGTCCTCGTCCAGCCCGACCTCGAGGAGGGCGGAGACGCTTTCATCGAAGGTCACCGTGTCCAGGTCGTCATCGTCATCATCCGATGGCAACATCGCAGCCTGGACCGCCCGCTGGGCCAGTCCTCGCTGGATGGCCGCCGCCGCCGCGTGGGAGAGCTGGTCGGTCGGATCGTCGGGCTCGGCATCGAGACCCGCGGCATTGACCCGGCTAGTAGCCCCGAGGGCCTTTGCGCGTCCCGCGGTTCTTCCGATGAACTCGGCGAGATCGAGGGCATTGATGGTGGTCGAGGTCTCCTCCTCGACGAGCTCGACGGATGCGGCGCCGAGCAGCTGGTCGATGCCGGACATGTCCGCGGGGTCTCCGACGAAGGTCTTGATGACGTCGGGGTCGTAGTCCTGGGGCCCGGTCAGGACCTCGAGGGCGCCCTCGTGCAGCCCAGGAGGGACCTCTTGCATGGTAGCCGTGTCGGAATGGGGGAACTTGAGCTCCATCGAAACGAAAGCGGGCATGCGGTCCGCGACCCGATGCATCTCCTCGCCGAGGACCGCGTGCAGGAGCTCGGCTATCTGATCGTCATCGAGGGCTTCGGCTATTGGGGCGGCTCGCGAGAGCAAGGTGCGAAACTCGAGGGCTGACGCGGGTCTGGCTTCGCGGTTGGCCGACAGAGCGATGAGCACCGCGTCGTCGAGAGCCGGCGAGATGTTGGGCGCGTACTCGCTCGGGGGATCGACGAGGGGATCCTGCACCTTGGTCAGCACGTCGAAGTCCGACTCTCCCCAGAAGAGCGGACGCATGGTGAGCATCTCCCAGAGCACGATGCCCAGCGCGTAAATGTCGGTCCGCTGATCTACGTCACGCCCCTTCGCGTGCTCCGGTGACATGTACCGAAGCTTTCCTCGGACCGAAGCCCCAGTCGCCGAGTGGTGCATGCGAGCGCGGGACTTCGCGATCCCGAAATCGATCAGACGCAGGTCCCCGGTGTGGGCTAGGAGAATGTTCTGCGGGCTGACGTCCCGGTGGACCACGTTGAGAGGTTCACCATTGTCACCGAGCAAGGAGTGGGCCGCGTCGAGGGCCTCACACACCTGCATCGCGATGTAGACCGCGAGCTCGGGGCTCATCCGGCGGCGGTGCCGGATCAGAGCCTGGAGGAGCTGGGCGACGGAGCACCCATGGATGTACTCCATGGCGAGGTAGTGCACGCCGCCGACGTCGCCCACCTCTTCGATGCGCACGACATTGGGGTGCTGAATGCGAAGTGAAAGCCGCGCCTCGTCCTCGAACATCGCCACCAAGTCTTCGTCGTCGAGGAAGTGCTGATGCACGACCTTGATGGCGAAGATCCGGTTGTCGGGGGGTATGCGCCGGCGCGCCAGATACAGCGTGGCCATCCCGCCGCTCTTGAGGTGGGCGATGATCTCGTAGCGACCGAGTTCGTCCCCAACCTTCAGCACGTGGACCCCAAAGAAGAACCCGAAAAGGTTATCGCCCCTGGCCCCGCCAGGGCAACTAATGAGGAATTGACTACCGCAGAACCTCCATTCGGGGTGACCCCCCCTCGATCGGTGGCAAACCGGTCCCGCCTCTGCGACCCTCCGCCCATGGGTGACCGAACGCTCTATCCCCCGCTCGAGCCTTTTGACACTGGCAGGCTCAGGGTCGACGACATCCACGAGCTCTATTACGAGCAGTCGGGCAACCCCACGGGTAAACCGGCCGTTTTTGTTCACGGGGGCCCCGGCGGCGGCACCAACCCGAGCTACCGGCAGTTCTGGGACCCCGCCGTGTACCGGATCGTGCTCTTCGACCAACGCGGCTGCGGCCAAAGCACCCCCCACGCCGACCTGCGCAACAATACGACCTGGGACCTCGTCGCCGACATGGAGAAGCTGAGGGAGCACCTCGGCATCGAGCAGTGGCAGGTGTTCGGGGGATCCTGGGGCAGCACCCTCGCGCTGGCCTACGGAGAGACGCACCCGAGCAGGGTCACCGAGCTCGTGCTCCGCGGCATCTTCATGCTCCGAAAGAAGGAGATCCACTGGTACTACCAGGACGGCGCGAGCCGGATCTTCCCGGACGCCTGGGAGGGCTTCCTCGCCCCCATCCCCGAGGACGAACGCGACGACCTCTTGCACGCCTATCACCGCCGACTGACGAGCGATGACAGCGCGATTCGGCTCGAAGCCGCGAAGGCCTGGAGTATCTGGGAGGGCAGCACCTCGACCCTCGCCGTCGATCCGAAGCTCGTGGAGAAGACCGCGGACGCCCACTTCGCGGAGGCCTTCGCGCGCATCGAGTGCCACTACTTCGTCAACGGGGGATTCTTCGACCGCGAAGATCAATTGCTCGCCAACGTCGACACCATCCGGCACATCCCGGGCGTCATCGTCCAGGGACGCTACGACGTCGTGTGCCCCGCCGGCAGCGCCTGGGAGCTCTCGAAGGCCTGGCCCGAGGCGACGCTGAAGATCGTCCCCGATGCGGGGCATTCGGCGATGGAGGTCGGCATCGCCCGCGAGCTGGTTGCGGCGACTGACCGCTATCGGCCCTGAGCTTCCGAGGCCTACCGGCGCCGGGGTCAGGACTTGCGGCGGCGCCGGCGGGGCCTCAGGGGCTCGGCGGTCTCCGGGTCGTCCGGCCAATGGTGGCGCGGATAACGGCGCCGAAGCTCCTTCGCGATGGCGGGATAGTGGCGTTCCCAAAAGCCCGCGAGGTCGGTCGTGACCTGCACGGCCCGCCTATTCGGCGCGTTCAGGTGAAGCACCAGGGGCACCTCGCCCCCGGCCACCGTCGGGCCCACTCGCGACCCGAAAAAATCCTGGAGGAACGATGCGATCCACGGTGGCTTGCCGGGGTCATAGTGCACCACGACCCCATTGGGGTGCCCCGGGATCCGCGCCCGGAGCGGCGCGAGGCGGTCGAGGGCGGCCCGAGCGGCGGGGCTCATCTGGGCGTGCAGCAGCTCGGGCAGGCGCGCCCCGCGTAGGTCTTCGAAGCTCGACGCCCCATCGGCGACGGCGCTGATGGCGTCGCGCAGCGCCTCGTCGTCGAGGGCGTCGACCGTTTCGTCGTAGCGGGCGGCGAACGCCGTCCGGCGCCGCAAGAGATCGAGGGCCTCCCCATCGCAGATGCGTTCGACGCCGCGAGAAAGCGCCGCCTCCGCGAGGACCCGGGCCGCATCCGGCCCCGTCGCGAGGCTCCGGCTCTCGTCGAGGACCAGGCCATCGAAGGACAGCGACCGCACCCGCATCACCCGTTCCCGGTCGGCCTCGAACTCGACTTCGTCCTTCTCTGCTATCTGCCCCGGGAAGAACTCGAGCAATTGCTCGGGCTCGACGGCGCTCGCCGCCCGGATGAGGGCCGGCCCCCGCTTCCGGTCGTCCACTTCGAGGGCGACGACGAAGGCCGCCTCCTTGACGACGCTCGTCGGCGCCAGGTGGCCAGACCCACCCCCGGCAAAAACGATCACGTCCCCATGTTGCTTACGCCGTTTGCCGACCCGGTCGGGATAGGCGAGGAGGGTCGCCTCGAGGAGCGCTGTCTCCTCGACCGCCGGGTCCCCGACCCGGTCCGCATCACGAGGCGCCGCGAGAGCCCGAACCAACTGGTCCCGCGACCTCTTCACGGCGAGGGTGGCGCCCCGTTCGAGGTCCCAACGCCGGAGCGCGCCGTCCCCGAGACCCTCTCGTTCGGCACCCTCGAAGGCGTCTCGGCGTGCGAGCAAGTCGGAGCTGCCGACCTCGTCGGTGCGCGCCTCGGGGCCGTCGAAGCGCGTGCGCACCGACCGCCGAATCTCTCGCTCACCGATGAGCGCCGCGAGGAGCGCTCCCTGGCTCGCGACGCCCCGGGCCTCGGCGGCGAGAAGCAAGCGACCGAGGCGCGGGTGGACCGGGAGCTTGCCCATACGGCGCCCGTCGTCGGTGATGAGGCCGTCGGGGCCCATCGCTCCGAGCAGGGAGAGCAGATGGCGGGCCCGGTCGAGGGCGGCCTCGGGTGGCGCATCGAAGAAGGGAAAGGTTCCTGGGTCTTCACCCAGAGAACGCAACATCAAGGAGGTCTCGGCGAGGTCGGATCGGCCGATCTCCGGGACGTCGTGGTCCGGCCGGGTGTCGTGGTCGTGCTTGGTGTAGAGGCGAATGCAGTGCCCCTCGCGAACGCGCCCGGCGCGCCCGGCGCGTTGCTTGGCCGAGGCGCGGCTGATCGGCTGTGTCGAGAGCCCAGGCAAACCCGTCCACGGCGAGTGGCGAGCCACCCGGGCGAGCCCCGAGTCGACGACGACGGTGACCCCCTCGATGGTCACTGACGTCTCGGCGACGTTGGTCGAGAGGATGATCTTGGGCCGGTCCCCGCGCCGGATGGCCCGGTCCTGCTCCTTCGGAGGAAGATCGCCGTGGAGCATGACCAGGTCGTAGCCGGCGTCCGCGGCAAGATCAGCAGAGGCCTCCCGGGCCCGACGAATCTCCCCGGCCCCGGGGAGAAATACCAGGATGTCCCCCCGGTCCCCCCGTCGGATGCCTCGACGGACGGCCGAGGCGACCTGCTTCTCGAGGCGCCGGTCGTCGGGTTGGTCCAAGTGCTCGACCACGACCGGAAACGCGCGCCCCTCGACGAAGAGCGGCGAGACCCCGAGGAAGGACGACACGGCGGCGGCATCGAGGGTGGCGCTCATCACCACCAGCTTCAGCGCCGGCTTGGTCGTACGCCGGAGACGCTCCGCGAAAGCGAGGGCCAGGTCCCCGTGGAGGTGTCTCTCGTGGAACTCGTCGAGGACGACGGCGCCGACCCGCGAGAGCGTGGGATCCGCGACGAGGCGACGGATGAAGATGCCCTCGGTCACGAAGCGCAGGCGCGTCTCCTTCGAGCTGCGATCCTCGAAGCGCACGGTGTAGCCGACCTCGCCTCCGAGGCGACCGCCACGCTCCTTCGCAACCCGGGTCGCGGCGAGGCGCGCGGCGAGGCGCCGGGGCTCGAGGACGAGGATCTCTCCATCGACGATTCCCGCATCGAGCATCGACGCGGGTACCCGGGTGGTCTTCCCGGCGCCGGGCTCGGCCGAGAGCACCAGCGCCCCCTCGTCACCGAGGCGGCGGGTGATCTCGGCCAGATGGGCGTCGATCGGGAGTTCGAGCACGGCCGCCGGACTAACTCCTGCTGAGTTTCCGGTACTTGATGCGCTTGGGAATGTCGGCCGCGGCGCCGAGGCGCTTGTGGCGGTCTTCTTCGTAGTCCTGGTAGCTGCCCTCCATGAAGAGGACCTCGCTGTTGCCTTCGAAGGCGAGGATGTGCGTCGCGACGTGGTCGAGGAACATGCGATCATGGCTCACGACGAGGGCGCAGCCGGGGAAGTCCATGACCGCCTGCTCGAGGCTTTGCAGCGTCTCGACGTCGAGGTCGTTCGTCGGCTCATCGAGGAGGAGCACGTTGCCCCCCTGCTTGAGCAGCTTGGCGAGGTGCACGCGGTTTCGCTCGCCCCCGGAGAGCTTGCCGACCTTCTTCTGCTGGTCGCTGCCCTTGAAGTTGAACCAGCCGCAGTACGCCCGGGAGCTCACCTCGCGCTTGCCGAGTTGCACATTTTCGAGGCCGCCGCTGATCTCTTCGTAGACGGTCTTGTCGCCCTCGAGGTCCGTGCGGCCCTGGTCGACGTAGCTGAGCTCGACGGTATCGCCGACCTCGACGGTGCCCTCGTCGGGTTGCTCCTCGCCGACGATCATCTTGAAGAGCGTGGTCTTGCCCGCGCCGTTGGGCCCGACGATGCCGACCACGCCCCCGGGAGGGATGAGCAGGTCGAGGCCGTCGAAGAGCAACTTGTCTCCGTAGCCCTTCTTGAGGCCTTTGATCTCGATGACCTTGTCCCCGAGGCGTGGCCCCGGCGGGATCTGAACCTCGTTGGGTGCACGCTTCTGGTCAGCACCGGACTGAACGAGGTCGTCGAAAGCCTGGATGCGCGCCTTGCTCTTGGCCTGCCGGGCCTTCGGGGAGGCTCGGATCCAATCGAGTTCGCGCGAGATATGTTTCTGACGACTCGACTCGGTCTTCTCCTGCTTGCGCAGGCGCTCCTGCTTCTGCTCGAGCCACGCCGTGTAGTTGCCTTTGTAGGGCAACGCCTTGCCGCCATCGAGTTCGAGGATCCACTCGGCCACCTCGTCGAGGAAGTAACGGTCGTGGGTGACGCAGACGACGCAGCCGGGGTAGCTCTGGAGGTGGCCTTGGAGCCAGGCGACGGACTCGGCGTCGAGGTGGTTGGTGGGCTCGTCGAGGAGCAGCAAGTCCGGCTTCTGCATCAGGACCTTGCAGAGCGCGATGCGTCGCCGCTCACCGCCCGAGAGCACGGCCGGGTCCGCGTCGGCCGGCGGAAGCCGGAGCGCGTCCATGGCGATCTCGAGGTGGGTGTCGAGGTTCCAGAGATCTGCGGCGTCGATCTGGTCTTGGAGCTTGCCCTGCTTGTCGAGGAGCTTGGTCATCTCGTCGTCGCTCATGGGCTCGCCGAGCTTCATCGAGAGCTCCTCGAACTCCGTGAGCAGGGCGCGCTGGTCGGCGACCGCTTCTTCGACGCACTCCTTGACGGTCTTGGCGTCGCCGAGGTCTGGCTCTTGGGGCACGAAGCCCCGGGTGGCGCCAGGGCGAAGCCAGGCCTCCCCGGTGAAGTCCTCGTCTATCCCCGCCATGATCCGAAGAATCGTCGACTTCCCAGTGCCGTTGACCCCGATGACGCCGATCTTGGCCCCCGGGAGGAACGACAGATAGACGTCCGCGACGACCTTCTTGTTCGGGGGATGGACCTTCATGAGGTCCTGCATCGTGAAGATGTAGTCAGCCATAGGGGCGTCGTTGTGGCACGGCGCAGCGGCGGGGGGAAGGCTCCGCGACGAACTCGATGAACAGGTCGAGGGGGTGATCCCGTGCCTGCCTACTCGGCTAGGAGGAACCTCGGGTCTCCTCGAATACGATCCAGGCATTCCAAGCCGCGTGGATCAACATGCCGGGGTAGATGCTTCGGGTGCGGTCCCGAACCCAACCGAAGGCGAGACCCATCAGCGTATGAGTGAAGAACGCGATCGGCGAAAGGTGCAATACGCCGAATAGCGCACCCTGGAGGATCCACGCTTCTCGCTTCGTTCCGACGTGCCTCAAGCCAACTTGAATGACCCCGCGAAATGCCACCTCTTCGGAGACCGCGGGGATCACCGCCAGCCACGTGTAGATGGCCCAGAGTGGGAATCCGGACTCCACATACCTAGCCGTGAAGTTGGCGATGGGCACGCCCGCCATCGCCAACCCCCAAAAGCCCAGTTCGAATACGCAGAGAATCGCAATCGATGCGAAGAACACCTCGAGCCCCGGCCGTAGACCCGTCACTCGCGGCACGAACAAGAAGCGAATGTCTTTCCAGTACGCCGCACCGAATGCGAAGACTACCGCCACGTCCCAGCCGACAGCGATCGCCTCGGCACGCACGGTCTCGGCGACAGCGTGCGAGTAGAGGCCCAGCGCGAGACTGCTCAGGAGCAAGAGTCCGAAGAGCCAAGCCTGGAGCCTCAGGTGCTTCATCCGGAAGAGAAACCGGCTCCGATGTTCGGCTCTCAGCTCCTCGGACGAGGCCATGGTGAGCTCTTCGCTCTGTTCCACCGGAAAGCGTGACGCGCCGCAACCCGCACAGAACCTGGCCGCCGGTCGGTTGGTCGCAGCGCACCTCGAACACTCGAAAGGAGACGGCGTTGCCGAGTCCATTACCCGCTGCGCGCACGCAGGTGGAGTTCCGACTTGATCCCTCGTGCGAGGAAGAGGATCACGATGCCCTTGATCAGGAACCCTTGGGGGATGGTTGCCGGGTCGATGATGCCATTGGTGACGATGACGGCCGCGTAGACGGCAGCGGCAGTCACGATCGCTGCAAACGCGGATCGTTTTGCCCAGAAAAAGAGCCCAGCCATGGTCACCGCGAGCCCGAGATTGACCACGAGAATGCCCCACGATTCCCATTGAATGAGACTTCGCAGCTCCGCCACGGTGTAGACCTGCCCCTCGATGGGGTCGAGGACCGTGTCCGATGGCATGCCCTCGAGCCCAGCGAGGGCCGTCTCGGTGGCACCGAGCTGCACCAGGTAGAAGAGAACGCCCGACAGGGCGAACAAGACGCCGAGCCACTTGATGGTGCCGCGAGCTTGGCCCACGAGCCTCACGGCCTCTTGGTCCTGCGCCGTGGGCAGCTCGTGCCCGCAGGCGTCGCAGTGCCGGTCGAAGGGACGGACGGCCCCTTTGCACCGGTCGCACGACCGATTCGTCCACTCCGTCGTCATGATCGCGAGGTCGCCGTCGATGACGAGTTTGGGGTACGCCGAGCCCGCGAAGGGCCGGATCCACGTCGCCTCGGCGGAACGGCCATCGGAGAGGGTGAACGACTGCGGCTGCCGGGGTCTGAGCGGCCCGATGGTCGTTCCGTTCAGCAAGACCGTCCGCTTCCCGAAGAGCGCGGGAGAATCCACCGCGACCTCATCCTCTTCGCTCAGCTCCCAGACGTATCGCATCCGGCCTCCCGTCGCCGAGCCGTAACACCAGCAGCGCCGCTGCCAGGGAAATAGGGAGAGGGGTCCGACCCTCCTGGAAGCACTTTAGAGCATGATTTTGCAGCAAATCGCACGTTTTACGGCCATAATAACGGCATGTGTGCGCATATTTATGCGACACTGACCCCATGAAGCGTGATGCGCTCGGCCAGCTCGAAGCGTGGAAGCGCTCACCTCATCGGAAGCCGCTCGTCCTCCAGGGGGCACGCCAGGTCGGCAAGACCTGGATCTTGAAAGAGTTCGCGCGCACCTATCCACAGTCGACCTACCTCAACTTCGAAGAGGACCCGAAGCTCCGGAGCCTCTTCGAGACGGCCAAGCCCGATGAGATTCTGAGCAACATCGAGCTCTACTTCGGCGGCCCTCCGAGGGATTGGGACGACCACCTGCTCATCCTCGACGAGATTCAAGTGTGCAGCGCCGCGCTCAACTCCCTGAAGTACTTCCACGAGCACGCCGCCCCGGTACACGTCGCGGCCGCAGGGTCCTTGCTTGGCATTCGACTCGCTGGGCCGCAATCGTTTCCCGTGGGCAAGGTCGATTTCCTCGACCTGTGGCCGCTGACCTTCTTCGAGTTCCTCGACGCCCACGACGAGGCTCAGCTGCGCCGAAGCCTCGAGGATAGGTCCGGCTTCGAGTGCCTGCCCGATGCAATCCACGACAAGCTGATCGCGCTGGTCAAGCGCTACACCTTCGTCGGCGGAATGCCTGAACCCGTCGAGAGGCATCGTAGCGGTGCGTCGTTGTCCGAAGTTCGTGCCGTTCAGCACGACATTCTTCGAGGGTACGCCCTCGACTTCTCCAAATACGCCCCGGCAACGCTCATTCCGAAGCTGTCGCTCGTATGGGAGTCGATTCCGACGCACCTCGGCCGTGAGAACAAGAAGTTCATGTTCTCCGCATTGCGCAAAGGCGCCCGCGCGCGCGGGTACGAAGATGCAATCGCGTGGCTGTGTGACGCGCGCCTCGCGCTGAAGTGCCATCGAGTCACCCAGCCTACCTTGCCCCTCCAGGCGCAGGCCGACTCGAACGTATTCAAGGTCTATGCACTCGACGTGGGGCTGCTCTCTGCGATGACGCGGTTAGAGAGCGCCGCACTGCTCGACGGGAGCCGGGTCTTCGAGGAGTTTCGGGGGGCGCTGACCGAAAACTACGTCGCCCAGGAGCTCGTCGCCCACGGCCATGCCCTTCACTACTGGGCGAGTTCCGGCGGTCGGGCAGAGCTCGATTTCGTTCACGCCGCAGGAGTGGACATCCTCCCCCTCGAAGTGAAGGCAGGCATCAACCCCCGGAGCCGCAGCCTGCGATCCTATGACCAACAATTTGCTCCACGTTTCCTGTGCCGAACGACCGCGCTCAACTTCAAGAAACAAGGCCACTTGCACAACTACCCGCTCTACGCGGCCTCCCGGTTTCCCGAGCTCAGCTACGACAGCGATGACTGAGGCGTAACTCCGTTCTCGAAGAGCACCCCGGAGCGGCCGGTCTGCCAGAACCTCAGCGCCCCCGACCGCCGCGCTGGAAGAACGCCACCACGGACTCCCGCTGGGCCTCGACCCGCGCCGCGCACAATCGCATCGCCTCGAGAGAGGTCGCGAGGTTCCGCGGCCCCCCGGGGAGCTCCGTCACCCGCTCACCGAAGAACGCCTCGGCCTCATCGGCACGCTCAGCGCTGCAGAATGACATCGTGGCGTAGGGCAGGTACCCCGCCCTCCCCGGCCCAGCGCGCTCGACGAAGGCGTCGAAGTTGTCGCGGATCCAGGTCCACCCACCGAGGCGGGTCTCGGGCATGCGAAGTTGCCCCATGGGCGGAGTGAAGAGCTCGTTGACGCGCAGGCGCTCGTCGACGGTCAGGGCGAGGACCCGCGCCGAGAGCGCGGGGTCCCGGGTTCGCACGATGGCGCCAAGGAGCCGGCTGCGCATCGTCGCGTCCTCGGACGCGAAGAACTTCTCGAGCAAGGCGTCGAAGAACTCCGCGTCACCTTCTTGGACGGCGACCGTCAGGGCGACATCGGCGAGGTTCGGGTCGACGGCGTCGGTGTGGATCTCCCCGTCGCCGCCGAAGCCGACGTAGGCACGGCCGCGGCGCAATGCCTCGCGGCGCACCGCCGGGTCCTCGACCGTCAAGGCCAAGAACGAGATGACCCTCGCTCGGAGAAGCTGGGTCTCTCCGTCTTCTTCGCGGCCGCGCCGCGGCTCCCAACGAAGCCGGCGGTAGAGCGGCTGGTAAAGGCGCCGGGCCCAGGCGTCGACGCGCGGCCGAAGATCTCCATCGGCGACCCGGTCCCGTGCGAATCCGATGATGTCCATCGGCGCCGTGGCCACCTGCCTGATGTCGTCCCGGGCCATCGGTGCGAGGGCGCCGAAGACGTCGGCGGCGGACATGGAACCGCTCTCGAAGGCCGCCTTCACGCTGTCGGCGAAGGCCAGGCGCTCACGGGGAGTGAGTGAGGAAAAACCCCGACGACGCAGAGGCTCGAGCTCGTCGGCGTCCATCGTGAAACGGTAGTAGCCGGACCCGTTGGCGTTGGGCATGACCCAAGTGGGGCAGGAGTCTCCTTCGAGGGCCATCGTCCCGGTCCCTTCGGAGAGGACGGTGCAGGTCTCCTTCACTTCGTTGCCCACCTGATAGCGGGCGCAGAACGGAATCTGCCAAGTCTGCTCGGAGCTTCCCGCGGAGCCGACCGGCAAGTACCGGGACTGCGAGAGACGAAGCTCGCGGGCCCCCTCTTCACACCACACGTCGACCGCGACCACCGGCACCCCGGGCTGGGTCAGGAAGGAGTTGAACGCGGGCGACACGTCGCGGCCGGCCGCCCGGCTGAGGGAAGCGAGAAGGTCTTCAGCGGTCGCGGTCCCGAAACGGTGCTCGGCCATGTGCAAGCGCAGCCCCTCGCGGAAGGTATCTTCGCCGAGCAGGCGCTCGAACATCTCGAGGACCCCAGCGCCCTTCGAATAGGTGATGGCGTCGAAGGCGTTCCGAATGTCGTGGTTGCTCTCGATCGGCTGACGGATGCGCCGGGCGGTCGTGAGGCTGTCGGGGTCCATCGCGCCCTGGGTCCGAAGCACCTGGCTCACGTCGGCGCCGTACTCGGGATAACGGGCGCGGATGACCTTCGAGGACATCCAGGTGGCGAATGCTTCGTTCAACCACAGGTCGTCCCACCACGGCATGGTCACCAGGTTGCCGAACCACATGTGGGCGAGCTCGTGGGCCATCACCGCCGCGAAGGCGCGCTTCTGACTCTCCTCGGCTTCTTCTTCGTCGACGAGGAGCAGCCACTCGCGGAACGTGACCAGCCCGACGTTCTCCATGGCGCCGGAACCAAAATCGGGAACCGCGACGATGTCGAGCTTGTCGTAGGGGTACTCGACCCCGAAGTAGCTCTCGAGCTCCGCCAACATCGCCGGCGTCTCGCGAAGCGCGTAGGCGAGGCGCTCCCCCTGGCCCTTGACCGCCAGACCTCGGAACGGGAGGGGCCGCCGGCGCACGTCGTTCGGCGGGATGGGATCGGCCTCGACCACATCGAGGGGACCGACCGCGAAGGCCACGAGGTAGGTGGGCATCGGCTCGGTGGTCGCGAAGTGGACCCGCTTCATGCCGTCGGTCGTCTGCTCCTCGGTCGTCGCCTGAGTATTCGCCGCCGCAACGTGGTCGGCCTTCACCTCGAGGGTGATGTCGAAGGGAACCTTGAAACGCGGCTCGTCGAAGGACGGGAAGCACCGACGGGCGCTGATCGCCTCGAACTGCGTAAACGCGTAGCTCTCACCCGCGGTGTCCACCCGATAGAGGCCCTCGAGCTGCCGATTGAAGGGCGCGTCGTACTCGATGTGGATGACCGCGTCGCCGGGGTGTATCGCCTCCTCGAGGCGGAGGGCGGCAACGCCTTCATCGTCGACCTGCTCCCAGGTGCCAACCATGGCTTCGCCGCCGGCGGGGGTGACCGTCGCTACGGTGACGTTGAGGTCTCGGCCGTGGAGCCAGATTACCTCGCGGGCGTGGTCGAGGCTGACGTGGAGGTCGACCACCCCGGAAAAGCGCTCCTCGGTCGGGATGACCTGGAGGGCAACCTCGTAGCGCCGCGGTGTGATGTCCTCGGGAAGCTTGCCCAGAGGCGGGTCCTCCGCGGCCATGTGGTGGTGCGACTCTACGGGCTCCTCCGGAGCGGCGACGGTCGGCCCGGTCGGAACGGGGCTCCCACCACACGCAGCGAAGAAAAAGAGAGAGAAAACGGTGAGCAGACGGGCGGGCTTCATGGGGCCGGCTATAGCGCCCATCCGCGGGAACGTCCACGGGGGCGCAGCAATCCCCGAGTGGTGACAGATTGGCGGCTTCAGGCGGCTTCAGCCTTCGACGTCGATCACCTCGCCCTCGACGTCGATGACGCCGGGCATCGCCGGGACGGAGCGTTGGCCTCGGGGTGCGGATCGCGGCGCAGACCGGGGCGCGCCGGCACCAGGGCCGCCGAGACCGTAGGACACGACGTGCACGGACCCCGCCGCGACGCGGCGTTCGACGGAACGCATGACGAAGCCGGCGATGATGCGCCGAGTCGGGGGTATCAGGAGCATCAGGCCCGTGAAGTCGGTCAGGACCCCCGGGGTGACCAGGAGCACTCCGCCCACCAGGACGAGCACGCCGCCGAGGACCCCTTCCTCGGGGACCCGCGCCTCGGCGAGGGCGGCCTGCCACTTCTCGAGGACTCGGAGGCCTTCACGCTTGGCTAGAATGGCGCCAATGGCGCCGGTCGAAGCGACGATGGCGACCGTCGGCCAGAAGCCGACGCGATCCCCGATGAAGAGCAGGAGGTAGAGTTCGACGAGGGGGACGACAGTGAAGAGAAGGAGGAGCTTGCCCACGGCGGCAACCCTAACCACCCCTGAGGCTGTCGTCATCTGCAGCCAGCATATGAGCTAGGGCTCGGGAATCTCTCGAAGGGGCGGTTTACCCTCGGGGCCACAGGCGATCGCACGAACGAGATATGGGAAAGCCATCTCGACGAGGTCGACGCTCGGGTCGAGCTGCTTGCCGAGCCCCTCGGCCACGAGGACGGCGATATTGACCACCGTGTAGACGGGATCGATCACCACCCGGTGCTTCCGGAGGACGGCCATCGCGCCGCCGACGATGACGCTCACTTCGACCTCACCGAGGGCCTTGCCGTAGAAGCCGTCGAAGAACTCGACGATCTCTCCTGCGAAGGCGTAGTAGTCGACGTCCTCGACGGAGGGCGCGTAGACGTAGAAGAGGCGCGCCAGCTCCTCGCCGTTTCGCTGGGCGAGGGCCATGAAGGTCAGGCACCAGGGCTTGAGCATGTCGTCGGGGATCTCCGCGACGAGACCGAGGTCGATCAAGACGAAGTGCCCGTCTGCGGTGAGCAAGATGTTGCCGGGGTGGAGGTCCGCGTGCACGAAGCCGTCTTCGAAGACCATCTTCAACACCGCCTCACCACCGCGCCGGGCGAGCTCGGTCCGGTGTCCCCCGACCTTCTCCGGCTCGGTGGCACGGACGCCCTCGACCAGCTCCATCGTCAGGACCTGCGCCGTGCAGAGGTCCTCGTGCAATGCCGGCACCTCCACGCCGTCGATCTCGGCGAAGCTCGCCGCGAAGCGTCGGTTGTTCCCGGCCTCGAGGCGGAAGTCGAGCTGGTCATGCATCGCCTTCGAAAATCGCGCGAGCGCACCGGGCAGCGAGAGGGGTCGGAGCTGCGGGAACAAGTTCAGGAACCGCACCCCGAGGCCCATCAGGATGAGGTCTCGTTCGATCTGGGTACGCGCTTCGGGGCGCTGCACTTTGACCGCGACAGCTTCTCCGGTGTCGAGGCGCCCCCGATGCACCTGTGCGACAGACGCCGCCGCGATGGGGGTCTCGTCGATTTCGACGAGCCGCGCCCGGGCCGTCGCGCTGAGCTCCCGGGATAGCGTCTCGTCGATTGCCGAGAAAGGCCCGGGGGGCACGGCATCTTGGAGCCGCGAGAGCGCGGCGATGACGCCCGGGGGAATGAGGTCCGGCCGCGTGCTCAGGATTTGGCCGAACTTGACGTAGGTGGCGCCCAGCCGTTCGAGCATGCGTGCGAGCTCGGTGCCGGCGAGGTGCTCTTCTTGCTCCGGGCCGAGATGGGCAGCGACGGCCCGGGCCGCTGCCCATCGATAGACCGCTGCCCAGAAGACCCAGAAGACCCAGAAGAACCGGAAGGTGAGGAGTACGGCGCTCTGCATGGGCCCTCGAACAGCTCAGCGGAGCGCCAGCAGCGTCCAGATGATCACGAGGGTCAGGGCGACCCCGGCGATGACCGTACCGCCGAAGGATCGCTTCGGCTCGTCGGCGCCTCGCTTGGGCGGCCCCTCGCGATAGGGGCCTGCCCCAGCATCGTGGATCGCCCGTGGGTCACCATAGTCGGCGTGGTCCGCAGTGCGCAGAAACGAGGCCTCGTCATCGTCGACGAGTTCCACGTCTTCTTCGTCGAGGGCCTCGATGAGCTCGGACGCCTCCACGGCACGGCTCTCGAGGACCTGCAAGTGAATCGTGACGAACGCCCCGACTTGACCGAAGAGCGCGCTGTGGTTGGCGCCCGCGATCGTTGCCTCGATCCCCTCCTGGGCGAGGATGTCCTTCAGGACCTCCGCGCGCACCGGGTCCTGAATCGTCGCAATGGTGACGAAGCGATCCCGGCGCGCCATCTCACCCGTAGAGTGCGTCGAGGTCGTCGCCGTAGGCCTTCATGACGATACGTCGTTTGAGCTTCATGGTCGGGGTGAGCATGTCGTTCTCGGTCGTGAAGTCCTCGGCGATGAGCTTGAACTTTCGCACCTTCTCGAACTGCTTGAATCCCGAGGAGTGCTCGTCGAGCTCCTTGGTCATGAGCTCGGCCACCTTCGGATCGGTGAGCAGATCGCCGGTGATGCCGTTGTCCTTGCCCCACTTCTCGAGGGACACCATGTCCGGGACGATGATCGCCACGTTGAACGGCTTGTTCATGCCGTTGATCATGACGCTCGCTATGAAGGGAGAGAGCTTGAGCTGCTCCTCGAGGGGCCCGGGGACGACGTACTTGCCGTTTTCGAGCTTGTACTGCTCCTTGATGCGTCCGGTGATGTAAACAAAACCGTCATCGTCGATGCGACCCATGTCGCCGGTCCGGAAGCCCCCGTCGTCGGTGAAGACCTTCGCGTCCTCTTCGGGCAGCTCGTTGTAGCCCTTCATGATGTTGTGGCCGTAGACGACGATCTCGCCGTTGACGGGGTCCTTGGTGACCTCCTTGTCGATCTTGACCTCGACCCCCGGGATCGGCTTGCCGATCGAGCCGATCCTCCGCGACCCGGGCCAGTTCGCGGTGGCGATGGGCGAGGTCTCGGTCAGGCCGTACCCCTCGTAGACGGTGATCCCGAGGTTATCGATGAAGATCGCGATGTCCTTGTTGATGGCGGCGCCGCCGCTGAAGGCGTACTTGAGCCTTCCCCCGAAGCGGTCCCGGACCTTGGAGAAAACCAGTTTGTCGAAGATGCCGTGCTTGAAGTCGGCCCAGCCACTCGACTTGCTCTCGGCCGCGAGGGCGCGGCGGTGGTCCTCGTTGGCGATGGCGGCATCAAAGAGCGCCTTCTTGACGCCCCCCTCATCGGCCATGCGCTTCTGGAGCCCGTCGTAGATCTTGTTGAAGATACGAGGAACGCTGACCAGCAACGTCGGTTGCACCTCGGCAAGGTTCACGATGATCTTGTCGACCGCTTCTGCAATTCCGAGGGACGCACCCATCGAAAAGAGCCCGTGCAACTCGACCGTCTGACCGAAGGAGTGGGCCCACGGGAGGAAAGAGAGCGAGCGATCGTCGGCCGACATCGGAAAGACGTCGTGGATGGCGCTCACGTTGTAGGCGAGGTTCTTGTGGGTGAGCAGAACGCCCTTGGGCATTCCCGTCGTCCCGGACGTGTAGATGAAGCCGGCGACATCGTCGGGGGAGACGTCGACGATCTCGGCCGGCTTTTCCTCGCCGCGGGCGAGGAGATCTTCCCACCCGATCGAATTGTCGTCGCCCTTGCCGTCGATGACGACCAACTGTTCGAGCTTGGGGAGGTCACCGCGGAACGACTGGATGCGATCGCGAATGCCCTCGTTCGCCGCGAAGACGACCTTCGCGCCGCAGTTCTCGAGGATGAACTTCCAGTCCTTGTCGAGCTGGGACTCGTACATCGGAACGAACTGTGCGCCGAGGCCATAGCTCGCGTAGGCCCCGATGGCCCACTCGGGGCGGTTGTTCGCAATGATTGCGACCCGGTCACCCTTGACCACGCCGACGTCGGCAAGGCCGCCCCGGAGAGCGTCGACGCTCTTGGCGAACTCGGCGTAGGTCGACCAGTTCCACGTCCCCCCCTTCTTCACGCCGAAGAGCGGATTTTGACCATACTCCTTGGTCGCGTGGCGGTAGATGTCGACTAGGGTCTGAAAGCGTGGTTGGAACGCCATGGGGAAGATCCTCTGTTGGTGGCCCGCGAGGGGGCTCAGCGGGCGCCGGAATCTACCTCCTGAAGGGCATGGAGTCGAGGTGAGCCCACGGCCGGGCCGGGCTTCAGAACCCCGGGTCGGCCACGAACCCCGAACCCATCGACCGGCGCATCCTCGGGGAACGCATCCCGCTACCGCGCATGCCAGCGCGGTCGTCGCCATTGGCGCGCGATCGGGCCCCGGCTTCTTCGGGCCTGGGGTCTCCCGGGTCCTCGGCTCCCTGCGCTTCGGCCCCTTCGTCGGCCCCGACCATGGCTTCAGGGCCGGCTCCCTCGGGTTCGACCGGCGGGGAAACCTGCGGCTCCTGGGGCTCCTCCAGAGCCCCACCCGTGGGGCCCTCAGTGCTCATTGTGTTAGAGCGCCGGACGGAATCGTGGCCCTCGGGGTCGCTGAACCAGGCCGACGCCGCGAGGATGCCAACGAGGACCAAGACCGCGACCGCCACGAGGACGACCGCCACGTTGGGCTTTGGGGGGCCGACGCTAGCGAGCGAATCATCGCTCTCCTCGCGGGCACCGGGCAGCGCGATCCGCGCCACCACCTCTTCGCTGGTGTCGAGCTCAGGACCGGCCGCGATCTCTTCTTCGAAGAGGGTCTCCATGTAGCTGGCGATGGTGGCCGAAGAGACGACATCTCCCCGCTTCTGGAGGAAACGCGACAGCGCTTCATGAAAGTCTGCGGCCGTCTTATAGCGGTCGGCCAGGGTCTTCGCGACCGCCTTCTGGATGATCTCGTCCAGCTCGGGCGGTACATCGTCGCGGATCCCCGAAACGAGGGGCACGTCGTCCTCGATGATCGCCTTGAACGTTTCGTACTGGGTCTCGCGCTTGAAAAGCGACTTCGCGACGAGTGCCTCCCAGAGGCAGACGCCGAGGGAGAAGACGTCCGCCCGCCCATCCACCGCCCGCCCCGTGCACTGCTGGGGCGACATGTAGTTGAACTTGCCTTTGACCGTCCCGGAATCCGTCTCTTCTTTGGTAGTGCGGCCCTTGGCGACCCCGAAGTCGAGCAGCTTGATCACACCGTCGTAGCTCACCATGACGTTGTGCGGGCTGACATCACGATGGACGATGTTGAGGGGCCGGCCGCGGCCGTCCCGCGTCCGGTGGGCCGAGTCGAGGGCCTCGGCGACCTGGGCTACGACCTTCACGACCACATTGACCGGGAGCGTTTCACCCCGTGACTTTGCGCGGCGGGTCAGGTCCCGCATCGACACACCGTCGACCCACTCGAGAGCCATGAAGTAACGGCCGCGCTCTTTGCCGAACTCATAGACGTGGCAGATGTTCGGGTGCGTGAGGCGCATGGAGAGGCGCCCCTCGTTGGTGAACATCTCCTCGAAGCCGGTCAGATCGACGAGTTGTTCGCGGGCCAACTTGACGACCACGTTGCGCACGCCGCCACCGGCGGTCTCTTCCCGGGCAAGGAAAATCTCCGCCATACCGCCCATGGCGAGGCGACCGAGAATTTGATACCGGCCGAAGCGGGCCACCGAAGGCGGAGCCGACGGACCGAGGCTCATGGCGGGGGGCATCTCCGAGTCGAGGGTCACCTCGAAGTCGGCGGTGTCGATCGGGGCGGGGAGCGGAATGGGGGCCGAATGTTCGCCATCGACGTAGCCCGGGGGACGCATCGTCACATCGGCCAACGCCGCGATGCTGGCTGCACTCGGCATGGGTATTTTGGTCCCCGGGTTGAGCGCAGCTTTGCTCGGTGCCGCGCCGGAGGACGCGTCGCTACCGGTGGCCGAGGCCGAATCCGTGGCCGAATCCGTGGCCGAATCCGTCTCCGTCTCCGTGGCCGAATCCGTCTCCGTCTCCGTGGCCGAATCCGTCTCCGAGGCCGTCTCCGAGGCCGAATCCGTCTCCGTCTCCGAGGCCGAATCCGTCTCCGTGGCCGTGGCCGAATCCGTGGCCGAATTCTGCGCGGGGGACGGTCGCAATGGGGGGATGGCCCTCGCGCCCGATTCCGTAACCTGAGGGCCGAGGGGTCCCCGGACCGGGGCCACCTTGCTTCCACCCGCCGATGGGGACGACTTCTTGGGGGTCGCGGCGAAGTCACTCGCCGCCGAAGCCTCAGTCCCGCTCCCGAGGCGTACCTTCTTCGACCCGTCGCCGGCGGCGACCTTCTTTCGAGCTAGGGCCGAGGGAGCGGGAGGCATGAACCCGGGCCCGGCGCTCGCCGTCCCAGCCTCTTCAACCCCATCCCCCGGGGACTTGGGCGACCCCGCCATCCCTGGAAGGATACACGGTTTTTTGGTTTTTGGTTCTCTTCCCAAGATCGAACGCCCGGATTACCACGCGCAAACACAGATCGGATCATCGTCAGGGAGGTCGCAGCTGATCGGCACGTCTCTACGACAAACGTTCGAGCCTGCGTGTTTTGTGAAAGCTTCCGCACAAGTGCCTCCACCGAGAGCGCAAATCGAGTCGCAACTCGCAACCGTATCGGGCACCGAATAGAACTCGCAGCCCACCGGACTCTCGACGCAGAGGGAGTAATCGGTCAACGAGCCGTAACGGCCGTCACAGGTCATGGGTCCGGCATCTTCCCCGCCCCCATCGAGGACTCCAGAATCCTCGACCATCCCGTCGAGGGCAGCATCCGCGGCGTCTCCCGCATCTCCCGCATCTCCCGCGTCTTCAGGAACGCCCGAATCCATGGCCGGCGGATCAGGCCAGGGGGTCAGTTCGGATGGTTCGATGTCGATAGGGCGGCAGACCCCGGCCTCGCAGGTCAGATCGGAATCGCAGGTGACATCGGCACATGCCCGGTCCAGATCGATCCTCAATTGCAGCGTGCGGCCTCGTTGAAACTCGAAAACCACCCGGCGCTCGACCATCCGACGATCGTCCAACGTCGAGTCCGCGACCAGCGCCGCGATAGTGACATCGATCGGCCCGAGCTCGCCTCCCTGGTGCACTAGGGCCAGGGTCCGGGGCAGGTCTCCCGGGTCCGTGAGCACGGCCCCGGCCGTCTGAATCTGCATGTTCGGCCCGGAGGCCATCACGGAAAACTCGGAGACTTCGGCGGGCACTGCATAGTCGGTGCTCACGACGAGGAGAACCTCCGTACGAGGTTCGGTGCTGCAGCCAGACGCCGCCCACGAAGAGATGACCAAGAGCGCAACGAGGTGACGCATCGCTAGTCCCACGTCAGCACCCCCGGTTGGAAGTTGCCCGCGATCGGGGCCTCGTGACCGCCTGACCCAGCGGCAACGGCGGCGATGATGACGATGACGGCAACGACGACGACTGCTCCACCGACGGCCGCCCAGAAGCGCCAGTCGCCCAGGAGCCCTGGGGACGAATCGTCGTCCGTCCCCGGTGAATCGACGGGCCCCCTAGTCGCCAGCTCCCCATGCACGTCGAGGTCGATCGCGACGGGCTCATCGGCGGTCACCAGGACGTTCGCTCGGGCCACCGCCTCCTGGCCGCGGCGAGCCTCGACGACGTGGTCGCCAACACTGGTGGTCATCTCGGTGCCCACCCGCGTCGACGCGATCTCCCGAGCATCGAGGAACACCGACTCGTCACCCCGGGGCCCCTCGAGGCGCACCGTCAGCTGGCCGCCGGTGATGCGAATCCGCTCGAGGAGGCTCTCGACCGAGGCGCGGACGTTCTCGTCCGTCGCGGAATCCTCCAGCACGTGAACGGCAATCTCCTCGGACTCGTTGAGCTGCCCGAGCTCGAAGAGCGCAGCCGCAAGATTGTACTCGACCGGAGGCGTGGGCCGGATACGCCGGACGGCGCGAAATCGTTCCGCCGCCCGCGACCAGTCGAGGGCCTCGACAAAGGCCACGCCTTCGAAGAAAAGCCTCCGGGCCTCGATGGTCCCTCGAGCCGTCTCGGCGGCGTCTGGCGTGCCCTCGGTCGAATCAGTGCTCGCGGGACCGGCGTCCTGACCATCTTGGCCGTCTTGGCCGTCCTGAACCTGAGCCTGAGCCCCTGCCGTGAGGAGGAGGCTCGCTACGAGCGCCCCCACGCGCAACAACAAAGACATGGGCAAATGATACTACAATGGGGACGCTTCGCTCGCTTTTTGCTCGGATAACGTAGAGGCGCCCGGCGGAGCGGCGGTTGAGATCACATGAGGACGCCGACGGGCCCGTTGGCTCCTCGACGCGGCCCCTTTCAGGGGGTAGTTTCCCGCCGCCATGGCCCCCCGGATTCTCATCGTCACGCCGACCTACGACGAGCGTGAGAACCTCGAACCCTTCCTGGCGGGGGCGTTCGAGGCGCTCCCGGAGGCGCACGTCCTCGTCGTCGACGACAACTCTCCGGATGGGACCGGGGACCTCGCGGATTCCATCGCGGCCGAAGACCCCCGGGTTCAGGTCATGCATCGACCGGGCAAGCTCGGCCTGGGGAGCGCCTACCTGGACGCGTTCCGCTGGGGTCTCGAGCGCGACTACGAGATCATTCTCGAGATGGACACGGACCTGAGCCACGACCCCCGCTACCTGCCGGACTTCATTCAAGCGATCGAGGACGGCGCCGGCGTGGTCATCGGCTCCCGGAACGTGCCCGGCGGGGGCGTCGAAGGCTGGGGCCTCGGACGCCACGTCCTGTCCAAGGGGGGCTCTCTCTATAGTCGAAGCATCCTCGGGCTCTCGGTCCGCGATCTGACGAGTGGCTACAAAGCGTTTCGTGCCGACGTGCTGCGGGCGATCAGCCTCGATGAGGTGCACTCCGAAGGTTACTCGTTTCAAATCGAGTTGACCTACCGCTCCCTGCGCAAGGGCTTCCGCGTCCAGGAGGTCCCGATCATCTTCGTCGATCGACGCGCCGGCGAGAGCAAGATGAGCCGGAAGATCTTCGCCGAAGCCATCATGATGGTGTGGAAGCTGCGGTTCGACGCCCTCACCGGCAAGTTCTGAATCGCGCTGAATCGCGTCCACTCACGCCATTCGCCGGCTTACGTCCTCGGGACCTCGGTCGCCGTACGAAAGGTACGGCTCGGTCGGCCCCTGCGGGCGCGCTCGCCAGCTGACGCAAGTGGACGCGATTCACCCAACTGAGGATTTGGGGACGCGTGGTTGCTTAATTGTCTTACGGGCCCGACGACCATGCCGGTCGCACCAGCTCCGGTCCCAATCCCGGCTCCGGTCGACTGACGTCGCCCTTTCGCCTTCTTGGGACCTCCGGTCGACTGACGTCGCCCTTTCGCCTTCTTGCCGACCTGCGGGCTCACACTGCCGGCTCCGCTACCGCCAGCCCTGCCGGCTCTGCCTGACTGCGTCAGGCTGCCGCCTCGGGGCTGCCGTTCGCGGAGCCTTCTTGTTGAGGGGCGCGCTCGGCGACTGACGCAAGTGGACGCGA
>Ga0164313_10000458_pt1 | contig 32649 bp, 21 predicted proteins | sample GuaBasSedimGuay4_FD_113735 | JGI IMG/M metagenome (GOLD analysis project Ga0164313, IMG submission 113735) | Subseafloor sediment microbial communities from Guaymas Basin, Gulf of California, Mexico - Guay4, Core 4569-4, 0-3 cm | ecosystem: Environmental > Aquatic > Marine > Hydrothermal vents...
TGGGTCGTTTTAAGGCTGATTCTTTTTTCGACAATCTCACTCGGGTGTTGGGCACAGTGTTCTTCAATAGCATCTCTGGCATTGAGCAGCAGGTTGATAAAAACCTGTTCGAGCCGAGCCGGATCGGCGTTTATTTTAGGCAGGTTCCGGGTGAAGTCCCGCACGATTTCGATTCCCCGAACCTTGAGCTGTTGACTGAATATTTCAAAGGCGTTTTCAATAACTGTCGTGACATCGATTTTTTCCATCTCGATATCTGATTTTCTGGCAAACTGACGCATATGGTTGATGATTTTGGCCGCCCTATCGACGTTACCGTCAATCTTGCCAAGCATGGTCCCCAGAATGTCTTCCTGGATGGGCTGCTGACGTTCGATTTTTTTTACCAGGAAACTGGAAGCTGTTTTTATAACCGAAAGGGGCTGATTGAGTTCGTGGGCCACGCCGGTGGCCATTTCACCGAGGGTGGCCATTTTGCTGGCCTGAATCAGCTGCTGTTCGGCTTCAAGACGTTTGGTGACATCGCTGGTGGTTAATAGAAGCACCTCATGGCCGGAATATTCCGAAGGCGATATGCGGATGTTCACATACAGCTCTTTTCCATCTTTACAGATATGTTTAGCCCGGTTGATGATGGAAGATGTCCATATTTTAAACGCATAATAGTCAATTTCATCACCCTTGAAAAGATCCAGAAAAGAGCGTCCGTTGATCTCGTCATCGTCGTACCCGTAGACGGTTGCCGCGCGCTTGTTGCTGTTCAGAATCTCAAGGGTATTTATATCCAGTACGAATACAGGGTTGGGGATATTGTTAAAAATGGCGTGATACTTTATTTCAGACTGTTCCAGCTCGACCTCGAGCAATCTTCTTTGGGTGATATCATGCGATATCTCCATGGCGGCTACGACCTTGCCCTTTTTGTCAAAGATAGGGGATGACCTGACAATCCAGTGCTTTATAGATCCATCTTTGTCCACGCCCGTCTCTTCGGTTGAGTATGATTTTCCGTCGGCGAAGGTCTTTTCAACCGGGCATGATTCGCATTTTTTCGAGTGGCCCTTGTATGCTTCATAGCAGTGCCCGCCCGGTTTGGGATCAAACATGTCCGCAAACTCGCGATTGTACCGGAGGAGTTTAAATGACCGGTCCTGCACGGTGATCAGACAGGGTACCCGTTGAAACAGATCCATGTATTCATCCCGCTGCTGGTTCAAGGCGGTCTGCTTCTGGGCAATCTTATGGTTCATCTGGTGGATGGCTACCGCGAGTTGTCCTATTTCGTCCTCCTGATCGATTTCGACACTACCGGAATAGTCACCCCTGGCAATGAGGCGGGTCCCCTCGATCAGTTTCTTTATGGGGCGGTTAACGAAAGTAAGAACAAAAACCAAAATGATCACCGAAGTTGGCAGGAATACAAAAAAGGCAAGCCCGATGATGCTTCTTTGAGCGATGAGAATTTCCTTATCGGTCTCCTGAAGGGAGACGACTACATCCAGGGCGCCCAGGATTTTTTTCCCTTCAGGGTGGACATGACATTCCCCTGAACAGCCGGGTTCATTACGGATAGGAGTGATAATTCCGAGAAGGCGGTAGCCTGCAGGATCATTGAAAATCCTGGTTCTTTCGCTGAGGGCAAGTTCTGAATGGGGGGGGTCCGACCGGTGGCAGATATCGCAGGCCTCCGCCTTGATGTTGGTGGGCAGATCGACTTCTGAAGGGCTGTTGGAAAATTTTATTTCTCCGGATTTGTTGTAAATACGAATATTTTTTATTTCGGGAAGTCTCCCAATGTTGGTGATGATCTGGTTGATATCGTCACGGGAGTTGAGCATCATGGCGTAGTGCGTGCCCAGGCGGATGGTCGTGGTCAATCTGTCGGTAGCACCCACAATATTCTGCATGGCCTTTTCTTTCTGATAGTTTATATTGAAGTAGGCCCAGATTGAAACAGACAGGAGAAAGACCAGCCCCACCGTAAGGATGAGTTTGGCCACCAGCCGCTGGCGGATGATTTTGAAAAGGTTCATTATTAACCTGTCGGCTATCATGATGCAATTTTACTTATTATCACATCAAAGGCTGATCGATTGTCCCTTTAGCAATTGGTTTTTCACTTGGGCCCTTGAATCCTCGGACCCTGGGCCCCTTAATTAAGCGCTGCATCAATCATACCCATTACCTGTTTATCGGCAAATCCTTGAACCACCGCCGCACTGTTCGGGCACACTGTCGCACAGTCGCCGCACCCCTGACACATGACCGGATTAACCAGTATCCGGTCGTTGTTTACATCCAGGCTGCGGGCACCATACGGACATGTGTCGAGGCAGCATTCGCAGCGGCTGCAGAGGCTGTGTCGCACCGTGGCCACAACTTTCCCGATGCGCAGGCGTTCGTGAGATAAAATTTTCATCGAACGTTGAGCCGCAGCCTGCGCGCTGGAAATGGCATCTGGAATCGATCGAGGCGACAGGGCGATGCCGCAGGCGAATACACCCTCTTTAAGGGCATCGACAGGGCGCCATTTGGGGTCAGCTTCTTGAAAAAAACCGTCCTGATCCCGATGCGCCCCAAAAAGTTTTGCCAGGCGGGAAGAGAGCTTTGGAACCATGCCGGTGGCAAGAACCAGCAGATCCGCCCTGATCTCGATGGATCGATCCAGTAGCGGTTCGATGGTCGAAACGTACAGGGGTTCCTGTGATTCGGTAGGCAGGACCAGGCCGGGTTTGTTCTGCAGGCTGTACTGGATAAAGATAACGCCCGCCTGGCGGGCCTTGGTATAGTAGCTTTCCACAAATCCAGGGGTCATCATGTCGCGATAAAGAACATAAACAGCAAGATCGGGATTTAATTCTTTTAATTTCAGGGCATGCTTTAGAGACGTGGGACAGCATACCCGGCTGCAGTAATTCCGCGGCTCTTCCCTGGAACCCACGCACTGAATCATGACCACGGATTGGAGGTCTGTTGCATCGAATTCCTTTTTGCCCAGCCGTAATTCCAGCTCCTTCTGGGTAATAACGGCAGTGTGGTCGCCATATCCGTATGCGTTGGTGTCAGCTTCCCTGCCCCCTGTAGCCAGGATAACCGTTCCATGGTGGATGCTTTTCAACGTTCCGGCACTGTCCGTCATGGAAGTGATAAAATTACCTACTTCACCAAAAGACTCGGTTATGGCGGTGCTCAATTGAATTTCTATCAATGGATGGTTTTCCACTTTTTGGACAGTTGCATCCAGCAACGGAGCGATGGGGTGGCCTTCGATGGTCCGGTTCAGCCATTCCAGATTTCCGCCCAGTTTTTCCGCTTTCTCTACCAGAACAACCGGGTAACCGTGATCGGCAACCGCCAATGCAGCCTGCATGCCGGAAATGCCCCCCCCAACCACGAGCGCTTTTCTGTGTACCTGAATTGCGGTAACCAATATCGGGTCGATATTTTTTAGCCTGGACAAGGCCACTTCAATGGCTGAGAGCTGCTGGTCGGAATGCGGCCGGTAAGGTAATCCCACATCCGCATCAACCACGGCTCCATCACCAGGCCCCTCGGCAGAGTTCTGAGGTGGTGCCGAATGGACAAAATGCATGGGCATGATGTCCACAGCATCCAGCAGTACGTGATCCAGAAGGAGCCTCCGGCCCAGTTCTTTTAATTTGTTTGTAAAAAGGTATGGGTGGCAGGCCGCCAGTAGGATACGATTCGGTCGGGTTTCTTGGGCAATTTCGGCCAGTTTTTCCCAGCCCGTTTTTGTGCAGACGTGTTCCAGAAAAAAAACCCGGTCAACACTGCGGTCCTTCTCAAGGCGGTGAGTCCATTTATCTGTATCCGCCTGCCCCGATAAACGGCTACCGCAGGTGCAAATGGCTACCAGAACCCGCGGTTCTTCCCTTGACACGGCTTGCGGCTCCGGCGCGTGTACCGACGGCTCTACAGCAAGGCTTCCGCCGGCCGCATGAATCACCCGCGATGCTTCAAGGGCGGCGGCAGATGCATGCATCACAGATTCACCGATGTCTTTGAGGCCTGAAAAAGATCCACCCGCCACCACACCGACTTTACGGGTAGCAGCCGGAAAGAAGGGCTCCGTTGCCGGAAATCCCCAGGGATTCAGGGGCACATCTGTTAAAGCGGATATCTCCTGATTGCTTGCGGAAGGCCGTTGGCCCACGGATAAGACCACCAGATCAAAGATTTCGTTCTTTGCGCTACCGTCAGCACGCATATACCGGATGGCGGGATCCCCTGTGGCTGCATCCCGGGTTACCGAATGGACCCGGGTTCTTTCGAATCTGACTTTTTGCTCTTGTTCGGCAGCATCCCGATAGCGCTGGAACGATTTTCCGAACGTGCGCATATCCATGTAAAATATGCTTGTCTCCACATCCTCGCCACCACGTTCCTTGGCCAGCATGGCTTCTTTTATGGCATACATGCAGCAGATGGAGGAGCAGAAATCCGCATCACACTGTATGTCACGTGACCCCACACACTGCAGCCAGGCAATCTTTTGTATGGGTTTGCCGTCCAGGGGCCTGACCAGGGCCCCCTTGCTGGGGCCGGTACCACTGAAAATACGCTCCAGTTCCAGGCTGGTGACCACATGGGGGATTTCACCGTAGCCATATACGTTTTTCCCGGATGCCGGATTAAAGAATTCCGTGCCGCCACAAAAAATAATAGACCCAACGTCCAGGGTTATCGGGTTTCCGGCTTCCAGATCTTCGTATACATGCACAACCTTTGCGATCATATCTTCAGGGTCAAAGGGTTTTATCAGGTAGTCTCTGGCGCCGAGTTTCATGGCTTCGACTGCGGTTTCTACGGTGGCATAGGCGGTCATCATCAGCACACACAATTCCGGGAAGGTTTCGACGGCTTTTTTGAGCAGGGTCACACCGTCCATTCCAGGCATTTTGATATCGGTCAGCATCAGGTTAATGTGGGCCTGGGCGAGTTTTTCCAGTGCCTCGGCCCCGGAGGACGCAGCTTCCACGGAAAAGCCTTCTTCGTTCAGCCACTCTTTTAAGGAATCCCTTACGATACGTTCATCGTCGACGACAAGAATGGTAAACCCCTTGCGTTTTTCAAAAGATAGCTGAATAGCGTCTACAGGACAGACGTTGCCGCATTCGCCACAATGTGTGCAGACGGCCAGATCGATCACATAAGGATTGGGGATGTTGTGGGGCACCGGCAGGTAAATGGCTTTGCGCAAGCTTAAACCCTCATTGAATTCATCCGGCACGTCAACCGGGCAGACGTCCACGCAGGCGCCGCATCCCGTGCACAGGTCCGCGTCTACCCAGGTGGGCTTTTTCTTCAAGGCGACGCTGTACTTTCCCGGCTCTCCATCGACAGCAAAAATCTGTGTGTTGAGCATGATGTCGATGTTTTCGTGGAAAAGCCCTTTGCGCAGGCAAAACTGGGAAGATTGATCGCGTTCGAGCATGGGCAGCATTTTGCACATACCGCAATGGTTGGTGGGGAATTGATAATCCAGCTGACTGAGGATGCCCCCCAAGTGCGGTGACCGGTCGATGAGCGTAACCCCGTAGCCGCATTCGGCCAGATCAAGGGCTGCCCGAATGCCGCTGATGCCCGCACCGACGACGAGCGCTTTACCTGTTTTTCGTGTCATAACCGATAACTCCTTAAAAAAGGTCTTTCATCACGAAATCACGAAAAGTTGAAACCACAAAAAATAATTGTGACCCTTTCGTGATTTATTCCAGTATTAAAAACGTGGTCCTTTGGGCCAGGATTCTTTACTTATTTTCATTCAGCGAAAAAATAGCAGCCAGCAGTCAACAGGCAAGAACTAAAAACTAAGTGCCAATCCCTACCACCTCATCAAACTCCTCTTCACGAAATTCCGACATGGGCGGCTTTTCATCGAGACTGCGCCCGGCCTCGTAGCCGAACGCCGCCTGCGTTCCCTGGGCCGCGGATCGAAACAGTTCCATCACCGGTATGTCGTTGGGACATGCATTTGAGCACTGACCGCATCCAACACAGGCCGTGCTCATGTGGACCATGCGCGTGATGTGGTACAGCACCGTATCCGTGGGTATTTTTACAGCACCCTTTTTTTCAGCCCAACGCATATACTGTGCGGGATCGTGATCGAAAACATCGGTGACGAATACGCATTCCCTGCAGTAGCAGACCGGGCAGGCTACACGGCAATTGTAGCAGTTGATACAGTTGGCCAGATAGGAGGTCAATTTTTCCAGGCTGTCGGTGGCAGCACGCGTTTCCGCCAGCATGCCGTCGCGGATGCGGATGCGTTCAACAATCAGGTCATCCAAGGCTTTCCTGCGTGAGGACGGCACCTCGGTCCGGGGATACGAAAGTTTGTTCAACAGGTTTTCGCCTTGATCGGTTCGGGCCTGTATCAGCAGTGTTGATCCAGTATCCACACCGAAAATCTCGATTGATACATCCGCACCTTCGGCCACTGGGAATTCACAGGAGCGACATGCGGCCGCCAAGGCGACACCATCGAAGTCGGCGTTTTTAGCGCTAAGTACATGCGTGTAAAATTTTTTTGTGGCCGCATCGACATCTTCTCCGACCCATTTGAAATAATCCCTGTTTCCGAAGGCGCCTAAACAATCGATTCCGATGATAATCAGATCTTCGGTTCGGCCCTGTTTGAGTTTCACCAGTTCGTGAAAAGCCCGTATTTCACAGGGCCGCATCATCGCTGCAATCTTACTCCCTGATGGTTTGCGCGTGAGCCGGGAAACGACTTTAGCGCTGTTTATTGGAAATGCCGGGGACAGTGGATCGATGTTTTCCAGGTGATGCGGGTCTGTCAGCAGTGTCGGCATAACCATGTTCTTCATAGGCAGTCGCCAGGGAGCCAGGATGGCGCTGATATCGTCCTGGTCCAGGATTTCTCTGGAAAATTCTCTCAGAGCCGCTAATAGGTCCTGATTTTCTACTTTAATCTGAGCTACTTTTGTCATGCCGGTCTCCTGGGATATCCTTTGGATGTCATTTGTGCTGTCGCACGTAATTTACACTTCGTGTGTCATTTGCTTCGCGTCATTATGCCTACGGCGAAATTCCTTGTTCCTGCGGCCACGATGAGTGACGCGCAGCAAATGACGATCAATGGCAGCGTAGCGTACTGACATTTTTTTAATCTCGTCCATCCTGTTTATCCTGTCAAAATGGACGTCACCCCTTCGTTGGGGTTCACTTAAATCCTAAAACGTAAATCGGTTGTTTTAAATCACCATTTTCAGCTTCGCCTGGCTGGGTCCGAGCGCTTTGACCTGGTCGACCATCCCCTGCAGGGTTTCGACCAAAAGAACGCCGTCACTGGCCGCGATCCAGGTCAGCCGGATGCGTTCGGGCTCGAATCCGAACTGGGGCAGGATTTCCTTTAGAAGCTTGATCCGCCTGCGCGCTTTGTAGTTTCCATTGATATAGTGGCAATCTCCAGGATTGCATCCGCTGACGATAACCCCGTCGGCACCCTCCAGAAGTGCCTTGATCACATACTTGGGATCCACCATGCCGCTGCACATCATCCGAATGATTTTGATGTTGGGTGGATAAGACAATCGAGAAGTACCCGCCAGGTCCGCCGCCGTGTAGGTACACCAATTGCAGAAAAAGGCAACGATGGTCGGTTCGAAATCACTCATTGTACAACTCCTTTTGGATGTCAGCTGTTGGCCTCTCCAGTTATCTCTCAAAATATCTAAAATCCAACAGGGAAGACCAGAAAAGAAAAAGACCTTCCATCACGAAAGCACGAAAAGACGAAACCACGAAAAAGCTCTCTATGCATTTCGCGTTTTCTAATTTTTCGTGCTTTCGTGGTTAATTTTTTTATCCAGCCCATCCTGTTAATCCTGTCAAAAAGTTCTTTACGTAAAACCTAAAACGTAAAACGGGTCCTCCGGTTTACCCCGCTAAAAGTCCCTCAATTTCCGAAAAAATCTGTTTGTCTGTAAAGTGCCTTATTTGGGCCGCTCCGCTGGGGCAGTACCCGGCACAGCTTCCACACCCTTTGCACACGGCCTCGTTGACTTCACTGATGCCCTTGCGTGGATTGAACTCGATGGCTGAGTAGGGGCAGAGACCGATGCATACCTGGCAACCGATGCAGATGTCGCTGTCGATGTTGGATATCATCGGTGCCACGGCTACACGGCCGGAGGCGCTCAATGCCATTGCTTCAGCCGCAGCCCCCTTGGCCTGGGCCACGGTATCGGGAATATCCTTGGGGCCCTGGCAGGTGCCGGCCAGAAAAACCCCGCTGGTGGCGGTGGATACCGGTTCAAGTTTGGGGTGCTGTTCCTGAAAAAAACCGTCACTGCCGATGCCGATCCCGAAGGTGCGGGACACCATGTTGGTGTCGGATCGAGGTTCCATGGCTGTGCACAGGATCACCATCTCCACGGGGACCTTCACCATGCTGTTGGACAGGGTGTCTTCGGCCGTGACAGTCAGCAGACCCTGATTTTCCTCAATCCGCGCGGCCTTGCCGCGAATCATGCGTACGCCTTCGCGCTGGACCCGTTGGTAGAATTCTTCATACCCTTTTCCAAAACAGCGCATGTCTATGTAAAAGTTATAGATCTCGGTGTCGTGACCGCACTTGTCCTTGAGGAGGTGGGCGTATTTCAACGCATACATGCAGCATGTGCGTGAACAGTATTCGTGGTAGTTTTTATCACGGCTTCCGATACAATGAAGTATGGCAACACTTTTGGGCGGGTCGGTGTACTTGAGGCGATCGTGCGAATCGCGCTTCAGAAGCCTGCCGCTGGTGGGCCCGGTCGCATTGGACAGCCTTTCGAACTCAATATTCGTAAAAACGTTGGCGAACTTTCCGTAGCCGTACTGCTCCATAGGTGTGGGATCGAGAAGGTCGAAACCAGTAGCGATGATGATGGATCCCACATCGATTTCATCAACTGTATCCACCATGCTGTGGTCGATGGCCTTGGCTTCACAGGCTTCTACACAGAGCTTGCATTCGCAGCAGCCTCCGCAGTCCATGCAGCGGGCGGCTTCCGCCCGGGCTTTTTCTTCGGAAAAACTTCTGTCGACCTCATCAAATGTCCGCACCCGTCGAACAGAATCCAGTTGCTCGGGCACGACCCGGTGCCGGCTTTGGATATCTCCCGGGATAGGTTTCCAGTTTGTGCCGGGTGGTTTTTCATCGGCCTGCGGTTCTTCGAGCGGATCGAGGCCTTCTCTGGTCAGATGGCGATGCATGGCCGCCACCACCTTGTGACCTGCGGCTACGGCTTCGATAACGGTTGCCGGACCGGTTACGGCATCACCGGCAGCAAACATGCCGGGTATGCCGGTCTGCAGGGTCCTATGGTCGACCTTGAAGGTGTTTCTGGCGGTCAGTTCTAGATCGGGCTCGCCGGCAACCCATCCCGTCGCGATTTTCTGGCCGATAGCGGGAACCACGACATCGCAGGGTATGACGAATTCGGATCCCAGAACAGGAACCGGTCTTCTGCGGCCGCTTGCATCGGGCGGGCCCAGTTCGTTACGGATACACGCCAACCCCGTTACTTTTCTGCCTTCTTTCTGTATACTTACCGGCGAGGTGAGGAAGGACATTTTGATTCCTTCCGCCCGGGCACCGGCGATTTCTTCTTCGTATGCCGGCATCTCTTGCTCGGTCCGGCGGTATACCAGCGTGACCGTTTCGGCATTTATGCGTTTAAGAACGCGGGCTGCATCGACGGCCACGTTTCCCCCGCCTATGACCATCACCCTTTTTCCAGGGGCCTCTTTTTTTCCAAGGTTGACATCCCTCAGCAGACGGACGGCGTCGACAACGCCATCGGCGGCCTCTTCCCCGGGAATGTTCATGGGCATGGATTCGTGAGCGCCGATTCCTAAAAACACGGCGGAAAAACCTTGCTTGCGCAGATCGGCCATGGACAGGTCCGTTCCAAAGCAAAGGCCGGTTCTGACATCTATGCCATGGCTGAGAATATAATTGATTTCATTATCCAGCACATCCAGCGGCAGACGGTAGTCCGGGATCCCCACACGCAACATTCCCCCAAGTACATCGAGGGCCTCGAAAATCGTTACGCGGTAGCCTTTCAGACGCATATAGTACGCTACTGTGAGACCGGCGGGTCCCGAGCCGATGACGGCCACTTTCTCCGGTCGGTCTTCAATCTGCGGCAGCGGCAGCTGGCTAAGATCCACCTGGTCGGCGGCAAAACGTTTCAGGTCACGGATGGAAATGGCGCTGTCCACTTCGCTGCGACGGCAAACTTTTTCACACGGAGCAGGACAGACCCGTCCGAGGGTTCCCGGCAGGGGCAGTTTTTCCATGATCAGCTTTACGGCTTCCGTATACCTGCCTGATTTTATCAAGGCTACGTAGCCCTGTATGTTGGTTTCAGCCGGGCAGGTTTGCACACAGGGTGCGCGGTCATACTTGTCGATACAGTAGGTGATCGGAACGGCCTGGGGAAAAGGCCGATAGATGGCTTTTCTGAGTTTTGTGCCCACGTCCCACTCATTGGGAAATTCCACCGGGCAGGCCTTTTCACATTCACCGCACCCTGTGCAGTTGGTTCTGATATAACGTGATTTCCGACGGACTTTGACCTTGAAGTTGCCGATGAACCCACTCACCGCTTCTATTTCGCTGTAGGAGAGCAGTTCGATGTTGGGTTCCTGGCCCACGGAGACCATTTTGGGAGTGCCGATGCAGGCGGCACAGTCCAGAGTGGGAAAGGTTTTGTCATACTGCAGCATGTGACCGCCGATCGTGGGTTGCCGTTCCGCCAGGTAGACCTTGAATCCGGCATTGGCAATATCCAAAGATGCCTGCATGCCGGCAATGCCGCCGCCCACCACCAGGGTGTTGGTGCACACCGGGAAGGTGGCCGGCATCAGATCGTGCTGCTGTACTACGCGCAGTACACCAGCGGCCACCATAACTTTGGCTTTTTGGGTGGCTTTGTCTTCATCCTCGGTAACCCAGGACACCTGTTCGCGGACGCTCACCATGTGAAAAGCACGATAGGGGTTGAGTCCGGCACGCTGACAGGCTGCCCGGAACGTTTTTTCGTGCATCCGTGGTGAGCAGGAGGCAACCACCACACGGGTGAGTTGTTGTTCCCGTATATCCTTCTCGATCAACTCCTGGCCGGGGTCGGAACACATAAAGAGATAATCGCGCGAAATCACCACCCCGGGCATGGTGGCGACATATTCGGCCACTTCTTCAACCCGGACCCGGTAAGCGATGTTGATACCGCAGTGGCAGATGTAAAAACCGATTCGTTCAGACATGGACAACCTCCCGGGAGGAATGTTCAGATTTGCCTTCATTGACGGGCATGACCGCATTCAACAGCAATACGGCCAGGTCCTGGACAACGATTTGATTTCCTGCCCCGAGGGCGTTGACGGCATCGTCCAGTGTGCGGATGCAATAAGGACATGCGGTGGCGATCGTATCCGCACCGGTATCAAGGGCTTGTTTAACCCTGAGGACCGCAAAACGCTTTTCGACAGGGCGGGCATCCCAGGCACCGCCGCCGCCACCGCCACAGCACAGGCTGGTTTCTTTGCTGTCGACCATTTCGACCAGGTCCAATCCCGGAATGGCGCCAAGCACCCTGCGAGGTGCGTCATAGATGTGGTTGTGGCGTCCCAGATAACAGGGATCGTGAAAGGTAACCCGGCCTTCGTACCCGCGAATGGGCTTCAACAGGCCCCTTTCTATCAGCCGGTCTAACAACTGGGTGTAGTGTTCGATCCGGATGACGTCTTTTATTCCGGTGTAGACAGTTTTGAAGGTGTTCAGGCAGTGGGGTGAGGTGGTCACTATTTTTTTTGTGCCGCTGTGCAGGATCCGGTCGCTGTTTTTATCCCGAAGCGCGGCCAGGATGTTCCGGTCGCCTATATTGTGGGCCGGATCTCCACAGCAACTCTCCTTAAGCCCGAGAGTTCCGAAGGTGATGCCGGCCTGATCCAGCAACAGTGGCAGCGCCCGAGCGATATGTCGGTAACGGCTTGAAAAGTTGGCATCATAGGCTGTCGTACAGCAGGTAAACAGGCAGTACTCGTGTTCCGGTGCAATCGCCGGAATCTCCAGGCCGTCGGCCCACTGCATGCGTTTTTCGGCTAATCCACTCCAGGGGTTTCCATTATGCCTGAGGCTGTGGAGAGCCAACTCGAACTGCTGCGGGACTTTTTGGCTCTCCACATTACGGCACCGCACGGCCCTGGTAATGTCGATGATGTCGATTCCGCGCGGGCAATGGATGCCACAGGCATTGCAGGTGACGCATGCCCATATGGCTTGATCGAGGTTCTGCTCGGTGGCGCAATCAAGGCTGATCTGGCGCAGAATAGCCCGGGGACTGTAGGAGGCATCGATCCGGTTCCATGGGCACAGGCTGGTGCAGGTGCCGCACTGCATGCATGCCAGAAATGTCTCACCGACATCGGCCTTGACCGTTTCGATGTCCACATTGGATTCTTTCAGAGCCTTTTCACGGACGGTGGTCAAAAATATGGCCAGAGGGCGGTAGAAGAGATGGGACCACTTGCCAAAAGGGACCTCGATGACGAGCATCGGCACGGCAATGGCCAGGTGAATTACGTACATGACGTAGGTCCCCATGGGCCAGCCGGCCAAGCGTACCATATGCATGAAGATACCGGTCAGTGTCGTGAAAAAAAGAAGGATCAGAAAAAGCCAGTCCGTGGGCTCGGAAAAGCGGTGAATGTCCGCTTTTTTCTGCAGACGGCTGCGAAACATGTCAACCGTGAGGTAAAGCAGAACGCCGGTTGCATAGTAGCCGAAGATGCTCGTGAAATGCCAGCTGTCGTCATCCACCTGAAACCAGCGGATAAAAACGATGATGAGGGTCATCATGGTCATATAGCCGGTGACCAGGATGAAATGCTTCAGCCAGCGGCTGCGGTCTTCCCCGCATTCGCGCCATCTTTTCTGGGTGGCAAAGTGAAAAACGAAAGCCTTGGCTTCGGTAATATAGAGCCGGAGCGGCACCCGGGTACCGGCCATGATAAAGCCAAACATTCTGAATGCGTTGGAAAGCAAGAATATCGTCAAAACAGCAGCCATGGTCAGATCGCCGATCTCGATCCACACGACCGGCGCAAATGAGTTGACCGCGACGCGGTCGGTGATGATCGGCCCGTGAAAAAACCAAAAGAGCAGGATGATGCCGAGGGCCACAACGCTCAGCGAGCCGATTTCCCACGCTTCCGACAGATAGAGACGTTTGGCCAGGCCGGTCCAGTCATACTGGGTGGTCAACCAGCGACGCGTGGCCATCATGGTTTCCGCCGGTTCGGCGCCACGGGGACAATCCTTGTTGCACTCACCGCAGTAATAACACAGCCATGGCTCCGGTGAACTGAGCAATTTGTCGCGTAATCCGAGCTGCAGGTAGCGATAGACTTTTCGTGGGAAGGTATCGTTGCCTTTTGACAGAGGGCACGATGCACTGCAGTTGCCGCACTGCATGCAGATCTCCATGTCGCTGGCCCCGAATTTGGCCACCTCTTTATAAAGCGTTAGGTCAATTCTATTTTCCATTGATGTGGCGCTCTCATGAGTCATTTGCTGGTATTAAAAACCGGGCCCTGTGGACCCGGGTATCTACTGGGTCAAATTTTTCCTTTGATCCACCAATGCCTGAACCGTCGCGATAAGTTCGTCCGCCTCTGGTGGTTTTTCCATAAACTTATCGTACAACTCGAATTCCTCACATTGGGTGTATCCGTATAAGTTGTGGCATTTCAAAAAGGTTGTCTTGTCCAGGGTCGAGAGCATGATGACCGGAATGCGTTTTAAATCCGCTTCTCGCTTCAAATTGCTGTAAAGATGGATACCGTCTTTGCCCGCCATGGCCATGTTGAGGATTATTACGGACGGCCGCTCCTCGACGGCCTTACGGAAACCTTCGGTTTTGTTCTCCGCCGCAATAGGCAAAAACCCACCTGCATTCAGGAGATTCAGCAGAAATATGCGCGTATCCAATTCATCATCTACCACAAGAATTTTTTTGGCTATGTTTGTGGACACCGCAATACCTCCGAGCTTAAGTGCCGGTTTTTACTGGCTGGACCCTAATGAAATCAACCTTTGCACAGAGCGTGCCGGAAGAGTATTTATCATAACATATTGAAATAATTCTCAATTTTAAGATAGACCGCGGCAACAGCGATGAAGGGGTGGCACCGGATATTGCAACATGTGCAACATTAATATGTTAACGTTTTAAATTTATTAATAAATAATTAATCATATTGTTGCGCAACACATTTGCAGCAATTTATCAACAAGCATGTCATTAAATCACCAACACCTGTAGTCCCGGAATGGAGCAAAGAGGCTACAGTCACTGTATCAAATCGCAACACACATTCAACTCTTTAATATTATTGTTTAATTTTATTTTTTTGGCTGGATCTCGCCGTGGCCTGTAAACAAATGCATCATCAATGGACAACGCTAACCTGGCGGCATCGGGTCCATTCCAAAGTCAAATGAAAAAAATATGCAATAATATCGGCAATAAAAAGTATAATTGTAAATAGGTGCACACTTGGTATCGATATTGCTCTCTTATACAAGCAGTGGACCGGCAAAAAAAAGGCTCTTCCGGAATATGCGTACTTTATGGACTGCATTATCCAAATCGAAATCGGGATCGGGATCGAAGCAATATGACCCTTGGCCACGAAAAATTAGACGTTTACCAGCTATCGATAGGCTACGTTGCATGGGTATATAAAAAAGTCGAGAACACAAGCTTGAATTGGATCACATCGCAGCGATGCTCAGCCGTCTGGGTGGAAGAGACTATGGCCTCAAGGAAGGTAGCGAGGCTTACGGAAAAACTGATTTCGATCCCGATTTCGATCCCGATCCCGATTTGGGTGAAAGATCTTAAAGATGGCCTTTGCTGCAACAAAAGTACTCTTGAACCGAATAATCCAAAAAATATAGCTGCAGAAAGGAGGCCGTAAAATGTTAAATAAAGTTAAGCCAAAAAGAGCGCAGACCAAAAAGGCCGTACAGGGCTTCAATGTTCTGGAAAATGAATGTATCTGGATGAAAGCCGGTGTCGTCAATTACCGGAAATGCGATAATGATTTTGACTGCAACAGTTGTCCTTTTGACGTCGGCATGCGTAAGGCCATGGGTGCAGCGGACAGCATGCCCAGCGAACAGGTGGCCCCCAGGTGGGTCGAATTCCTGCAGCGAAGGTATTATGGCTCGGCCCGGCCCTGTCGCCACGCCCTGACAGGTCGTATCGATGCCCCGAAGATTTGTACCCTGAATTATGAATGCTATCATTGCTCTTTTGACCAGATGCTGGATGAAATGGATATCGCCAGGGCCCTTGAATCTCCGGAAATTATTTCTGTGTCAGGCTACAACATGGCCAGGGGGTATTACTACCATATGGGGCACAGCTGGTCACGATTCGAGCACGGTGGGCGCATCCGAATCGGAATGGATGATTTTTCGACCAAGGTGTTCGGCCGGGCGAGGTCGGTGGACCTTCCACCTCTGGGTGAGAAGTTGCAGCAGCATCGGGTGGGCTGGTCTTTTGCCAGAAACGGTCATGAGGCTGCCGTGCTGTCACCCGTAAGCGGTACGGTTCTGGCCGTCAATCACAGAGTATGTGCCCACCCGGCCATCATCCATCAGGATGCCTATAACCAGGGATGGCTCATGATCGTGGAGCCTGAGATGCCGAAAAGAAATGTTAAGGGACTCTATTTTGGTGGGGAAAGCACGCGCTGGATGGAAACCGAGAGCCAACGACTTATAGCGCTGATGGGACCGGCGTACAAAGACCTGGCCGCAACCGGTGCGCAACCGATTGCCGACGTGTTTGGATCTTTACCGGAAATCGACTGGGATGTGCTGGTTCATAAATTTTTACGGACGGGCCTGAAAAAGCCGGTCATTTAAAAGGTTGATGCGCTGTGTGTCTCGGTTTCAGAGGAGGGGTCTCCCTGGCAGGGCCAGGGCATCTTTGAAAAACCGCGTGCAGTAGCGGCATAAATTGAAGGGGGTCAGGTCCAGGTCCTCGAGGCTGCCTGAAAAGTGCATTAGGCACGGATTGTTTTCACAGTGGGCCAGGTCGTAGAGGTGGCAAAGTTCATGCAACGCCACCTTGGCGGCTCTTTGCAGAACGTCGGGTGAGAGGCGGTCCGGGCCGGGCGGCTCTTTTTTCAGTCGAAAAAGTGAAACCAGTCCAACACGGCCACCCTGCCGGGCTTCGCCGAATACATGGGTGAAAACCGGCAGGAAAATGTCCACGCTCAAAACCCCGATGATTTTATCGACCCCCTTGAAGGGTTTGGATTCCAGGTTTTGAAGGATGGGACCAACATCGAATTGAAGCCTCTGTTTGTCCAGGGCATAGGAAGGGGTGCCTATGGGTTTTAGAACTGTCGCTTCGAGATTCAGGCAAGCGGATATGTGAGCCGCAATAACCCTGGGTGCCATATCGGGTATATCCCCAATGGGGACGACACCAATGCTCTGGGGTGTATTCATTGCTTCTCTGCTCTGAGCCCGTAGCGATCGATTTTTTTGTGCAGGGTAACCCGATTGATGTTCAGAACCTTGGCGGCCCGGGTGATATTCCATTCACAGTTGCCTAGGGTTTCCAGTATGTAGGCCCGCTCCATCTCTTTCAAAGTGGACGTCCCTTTCTTTCTGGAAACGGTTGTGGAAAGGAAACCAAAGTCTGCGGGGGTAAGGGTTCGCGACCTGGACAGCACAACCGCGCGTTCGATGGCATTTTCCAGTTCCCGTACGTTTCCAGGCCAGTCGTACTGTTTCAGAAGTGTCAGAGTTCCCCTGGAGACACGATCAACGCGTTTGGCGGTTTCCTGGCTGTATTTATTGAGAAAATGATTCACCAGCAGCGCTAAATCTTCCATTTTTTTACGCAGGGGCGGGACGTGCAGACGGATGACATTGATCCGGTAGTAGAAGTCCTCCCTGAAGTCACCCTGGGTGATGGCTTCATCCAAATTCCGCCGCGTAGCGGATATAAGCCTGAAATTTACATCCAGGGGTTCACTGCTGCCTACTTTCGTAATCTTTTTTTCTTCGAGCACACGCAGAAGATCAATCTGCATTTTTGGGCTGATCTCTCCGATTTCGTCCAGAAACAGGGTACCGCCGGCGACGACTTCCAGGAATCCTTTCCTGGAAAAAACGGCATCGGTGAAAGCGCCTTTGCGATGTCCGAAAAGCTCACTTTCCAGCAGGTTATCCGGTACGGCACCGCAATTTATGGCGATGAAGGGGTGATGAGAACGTGGGCTCTTGGCGTGAATAGCCTTGGCGATCAGCTCCTTGCCCGTTCCTGTTTCGCCGGTCAAAAGGACCGATGCATCGCTGGCGGCAATATCGGGGATAAGTTCAAAAATAGCCTTCATGGGGGGCGATTGACCGATGATGTTGTCAAAGCGGGTTATCTTTTCCAGGCGCCCCTTCAGGTAGTTGTATTCATCCGCCAGTTTTTTCTGCTGCGTCACCTTTTCCAGAACAAGCGACAGGTAATCCGGCTTGAACGGCTTCAGCAGGTAATCGCTGGCGCCGATTTTCATGGCTTTTATGGCCGATTCGATGGATCCATAGGCAGTGATAATGATGACGATGGTATCACGGTATTCCGACTTGACTTTTTTAAGCAGTTCAAGCCCGTCCATCCCGGGCATTTTGATGTCCACGAACAGGATGTCAAAGGGATATTCTTCCAGCTTTTCAAGGGCTTCGAATCCGGATGCAGCCGTATCCACCCTGTATCCGGATCTTTCAAACCAGTGATAAAGCGATTCTCTGACGATGCTCTCATCGTCTACGATCATGATGCTCATTTTTTTATCCATGTCGTCTCCTGTCATCACCTACCGATCCGCGGCCGTGACGGGTGCTTTATTCCAGCAACGGCAACCTCAACGTGAACACCGTTCCCTTGCCCTCCGTGCTCTCGACGGCTATTTTCCCGCGGTGGTTGTTGACCACGCCATATACGATGGACAGTCCCAGTCCTGTGCCCTCCCCTTCTTTTTTGGTCGTAAAAAAAGGGTCGTAAATGTGGTCGATGTATTCTTTGCGTATACCGCAACCCGTATCTTTAATTTCAACAAGTGCTTCTCTTTTTTCACGATTTGAAAGCGAGGTAATTTCAAGCCGCCCGCCCTCGGGCATGGCTTCGATGGCATTGAACAGGAGGTTGAGGAAGGTCTGCTGCAGGCGGTTGTTATCCCCTTTCACCACAAGGGTTCCAGAGTGGGTGTTGCGGACAAACCGGATATTCTGCAGTTCCATTTTGTGTCGTGTCAGGGTAATGACTGCGTCGAGAACCTCATTCAGGTCGATGCTTTTATATTCCAGGGGGATCTCGCGGGAGAAAGAGAGCAGGCCGGAGACGATGCTACCGCAACGCTCTAGTTCTTTGGACATGATGGAAAGGAAGTGCTGAAACTGCTCCAGGTCTTCGGGTTGAGGGTCGCCCCGGGCTAAAATTCTGGCCATGAGGTCGCTGAACGTCAAGAGCCCCTGAATAGGGTTGTTGATTTCGTGAACACAACTCGCCACAAGTTTGCCCAGCGAGATCATCCGGTCTTCCTGAACCATTTTGTTCAAATCGGCCTTCAACTCTTTTATGCGCTTTTCCCATCCATTGGAGATGGTCTCGGTGATGTCTCGGATAACTTCGATGACCTGAAATACTTCACCATCCTGATTCTTCAACGGGTAGGTTACGATATTACCATAGCTTGTGCGGCCTTTGCTGCCATAGAATTCATGAACCGCGTGGGCTGATCGGCCGCTTCGGCAGGCTTCGAGCATGGGGCAGCGCATGATGGGTCTTGAACTGGAACAGGGCGTGTCGAGCCCATAATAAACTTCATAGCAGTATGCCCCCAGCACCTGCCGCCTGGTTTTTCCCACGATTTTCAGGTAGGGCTCATTGGCTTCTTGGATGGTGAAGTCCGTATTGAGAACCACAATGGCGGCGTCACTCTCCTGGATCAGAAAATCAGAAAACATTTTTTGCAGGTTGGCCTGGTATTCCGCAGACTTGACCCGCTGGTCCATTTTATAGAACGAGCGAAAAAGCCGGCCGAGGTTGTGCTCCATGATGCCGACGCCTTTGGGGCGCAGCCGGGTCAGATCCAGAAGGACTTCACGGCTGTTGGTGAGTTCTATAATGCTGTCCAGATTTTCCAGTTCAAAGAATTTCTTGAAGTTATCGGTGGTGGGGATGCCCATCTTCCTGGCCAGTTTCATCCCATCGGCTTCCGGATTGATGTCGCAGACGCCCAGCAGATTGATATCCAGATATTTCAGATAGTCGGTTTGCAGAAGCTCCAGAAAAAATTTGCAGGCCCGGCCGCCGCCCACAATGGCGATGTTGAAAGAGAATTTTTGGGGGATTTTACTGTTTTGCATTATCCACCCTTTGCCAGGTTGTTTATGCGACCATAGGTTCTACCCCAACTATGGGGTCTACTCAAGCAATCCATAGCGTTTCATCTTGCGCCATAGCGTTGTCCGATCGATACCGAGGGTTCGCGCTGCGCCGGTCCTGTTGCCACCGTGGTTCGTGAGGGTACGGACGATTTTCCGGCGTTCCTGCCGGTGAAAATTATCGGTATATCCGAATGGCTGTTTATCATTTGTTTTTACCGGCCGCACCGGACGATGGATATAGGCCGGCAGGTGTTCGGGCAATATTTCCTCTTCCTGGCTGATAATAAGGGCGTGCTCCAGTATATTTTCCAGTTCCCGAACATTGCCCGGATAATCGAAGTTCAGCAATATTTTCATGGATTGCCTGGATATGTTCAAAGGGTGGATATCGCGGGCGGCGCACAGCCTTCTGATAATGTGGTGTATCAGCAGGGCGATGTCCGCGCGTCGGCCTTTCAGAGCCGGCAGGTCTAACCTGAAGACGTTCAGGCGGTAAAACAGATCCTCCCTAAACAGGCCTTTTTTGACAAGCGATTCCAACCCCCGGTTGGTGGCGGAAATGATGCGCACATCCACCTTTTGGATATGCCGGCTTCCCAGGGGGTAGAACTCCCTGTCTTCGAGCACCCGCAGCAATTTGGCCTGCAGCGAGAGAGGCAGATCCCCGATTTCATCCAGAAATATGGTGCCGCCGTCGGCTTCGTTGAATCTTCCCGGTTTGTCGCGGTCCGCACCTGTAAAGGCGCCCTTGGTATACCCGAACATTTCCGATTCCAGGAGGTTGTCCGGAATAGCGGCACAGTTGACTTTGACAAACGGGTTGGAAGCACGTCTGCCGGCATGATGGATGACCTTGGCGAGCATATCCTTACCCGTGCCGGTGGGACCTTCGATGAGTATGGTGGCATCTGTGCCGGAAACGACATTAACCATCTCAAAGACTTTCTGCATCTCCGGGCTTTTGCCGATCATGTCGTGGAAGGTGTAGCGATCCCGGATGACCTGGTCGAGCTGGCGGACCAGGGTCAGGTCGTGAAAGGTTGCCAGGCCGCCGATAATAGCTTCTTTTTCATTTTTCAGGGCAATGTAATTGGCTCGGATGGGGACGGTCTCCCCTGTTTCGGTCACAATTTTTCCCTGCCTGGATTTGTTTATCCAACCGCTTTCCATCGATTCTCTCAGCAGGCACATATCGTCGCTATCTGTATCGCCAAAAATAGTGGCGCAGGGTTTCCCCAACACCTGCCGGCGGTCATAGCCGGATATTTTTTCGGCCTCGTTGTTGAAAAAGGTAATATAGCCACCGCGGTTCACCGTAAAAATACCGACATCCAGATTGTCCAAAATAATCTTGGAGCTGCGCTCCTCGTAGTGGATACGGTCGATCAAATCGGCTATGGGGGAGTGATCCTGCAGTATAGTGAGACAGCCTGCCAGGCGATGATCGCGGTCGTACACGGGTATGGCCATACGTGTCAGCAGTTTTTTGGCCTCTTTTTCGTTGACGATCTCCACGTCTGGTTCATGGGTTACTGTGGTATTCTGGTTCCTCAGAAGGCAGGTGACCATGCAGGGAACACCGGTGAAAATTTCCCGGCAGTCCTTGCCGATGACATCGTTTTCCTTAAGACCCATGAGTGCCTGGGCGCTTAAGTTCATGGATTTGACTTTGCGCTGAACGTCAACCGTAAATGCGCCCACACTGAGCTCATCCAGAAGGGCGAGCGATTGATCGCTCAGGATCACATCATTTTCCCGTGTTTCGGGCATGCGGTACCCTGTCTTTCAAATAGGCAGTTTCAGTAGAAATGTCGTTCCCACACCGGGTCTGCTTTGTACCTCCACACTGCCGTTGTGCTGTTCCATTATACCATAAACCGTGGAAAGCCCCAACCCCACTCCGTAGCCCTCTTTTTTTGTGGTGTAGAACGGTTCGAAAATATCGGGTAGATCTTCCTCTGAAATCCCCGTTCCCGTGTCTTCAACAGCGATGACCAGCCACGGTTTCTCAGAACCGACGGATCCGTTGATGTTAATTTCGCCGCCGTTCGGCATGGCATCCATGGCGTTGAAAATCAGGTTGATCACACACTGCTGCAACTGATTGAAATCCCCTTCCACGGCAGGAAGATCCTGTTGAATATGGCTTGTCAGGTTGATATTCTGAAGTTCGAGTTTATGTCTGCTCAGGGAGATGCATCGGTCCATAAGTTTGTGAATGTGGACAGGTGCAAACGATGGAGAAGATTTTCGGGAAAACGCCAGGAGGTTTGACACTATCTGCGAGCAGCGCTCAATTTCGGTTTCCACGAGTTCCAGATATTGTTTAAATTTTTCTGGCGTATCACCTTTCAAAGGCCCTTTTTTCAGGATTCTACTCATGAGCCGGATGTAATTGAGAATGCCTGAAAGGGGGTTGTTGATTTCGTGTACTACGCTGGCGGCTAATCGCCCCAGTGACATCATTTTATCCTGGTGTAGAATCTGAGCCTGGTCAGCTGCCTGCTTTTCTAAAAATTTTGCGTAATCCTGAAGTTTTTTTCGTGAGATGTAACGCTGCTTTGCACGCCCTATCGACAGTTGCAAGGCTTGGTCTCCAATGGGTTTGGTGATAAGATCAGATGCATCGAGTTGAAGTGCCTGGATAGCGAGTTCCATTTCTGCAAACGCCGTACAGACAATCACCTCGATGTTCGCACTGAGCTTCTTAACCGCTTCGAGAACCTGGATACCGTTCATTCCCGGCATTCGGATATCGGTGATAACTATCTGGGGTAATTTTTTGCGGCACTGTTCGAGGCCGGAGACACCATCCAGAGCGGTTGATACCTGGTAGCCATAATCTTTCAGGGCAAGAGACATGACATCCAGAATGTCTTTTTCATCATCGATGACAAGAATATGCCAGTCGGAATGATCAGACATGGTTCCTTCTCTCCGGATATTTTATAAAATGTCCGTTATCGTTCTGTTTGAGCTGCACGGGGCAGTTCATGACAGCCTATTGGAAATCAAGGGCGCTGTCAAGAAAAGCGGGGATAGCCCTACCGGATCGGTCGAACCTTTTCAATGCTCACCGGCAGCGCCGGTGGCTTAAAAAGGTTTAGACATGCTTGACCATTTCCATGGCAATAGCATCCACCGGACACCCCTCGGCGCAGAATTCACAGGAAATACAATCTTTTTCCCTTGCAAGCGCAGGGTATCCCTTCTTGTCTTCAGTCCCTTGCATGTATTGAAGCTCCAGGCATGCTACGGGACACGCATCGATACATATGGTGCAGGACATGCACAGATAACGGTCAATGCGCGGCCGGGGCCAGTTCTTTCGAAAGCGAATCCGTTTGATAACCTGATTTTCGGAATCCATCACTGCCGACTGAGGGCAAATCCTGCCGCAGGCACCGCATTCAAAACAGAGACCCGCATCAATCTTATGATCTTTCCCCACCTCGCCCTTGATGGCATCCACCGGACATATTTTTTTACAGACACTGCAGCCGATACACCGGTCTGTTATCGTATACGGCATCGTCTAAAGCCCCAAGCTCTGCTTAACGGTTGCAGTGGGCGCCCCTGTTTCAGGGTCCCAGCCCAATATTTTCCAGTAATCCCGTACCATTTTTTCGATCGACACACTTCTGCCCCGGTTGGCCCCGGTAGTCAGAGGCGGGCGGCCCAGTGCCCGGTCCGTCATTTTGACTTCCGCAGGCCGGATTCCCTGCTTGAAATTAAACAACTGCTTCAAGGTCTGAATACGTTCACCGATTTTCATATATTCATCCGGCGAGAGCCCCCATCCTGTGGTTGCATTCAGCCACTCGAACAGCGGAAAGTCTTCCACACCCATCAGGGCGCCATACAGGCAGGCCCCGGAACCGTTGATGACATTCATATACTTGCTGCAGGCAGCAGCAGCCACGGCTTTATCTCTATCAGGGACATACTTACTCCGCTTCAGGTAGATCAGGTTGGGTTCCGGAAGGTTTGGTACTCTTTCCCATAATAAAAAAAGTTCATAATAGAGCTGTGAACCGATGGTATGCCTCCCGGGTGTCGCCTCAACGCAGTTGTGCAGCGCAAAGCCCGGATCGTACCGCCCATCATGCATGGCCAGTTCCTGACCGCCCGCATGAATTGCATATTTTGCAGAACCTTTACCTATCTTCCGGGATGCCACCCTGACACCGTCGGCCAGAAGATCACCGATGCCTTGGCGATGAATCATTCTGTCGATCAAGGCCTCAATGGCCGAGCTGTTGCCCCACCTGAGTTCAAGACCGCCCGTATCCGCACCGGTCAAAATGCCTTTTTCGTAGCATTCGATAGCATATGCGACCGTTCCGCCAGCAGAAATAGTGTCCATGCCCGCCCGGTTGAGTTTCTCATTCAAACGGAAAATGCTGTCCGCATCGTCATTCATGCACAAACCGCCCAGAGCCATTACGGTTTCATATTCCGGCTTGTGCGTCTCTCCCGACACGCCTCGTTGGCTGCATATCCCACCGCACCCCAGGGGGCAGGCATAGCAATGGTACTTTACGATGACGCAGTCCGAAAACACATCCGGGTTCAATTTATCCGAATTATCACGACCAAAATCTTCGTTGCTGCCTTTCCAATTCTTGATAGGTGAATCACCGATTTCGATCAATATCTGATTTAAACTGGCGGTCCCCCATTTCTGAAGCATGCGTTTGTAAACCGTATTGAAAAAAAGGGCTTCCGTAGAAGGCTGGGCCGGCAATGCGCGCAAGATAGATCCCATATGGGCCAGCACGAAAGCCGGAGGAAAAGGTGGCATGAACTGAATGTTATCATTGCATTTCTTGCTTAAGCGTTTAACCTCGGCGGGATTGTTTGCACCTATCCGCTGTGCCCCTTCCAGTACAACGGCCTTCAATTTTTTCGACCCCATAACGGCCCCTAACCCGGAACGGGCCGCCATCCTGCCCCCATCGTTGGCGATGCCGGAAATAAGGGATAGGTTTTCTCCTGCCGGACCGATACAGGCGATGCGCGGGTTGCGGCACCCGGAAACCTGTTTCAGGATACTCTCGGTTTCTTTGGTATCCCTGCCCCAGATCCCGCCGGCGTCCCGAAGTTCAGCTGTTCCTCCGTTGATGCACAAATACACAGGATGGCTGCTGATTCCGAAAAAAAATATGCCGTCATATCCGCAGCGCTTGATGGCCGGTGAAAAGTTGCCCCCACAGTTCGCATCGCCCCACGTTCCGGTGAGCGGTGATTTGCCCGCTACCATCCACCTGCCGGTAAAAAGGCTGCCCGTGCCCGTCAGTAATCCGGAAACAAAACAAATGATATTGTCCGGCCCAAGGGGATCTGTATTAGCTGGAATCCTGTCATAAAGAATGCGCGCTGCCATTCCCGTTCCCGACAGATATTTCCGATAAATGCCTTCCTCAATTTCTTCCTCGCGGAGATGACCTGTTCCCAAATCGACCCAGAGGATTTTACCCATATACCCGGTTTTCATTACTTTTTATCCAAGCCGAATAATTTATAATTCAAGCCTTTAATCCAAATTTTCTGATGTAGAAGGAATGGCCCTCATATTCCGACACGACGAGGTCTCTGCTGGCTACGAGCCGGTCAACGATTTCCCAGGTGGCGCCGGCTTTGGACAAAAGCCTGCTTACCGCAGATTTTCGCATGGGGTGAACAGCCGTGATATTCAATATATCCTCCGCGACATCGCCGGTATAAGCAAATGCATTTCCCTCGTACCCGATCAGATATTCTACTTGGGGTAATTTTTCGGAAAAAATTTGATAGGCTCGATTGAGCCGGTCTTCGCTGGGACGACGGGCCCATTGCTCCAAGGGAGGCCGGGTGGGAATGCTTAAATAGGCCGTATGGGGGTGCAGTTCTTTGAGAAAATCGGTTAACGCTCTCAGGTGATCGTCACTTTCATTCAGGTCCCGGATCAACATGGTTTCCGTAACCAGCTTACCCGAAAAGTTTTTTGCGAATTCAAGCATGCCTGTGTGCATTGGAGAAAGTTGCAGAAAGGCCTGGGGCCTGTTGATTTTGCGCCATATATTTGCCTGCACGGCGTCAACCTTTAGTGATACCCAGTCGGCCCTGGCAAGTTCCGCGCTTACATCCATTCGCCCCATGAGCGAACTGTTCGTGATTACGGCGATGGGAACCCCTAATGGTTTTAACAGGTCGATTGTCTCGCCCAGATGGATGTCCAGCGTGGGTTCTCCATCCGGAACAAAAGTGAGAAAGTCTACCGACACACCTGATTTTTTTGCTTTGGCCAGCCTATTTTGCACATCCTTGACAATTTTCTTCGATGCATAGAACGCATCACGGTTTTTCTGCATCAGGGAGGTTCGCCCTACCTGACAGTAGATGCAGGCATAGGTGCACACTTTTGATGGAATGTTGTTGATTCCCATGCTCTGTCCCAAACGCCGAGACGGCACAGGTCCAAATGTCGTCGAAAATTTAGCGGCAGCCATTATGCTCTCCTTTGCAGGTCATTCCCCCAATTATTATAGCATTGTCTGTGCCACATCGATAAATATCCACCAATTTTACCATATTAATAACATTTCAGTATGTTATGACGAATCGAATTGCAAGAGCAATTGAGAGACACTTGCATTATTGCAGTTTTTTATTGCAATATGGTGCATTATTGCAATATAGTCTGAAATCAATATCACTCCCTTTTTAAGCCACCGGCTTAGCATCATTGAAGGCTTTGATTACAATGCAATCCTCACCGGATCGGTAGAACCTTTTCAATTCTCACCGGCAGAGCCGGTGGCTTAAAAAGGGAGTGAATGGAGGGGAAAGATTTGGACCGCAAAAAATATTCTTTCAACAAAAGCGCTCAGAAAAACACCCATTTTGAAACCATCCTGGACTCCATTGCCGACGGAGTGTTCACCATTGATCTCGATTTCAACATCCGCTATTTCAACCGTGCCGCCGAAAAAATCACGGGTGTATCAAAAGATCAGGCACTGGGCCAGAAATGCTTTGATGTATTCCGGGCCAACATATGCCAGACATCCTGTGCGCTGGGTGAAACCATGCAAACAGGAAGTCAGGGCATTAATATCCCTATCAATATCCTAAACAGTCAGGGAGAACGTATATCCGCAAGTGTCAGCACTTCCGTGCTGACGGGCGATCAAGCGGAAATCATTGGCGGAGTGGAGATTTTCAGGGATCTTACCACGGTAGAGACACTACGGAAGAAAATCAGCAACCAGTACCGGTTTGAAGATATCATCAGCAAAAACTACGCTATCCAGAGAATATTCGATATCCTGCCGGATATTGCCACGAGTGGCAGTACGATTCTCATCGAGGGTCCCAGCGGGTCGGGAAAAGAGCTTTTTGCACGGGCAATTCATAACGCGAGCGGGCAGCATGGAGATTTCGTGGCCGTAAACTGTGCGGCCTTGCCGGACACACTATTGGAGTCCGAACTATTCGGCTACAAGAAAGGTGCCTTCACCGAAGCCAAAAAGGACAAACCCGGACGCTTTGCACGTGCAGCGGGTGGCACCCTATTTTTAGATGAAATCGGCGACATCTCGACAGCGCTCCAGGTGAAGCTGCTGCGGGTTCTGCAGGAAAAAGAATATGAACCACTGGGAGCAACGGCCAGTATGAAAACAGACGCGCATATAATCACCTCAACCTACAGAATACTGTCCGAACTCGTTGCCCGGGGATCTTTTCGTGAAGACCTGTTCTACCGCCTCAATGTTATCAAAATCGAACTTCCTCCCCTTTCCAGCCGTCGTGAAGACATCCCCCTGTTGATCCAGAACTTCATCCAGAAATTCAATATCCTCAAGGGCAAGGAGATCAAAGGGATATCCGATAATGCATTAAATATTCTGATGCGCTACAATTTTCCGGGAAACATTCGGGAGCTGGAAAACATTATCGAATTTGCCTTCGTGCTGTGCCGCGATGACATTATAAAAACAAAGCACCTCTCCCGGGACATTCAAGATGGGGCAATAAAGAGCGCTGCCGGAGAGCACCGTTCTGCTCCGCCCCAACTTGACCGGGCCGAAAAAAATGCCATCGTTGCCGCACTTGACCGCCATCGGGGCCACCGTGGAAAAACCGCAGAATACTTGAAGATAGACAAGTCAACACTGTGGCGAAAAATGAAAAAATATGGCGTTGAATAATTCCCCATCTTCATTCCTTTATCTGTCACTGCATGATGAGAGCCTTTAGGTTTGCACTTGATATCGATCTGCCCATCTTGCCGGCCACCATCGCTGGAATAAAAGACATACTTCATAAAAACGCAATAGACCTGTTCCCCGGGAAAGCCGGTATGACCATACATGAACCTATAGATGTCCGCGGATATGATGTGAAAACGATTGACAAGCTTATCCGCCTGACCAGAAAACGATTTCACAAGGCCCATAAAACTGATAGGAAGGGAAGAATTATGAAAACGAAAAAAAGTATTCTGACACGTTAACGCCGCTTGAAAGGAGATTTAAAATGAAAAATGGCGTAAAAATCTGGAGAGATAAAAACGGAACTCCCCATATTGAAGCCGGCAATACAACCGATCTATATTGGGGAATGGGATATGTGCATGCAACTGATCGTGGAATGCAGATGCTGCTTATGCGTATTCTGGGTCAAGGCAGAGCTTCAGAAATTCTGGATGCAAGCGAAAATACACTCAATATTGATAAATTCTTCCGTAAGGTAAACTGGTCGGGAAACATTCAACATCAACTTGAACAACTACCGGAACAAGACCTGGAATCTCTATCCGCCTATAGCGATGGAGTAAATGCTGTTTTTTCGAAAAAATGTCCGTGGGAGCTAAAGTTACTGGGATATCGTCACGAAAAATGGCACCCATCAGATATTATAACGATATCGAGGATGGTTGGATATTTAACCCTGGTTCAATCCCAGGATGAAGTGGAACGCCTGTTTGTGGAACTTGTCCAGGGAGGTGTTTCCGAAGAACATCTCCAGGAACTTTTTCCAGGAATCCTGGGAGGACTTGACATTGAGTTATTAAAAAAAGTGACCATCCCCGAAAGAATTATCCCTGCCAGCGCACGCTGGAACCTCCCGCTACCCAGAATGATGGCATCCAACAACTGGGTCATATCAGGAAAAAAGACCGCCTCCGGAAAACCCATCCTTTCAAACGATCCACATCTGGAAGTGAACAGGCTTCCCAATGTATGGTGCGAAATGGTTCTGCAACAAAAAGACCGGTATATGGTTGGAGGAACCATGCCGGGCGCGCCGGGAATACTAACCGGCAGAAACCGGGATCTTTGCTGGGGAGTTACCTATTCGTTTATTGATGCCATCGATTCATGGGTAGAAAAGTGCAAAGATGGAAAATATTACCGGGAAGAGGGCGAGCAATGGGTAGAATTTATTAAAAGAAAGGAGATCATCAAAAGGAAGAAAAAACCGCCTGTTGAGATGATCTTTTATGAAAACGATCATGGTGTTCTGGATGGAGACCCGAACGTCGAAGGCTACTACCTGGCAACCAAATGGGCAGCAGGTGATTCAGGTGCGAAAACATACAATTCTCTATTGAAAATGTGGGACGTGAAAACCGTTGAAGAAGGGATGGATGCCTTTGGAGTGGTTGAAACCGGTTGGGATTTTGTACTTTCTGACAGCGAGGGCAATATCGGTTTTCAAATGTCAGGTCTGGCGCCAAAACGGCGGGAAGGGATAAGCGGTTTTGTGCCCTTACCGGGTTGGAAAAAGGAAAACGACTGGCAGGGGTTTTACTGCCATACCGAGATGCCGCGCTGCTACAATCCCGAAAAGGGATATTTCTCAACCGCCAACCATGATTTAAATGAATATGGCACAGCCAGACCGATAAACATGCCAATGGGTTTTTACCGCGCCGATCGGATCGATCAAATTATTGAAACTACGGAGAATATTACCATTGATGACATTTACAAGATGCATTTCGACGTGTATTCGCTTGAAGCGGAAAAGTTTATGAAACTTCTGAAGCCGCTGCTGCCCGATACCCCCCAGGGAAAAATTCTGAAAAACTGGGACTTGAAATATACCGCGGAATCCAAAGGCGCCTTTCTTTTTGAGGAGTTTTACAAAGGATTGTACCGGAAAGTATTTGGCAAAAACGGTTTTGGAGAAGAAATCATCGATTTCCTGGCTGGCGAAACCGGAGTCTTCATCGATTTTTATGATAACTTTGACCGCATACTGCTGGCTGAAGAATCCATCTGGTTTAATGGCAAAACCAGGGAGGAGATCTACCAAGAGGCAGCCGGCAAAACGCTTGCTGTTGAACCCCAAGCATGGGGAGAGAATAGAACATTCAACATGACCCATATCCTGTTTGATGGAAAACTCCCAAAATTCATGGGTTTTGACAAGGGACCGATTGTCGGGATAGGCAGCAGAGCCACTATTCACCAGGGACAAATATACAAAAGTGCTGGGAGGGATACAACATTTTTCCCTTCGTTTAGAATAGTAACCGACATGAGTTCAAATGATATTTTCTCCAATCTTGCGGGCGGCCCCTCGGACAGGCGATTTTCAAAATGGTATTGCTCAGACCTCAATAACTGGAAAAACGGAAAGTACAAAAAAACAACAATGAATTCCGATCAAAAAAAACTGCCGTTTAAATGATGGGTCACTTTTCATTAACTTAATTTCGAGCTTTCGCAACGCAGCCGGGTGGGATGAATCTTCGCTTTAAATGTGAACCTATTTTTGCGCGGGCCCTAAGCCCTTTAGTTCAGCCAATGATCCGGCATAGTAGAGGGGAACAAAACGCAACTTTTGCTCTAACCGTTTGGCATGGGGCCCACTATAGAGGACAAGCCCTTCAGGGCATTCCGGGTAACGCTGGAGCATTGCATGCATGCTCCTGAGGGTTCCGCCCCTGCCGGGTTTTACTTCGAACTGAACACGGCCCACCGGAAATGGAATTTTTCCCAGGGAAAAATCCAGCAAAGAGCCTGCGGCGATAACATGCAACCCGTGAATGAAGTGCATTAGAAACAGACCTCAGACTAAACCCTAAGGATTGGATATTAGTGAATGAGAGGGTAAAGACCAATCCAATTTTCTGGTAGAATTCAAAAACGACTCATGATTTTTCTTGTCTCTTTTAGCCAGTAATCCATGCTCATTTCGTTGAACAACGCTTCGGCAGCTTTCAAATGGATTTCCGCCTCTTTTTCCTGGTTTCCTTGGGCATACAGTTCCCCCCCAAAAAGGTGCCCAATTGAGATATCCGGGTTTGTATCCAGTTCAGTGAGTATTTCAAGTCCTTCTTCGATTCGCGCTACCGTTTCCAGTGGCAAGCTATCGGATAACTTCCCCATAATCCGTCCTTCCCAAATTAAGGCTCTCCCTTTGAAGTACGATTCACCATTTTCGATGGCGGACGCCAGCGATTTATGCATAAATGAGCGCGCATCTTCAAAAGCACCGGACGCATGACAACACATCCCCACATAACATTGAAGGGTCGCTACCTGCCCCTTTATTCCGGATCGCTTTATCCCCCGAGAGCTTTAAGTATTTGAATGTGCGCTCATGATAATCACTCTTTGAAAAATGGTGGGCGATAATCTCATAAAACTCCTCCAGCCGATTCGAATACGTCTCTTCGATGGCCATACCGATACAGCCATGCAGCTCCTTCCTTCGGTTAAAAAGAAGGCTGTTATAGGCAACCTCCTGGGTAATGACATTTCTAAAGATATATTCCAGTTCTGGAAAAACCCGTTTTTCATAGATGAGTTCCAGGCTTTGGAGCTGCAGTAAATAGGTTTTAAGATCATCGCTCAACCCCGGAAGGGTCTGCAGGATCCTGAAGACAAAGCTTCGACCAATCACCGAGGCCACTTGCAGGGTCGTCTTTATGTTATCTTCAAGACGGTCCATTCTACCGGCGATGATTCCCTGGATTGTATCGGACACCAGGTGCCGGGACACCGATTCGTTCAATTGATAACTGCCGTTCTCCTTCACAATCGTCCGATTTTCAATCAGTGTGTACGCAAGCTCCTCCATGAAAAGAGGATTTCCCGATGTACGTTCGATAATGAATCGTTCAATTTGTCGGGATATCTCGCCTTCTTTCAGAATACACCGTATAAACTGCTTACTTTCATCTTTAGAGAGTGGATATATCCCGATCTGCGTATAAAAGGATTTGCTTCCCCAGGGATGATTATATTCGGGACGGTAGAGCAGCAACAGCAGGATTTTCGTATTCGATATCCACTCGATAAAATAGCTGATAAATTCTTCCGAAGTCTTATCAAGCCACTGAAGATCATCAATCACCAAAATGAGAGGGGTATCCTGGCTTAAGCGGATGAAAAAGTTTCTGATGGCCTCGAATGTTTTTATCCGTTTTTCTTTCGGTTCAAGGCGTTCCCATCGGGGTTCTCCTGCCGGAAGCGATAAAAAATGCCTGAAGGCGGGCAGAGACGGGATCAATTCCTTATCAAGATCCTCCAGCCTGGTTTTCAGTTTCCCATTGATCCCCTCTTCGGATTCCCCCTCCCCGATATCAAAATAGGACCTGAATATCTCCAGCAGCGGCAAAAAAGGAATGCTGCTGCTATACTGAAGACATCTGCTTTCGATATACCTGCAAGGCTCTCAATCTCAAAATAATTTTTAACCAGTCGATAGGTACTATCCGAAATAAGAATGCTGCCAGGCTCTGCCAGACGCTCCATTCTCGCGGCAAGGTTCGTCGTATCCCCCACTGCGGTGTAATCCATCCGAAGGTCATTGCCGATGGCGCCCACAACAACCGGCCCGGAATTCAGACCGATTCGCATCTTAAAATCAGACCCGAACTCCGTTTTAATCTTTTGACCGTACACGGTCAGAGATTTTTGAATGGCAAGGGCGGCATGGCACGCCCTCTGGGCATGGTCCTCATGGGTAAGGGGAGCTCCGAAAAGCGCCATCACACCGTCGCCCGTAAACTGATTGATGGTCCCTTCATATTTATGAATTTCCTGCATCAATATTTTAAAGCACCCATCCATGATTTGATGAACCGCTTCGGGATCCTGTTTTTCAGAAAGGGCGGTAAATCCGGTGACGTCCGAAAAGAA
>Ga0164313_10000459_pt1 | contig 32622 bp, 50 predicted proteins | sample GuaBasSedimGuay4_FD_113735 | JGI IMG/M metagenome (GOLD analysis project Ga0164313, IMG submission 113735) | Subseafloor sediment microbial communities from Guaymas Basin, Gulf of California, Mexico - Guay4, Core 4569-4, 0-3 cm | ecosystem: Environmental > Aquatic > Marine > Hydrothermal vents...
AAGAAACACCCTGAAGATGAAGTTGCTAAGACTACACTAGAAAACGTCAAGAAGAATGGGCGTGAGTATAAACGTAAAAAGCCTTTAGTTAAAAAGTGGCATAATAAAGCTCTTAAGCTTTTAGCTGTTTATAATCGTAAAGGTAAAGGTGCTATTAAGGCTGCGATGTATCAGAATTCTAAGCACAAAAAGAAACCTGAAGAAGCTAAGCTGAGTATAAAGGATGAAACCTCTAATTAAAGGGAGGTGAATCATGTGTAGCCTTCCTGAAGGTTGTGATATGCACACGTATTCTTTTGCTATACCGGTAAAGACTTATAGTATTCAAAGCAAGTATGCTCCTGAATATTATGAGTTTACTATAGATGGTTATTCTCTTCCTAAAAGGAAAGAGGTTCTTAATCATCTAGAATTTGATTTAAGAAAAGCACATGGGTTTCAGTATTCATTGATATCCTCTGCTATTGACACTGTAAAAGATTCATACCTACCTAAAGATGATATACATATTGTATATCAGAATGATAGTGTATGGGTTAAGGATTATGGATATGCTCCTTTAAGTGTTATAAGAAATTAATAACTATGGCCTTGTGGTGGAATTTTGCTATACACATGGGTTTTAAGCACCCACGCCTTCGGGATTGAGAGTTGGAATCTCTCCAAGGCCACCATAACTTGAGAGATATATCATGGGATATTTTTTATTAGCTATCGTTGTTAGTATACCCTTTTGGGGATACTTCTCTGAGAAGAAAGAATGGAACCATGGTATATGTCCTCAAACAAATAAACCATGGATTTGCTTTGATGTAGATTCACAAGGTGGACGTGGCTATGTTAGTCATGGCGATAAACAAAATTATTATACATGGATTAGTTATCCAGGAATAGATAGAGAAAAATGATGGATCCTTTCATCTTTATTATAGATACAATATTAACAATTTCATTTATGATCTTGTTTATAGGTTTACCATTAACTTTGTTGTTTGGTATATATAGGGTAACATTCACGATTGATGGGAAATGTGATTGTGTTAAAAAAAAGGCAAAATTAAAAACAAGTAATGTAAACTTTTTATTATAAATAGGAATTTAATATGAAAAAGAATATATATATGCCGATGGTAGTAATATCATCGGCATTTTTGTTTGGATGTGCTTCTCAAGATGAATTACGCTTATTAAGCCAACATTCAGCTTCAGTTGTTCAATCTCAAACTAGATTGCAAGCAATTGAGAAACCAACTCTATCTATTAAATGTGGTAATACTGCTAATGCATGTAAAGGTCTTGATTTAGTATTTATACATCCATCTGATAGACATAAATTAATTGTTCCAAAAATCAGAGGTACCAATGATGTAGTTGTAACTGTAATACCTCAAGTTATGAATGCTACTAAGTGGGCTGCTGGATTTTGGGCTGCTACTGATATAGTTAGTAGTATTGCAGATTCTGCTGGTGATAGAAATACTACAAGTACCTCTACTAATACTGCAAATAATGTTAATAATGGTGATGGTAATGCTATAGATACTTCAAGAACAGATATTGCTGATTCTTCTACTCATATGAATGATAGTAATAATTCATCTTTTAGTACCGAAAGTAGTACTTCTAATACCGAAAGTAATGATAGTCATGATATAGATGATAATCATAGTACAGTAGATTCAAATGATAATAATAGCACTACTAGTAGTAGTGATGATCATAGTCTAGTTGATTCCAATGATGACAATAGCCAGATTGATTCTAACGATGATAATAGTTCAAATGATTCTAATGATGATAATAGTATTTTCAATAACGATGATAATAGTGGTGTGGATAGTAATGACGATAATAGTTATTCTTTACAGTAAGGCTGTTATTTGATTTAATTATTATTGTTTGATAATATGTTGATTCTAGGAGAATAATATGTTGTCATTTAGTTCTTTTTTAATATCATTTATTTTAATAATGGGTATGATAATAATACCGTTTTACATTATAATGTCGATTCTAACTATGGGGTTAGAATCTACATTAAATGATCTTGGATTTTGTTTTCGTAATATTAAATATTGTTGTAATAAAGTTCGTGATAAGTTATCATCATGAATAATGGGAGTGTGCCCCAATTGGCAGAGGGGGTAGTTTTAGAAACTACTTATGTGAAGATTCGACTTCTTCCACTCCTACATTTGTTTTTTTGAATTATCTTTTATTAATTATGTCAGTTATGATATTCAAAAAGACTTGGGAACTAGATTCTGTAAATCTCTTTTGTTGAGATGTGTCTATGACACACAGATCTATTTCTTTATCAAAACAAGCTTTTGATTTTGAGAAATCATTAGCTTGTATTTGATTTAATTTATTTGAACCAAAGATTGGTTCATAATGAAAAATACCATTTAGTTCAATAGCTAAATTAAGTGATGGAATATAAATATCTAATTCTGAACCAATTGTATCTTTTCTGTTGAAGTGAATTTCCAGATCAGCAAACTTTTGAGTTAGCTGATCTTCTAAATAAACTTCTAACTTAGATCTTCTATATCCATGAGTTTTATGCTTATTATTATAAGTTCCAGCACATGACATTGAGCAAAAACTATTAGGTGTTTTAATAATATTAGATTTTATTTTAAGAAATGTTTTATTACAATTTTTACAAATCACTTCTTGTTTAGTAACTCTTGATGTATGTTGACAAGATTTAGAACAGTATTCTCCAACAGCTGTTGTTTTTCCTTTTTGTATAGCTTGTATTTGGTTTTTTGGTTTATAAAATGTTTTATCACATTGGTAGCATTGAAGTGGTAATTTTTCTCTAGATTTAGAAGAAGAGAATTCTTCTTGAGTGTATAAGGTTTTCATTATATGATGGTATCATGTTTGATTTATTAAATCAATTAGGACTTCTTCCACTCCTACCACTCCTACCACTCCTACCATTTTTATTATCACTTATCTTTCTAGTAGGTGATTCAATCTATTATGACTGTTGGACCACTTGGGCTCCAATAGTTTGTGTTTGTTAAATTGTTGTAATTAAAATTAATTCTATAGGAAATTTTTATGTCTAATATGTGGTGGACTAGTGATACTCACTTCGGTCATCGAAACGTAATTCGTTTTTGTGATCGTCCTTATTCTTCTGTTGAAGAAATGGACGAGGCTATCATTGAAGAATGGAATAGCAAAGTTGGTCCTAATGATACTGTGTATCATTTAGGTGATTTTAGTTTTTATCGTAAGGTTGATGTAGCTATCTCCCTATTAGAAAAACTTAATGGTAATATCTTTTTTATTAAAGGAAATCATGATTCAAATCAATTCCTTAAGAAAGCTATAACTATGGATAAAGTATTAGGGGTAAGGGATATATATTCTGTTAAGATAGATGATTCTGATGCTCCTCATGGTAAGCAACGCATTGTTATGTGTCATTATGCTATGGAAATATGGGACAGAGCCCATTATGGTGCTTGGCATTTATTTGGACATTGTGTAGATTTAGAAACTGAAATTTTAACACGAAATGGATGGAAATTTAGAAATCAGTTATTAGAATCTGATTTAGTATTAGGATACAACCATGCTTTAGAATTATCGCAATGGGTTAATATTGATGAAATTATAGATACTATATATACTGGATTGGTATATATAGATGATTCTATTAGAGGTGCAAATTATAGAGTAACTGCTAACCATCGTATTCCTAGATTTTCTAGAGATGGGAAACAGATGTATTATGATATAGCTGAGGTTTTTCATGAAAGAAATAGATCAACTATTATGAAATCTGGTATTGTTGAAAGTGTTGGAATTGAATTAAGTGATTTATTGATTAAGTTGTATATTTTTATAGCTGCTGATGGCAGCATTAAGAATGAAACCAATCTTTGCCGTATTAGAGTTAAAAAAGAATATAAAAAGATTTATGTTCTTGCTTTGCTAGATGGTTTAAATATTGATTACAGAATTAAACCTCAGAAAGATGATAGTGTTTCATATAATTTTACTATACCAGATTCTTTACTGGAATATAACATTAAAGGGCTAGATGATAAATTGATTGAATGTAGTATTCATCAATTTGAAGTTATATTAAAAGCGTATGTTGCATCTGATGGATGTAGATCTGGTAATTCAATTATGATTTATTCGAATAAAGAATGTGAGATTGATTTATTACAAAGATTGGCTATTCAATCTGGATATTCTGCTAAAAAATATTCTAGAATTCATGGGATTGCTGAAACATTAGGTCACCAATTATGTGTTACTAAGAAACAATTTGTTAATATTAGACACAGTAGTTGTATAGTTGAACATGTTGAGGAAGAGCATTTTTGGTGTATCCAAAATGAGCTTTCTAATTTCTTCATTAGAAGAAGAGGTGTTGTTCATTTAACTGGAAATAGTCATGGTACCTTACCTGATAACTTAGATAAGATGCGCTTAGATGTTGGTCTTGATAATAACGATATGAAGATGCTTTCTTATGAAGATATTAAAGTAGCAATGTTTCGTAGAGGCTATAAATCTGTTGACCATCATAATTCAGGGGTTGTTAAATGAGTCATCTTGATGTATTAAGAAATTTTGGTAAACTTGCTGAAGAATTAAAAAACAAACCATTGTCTGCAGATTATTGGGAAAAAGAAGCCAAGATGTTAGATAAATTACATAAGAAACAAGAAGCATTTAATAAATCTATACAGATGAGTTATGAAAAGTATCATCAACCTTTTACTATTTAATTAAGGTGACATATGTTTGTATCGAAATTTATGAACTTAGAAGTTGGTGAATTTTACGCTATTAAGCTTCAGTATTGGAAAGAAGAGAAGTTTTGTTATTGCTCTGATAAGACTATACATGGTGAATATTCTCATTCCTATTTTATGATATTTGAGAATCCACATACACCAACTAGTATCCACGATTGTGCACAGTATGTGTGGGATAGTGGTTATTGTAATAATGAAAAAAGGGATATGTTTCAGCATCATACACTTTCGGAGTGTAGGATGCTTACAGATGACGAAGTATTTGAATTGAAATTGAAGTTAAACAGGTTTAATAAAGGAGCAGAGTAGTGGATTTTTTATTAGGTATAACACTTAATGTTATGGGTTCTGAATGGTGGCTATGGGGATTACTCATGAGCATTATGATATTGGAACATAATGATTATGAAAGCTTAGGTATCTTTGGATTACTACTTTTAATAATTACTTTTTATATAATTCTTGACATCAATACAAAGTATCTTATAATATCAAGTATATTATATATTCCACTCGGTATTGGATGGTCTATATATCGTTGGAAAAGACACTGTTCTGGTGTTATGGAAGATTATGATCTTGATGTGAAGATGGCTGGATGTGAATTAAACAGTCATCAGAAAGATGGATTCATTGATCGTCTTAAGGCTTCAAATAATGTAACAAAAATAGTTAATTGGGTAATAGTGTGGCCTTTTAGTTTACTAGATAATCTAATAGGGGATACTATTGACTTTACAACTCAGATGATTAAAAAACATCTGATTGGAATTTATAATAAAATATCTGCTGATAATATTGAAAGAATCAGTGGGTAGTTCCGCTTTAGTATTCATGGTGAGCACCTTCGACTGTTAATCGAATGAGCCAGGTTCGATCCCTGGAAGTGGAGCCAAACATTGGGGCTGTAGCTCAGTTGGCAGAGCACTTGGTTTGCAACCAAGAGGTCGTAGAATCGTTTTCTATCAGCTCCACCATGGTAGTAATAGTTCAATGTTAGAATTTCGGATTGTGACTCCGAAGATCAGGGTTAGATTCCCGTTACTACCCCAGAATTAAGCCTTGTTGAATGATGATTACTAGGCGGGCGGTCATTGAGGACCGACTTTTGCTGAGGTGTTGTTTGCAGACAAGCATTTATTTTATACAGTTTTTAGATTTATATATGGCTATAGATAGGAATAGCACGTATAGGATCTCTAAACTTAAGCCCTGTGGCTCGTTTGTGTTACCCAATAGAGAGGTAGTCATCTTTAAACAGGCAAGTGTGTGGATAGTTTACGGAAGGTTATCCACCCTTACATTGATATCACAGCTGTAGGCTGTGGAATCAGATGACCACCTTGTGTGGTACATGAATCTGTAGCAAAATGCTACAGGTCTACTGACTTTTAAGAATCAGGTATCTAGCATAGCTAGTCTTGATATTATCAAGTAGTTAGTCAGTCTACTTTAGGAAAGTAAAATGATGTATAACAATAAATTGGCTGTAGCCATTAAGAGCAGAGGTGCAATCCTCAAAGAGATTGGTGATAAGGTTTATCTTCCTTATCAGAGTGAATATTCTATTTTCATTAAAAATTTACATACTACACAGGCTGTGGTTAGCGTAGAGATAGATGGTGAAGATGTGTTAGGTGGCAATACTATTGTCATTGAACCTTTTTCAAATCTTAATTTAGAAAGATTTGTTAAAGATAGCAATATATTATCTGGTCGTAAATTTAGGTTTATTGAAAAAACAGATCGTATATCAGATTTTCGTGGTGATGAGTTAGAAGATGGTTTAGTAACTATTACTTATCAGTTTGAAAGAGAACAGGTCAGGATTAGAGAACCATTTAATACTGGACCTTATTGGCATAATCATTATCATGAACCTCTTTATGTAAAGAGTGCATATGGTAATACTAGGTCTCCTCTAGATGTTAATTTTAGTAGTGCTATTGGTGGTTCTGCATCTGCTGTTGATCAATTATCTAGTAATCGTTCTTTTAATGATCAGGGTATAACCGTTGAAGGTTCTAAATCTAATCAGGAATTTCATTATGCTTCTACTGGTGTTCTTGAAACACAAAAACACTCTATTGTAATTCGTTTACTAGGTGAAGATTCTAGAAGTTGTAGGGTTAATAGTCCTATTACAACAAAAACAAAAAAAGTATGTCCTACTTGTGGTAAAAAAAGCAAGCAAGGTGCAGACTATTGTTCAAAATGCGGAACTTTTATTTCGTAATAAAGATTTATGGGGAGTTAAACTCAACTCTTGTAATTTTTTCCTTGAAAAAGTGACGATAATGAGGGCTACTTCTAATGGTAAGAAAACTTTCTTTGAAAAAAGTTTAATTTGGTTCGATTCCAAAAACTCCCCCCATATTAGAAGGTACTTCTATGACTGAAGAAGAAAAACGTAAGTTCCTTAAGAGAATTAGAGATTGTGAAATCCCTGAGTCTCATTGGGAAGAAGTAAGGCAAAGACTTGCTGATGATGAAAAAGCTTATGAAGAAATAGAAAAACGACAAAGCATGTCACGACTAGAGATGGAATCTATAGTCTTTGACATGTGAAAAAGAATTTGACTTGTGGCGATAATAATGGCTACTTCTAAATGTTAACTCAATGGTAGAGTGACTGGCTTATAACCGGTATGTTGTAGGTTTCGATACCTACACATCTGAAAACTCCATTATAGTTATTCCCAAGTCAATGTTATTAGAATTATAGATTCGCGAGTATCTATAATTCTTTATCTGGTAACTCTTTATACCTCCTTCAAGTTACCAGGTAAGTCTCTCCATCCTTTAGGACGTTAGCCATATGGCTGACTAGAGTTGGCGTTGAGATGAACATAAAGGTTAAAACTCTAACTAATTTTAAGTCCTGGATGCACCCCCTCCTGCGTTTGAGCAGTGATAAGGTTCTGGGGCTTTTTTTATGACGGAGTGTAGCTCAGTCTGGTAAGTTGACACTGTTGGGAATGTGTGATATTATTCTATTTATGGAAAAAATAGAATTAAAACGGTATATTGCTGATGGTAAAAGTATATCTCAAATAGCTAATCTTTCTAATAGGGGAAGAAGCACAGTTAGATATTGGCTTAAAAAATATGAATTAACAACTGTTAATAATTTATATAATAAAGGCAATATTGGTAATATTAAGCCACATTTATGTAGTAAATGTGGTGAAAGTGATCCTGATAATTTTTATGGTCATAAAAGAACTATTTGTGGAAAATGTCATAATCAGTATACATTAAAGATAGGTCAAGATAAAAGGCTTTATGCTATTAATAAGATGGGTGGTAAATGTGTTTATTGTGGTTACAATAAATACTCTTGTTCTTTAGACATACATCATCTTGATCCTAGTATTAAAAGTAAGACATTTCCTGGTCTTAGATCCTGGTCTTTCAAGAGAATAGATAAAGAGATTGAAAACTGTGTTCTTTTATGTAAGAACTGTCATTCTGCATATCATGCAGGATATATAGATATTAGCGGGGATTAGCTGAGCTTGGTTTAGCACATCGTTTGGGACGATGAGACGCACGTTCGAGTCGTGCATTCCCGACCAATTACATATTCGATACAAATAATTGTATCGAATTATTTCAAAGCGAAAGGTCCAAGGTTCGAATCCTTGTATCCCGACCAATTTAAAGGAGCTTTATATGTATGGTGGAATACCTGCTCATATACTTTTTGATTTAGCAGATTTACGTAAAGAAGCTAAAAAAAGAATTGTATTCTTAGATATAGATGGAGTTTTAAATACTGGTATGTCTAGGTCTAATGATGTACTATTAAATCCTGATAATGTATCAGTATTGAATAGTCTAGTATCTAAAATTAATGCTTCAGTAGTTATTAGTTCTACATGGAGAATTCAGTTAGAATTAGATTGTATATCTTTTGCTATACGTTGTGCTGGTGCAGGTGCTTATACTGATATATGGGATATTACTCCTAAGAAACTAGAGTCATATGATAGAGGTTCTAGTAGGGGGTATTATATAAATGAATGGCTTAATGGTCATGATTATACTAAATATATAATAATTGATGATCTTCATCATAGTGATTTTCTTCCTGATCAGCAGAAGTTTTTAATTACCACAAATGATGATGAAGGTCTTCTTGAAAAACATATTGATGTAGCATTTGATATGATGGGTAGTTCTGAAACCCAAATAAGAATTCAGAAAGAATATTAATAGCGGGTTAGAGCAGTCTGGTCAGCTCGGTAGCCTCATAAGCTACAGGTCGAAAGTTCAAATCTTTCACCCGCTACCAATCATATGGTCACAGCTTTAGGCTGTGTACCAATTTAAATGGCACATATTATGGCTGAGTTTTTAAAGACTTTTATTCTTGATAGTGATAGAGTTATCGTTAAGAAATTATATAGAAAACTTAATGCTAAATATATATTTTTACGACATGGATATGATCCTATCTATTCAAATAAAGATAAATGGTCTATTAAATTATTAAAGGAAGCATTTGATGGAAGAAAAAGATTTATATAATAAACCTGCATTACTTAGTGATTATACATATGATGTTTTAAAAACTATTGCTGGAATTATTTTGCTTACAATTGTAATTGCCTATTTAGGCTATTGTTTTTAAAGGATTAGTTATGAATACTAAACAAGTTATTATCATACGTAAAGATTTAAATATGCGTAAAGGTAAAATTGCTGCTCAAGCTAGTCATGCTTCTATGGCTGTTCTTCTTGATCTGATAAGTGATGGTCATCTTAATTGGCGTGATTCAATTGATAAATGGTCTATGGATCATAATATGCATGGTTCTCCTGTTGTTCATTGGCTTGAAAATTCTTTTACTAAGATATGTGTGTCTGTTGACTCTGAAGATGAGTTGCTTCATATATATAATCGTTGTAAAGTTGATAGAAGAATTCCTTGTGCTTTAATAACTGATAATGGAACTACTGAATTTGATGGCGTGCCTACTATCACCTGCTGTGCTATCGGCCCTTGGGTGTCCGAAGAAGTAGATGTGTATACAAGCCGATTGAAATTGCTATGACAGATGCTATATATATAATAGGTCTGCCAATAGCAACTCTTATAGTTGCTATTTTTTTGTTTGTAATTTGGTATCATGGTGAAGATTTAGATGGTGATATTTGGTCTTGGTGTTTATTAACAGTTGTATTATGGCCTTTCGCTTTAATCTTCTTTAGTATACTTATCTGTTTTGCAAGTATAGCTTTAATTGGTGAGCTTTTAATGAAATTTTTATATATAGAGGGTAGAAAACAATGACAGAACATGAATTAGAAAGAATTGCTATTGAGCATGCTGATAGACAATCAGCTAACTCAGGACAAGTATGGGTTCAGGTATGGGAAGATGCCTATGATTCTAAAATAGAAGAATTAAAAAGTATGTATGGGAATAATTATCATGCGAAATCCAATGGACAAAGAGATCAAGTGTAGGGCTCAACAGAAGCCATGGAATGCAGGTATTGATATCTTACTATTAGCTGATGAATCTTCTGTTACCAAATTAGAATGGTCTATGGTTGATGAAGGTGCAATGGTTGAACCCACTTTTAGTCTTGATCATCCAGAAGCTCAAATGCTAATGGATGATCTTTGGCATGCAGGTATTAGACCTTCAGAAGGAAGTGGCTCTACAGGACAAATGAGAGCTACTGAGCATCATCTTAATGATATGCGTAAGATTGTTAGTAAATGGATAAAATTAGAATTATAAAATTATAACTCTCTCGTAAAATACAGATTCTGAGTGGCGAGTGTAGAAGTTCGAATCTTTGCTGGGTGGTAGGTACGATCCTGCTGCCTGGTCATCAGACAAGAGTTAAATGAGATGTAGCTGAGTGGTTTAGCAGTGGACTTTTAATCCATCGACGAGAGTTCAATTCTCTCCATCTCAACCAAATAGATTCCGGTAGTTTAAATATACTAAAACCCCTGCTCCAATGGTTTGAGCAGGTGATCCAGGGTGCACCCTTTAGGTCGGAACACCAAATTAAAGAGATATGTTAATATGCGAAAGTTCATAGTATCTGGTAGATTCTTTCAGAAGATTCCTTATAAAAGTGATTTACAATATGTTTCAAGAATAGCAAAGATATATAAACTTCCTATTGATAGGATTGATTCAGTGTTTGGTTTTATAGATGAGTATGCTCCACTTTATGGTGGTCGTGTTTGGAATAAGGCCGATAGTGGAATCAGTATAAGGAAGATTGAAGCCATGAATCGTTTTGGTATCGGCTTTGGTTTAGCTATGAGTAATAAGTTTTTCAATGATGAAGCTTATGAAGTTTCTAAGAAAGTTATAGAGATAATGCCTAAATCGGATCTTAATTATATCATTATTGCTAATGACACATTATCTCGTAAGGTGCGTCAGGATTTTCCTGATATGCATCAGAAGTTATCATGTATAGCCGAAGTTGATAATGTTGAAGAAATCTATAAAAGGCTTGAGTTGTATGATATTATTACACTTCATGTTGATCAAAATTTAAGGGATGAGTTTTTGAGACTCATCCCAGAAAGTATTAAAAGTAAAATAGTCTTGTTTGGCATAGGTCAATGTGCAACTTATTGTCGTAATAAGATATGCTATACAAGTGTTTCATTATCTAATTTGAAACAAAAACATGATTGTGTTTCTTGTATTAAGAAATTAGATGAAAAAAATGGTAAAAAGCCATTAAATGTTCCATTTCATATTTCATTTGATCTTAGTGATTCTAAGTTTGATGGATTTGAAATATTTAAATTACCAGCTCCTGCAAGGGATATGGTTAAATTATTAGGAGTTGTCGCATAGTGGCAATTGCAGCGGCCTGTAAAGCCGCCCCTCTTAATTGAGGTACGATGGTTCGAGTCCATCCAGCTCCACATTCGTCTTCTTAGGTTATCTTTGATTAACTATGTCAATTATGATATCTAAGAAGACTTGAGAAGTAGATTCTTTAAAGTATTTTTGAGTACTTGTGTCTATGACGCATAGATCTATTTCTTTATCAAAACAAGCTTTTGATTTTGAGAAATCATTAGCTTGTATTTGATTTAATTTATTTGAACCAATTGTATTTTTTCTATTAAAGTGAATAGCATCATGAAAGTATCGATATATACATTAATACTTCCTCGTTTGGAAGTATTTTTTCTTGAAGAATGGATTGATCATCATCTTGCCTTAGGTATAGATGAGATCTATATATATGATAATGGTGTAAGTAATCTTAAATTTAATCCATTTGTCGTTGAGAAACAAAAAAGTGATCACTATCGCTCTTTAAGAGAAGATGAATTTGGTGTTAAATGGCCTAAGAAACCTAATGCTAATTATAATCTTGAATATAGTGACGTTGAAATTTATCAAGAATTAGAGAAGGTCGTTAATAAATATAGTGGTCAGGTTAAAGTAATATCATGGAAAATTAACATTGATCATAATATGAGACATCCTAAACAACAAACAGTTGGTTTTAAAAATTGTGTCCAAAGACACGATTCTGATTGGTGGTTACATATTGATCCTGATGAATTTATTATGTTAAATAAATATGATTCTTTTCAGCAACTAATTGATTCTAATAGTAAAGTTGGATGTTTTAGATTTAATCAGCGTGTATTTTCTACTAGAAAGAAAGATGAGTTAGTAAAAAGTATATACACTTGGGGATATGATTTATTTAATCGTAAAAAATGTTTAATAATTAATGATATATCTGAATATCGTGTTCATAATTCAGAACCTAAAATGGGATTAATTATGAATTTAGATTTTAATATTGGTTTAATTCATCACTATAGAGGTAATCCATCTACTATGGGTGGTCAATATCATAATGATAAGCATCATTATATATTTGATAAAATTGATAAAGGTATGGATAAATATGTTTATTTGTAAAGGTTTTTTGTTTTATGCTCAATAAGTAATTTATTGAGGAGAATAAAATGTATCAAAATTACATAACCACCTATTGGCAAGAAATTGACCATTATGAAAATAGTCCTTTCTATGAAAAGATTATAAATGAAGATAAGAGTATTACCTATATTTATGATCAGCTTAATGCTAGGAAACTTCAGTGGAAATATTCTTCTGATAGGATAGTAAGTAATAAGAATTATTTAGGTTTTAGAAATGGGCCCATGCCTGACATCCACCATTATGGTGGTGGATGGTGGCATAAGTACAAAGGTGATCATAATGTATCACCCAAAACTGAGTATACTAGTAATATAACTACACTAGAGTATTCAGATGAGCTATATGAAGAATATGGTATTCAGATTAAGATAAAGAATAGTAGAGCCTCCTGGATGAAATATATTATTTATGGATGGGGAGAGATTCATTATCGAGATAGTAAAGGCCGTGGATGGAAACGTTCAAGGAAGAGAAGACAATGGATGTAAAAGAACGTTATATTAAAATCGATTTATCAGATATTCCTATTAGTGCTAATATCTTTATTGTTGGTGATATACATGGTAGATATAGTATGTTGAAGAATGTATTAGATCATTCTGGTTATGAAGATGAAAGAGATTATGTATTTGGTGTTGGGGATCTGATAGACCGAGGTAATGAAAATCTTCAGGTCGTTCAGTTTTTTACTTCTCATCCTAGAAGGTTTTCTGTAAGAGGTAATCATGAGGATATGATGCTCGATCAGTTTAGTAGAGAAATGTGGGTTTATAATGGTGGTTATGAAACATTAATGGAGTTACATAATAACTTCTATGATGAAGAGTGGCTTAAAGACCAGCTATATCATTTACCTTATATTATTGATGTTACTACTAAAAGAGGTGTATTTAGAATAGTTCATGCTGAAATTCCTTGTCATATTACTGAAGAGGAATTTCAAAAAGAAGTTCTTATGGAAAGTACTCATATTTGGGAAACATTACTATGGTCACGTAAAGATTCTGTAATATTTAGAGATCATCAATTCCTGGAGGATGATGATCCTAGAACTAATATTGTAGAGAAGATGAAAGGGATGATGGGAAATATTTCTGATTCTTTAGATAATAATCATGAAGTTTTATGTTTTTGTGGTCATACTCCTGTAAAAGATCCAGTTATCTTGCCAAACAAGATCAACTTGGATCTTGGTATGAAAGATATGGCTATTTATAATTTTACTTATAATAGCATTGTTAGATACTCAGATAACTCTTAAAAGTTATCTGAGACGGTGAAAACTGTATTCAGACAATGCTGATGAGACGTGAGTAGGCTGAGAACCCTCACTGTAACCTCCATAGAGAAGTCTGAAAGTTGTAAGTTCCAAACTCTATGTTAATCTTAAAGTCGAGAACTTTCAGTGTACATTTCGGATGCGTGTACTTTGCCTAGTACAGACTTCTAAACTTGGAAGTTTGTCAGTATGACCGTGTAAATTCTATGCCTTACGTGCATTAGAGCCTCACGTCCCAGCGAGCATCTGGCACATTATTGGAGAGTGAATCCAGGAGGCCTGGAACATTCCTGCTAAGAATTGTGAACCTTCATTGGTTTTAGTTTCGAGTACTACTCTCTCCGCCAATTTAAAGAGGTATTTATGATTGAAGAACCATTATCTACAAGGGTTACTAAGATAGGTAATCAATGGCATTGTAGATTATATAGATTTGATGAAGTTTATGATGAAGTAGCTTGTGTAGATCAAAGAGACATAGGCTATTGTTTTTATCACATGTTTAGATGGTATTCTAAGATGTGTGGTGGTCCTGAATCTCCTATGGCAGAGGCATCAAGACATAGACAAAAGAATTATAATCATTATGGCAAGATTATATATAAAGATTAATGCACCTGTAATTTACTGGCTAGAATAACGCCCTTTCACGGCGTAGAAGAGGGATCGATACCCTTCAGGTGTACCAATACTAAAGGAGAATAAAATGAAAAAATTATATATTATATTATTAATGAGTGTTGTTGTCTCTTGTGGACAAACAGCTCAAGCAAGATTGGAACGTATTGAAGATCCAATCGTAGAAGAAATTACTCCTTCTATTCAAGTACTTCCATTACCAGAGGATTCTAATATTCCAATTTCTGATTATGGTTATCTTTTCCCAGATCCTGATTATGAATCAGGTGATTTACCAATGGGTATGCCATATGAACCATATGATTTTGAAAGGGAACATGAATAATGGATTGTCCTTGGTGTGGTGCACAACCTATACATAGTGATGACCAACCTCAACCTGGTTTACATGGTTACAGTACTAAGTTTGAATGTGGTGCTATGATAAGTAATGCTATTGGATCTAATAACCCAGAGAATGAGTGGTCAGAAGACAATAGGTGTGGTGGTCCTAATGAATCCGTTATGCCTTCTATTGCAGACTTATTGTCTATTACTAGATAGTAAGGTATAATAACCTCGTCAATTATTGCCGGTATAGCTCAGTTGGTTTAGAGCAGTCGCCTTGTAAGCGACAGGTCCTGCGTTCGAATCGTAGTGCCGGCACCATATTTAATAAAACGAGGATACTATGGAACAACATACAGACATGTTTGGTAATCCACTCAGAAGAGGCGATTACCTTTGCTATCCAGGTAGAACTGGATCTTCACTATATGTGAATTTAGCTGTTTTTTATAAAAACAAACTTAATGGTAAAATACAAGTTATTATACCTAGCGTAAGATGGGATAGAGATGACGAAGGTCATTCTTTCCAAGAAGAAGTATATAGAAAAACCTCTGTTGAAGTATTAGACAGAGTTATTAAAATACCCAGTGATTTTTTTCATAATGAAAATGTAGCACCTGAGCTGCGTGGTAAAGTGACTAAGCTTGTTGATATTCAAGCAAAGGTTATTGAGGGATTTTTTGATTAATTGCGGGATTGGTACATGGGTGGTACGTCAGCCTTCCAAGCTGTTCCAGAAGAGTTCGAGTCTCTTATCCCGCTCATTCGTCTTTTTGAATTATCTTTGATTGATTATATCAGTTATGATATTCAGAAAGACTTGAGAACTAGATTCTGTAAATCTCTTTTGTTGAGATGTGTCTATGACGCACAGATCTATTTCTTTATCAAAACAAGCTTTTGATTTTGAAAAATCATTAGCTTGTATTTGATTTAATTTATTTGAACCAAAGATTGGTTCATAATGAAAAATACCATTTAATTCAATGGCTAAATTAAGTGATGGAACATAAATATCTAATTCTGAACCAATTGTATCTTTTCTGTTGAAGTGGATTTCTAGATCAGCAAACTTTTGAGTTAGCTGATCTTCTAAATAAACTTCTAGTTTAGATCTTCTGGTTCCATGAGTTTTATGTTTATTATTATAAGTTCCAGAACAGGATTGTGAACAGAAATGATTTATAGATTTATTTATCATTAAAGGTGTTTTATAAATTTCTTTATTACAATATTTACAATATAACTTTATTTTAGTAGATTTATTAATAGTCTGAGCTACTGAATTGCAAATTGTAGAGCAGTATTTTATTCTATTTCTATTTTGTCTAATTTCTTGAGTAATAGAATGTTTTGTTGGATAAAAGGTATTAGAACACTGATAACATTGACAAGGTAATGTGTCAGTGTAATGAGCAGATAGATATTCTTGATTAGTAAATAATTTTTTCATATATGTATATTGTAGCATGTATGAATGCTCGGTACAATTAAGAGTCTCTTATCCCGCTCCAATTTAGGGAATGAATATGAGCGAACACATATGGGCTTTTATGCCTCATACAGTTTTTAGTATTGCTTTTATATTTGTTACTATGTGGGGCTTAAGCTGGTTTTTTATAACTAGCTTTATAGTTTCATTTTTAGGGGTGTAGCCAAATGGTAAGGCACTTGGTTTTGATCCAAGCAATTGTAAGTTCGATTCTTACTGCCCCTTCCAATATTGGCGGATTGGTAGAGTCTGATTTATTACACTGATCTTGAAAATCAGCGGGGTTTAATAGACCCCCATAGGTTTGAATCCTATATCCGCCTCCAAATTTACTTCTTCCTGAACTGTGTAGAACAGTTTCGGGTACAGAAGTGTCTTTTTGTCTTTTTAATCTGACTGAGTTTCTTCATAAAGTTAGTTCCACAGTTATCACACCTTATTATCGTTTCTTTTGAACGATACTTTTTCATGCATTCTTTTGAACAATAGAAATTTTCACAATTCTTGTTAATTGCTGATTTTACGTCTTTTACTTCTCTATTGAATTTAGTCCCACATTGTGAACATGTTAATATTGTATATTTTGGCATATTTTATTTCTTCATGTATAATTGTCTAATTATATAATTGTATAATTGTTAGGTGGTTATAATAACATCCTCCTACCCTTTCCGCAATAGTAAAAAAAATAAAAACCAGGGGAAAATTATTTCTCCTTCTTATTTGAGGTAAAAATGTATATTTTAGAAGATAAAATTTATTTACATTTCCAGAAAACTGGTGGGTTTTCTGTTTATGAAATTATTAAAAAACTTGGTCTTAAAAAGGTTTGGTTTAAAGAACACAATGGTATAGTAACTTTACCTGAGCAGTATAAACATTTAAGAAGATTTACTTTTATAAGGAATCCTTATAGTTGGTATGTATCTTTTTTCTTTTTTCATGAAGCAATGAGATTAAAAAGGGATCATACAGGTTGGATTAATCCATTTTTACGAACATTAACTTCTAAAAATATTTTTCATTTTAATCAATTTATTCATAATTCATGTAATTTAAAGAAATTTTATATTGAAAATCCTGCAATGTATGAAGAGTTAATTAAACAATTTCATATTGTGATTAAATTTAAAAATAAAGGATGGGTTGGAACTTGGTTTAAAGATTCTAATAATATTGAAAAAGAGTTAGCTGTTGATAATTTAGATATGACTTTGATGGATTGGTATATGAATATTATGGGATTAAATGAACCTAATACAACTATATATAAATTAGAAAATTTTAAAGAAGGTATAGAAATAGAGTTTGGTCCTATTGAAGAAATACCTCATAAACATAAATCTAAGCATAATGATTATAGACATTATTATAATGAAGAAAGTATTAGTAAAGTAAATGCTTCTCATAGTCATATTCTTGATAAATTTGGATATCAATTTGAGAAAATTTAAAAACAAATTAGCAAATTAAATAAATTAATAATTGGAGGCGAAATGTCTAAATTTAATTCCCCAAGGGTTGCTAAAATTGAAGCAACTAACCATGCTGGTGGTGATATAGAATTATTTGATGATCCACGATTCAAGTTTTATATGGCTATTGGTTCTAATTTATTAGAAGATCAATATTACAGATCTGTTAATGAAACAATATCAGAGATTAGAGGTTATATCCGTACTGTAACTCCTGAGTTTACAGCTAAGCTTGCAGTATATGCACGTACAGAGATGAATCTAAGAACTATACCACTTGTTATAATGGTTGAGTTAGCGAGAATGACTAGTGGAAATTCTGTAGTCTCTAAGGGGCTTACAGGAGTCATTACAAGAGCTGATCAATTGTCTGAAGCACTAGCTTACTATCAGGTAAGCTGTGCACAGACAGAACTTGGTAAAGTACCTAAACAAATACTTAAGGGTATTAGAGATGCCTTTGGTAAGTTTGATGAATATCAGTTGTCTAAGTATCAGGCTAAGAATAAGAATATTACTCTTAGAGATGCTATGTTCTTGAGTCATCCTAGACCCAGAGGTGCTAATAGGATAATTCTGTATAATAAGATTGCTCATAATGAATTAAAAGCTCCTGTTACATGGGAGACTACTCAATCTATGCTAGGTGAGATTACTAAAGATAAGACTAAGGATGTTAAAGAAGCTGCAGTTACAGTTGCTTGGGAGCAACTGATTGATGAAATGAAGATGGGCTATATGGCTATGCTTAGAAATCTAAGGAACTTTTTAGATGATGGTATTTCTTCTGTTCATGTTGATAAAGTGTGTGCTTTTATTATTAATCGTAGAGCTATTTCTAATAGTAAACAGTTTCCTTGGAGATTTTATGTTGCTGCTAGGGAGATAGAGAAGGGTGAACTTTCTTGGAACACAGATGATTCTCAAAAGATATATAATGCTATAGTTAATGCATGTATATATTCTCTTTGTAATATGTCTATGTTTCCAGAGAATGAACGTATCTTGTCCGTAGCAGATATCTCAGGCTCTATGCAGCAGAAAGTTAGTAAGATGGGTACTGTATCAGCTATGGAATTATCTAGATTCTATGGGAGAATGCTATATCATTCCAATAGGTTTAATAGATATATAGAATTTGCTACTAATCTTAATCATAATGCATCTACTAATCCTTTTGATAGAGATATTGCTAAACAACCTCAGGGTTATGGTTATGGTACTGATGCCCATAAGATAATGGAATATGCTTGTCATATGGAAGAGAAGTATGATTCTATTGTTATCTTTACTGATAATCAGTTTTGGAAATCTAAAAACTCTGGAATGTTAGCTCCTTATAGTATTAGTGTGCAGTTTAATACTTTAGTAGATATGTATCGTAAAGATGTTAATCCTGATATGAAATTGTATCTTGTTGATTTAGTTGGATATAGTAATGGTGCACCAGTTGTTCTTAGTGATAAGAACTTTGTTGTGTCTGGTTTTACAAGTGATACCTTTAAAACTATTAATAATATTGTTAATAGTGGTGATGTACTTGATCTAATAGAGGGGATTGAATTGTGAGTGAAGAATTATTAGGCTTTGCCTATGGTGATACTGAAACTACAGGGTTATCTTTCTTAGATACTGATGTGATTCAGGCTGCATTTATATTTGAGGATGATGACTTTAATCAACTTGGATCTATTGCTATGGAAATAATGCTACCTGATGTATATGTATGGGAGAAAGATGCTGCAAATGTTCATGGCATTTCTGAGGAGTATGCAAAAACAAATGGTATGTCTCAGTTTGAGGCATGTGATCTGATAGTTGAATCAGTTAAGAAAGCTTATGGTAGTAGTGAATATAATAAGATAAGATTAGTAGGGGCTAATTCTTATTTTGATTATGTGATGCTCCAGAATATGTTTGAAAGATGTGGTCGCAAAAGAGTACCGTTTAGTTATAGACTTATTGATGTGAATCAGCTTGGCTATTATCTTGGTGTTGGTTCTAAATTAAATGAATTAATTGAACACTATGGTACTGAATGTGATCAATCTAAAAAACATGGAGCATTGTATGATGCAAGATTACATCGTGATGTTTTTCATGACCTATTTGCGACAGCTTGTGATCATGGTTTGAAATTTGTTTAATTAAAAAGTAAGGTAATAAAAATGAAAAAGAATATTTTTGTAGTGTTTGGTATTGGGGATACATTTTGTGATAAAGCTTCTCCTCGTTGTGTCAAGAGAGGAAAGACTGGTCCTAGTCTCGCCGTAGATATTAAAAAAATCATACAGGAAGATAAAGATGAATTCTTTGGATATGTATTTGTTAATGAGCCACTAGATACTCGTAAGTCTGTGAATGTTTTTGATTCAATTCGTGAATCAAAAGTCTTAGATATGAAGTTGTGTTCTAGAAATATTTTTAATATTAATAATCAATTAACTGTTCCTGGCCATAATAACAAAGATGAAATAGTTCTTGATGGAAATCAACTTGATCATATATTAAGACCTTCAGAATATAATCTTTATGTAGCAGGTATTGATATTAATGGTGTATTCAATAGCTTTGTGGAAGAAACTAAGAAATTAGGGTATCATATTACAATATTTAGTGATGTAATTAAGCCTTTCAATAAAGAAACGGTTACCAATATCATTAACCTTGTCAAGAAAAGGAATAGCAATGTTGTTTTTAGGAAAAGCTAAATGAGTATTGTCCACTATAATGTGGATAAAGAATTTAGTTTTGATACACTTTTAATTATTGATGTTAATGAATCCATCTCTCTGTATTGTCAGGGAGATATATCTGATATTAATATAGGTGATACTTCTCCTGAATTTTTAGCTAGATTCAGGAGAGTTAAGCATGATGGTTCTCTATATTCAGATAAGTGTTTACAAACTGCTGAGATACCAATAGATTCTAAAATTATTATCAAATTAGATGGTAAGATTGGTGTTATATGTAAGTCTGGAATTTATCATGAATTTAATAATTCTACTATGGAAGAATTATGTAGAGTTAATTTTCCAGAAAAAGAACTGGGAGACTATGGTACATATTTAAGTATTAGTATTGATAATTTCAATTCTTTTCTTGACTCATTTCGTATTCATCCTAAGAAGATAGAAAAAGAATCTGAAACTTTTACTAGTATTAGAAGATGTTTTGAAGAGGAGTTGGATAATGTATGATGTTAAACTAGAAGAATTGTTACATTTAGATTCGGTTGATATTTATTCTTTAGAAGATAGAGATCTAAGTATTGCAGGAAAATTACTTACTGATATTATTGAAGAAGATTTTAATGATGAAGAAGTTATGGATAGGATTAACTATACTAATGATATTATTAATGATGAGTTAATAGCTAGAGGGTTAATGTAATGTCTATTCTTGATAACTATTTAAATATAGATAGAATAGATAAGATTTATAATTCCATAAGAGCCTTACATTCTCAAGAACTTTCTTATGGTGAATTCATGTATCTTGCTGGAGCTATGGATGCTTTAATGTCTATGGTTGGTAATGAGAATAGATTTACTAGACTTTTAGGGGTTGATATTAATCTACCTGAAGAGAAGGAGGAATTTTTAAAAGAATTAAAATCTTTCTTGTCTCAATATGAATTCATAGAGATAGAAGAGGAGGAAACAAATGTCACATCAAGACATACTGAAGGAGTACCAGAAGAACAAGCTGATAAACCTGAAACAGAAAGATGACTTAACTTTATCATGTTATACAAAGAAAGCTTTTTATGCTCATAATTGGGATGATATTTTAATACATGCCCGTGGTCATGTGTATGATGCCGAAGGTGATATAGTTTCATGTCCTTTTGAAAAGATATTTAATATTAACGAAGTCCCTGATTCATCTATGGAGTCAATCCTGAAGAGGGCTATTGATGAAGATTATTCAGTTTATGAAAAACTTAATGGTCATTTATGTATTCTTTTTAATCATAATGATGAATGGATTAATACTACTAAGGGTTCATGGGATCATGAATTTATCCCATTAGATAGAGAGGTTTTAGATGAATCTATTGTACCTTCTATAGAACATTATGAAGTTTCTAAACTTTGGGGTGATGCTAAGAATTTTACTTTTCTATTTGAAATCATAGCTGACTATGATAAACATCTTATGTTTGGTGATTATATGGAAAGATATCATAAGAATACTGCCGTTCTAATAGGGGCTATACATAATGAGACTGGTGAATCTCTTCCACATAATGAGTTGGTTACTATAGCATTAGCAACAGGTACTGTTACTCCTGCTATTCATGATCATTTAAAAATTACTGAGATTGAATCTTGGTTTTCTCATATAGATATTGAAGGATATATAATACATTTTCTTGAAAGTGATTATAGAGTTAAGGTTAAAACTGATTGGTATCTTAAGCATCATTATATAGCATCTCTTATTACTAATGGTAAGATTAAGAAGTTGTTTCTTGAATACGTAGATGATGAAGCTGTGTATGAAAAGATACCTGAAGAGTTTCATATCAATTATAAATCAATACTTGATGATTATAAAAAACATGTTGATAAATATAAATGTGATATGATAAAAAGATTAGGTAGCCTTGCTCTTAAAAATGTCGATGAAAAACAATTGATAATGTCTATTGTTGGATCTCGTGATGGCATAGACAAGAGTGCTTTATTTTCATTAATGAGACATCGTCCAATTAGTGATAAACTTTTAAAGAAAAAGTTTATTGAATCATATGATTTTGATATGAGGTTTCCAAATCATGGTGGTTTTCAGTGTTAATTATATTACGTGGTACTAGTAATAGTTTTAAAAGTACTTTTGCTAAAAAGTATTTTAAAAATAGCTCTATAGTATGCCTTGATAATATTAGGAAAGAATTATTTGGTAATTGTAATTATTTTAAAGAAGAATTACTTGTAAAGAATATTTATTCTAGTATTATTAATAGCCGTCTCAAACATGGACTTGATGTTTTAGTTGATTCAGTTAATCTTCATCATGTATGTATTAATTCATTTGTTAATATGGCATTAGAAAATAATGTTAATTATATAATTATTTCTTTCAAGAGGGGTATTGAAGATACTATATCTGGTTCCATCTTGAGAAGTAAATTAAACAATAAGAGTCTTGTATTAGAGAAAGACATAAGATTGCAATCTAAAGCGTATGATAGTAATACTCCTTTAATTATCAATAAGCATAATAAGAATTTTTTTGAATTTAAAGTTAAAGATATTTCTTCCTTAGAAGGAATATATGATGAATACAAACAGATAAGAGGAATAATAGAAAGCAATGAAACAGTATCTAGATTTAATTAAAAGAGTTATGCATGAAGGCATAACTAAAAGTGACAGGACAGGTACTGGAACTAGATCAATCTTTGGTCATCAAATGGAATTTGATCTTCAAGAAGGATTTCCATTACTAACTACTAAAAAGATTCATTTTAAATCAGTAGTTCATGAATTATTGTGGTTTCTTAAGGGCGATACTACTACAAAATATCTTAATGATAATGGTGTTAAGATATGGGATGCTTGGAGCAAGGATGGTAATTTAGGACCAGTATATGGTAAGCAATGGAGATCTTGGGATGTTGGTACTCCTAATGGTCCTGGTACTATAGATCAGATAGATGAGCTTATGTATATGCTCAAGAATAATCCAGATTCTCGTCGTTTAATTGTATCAGCATGGAACCCAGCTGATTTACCAGATGAAAAGTTTTCTCCTCAAACAAATGTAACTGCAGGCCGTATGGCATTAGCACCTTGTCATTTATTGTTTCAATTTTATACAGCACCTATGTCTTTAGCAGATCGCATTCGATATGCTAAGTATGAACATGGTCATATCATTGATGAGAATGTTGTGGGAAAACGTATTGAAGAATTACTTTTCATGTTGAATATACCTACTAGGACTATTTCTTTACAGATGTATCAACGTAGTGCTGATGTGTTTCTTGGAGTGCCATTCAATATAGCTTCTTATAGTTTATTACTTATGATGATAGCCCATGTTGTTAATATGGTTCCTTATAAGTTTATACATACCCTTGGTGATGCTCATATATATTCTAATCATAAAAAACAAACGATGCAACAAGCATTAAGAGAGCCGAGAACATTGCCAAGATTAAAAATATATCCAGAAATATCTGATATAAATAAGTTTGAATATAAATATTTTAAATTAAAATGTTATAATCCTCATGAACATATAAGTGGTAAAATATCGGTGTAGTATGAATATAACTTTAATGGCAGCATGTTCTGAACGTAATGGTGTGATAGGAGCTGATGGTGTGATCCCATGGTATCTCCCATCAGATCTTAAGAGGTTTAAAGAATATACTAAAAACAAAATAGTTGTAATGGGTAGAACTACTTTTGAATCTTTACCTGTATTCTTATACGATAGAGTATCTATTGTTATGACTAATCAGTTTCAAAAAGTACAAGATAAAGTTGATGAGTTAAAAACAAAAAGTGGTAAAGATCCTTCTCCTATTTTACTAATGAGTTCTATAGATGATTTAATAGAAGCTTTACCTACTATTGTTAAACAATTTCCTGTTAATAAACAAGAGGTTGTGATCATAGGTGGTGAATCTATCTATGAACAGTTTCTGCCTATAGCAGATAAGATTTTATTAAGCTTAGTGAGAGGAGAATTCTTTGGTGATAGATTTTTTCCTAAACTTAATAGAAGTGTGTGGAAAAAAACATGCATAAATAAGGGGATAAGAGAAGTCGGTGATGAATATGAATATTCAATACTTACTATGTTATCTCCTGAGTCAAATGTTTATGGTTTCCCAAAAGGTAATAAGCTATCTAAAATGGATATGTTTAATCGTCTTAGGTGATAAAATATTTGAGAAAAAAAGATAAATAAAAAGTTATAAACAGTAAGGTGAATAAATATGTTGTCACAACCGTTAGTCACTGGTAGTGTTGTTAAGATTTGGAACGAGAATAGGGGCCACGATTACGTGATAGTTGGTATCCAGGGTCGTTCGGGACATAAGAAATTAGGTCTTATTAAGAACACATGTATCAATAATGATGGTAGTTTTCATGCTGCCACAAAAGAAATCCATTCATGGGTTAAAGTAGAACAGATGGAAGACTTTGGCACAGCACCTCGTGTGGTACGTGTTGAAGGTAGTAGAGTTATGAGTAACAATGGTGTTTCTAATTTCGTTAGAGGTCGATGTGGCAATCGTTCTATGCGAGCATTAAAAGCAAATGATGAGGTTTATCCGAATCTTGGATCCATAGATGCCCGTAGTGCTACAGCTTATGTCTGATATAAAAGATATAATATTGGAGTAAAAAAATTATGGCTGGAGATTTAGATATCAAATTCTTTCCTGCACAACAGATAAAGAATGGCTATATGGGTGGTGGTTATATAACTTCTGGTTTATTAAAAACTAGATTTTCTATATTCCAAAGTGGTAAGACACCAGAAGGATTTTATGTTTCGTTACCTTCATCAAAGAAACCTGATGGGCAATGGGAGAATCATGTAGAGTTTAAGAATAAAGATTCTATGCAAGTGGTTGCAAACCATGTCGCACCTCAGGTGTCTGGGTTGATAAATGGCGGAGCTCAGGCTACTGCTGCTGTTGCTAATGCACCATCTCAAGTACAAGTACAAAATCAGGCTGGTCGAGTAGGCACGCCTTTTTAAAGAGATGTAAATAGTATGAACATAGAAGAAAGAAATACACACCCTAGTCAGTTTAGAATTTTCAAAAAACGATCAGCTATGAGGCTTCAATTAGATAAACCTACTAGGATTGATCAGAAATATGATATAGGTTGTTTGTATTTACAAGCTGCACCTGCGAATGATGGTGATGGAACTAAAAATGGATATGCTTGGGATGAGAAAAAGATTTCAGTTAAGCTGGGATTTAATGACATCTCTTCAATTATTCATGGTTTAAGAATGAATGAAGATGTGAATTTATTTCACACCTTCAATGAAGATTCTAAGACTATTAAGTTTTCTCCAAAACAAGGTGGTGGGTTCTTTGTTAATATAGAACATTCAAAGAATGGAGAGAAACAAGGTTCAATAGCAATCCCCTTGAGTGATCAAGAGGTTGGTAGTATTGCTACCATGTTGAATTTTGCTTTACCATTGATACATAATTGGTTTTAATAATAAGGTATATATATGAATAGTCAAAAAGTAATGGCTTTACTTGCCCTACAAGGGTTAGCAGCTGAAGCTAGTAAAGGTAATTGCCTTGATCAGTACGTGGATAAAGGTTCATCACTTAGTGAGTTTACAGAAATGTTAAACGAAAAACTGAATGGTGGCGACTGTCTTAAGGAATTTAAGACTGAAGAAAACCCATCTGAGAATGCACTTAATGCTTTATCTGCTTTAGCAGATTTGCAAGAAGAAATTTCAGATGGTATGGGTGATTCATTTTGGGGCGAAGGCGAAAAAATGAATATCGAAATTGATTTAGGTTCTGGTAAGGTTTCTGTAACTTCTAGCTAAATCTTTATCTTAGGTTAAACTAAGAAGAAAAACTAAAAAGTAAAACAAATCGTAATTTAAATAGGAATAATATAATGCGCGTAATATATGGTAATGAAATTGATACAACTGTAAGTGATAATGTAGATCCAGCCGACGTTATGGAGACTTTAAAGTCTAACTATCGTGAACTTAGTAGTGCTTCTTACAATGTTTCTGATGAAGCAGGTGAAAGTGTTATGAGAGTAACTCTGCGCTCTGGTAGCAAAGCTTAAGGTTAAAAATCCTGGTTTATAAAAGGGGTGCAACTGTATGGTTGCACCCCTTTTTTTGTTTGAGGTTTATTATGGATAATTTTAGTGAAGGCATAATGGGTCTTCCACATGTAGATGTTGATAACCTTGCTACATTCATAGATGATATGTGTACAGCAAGAACTTCATCTTATTTTACTGATGAAAAGAGAGAAGCTTATAGAGCTTTAGATATTGATCAAGTAAATAGTTTTTTGAATGTTAATAGAAATGTTCGTACTACTAGGAATAATAGTAGTAGTCTTAGAATATCTTTAGCTAGAGATAGAATGAGGCATTTACCAATTATTCCTAATGATAATGAATATTTTTAATTAGGTAAATAGAATGTTTAATTTAGATAGTGATAAAGTAAAAAATTTTCTTGATTATATGTTATTTTTTGAGTATGCAAAATATTTAAAAGATAGTGCAATAATTAAAAGAGGACTCTTGTCTCCTGATATAGAAGATGAGTCTAATATACGTAAAAGAATATCCTCTGTATTATTAAAAGGTTTAAGATCTGATCTTGGTTTTAATATCGGAACTACAATTACTAATGAAAAAGAATATTGTACTTGCGATAAAATTACCAGAGTAAGAAGTAGAAGTAATAATAGTACTGAGTCTTATTTTTCTTTTACTAATTTATATAGTGGTAAGAAATTTATTTCTGGTGATTATTTTGATATAAATAATGTATATACTATTAGTAATATTACTCATAAGGAAGGCCTAATAAGGGCTATGAGTTTGGGTGCGGATGAAGCAAAGATTCAATCTGTTATAGATAAATATGAATTAGTGTTCTTTCAAACTCCTAACTGGTGGGGATTGAAACAAGTTGTTCAAGATTCTATAACTAGAGTGTCTGCTGATATAGAGGTGTCTATAGCAGCAGCCATTAGCAATAATGAATTTGAATTACCTAATGATGCTAATCGTCATATCCCTATTAGAAATGTTAGTGTAGAAATAGCGCAAGCTAATACTAATCATAGATATAGGATGCATTATTTTAAAGATGTTGCAGGTGATACTATTAGGGCTTTATATGATAAATATGTAAAGCTTAATGATATTAGAATCCCTAGTCCGAATTATGATGTTAATCCAAACTATACAGCTAATCCTGTGTTTGATAATTTAATATTGGATGGTCTTATTGCTAACAATAGAAATCAAATTATTAGTGGTCTAGGTAATATGGTGATGGATGGTGGTGATTATTCTCTTGCTTTATGTAGAAAGTTTGAAGATGATGATGGTCTATATTTAGCTCCTAATTTATTTGATATAGAGATAACAGTTCAATGGAGAGCTAGTAAAGCTATCTTAAATAAGCCTGAATTGTTATTTAGATACATAAAGGAATTTGATAATAATATTAAAGATTTTTTAATAGGAAGAAATAATGAGTGAAGAATTTAATTTTCATGTTAATAATGATGGCAATGTCAGTATAAAGATTGCTAATCCTGATGGTACTTATACTAATAGGGTGGTAAAGTTTGAAGATTTTGCTAAAGTATTTACAGTAGACAATCAGGAAATAGATTTACCTCTATTTCCTAAAGGTCTTCGTAAGTATAGAGTTTTTGGTGACAGAACAGTAGTTGCGATTGAATATCCTTCCTGTATTGTAGCTCAAACTAGCTGGAGAGGTGATGATGTTTATAGTAATATTCCTGTCCCTAAAAGTGTATGGTTTACACTTCTTAAAAATAATCCTGATGGTACTTATACCATTCTTAAAAGTCATTTGTTTGCTTTAGATTTTATGGGTTTAATAAATGAAGATTCTACTTTTTATAAGTGGCCATTTCCTAATCATTCATTAACATATAGTCCTGGTATCTGCTGGGGTAATGATCGTAATTTTGAAAGGATGAAAGCTTCATGTGGGCTAACTGATTTACATTCATTATTTAGTATGTATTTTTCTGCTGAATTTAATAATGATTTAAGTTATCACATTCAAAATCCACAAGGAGAAGGTCAATTATCAGGTGATCATATATTAGAGATGATTGCTGGTCAAGAATCTTATAAAGATGAATGGCTGATAAGAGATGAAAAGAATTTTGGTACAGAAATGAATACTTTAATAGGTGGAGGTAATAGATAATGGCTACATATACAACGGTGAAGAAGGGTAATTATGATGAGGGCTTAGCAGATTTATTGTTTGGTTCTCGTGGTGAATGCAAGATGGAAGATTTGGTATCTGATAAGGACTTCTGTGTTGGTGTTTTTAAAGATGGTATCTGGGAATCTAGAAGGAATGATATAGGGGTTTTTTCCTATCTTAAACAAGCATGTGAAATTCCATATCTTGAGACTAAAGGTAATCATTTTTTTGAAATGTCATTACCTCCTGTTCCTTATGGTATGGCATTAGGTATTGTTGAATTCTTTAAGAAGATAATGCAGTTACATTCAGGTGCTGAAGCTATGGTTCAAATTTGGTGGAACAAGTCTGAAGAAAAGTATCAACTATATATACCTAAGCAGCGTGTTAGTGGTGCCTCTGTTAAGTTTGACCATTCTGAAGAGCTTCAGAATGATCCTAATTTAATCTGGGCTGTTGATATTCATTCTCATAATAGTATGTCTGCATTTTTTAGTGCTGGTGATAATGCTGATGAGAAATCAACACGTATGTTTGGTGTTATTGGTCAACTTAATCAAGATAGATGGATGGCTAAGTGGAGAGCTGGTTGTAATGGTCAGTATGTAAATCTTAGTGTTGAAGACATCTTTGATATGGAAAATATGGTAATGGTTCACATACCTGATATTGAATGTGAAAAAGTAGAGAAGCTTAGTTATGCTCCATATAAAATTCCTGTTGGCAATAGACCTGGTGGTGGATATCATGGCTACAATTATGGTCGTGGTGGTCGTAGTACTACTCCTCCTATAAGTGGTTGGGGTGATGATGATATTTATAGCTACTATGATAAGCAAATGGGTGTTCATGGTGGTTTTGATACACCATCTGGTATTAGTTCTTATGATCTTTCTCAAGACTTAGAACTAGAAGGTATTATTGAAGACTTTATTGAGCTTAATGAGAAGGAAGGCTTAGGAGATTTTGATAAAATCGATTTGCATCTTCTTATTAGAAGAGTGATAGATTATTTTGCTGAGTATAAAGAATTCGATAAGAATTCTGCTCAAGTTATTATTGATCAACTTAGTACTAATATGTCTATGGTTGATTTTGCTGATTTAATGCGATCTTATGGAGAATAATATGGAACAAATAGTTGATAGTTTTTTTGATGATGCTACTAGCTTTATTAATAAATCTTTATCTCATATGAGTATTAAAGGAAAGAGTGTAGAATTTCCTCATAATATAATTATTATGGGAGCAGGTGGAACTTCTAGTTGGTTTGCTCCTAAGCTAACTAAGATTATTAATGATGCATTCTCTAAGAATCTCATTAGTAATGATGGTTCAACTAAATTTAATATTGTTTATGTTGATGGTGATGTTATAGAAGAGAAGAACCTGATAAGACAGAACTTTATACGTAATGATGTTACTAAGAATAAAGCAGAAGTTATATCTAATAGATATGGTGCTCAGTTTTTACCTGATATTAATTGTGGATATATTAATAAATACTTATTTAATGGTAAGTATCGCAAGGTAAAAGGAGATGTTGCTGAAAAGTTTCTTGATATAAATCATGTTAATTTATTTAAGAATATTAGTAGGAAAGATTACCTTATCATTAATCTAATAGATAATGCTAAGACTAGAAAAGATATACACCTTACTGCCATGGATGCCAGGTCTGCTGTTGTTATTGATGTAGCTAATAATGAATACAATGGTCAACTCACTACTTCTCTTTATAGGACAAGGACTAGAGAATTAGATTCTTATAAAAGCTTTTTCTATAATACATTGTCTGCTCAGTTAGATGATAATGATGATGTAACTGTATTTAGTTGTGCTGATGCTGATTCGGATGCTACTGATCAGTTGTTTAATGCTAATGATATGGCTGCTAGTATCTTATCTAACTATGTTAATGACTGGGTGGTAAGCGGTCTGTTGCCTTATGGTAGAGTAGATTTTGTAACAGGTAAGAATATTTCTGTTACTAGATCTAATCCATTCTTTGATACTGCATTTATAACTCTTGGTTATTATGGTCCAGGTAATGATAATACTACAATTGCCCTTAACCAAATGCAAAGCGAAGTAGGTATTAATGAAGAGTTACCTACTAGTTTATATTCATATATGCATGATCAAATGAATATTTATAAAGAAAGGATTCAGGAGAGTTTAGGTTGAAAAAATTAAATTCATATAAGGTTAAGAAATTAATCGATAGGTATATGGGTTTAAGTGAAGATTTGAGTTCGATGCTTGTTCGAACTTCAAATCTTTGTGGGCACATACTTAATACTGTTGATATTAATGTAGATAAAACTACTAAGAATTTTCTTGATAAATATGGAGAAGATATTAGGAGACTTGATGATAGTAAATCGTATGGTCTTGGTAGTTTTTCTAAATTTAAGTTAGGTGTAGCTAATAAGGGGATCCTATCTACATCTATGGCATTAGGTGGGCTACATCATAGTATGAACGCTAGAGACTGGATGGCTTTTAAAGATCCCGATAAATATAAAACTGTATATTATAAACCAGAACAATTAATCATGAAGATAGATAAGAACAAACATAGTTTTAGTTTAGATAATGATATATTAATGGGTGAAATTATTGGTAATATCAATAAATTAATGGGTGTTGTTGGTAAGATGTCTAATAGTGTTATCTTTAGGCATCGTTATGTAGAAGGTAGAAGGATATCAATGATAAATCCTAAGTTAGATAAATTAACAAAGGAAGTTATTGAATCTGAGTTTAAAGATATTGCAGATACTTTTTATAGAATATATAAGTCTCTTCATTTGAATTCTGGTTCTAATAAGCAACATGTTACTGGTTTTATTAAAGGGAAGAGTTATATTGATCATGCTCGTGCCCACCTTGGATGTCGTAGTGCTGTATCAATTGATATTAGTAAGTTTTATGACAATATATCATTATTAAATATTATTAATAATAATCTTTTTCATAAATCTTTAGTATCTTTTTTTGAACAAGAGACTGGTGTGGTATTTGAGAGTGAATCTTTTAAGTTCAATTATCATTATGAATTATTAAAAAAATTATTTGGAATGATGAATGTTCAGTTTGTTGGTCTTATGACATTTCTAACTCATAATGGATTGCTTCCTACTGGTGCACATTATTCTCCTAATGTTTCTAATTTATTATTGACTAATGTTGATTTATGTATGGTTAATGAAATTAAAAACAAGTATTTGAATTTAAAATACACCAGGTATGCTGATGATATATGTATATCTAGTGATAAAGATAAGAATGAAAATGGTGATTACTATCTTGATATTAATTTTGTAAAAAGATTAGAATCAATAATAAAAGATCATGGTTTTCATTTAAATTATGACAAAACTAAAATTATGGGTCCACGAGATAGAAAAAAGATAGCTGGTATAATCTTAGATCATACTTCAAATCCACCTAGGCTTTCTATTGGTTCAGCTAAGAAATTAGAATTGAAAAATAGATATGATGGTAAAGACTGGAAGGAATTAACTACTTCAGATATGGGTACTATTAATTGGGTTAAGACTATTAATAGAAACCAGTATGAATTTGTATGTTCTGGTATCACTGGTGAAAGATTAATGCCAGTACCACGAGGGTGTGAAAGAGATCCAGTTACTGGTCAGATAGTAGATGTAGTACCATTC
>Ga0164313_10000460_pt1 | contig 32594 bp, 17 predicted proteins | sample GuaBasSedimGuay4_FD_113735 | JGI IMG/M metagenome (GOLD analysis project Ga0164313, IMG submission 113735) | Subseafloor sediment microbial communities from Guaymas Basin, Gulf of California, Mexico - Guay4, Core 4569-4, 0-3 cm | ecosystem: Environmental > Aquatic > Marine > Hydrothermal vents...
AATTATGACAAAAAACAACTATCTCAAATCAACACCTATATTCCTTGCCTTTCTTGTCATGGGATTTGGCGATGTATCCGGACCACTCACCAGCCAGTTGCAAACTGATTTTAGTCTGAATAATTTCCAGGCCGGGCTGGTTACGTTTATGGCCTTTATTATGTTTGGACTCCTCTCCATTCCCATGGGGCTCTACCAGGACCGAAAAGGAAGAAAGCATGTACTCTTGCTGGGGTTATTTGCGGCCCTTATCGGGATGATACTTCCCATTCTGGGTAATTATGAATCCTTTCCCCTGATTCTGGGTGGACTCCTTTTCCTGGGAACCGGAGCTACCCTACTGCAGGTGGCAGGAAATCCAATCATGAGGGATGTCTCCCCTGAAGGAAAATATTCAAGAAACCTCTCTTTCGGACAGTTTGTGAAAGCCATTGGTTCATTATCGGGCTCACTGATTCCCATTGTGGCAGCCCGATACTGGGGACTTGACTGGAAAATATTGTTTCCCATCTATGGAGGCGTAATGCTGATCGTAGTGGTCATACTGCTGGTAACAAAAATTGAGGAGCAGGCTATAAAGGAAAAGCAGGCCACCCTGAAAACTTGCCTTGGTCTGTTGAAGAACCCATATGTGCTTCTGATGGTCATTGGAATATTTCTCTATGTGGGCTCTGAGGTAAGCATGAGCGCCAAACTTCCCAATTTCCTGGAGGCTAAATTCGATTATGACATCAAGGAGAAAGGTCTGTTTGGTACCCTCTTCTTTTTTATCTCTTTAATGACCGGAAGGTTTTTGGGTGGAGTGATTCTGAACTGGCTTTCACCTAAAAAATTCCTGATCACCACCAGCATTCTGGCCATAGCAGGTATAGCCGGTCTGTTTATAGTTCCTGGTCAGGTGCTGGCCTTTGTATTTATTTTTATTATCGGGCTGGGTTTTGCCAATATTTTCCCGCTCATTTTCTCCATGACTGTGGATAAGCTGCCTGAGAGGAGCAACGAGATCTCCGGATTGATGATAACCGCCATCATTGGAGGTGCCTTTGTACCCATCCTCTTTGGAGGAGTGGCAGACCTGTTTGGCCTGATGGCCGGCTTTGCTGTTCCGGGCCTCTGTATGGTCTATATTCTTGTGATTGCTACCCGTACCTCAAAAGCTTAGGATAATGAATATTTATAGTGACGAACGCGTGGTACTGACACTGGATGCCGGTGGGACAAATTTTGTGTTTAATGCATTTAAAGGGGGGGAAGCCATCACAAATGGGATCAGAAAGGATTCCAATGCGGATCACCTGGAAAGATGCCTGGCCACCATGAAAGAGGGCTTTAGTGAGGTCATCCAGTCCATAGAGGAGACCCCGGTGGCCATCAGTTTTGCCTTTCCGGGTCCGGCCGACTATGCCAATGGAATTATAGATAATTCCAACAACCTGCCTGCATTCCAGGGAGGAGTTCCGCTGAAGAGCATCCTGGAAGAGGAGTTTGGATTACCGGTTTATATAAACAACGATGGCGATCTCTTTGCCTATGGAGAGGCCCTTGGAGGGATTTTACCCGAGATCAACGCCCAACTTGAGGCCTCAGGCAGTCCCAAGAGATACAAGAACCTCTTTGGCTTCACCCTGGGTACCGGATTTGGGGGAGGATTTGTCTCCAATGGTCAGTTAATCACTGGGGACAATATAACAGCCTCTGAAGTATGGCTCTTTAGCAACAGGCACCATCCCACCGTAAATGCCGAGGAGGCAGTAAGCATTCGTGCTGTACAGAGGTTTTATGCCGCTGCTGCCGGAATTGAATATCCCAATGAGCTGGAACCAAAAGATATCTATGAGATAGCCAAAGGCAAGAAAGAAGGGAACAGGGAAGCTGCACTTAAAGCTTATGAAGCCACCGGGCGAGCATTGGGCGATACTGTGGCCAATATCCTGACCTTTACAGATGGAATTGCAGTGATAGGAGGAGGCATCACAGGAGCCAGCGATCTCTACATGCCAGCAGTGATGGAAGAACTGAATTTCAAGTATGGTTCCACCACTGCGGATGAAATGCCCAGGTTGGTGCAGAAGGTCTTTAACCTGGACAATGAAGAGGAACGAAGCGATTTCTTCAGGGATTATTCCAAAACACTCCCCATTCCAGGGACAGACAGGACCATATCCTACGATCCGGTTCCAAGGTTGGCCATTGCCACCAGTACCCTGGGTGCCAGTGAAGCCATTTCGCTAGGTGCGTATGCATACGCTTTGCAGCAGATTGGTGCCTGATTGGTCCAAAGAAGAAGTGGCACCCGAAAACGATGGCATCTTTAAAATAGATATTGCCACTGGTGAAAAAGAGTTGCTGGTTTCCTACCGCCAGATGGAAGATGAGATAAGAAAATTCGATAAATATTTCAAGAATACTGGCTTGTTCATTAACCACCAGGAAAAAAACAAATCTTTTACGATGTGGATACTAGAAGGTAGTTAAACAATTGGGTAACCCTGAAATCTTTCCCAATCCTGAGGGAGATATAGCCCTCTCCCCAGATGGCAATTGGTTTGCAAATGACTATAATAAGGATTCTGAAAATTTTTACACGGTTTAATAGTGCTGTCTGCACCTCCATAAGATTTTTTATTATCAATGTCATTCCCTAACTTACCATATCCTGAGGTCACAAAAAAAAAATAGTGAAACTGAGTTGGTCATTTCTTTGAAAAAAGGGGATTCAAAAGCCTTCGATATCCTGTTTTCTTCGTATGGGAAGCGTTTATACTATTTCGCCTATGGCTACCTGAAATCGACAGAGGAGGCTGAAGGCTTGGTACAGGAGGTTTTTCTTCGAATCTGGCGAAACCGCAATACTCTGAAACCGGCTCTGTCTTTCAGAGCCTACCTGTTTAAAATTGCATATCATCACATTCTGGTAATTTTAAGACAAAACAGTTTCTGGTGCTCCTACCGACATGACATCGTTGAGGAAAACATCCATTTTACCGAGGATATGAATGAGCGCCTTAATTACCAGATGCTTCTTGATAAAGTGGACGCCATCATAGCTCAGCTGCCACCACGCCAGAAAGAGATCTTGATTAAAAGAAAGAAGGAGGGTATTCCTGTAAAAGAAATTGCATGCCAACTTGAATTATCTCCTAAAACTGTAGAGAACCACCTTACCGCAGCGCTTAAAAAAGTGAAAGATGGGCTGGGAGAGGAATTTGTCTCTTCCATGTTTATTTAGCACAATCTGAATCCTGAATTCCTTATCAGAAAAGCCATTTCGGTTTCTTTTTTTAAACCTTCCACTGGGGGATAATTGGCGCTCATCCATATGTACTATATAATACTTAATAGAACAGAACACTTGATAAGAATGAAATTCAGTTCGGAAATTATAGAACGATTTTTTGGGGGGAGGTATTCACGTGCCGATTATATGGTTGCAAAATCTTTGTTTACCGACATCGAACTGAACGACGACCTGGTAAAACACCTGGAAGATCATTGGTCGGAATTCAATACAGAACCACTCCCTGATGTGGATACAAACCCCATGCTGGAACGGGTTCATCGACAGATCCTGCACGAGACCATCCCGGGCAGATCCAATAACCTTTTAAGCCTTTTTCAAAAAGCAGCGGCCATCCTGATTATTCCGTTGTTACTGGGCTTTCTGTCGGTCTTTTATTTTCAATCCGACAAAAAGCCTGGAGAGGCAGCCATTGCAGAAATTCAATGTCCTCTTGGGGTACGCACAAAATTTGTTCTGCCCGACGGTACCACCGGTTTTTTAAACAGTAGTTCCACGCTGGAATACCCTGTTGTGTTTGGCAATGAGCGAAAGGTTACTTTGATGGGTGAAGCGTACTTTGACGTAAGGCATGATGAAGAAAGACCATTTGTTGTGAAAACAGCTCACCTAAATACCAAGGTGATGGGAACCCAATTTAATGTAATCGCCTACGAGAACGAAAATACCGAAGAGATTATACTCAGGGAAGGAGAAGTGGAGGTGTACTCGAGAAAGGGTCAAAGGCTTGGAACCTTAGAATCTGATCAAAAACTGGAATTTGACAGGGACAACAGAAGATATGGAATTAGCCAGGTAGAATCTGCTCAGTATATCTCCTGGACTGAAGGAAAACTTGTGTTCAGGAATGAAAGTATGGAGGATGTGGCCAGGCGCCTGGGCAGATGGTACAATGTGGATATTGATATCCAGGATCCAGAACTTTTTGATTATTCATTCAGGGCCACATTTATGGATGAGCCCCTGGAGGAAGTTTTAAAGCTTTTATCACTGACAGCCCCCATGAGCTTCAAGGAGCAGCAACGAGTGTCCACTAATCAGAATTTATTCAAAAAGAGAAAAGTAATCCTTCGTATAGATAGTGAAAGGGTAAATGCATTTTAGAATCGACGTATTTGTTATATATTGACTTTTAATGAGTGAATCGAATAAGAAGTTGAAGACCACTGGTGATACTGAAATACCCTATGAAATCCCTGTAGAGGGTTCCCTGGGCTTGCTGGCTCTGGGAGCAGTGGGGATTATGGAATGGCGCAAAGTGCGTGGGGCAAACTCCGTGGTAAAAAAGACTAAATGAATAGCGAGAAAAGGAAAATTCTGTTAATTGGGTGGGATGCAGCCGACTGGAAGGTAATTAATCCCCTGATTGAGGCCGGTGAAATGCCGGCACTTGAGGGCCTGATCAATGAAGGGGTGATGGGCAACCTGGCTACGCTGGAGCCCTCTTTTTCGCCCATGCTCTGGACGAGTATTGCTACCGGTAAAAGAGCTCACAAACATGGCATTCTGGGTTTTGTTGAACCCGATTCTTCTGGATTAAAGGTGAGACCGGTATCTGTGGTCTCCAGAAAAGTGAAGGCCATCTGGAATATTCTGATGCAGGAGGGTATGAAAGTGCATAATGTGGGCTGGTGGCCCAGTCACCCCGCTGAACCGCTGAGCGGCATATCCATTTCCAATGCTTATCAGAAAGCCCAGAAACCTTTGGGCCAGCCCTGGGGTTTTTCAAAGGGAACGGTACATCCACAAAAGATGAGCCGACACTTCGCCAAATTGAGAGTGCATCCGGGAGAGCTGACACCTGCACATATCCTGCCTTTCGTTCCACGTGCTGCAGAAGTGGACCAGGACAAGGATAAACGCCTGGTTTCGGTAGCGAAAATACTGGCTGAGACTGCAACAATTAACTCGGCCGGAACCTGGATCCTGGAAAATGAAGAGTGGGATTTCATGGGAATGTACTTTGATGGAATAGATCATTTCTGTCACGGTTTTATGAATTTCTATCCACCCAAAATGAAAAATGTTCAGGGTGAACCATTCGATCTTTACAAGGAAGTTGTAAGGGGAGCCTACAAGTTTCATGACATGATGCTGGAGAGGCAGCTGAAACTGGCAGGTCCAGATGCCACGGTGGTTCTGGTTTCTGATCATGGTTTCCATTCCGACCATATGCGTCCACTTTTTCTGAGTGATGAACCGGCAGCCCCGGCTCAACAGCACCGGGACTATGGAGTGATCTGTATGAAGGGACCGGGAATAAAAAAGGATGAACGGATTTATGGAGCCACCCTGCTGGATGTGACCCCCACCATACTCTCATTATTTGGTCTTCCCGTGGGAGAGGATATGGATGGAAAACCCCTGGAGCAGGCCTTTGAGGGTAATACGGAGATAAAGAGAATCGAGAGCTGGGAGAAGGTGGAGGGCGACTGTGGGATGCATCCGGCCGACAGGCTGGAGGATCCCTATGATTCCAGTGAGGAGATCGCCAGGCTGGTTGAGCTTGGATATATCGAGGAACCGGAGAAAGATGACAAGAAAAATGTGGAAAAAGCTATGCTTGAGTCCAGGTACAACCTGGGACGTGCATATATGGGGGCTGCCATGTTTTCCGAGGCCTTACCCATTTTCGAGGAGTTGGTCAGGAATTCACCGGAGGAATCCCGTTTCGTACTTCGCCTGGCTTCATGCAGGTATGAATTGATGGAATATGACAGCTGCCTGGAAATTATCGATGATTTTAGAGAAAGGCTTTCCAATAACCTGACTGAACTTAAAGTCAATAATTCCGGGGAAATTGACAGGGAGAAGGTCAAAGATGAAGAATTGCGAAAACTGGAAGAAGAACAGCGAAAAGATAAGCTGAGGCTTTTGAATACGAGAAAAGACATGATGTCACTGGAGTTGCTCCGGGCCAGAGTGTATATGAAACAGAATAAGGCATCCTCTGCCATGCCCATATTGAGGAAACAACTATCCGTTTACCCCAGGAGCAAACAACTGCATCTCAGCCTGGGTCGGGCATATATCAATCTGAAGAACTGGAAAGAAGCCAGGAAGTCTTTTGAAACAGCAGTCTCCGTTGATCCTGATGATTCCAGTGCCCACCATGGTATCTCAGTTTGCCAATTGAGGCTTGGAAATTATTACGAAGCCATTGATGCAGCCCTGAATTCTATCGCTTTGCTGTACCATTTTCCTTTCGCACACTACCATTTGGGAGAAGGACTCTACCATATCGAGGAGTATGAGCGTTCGGCTGAAGCCTTCGAGGTCTGCCTGGCCATGAATCCTTCCATTGGCAAAGCCAGAAACTTGTTGGTGGAGATTTATAACGATAAACTTGGGAATCCCGGGAAAGCGCAGTTTCACAAGGACTATTTCCAGAAGGATAAATCCCCGGAGGAGACAGATCCGGTTTTCAAGACCAGGGGCCGGGAGTATAAAGATGCAGAACATGTGGATCTTAAAGATCCGGTGATTGTGGTTTCAGGCTTGCCCCGCTCAGGGACATCCATGATGATGCAGATGCTCCAGGCGGGCGGAGTTGATCTGCATACGGATCATGAGAGAAAGGCCGATGAGAGCAATCCAAAGGGATACCTGGAGCACCAGGCTGTGAAAAGACTGGGCCGGGATGCACGTTGGGTACAAAATGTAAAGAACAAAGCTGTAAAGATCATTGCCAATTTACTCTTCTACTTGCCCGAATCGAATAACTATAAGGTGATATTTATGCTCAGGCACATCGATGAGGTGATCAATTCACAGCAGCAGATGTTGATCAGGAACAACAAGAAAGATGCGGAGAACTATCCCACAAGCCTTGCGTCATCCTACAGAAGGACGCTGGAAAAGGCAAGAGGCTGGGCCAAGGGCAGACACAATGTGGATATCCTCTACGTGAACTACAGTGACGTAATTGAAGCTCCCCGGAAGGAAGCAGGGCGGGTGGCTGACTTTCTGGGCGGAGATATACACATGGAAAATATGATCGATGCAGTTGACAACAAACTATACAGAACAAAAAATTAGAAAGTTCTACTCTCTGTTACATGAACATGGTTCTACAACGCTATATTGCTTACTAAGTTTAAAAACTAATTGCTTATGAAAACAAAAAAACTACAAAAAGAAGATCTCCTAACAGGCAAGCTGCTGTCCTACTCCGCGGCGGCCGGTGCTATGCTGGCCATTGGCCAGGATGCTGAAGCGCAGGTGGCTTACACGGATGTTGACCCGGATTCAGTTTGTATCGCACCAGAACTGGATTCCGCGAGCATTTTTGCCATTGACATGAACGGAGATGAAATAGTGGATGTAACCATTGTAGCCGGTGATGGCGATTGGTATTATGCCAATAATGAAACTTCTGTATACCATTGGTGGTCGATTCGTGCACTGAATGGAAGCGGGGCTGAAATAGCTAATCAGTATTCCTATGTTTCCGCATGGGAAAAAACTTTCTACTGGGGCAAGCGCTTTGATAAGGATGCAAGCATCGGACCTGACGCTTCATTATCCTTCCTTACCTCGTCCTGGTCATTTCAGCTTGGCTTTTACGGAACCGAAAGTGGAGCAACCTATACGACTGGTCATTGGGTGGATGACGATGTGGATAAATACCTGGGTATCAGATTCTCTCTGGATGAAGGAGTCTCTTTTCATTATGGATGGGTCAGACTGGCTATTGGTGAGAAGTATAAGCAGGTAACGGTCAAGGATTATGCCTGGGAGCAAACAGCCGATAAGGCTATTGCAGCAGGAGATATGGGGAACGTATCAGTACGCGATGGACTTCAAGATTTGGGAGTAAAGGTTTTCTCCCATAACAGGAGCATCATTGTATCAGATCTTGAGATGGACCAGGCTCGTGCAGATGTATTCAACATTGCTGGACAACTGGTCCATTCTGTCCAGGTTGAAAGGGGCAGGACCGAAATTCCAATAGAGAATACCGGGCTCTATCTGGTCAGGATTGATATGGGTGGAGAAATGGTTTCCAGCAAAGTAATTGTGCAGTAAACCCGTTTTTCACAAATAGTTCTAAGAGTATTGAAAGTCGCTTCGGTTGCCGGGGCGACTTTTTTTAAATGATGCGGATTTTTCCGCTTGCCATATCGCTAATTAATAGCCCTAAAAGAAGCAGGAGAGTGCTGCAACACCCTCCTGCATTATCAAGCAGTGTACATCAATGTAAAGATTGTTTAACTACTTAACAATACAAATTTATGAAAAAACACTGGATTCGCGATGCCATTCACGCTGGTGTCAAATCTAAAACTTGGAAAATTATGCGACTTAGCGCTTTCGGCCTGCTCCTCTTACTCTCCCAACTATGGGCAGGATCGGGATATTCTCAGCAGACCAGACTTACCCTGAGCATGAATGATGCCAGGGTAGTTGATGTACTGGATGAGATTGAAAACCAGAGTGAGTTTTATTTCCTCCTCAATCAGAAATTAGTAAATGTCGAACGAAAGGTCAATGTGAATTCCAGTGAGACAAGCATCGACAATCTCCTGGCTGATTTGTTTTCTGGAACGGATGTCAGGCACCAGGTATCGGACCGCCTTATCATTTTAACTACCGAAAAACAGGACCCAGGAGAAGTAGAGGGACTAAGACCACTGGATAAAACCGCAGCAGATATTGAAGTGTCTGGCAGGGTCATTGACGAGTATGGGGAGGGATTGCCGGGCGCTACGGTCAGTGTCAAAGGAACGAATTTAGGAGTAGTTACAGACCTGGACGGGAACTACCTGATTACGGTGGATGAATCAGCTGTCCTGGTATTTAGTTTTGTGGGTTATCAAGCTGTAGAGGAAGTTGTGGCTGACCGCACGGTAATTAATGTTTCTCTCTCACCCGATGTTACAGCGCTGGGTGAAGTGGTTGTGACGGGATATCAAACCCTGTCAAAGGAGAGGGTAACCGGTTCATTTGAAACCCTGAAAGCTGATGTGATCCAGCAGAGGCCAACGAACAATTTTGTAAGCGCGCTGGATGGTTTGGCCTCAGGGGTATCCGTAACTGGTGGACAGGTAGAGATAAGGGGGAAAAGTACCATCTTGGGCAACGGCGATCCGCTGTATGTGGTTGATGGCTTTCCACTGGCAGGATCAACCCTCACTGTGAATCCGGAAGATATTGAATCCATCACGATTTTGAAAGATGCGGCAGCATCCTCCATATGGGGAGTCCGGGCCAGCAACGGGGTGATTGTGGTGACTACCAAGAAGGGAAGCAAGAAGGGGACAAAAATAGATTTCTCTGCGTATGTGGAAATTGGTGAGAATGTGGATTTTGATAAGAGAAAATGGATGTCTACTTCAGACGAGATTGACCTGTTCCAGGAATATTTTTTCAAGGGATGGTACAGGGGCATACGGGGAGAGATCGGATTGAACTACCCTTTCACCCTTCAGGAAGAAGCAAACATCTATCTTCAGGGAAATGCTCCTGACGGCACCACATGGACCCAGGAGGAATTCGAAACCTATATCAATGAGTTGAGAACCAAGGATCTGCCCAGTCAATGGGAGGAGCACATGGTTCAGAATTCCATCAAACAGACCTACAATTTTTCAGTGGCCGACGGCGGTGAAAAAAACAGCATCTATGCTTCGATGGTATACAATAACAATCAGCCCTTAGTTAAAGGAAACCAAAACAATCGCATGATATTAAATATCAGGGATGAATTCAGGATTAAGGATCGTTTTGTATTTCATGCAGGGATAAACGCCACCATGCGAAACCATACCAAAAACGGCATAGATCCCTCTACAGTGGAAGATATACCCCCTTACGATGAGTTGGTAGATGAATCCGGCTCACCCCTCCAATATTATAAAAGGACCAGCTCCTGGTCTTCGAAGGAGAGGGAAGCCCTGCCCGGCAATTACCCCTACACCACCTCTCACCTGGATGAGTTGAACAACCGGGACCGTACACAACAACGCATAGACCTGAGAACCCAGTTTGGTATGAGATTGAAGATTATCGAAGGACTTCATTTTGATACCAAGTTTCAATATGAAGTAGGATCGGATAACGAGGATTATTACAACACCATGGATCTTCCCTCACAGCGAATTTTAATAAATGACTATTACCGCCCTGATGCCTTCGATGAAGATAGCGTTGCCCTTGGATACCAGGTCCCCGTGGGTACACAATACAACTACTACAGAAGGCAATTTTACGCATGGGATTGGCGGAACACACTTACTTTTGACCGTGCCTGGAACGAGCACCAGATCACCGTTTTCGGTGGTGCTGAAGTTCGCAAGCATTACAGTGAAGGTCTAAGGTCCAGGCTATATGGATACGACAGGCAAACCACTACTTACATTCCGGTAAGTGAATATGATTACCGTTCTGGCGCCGTTGTGGGCTGGAACAAGAATACTTATAACAGTGGCGAGATGTCTGATGTCTGGAACGATGATATACGGGAGGTATCCTTTTTTACCAATGCCGGTTATACATTCCGAAGCAAGTACTCTGTTACCGGTAGTTACAGGGTAGATCAAAAGAATCTCTTCGGAAGTGATCCCCGGTTTCGTTACAAACCACTCTGGTCGGTAGGTGGAAGCTGGCAGATTTCCAAAGAACAATTTATGCAGGGGATTGATTTCCTGAACCGGATGACCCTTCGCATGACTTACGGATTAGGTGGGAATGCCAGCAATGAATACTCTCCCTATGCGCAGGCTGTACCGCAGATTCGGGCCTGGGGAGATAAGTTGTTTGATCTTTTGAGACTGAATGATCCAGCCAATGACCAGCTCAAATGGGAAGAAACTGCAACCCTGAACTTCGGAATTGATTTCTCCATGTTGGAGAACAGGCTTGGGGGAAGTATTGAGCTCTATAATAAGAATAGCATCGACCTTTTGGGTGACAGACCCCTTGACCCGACCAATGGCTTCGTTACAGCAACAGTAAACTATGCCTCCATGAATAATAAGGGGATTGATTTGACCCTGAAAGGGGTGTTGGTTGAAAGCAAGGATTTCGTATGGGATGCCAGGTTTCTGTTCTCGTATAATAAAAACAAAGTAACGGATGTTGTTGATGAGAATATCGTCCCTGTCTGGCTCGCATACAGCGGAGCGCTACGGGTTGGACAACCTTTGGAGAACCTCTATTCTTTTGATTATGCGGGACTCAACGATGCGGGTGATGTGATGGTTAATACGGCTGAAAATGGGACTGTGAACTGGAGAGATTATAAAGGGACAGAGACAGAAGAGGATCTGATCTACTGGGGGACCAGCAAGGCTCCATATTATGGAGGCTTCTCTACCTCCTTTAACTACAAAGGCTTTGAACTGGATATTAATCTGTCCTATAAATTCGGATACCACTTCAAACACTATTACACCGTGGGTGTGGATGGCTACTATGAAGACATACGTATGGACGACATTTGGACCACCCGCTGGCAGGAGCCCGGAGATGAACTGACCACCCGGATACCTAAAATTTCCTATAACAGGAGAAATCCTTACTCGGGCGTCAAGGAATTCTGGTGGGATAGTTACGATGCGGACTGGTACTGGATGGATTCACAGGATAACATCCTGGATGGAGGATACCTGAAGGTGAAGGATATTATTCTTGCCTATTCCTTACCAGGCAAGTGGTTGACAAAAACGAAAATTAAAATGTTGAGAGTCAGTGTCCAGGTCACCAATGCTTATACCTGGCTGGCAAACGACCGTGGCATCGATCCCACCAGATTGGATATGAACCCTAAATCACGTGGTTACAGAAAGAGCATGTCTGCCTGGTATGGCCTCAGAACGCTTACTTTCGGAATCAGGACCTCATTTTAAATTCGACGAAGATGAAAAAATATATAGCCATTACAATATGCGCTCTCATGTGTCTCACGGCATGTGACGAATTTCTGGATGTAATTCCTACAGGAACCGTGATTCCAAGCACCGTGGAGGATTACGATAAACTGCTGAACAATGCAAGTCTTATGTACAGCAATTGGACTAACCTGGCTTATATGGACCCGGACATGTATATGCCGGATCAGCATTATAACAACATATGGCAGAATTTTTGGAGAAAGCAATACACATGGAGCGACGATCCCATTGATGAAAAGAACCATGATGGAGATTGGAATGCCCGCTACAAGTACATCTATATCTACAATCTGGTTATCAATGAAATTGATGATGCTCCCCTGGGTGCCCGCCTGGAGACCGATCGGGCCCTGGTCAAGGGGGATGCCCTGGCCCAGCGGGCCATGGATTATTTTTTGCTGGTCAATGAGTATGCCCACCACGTTACCGATGAAACAAGGGCTGATTCGGCAGTCCCCATGCCACTGGTTGGGGACCTCCAGATCCATCTGCCCAAATCCACCATCGGAGAGATATATGACCAGATTTTAGCCGATCTGTCTGAAGCTGAAAACCTGTTGTCCGGTGGGCCGGAAGTCAGGATGGAGGCCAATTTCAGACCGGGTACTGCAGGTATAAAGGCCTTGCTGGGAACCATCTATCTCTACTTTGGCGACTGGGCGAAGGCAGAGCAGTATACCAGTGAGGCTCTGGCCCAGTACAATTTTATTTATGATTTTAATGAACTGGATCACAATAGCCCCGGCATACCCTGGTCGGCCCTGAACAACGATAGGGAATTTCAATATGTGACCGACACCAAATCGGCCGTCTGGAGCAGAACACATAAGAGTTGGTTTTATGATCCTGCACATCTCTATTCCCGTGATCTGAGGGACCTTTACAATAAGGAAACAGACAGGCGTTGGTACCTTTTTTCGGGCACTTATACCTGGTATGACCAGAGACGTTCCACCTTACCCGATTACGTCTTTATCCGGGACTATGCAGCTACCAATGCAGGGATGACGGTTCCCAGACTGTTGCTGGCAAACGCAGAGTCCAAAGTCAGAAATGGCGATGGGCAGGGCGCCATTGATATCTTAAATCAACTGGCGGTATACCGGTACACCACACGGGAAACCACTTTTACCTATTCCAACGATGCTGATGCACTGCAGGAGGTAAAAGATGAGCGCAGAAGGGAATTGTGTTTTTGCGGAATAAATTTCATTGATCAGAAGCGGTATCATGCCTATGGAGAAACCATACCGACCTTTAGCCGGACCATTCCTACAGGTGAAACTTATACCCTGGAACCAGGCAGTGATAAGTGGGTAGTTCCCATTGCACGGATCATACAATATTCGAATCCGAACCTCTAGCAAACCAGTTAACAGATTGATTAGATGCATCCAAGAATTACGAGCAGATACGGGGGAGTAGTATTTGTTTGCTTGTTGCTTATGCTTTTTGTTGTGACTCCGATTGTTGCCTGGGGACAAATCGCCCATGGGGATGTCCCCAGGGGATATGCTCTGAAGTCATCCCTTGTGATCCCCTTTGTTACCATGCCCAAACTGGATAACAAAGCCCTGATAGCCCGAGATGCCTATTCATGGGATAAGCAGGGTCCATACCGGTTTGGGGAAAATATCACGGTGGACCTTGGTCCCGACAATTCTGGGGTGTGGACCAATCTGGCTAATGGGGACCGAGTTTGGAACCTGGGCATCCGTTCTGCCGGGGCCTTCTCCCTGAACCTGATTTTCAGTGAATATAAATTGCCCCCCGGAGCCAGGCTGTTTATCTACAATGAGGATAAAAGCAACTACATAGGAAGTTTTGATCACCGAAATAACAAGTCTCACGGAAAACTGGCAACAATCCCGGTAAAAGGAGAGGCCATTGTTATCGAGTATTTTGAGCCGCAATCCCATAGAGGAATTGGCCGATTAAGGGTCGGGAGAGTGACCCATGCCTATAGGGATCTTTATGCAGAGCCCAAATCACTCATCCCGGGTTTTGGGGCAGCCGATCCCTGTACCATCAATACCCATTGTCCTCAGGGAGATGACTGGCAGGACGAAAGCCGCTCGGCGCTAATGCTGATGGTAAACGGATCGGGATTGTGTAGTGCGACCCTGGTAAATAATTCGAGCAAGGACGGGACGCCTTACGTACTTACGGCACACCATTGTCTTGGAGATATGGATGGTTCAACATTCGTTTCCCTGTTTAACTATGAATCTCCTGTTTGCGATAATTCATACCCCAGAATCGACCAGAGTGTTTCAGGAATGGTTATCAGGGCAAAAAACAAGGCCAGTGATTTTGCCCTGCTTGAAATGAGTGAAGCTCCTCCGGCAAGCTATAATGTCCTCTATTCGGGGTGGACCCGTTCAAAAGACAGACCTGAGCGCTACATATCTATCGGGCATCCCTCGGGGGATATAAAAAAATGGAGTGAAGAGAGACCCCGGGGAAGAGAGTATAATTACTGGTGGAGCTCACCCAAATTGAATTCGGGACAAACGGAATACGGTTCTTCGGGAAGCGGGGTATGGGACCAGAATGGGCGACTGGTTGGCCAGCTTTATGGAGGATCTGGCTGGTGCGATGATGTGGATCTGATTAACTACTGGGGTCGTTTTGACCGAAGCTGGGAAGGTGACGGAAGTGATACCACGAGACTTAAAAAGTGGCTCGATCCTGCAGGAACCGATACCCTCTACATCGATCACTTTGATCCCAATGCAAGTATGCACCCTGTCATTACCTTTCAATTGAACATACTTCATGTGGAAGATATGCATGAAGGCGGGGCCGTAAGGCTTCATCTGAAAGGAAAAACAAGCCCTGTAGCCATGGCTGACAGTAGCGGAGACGGGGTCTTTACCACCACACTGGAATTTGATCCAGGCATACAGTTAGCATATGCCTTTTCTTATCAGAATGGCCCTGACTCCATCACGGAATACATCTACGAACAAAAAAGCCTAATAGGCATTGAATGTGCGGATGAGGAGGGCTACCGGATATTGAACATTGAATCGAGAAATCAGACACTCCCTGCAGTTCTCTTTGCCTCCTGTCTGACAAGTCCGAAGCTTCCAGAAATTACCTTTCATGTGGATCTTAGTAAGGTGTCAGACAGGTATGAGGGTGGGGGCGTCTGGGTTTCATTTGGTAAGTGGGACTCCTGGTGGGTCATGAGAGACTATGAAGGGGATGGGATCTATACTGCTACGGGATTGCTGGAACCCGGAAGTCAAATAAAGTACTTCTTTGGCTATCAGACCGGGCCCAATGACAATACAGACTATACGGGAGAGAGATCCCTGCTGAGAGGGCTGGATTGTGCTACTACCACCGGATTCAGATTGTTGACCGTACCCGACAGCGCCCTTACCCTTCCTGCCTTATATTACGGAACCTGCCAGAGAATAACAACTTTTGCACCTGAGGCTGGGGAAGCGGAACGGGCCAGGGTGGTTTATGATGCCACTGTGGATCAGATCCGGATTATTAATGCAGCTGAAGTTGAAGTTGTGGAGCTATTCAGCATCACTGGTCAGAAACTTGTTAGTATTAGAGCCCATAGGCAGGGTCGCATTGATATCCAGACAAATTCTCTTCCGAAAGGGGTATATGTTGTTCGTCTGAAAATGCGAGCCAATAAGATGCAGGGAGTGAAATTTTTGAAGTAGCGTATGAATAAACTCATTATTGTAGTTGCCACAGCGGCCCTGCTTATTCAGGCCTGCAATACCCGGAAGGCCCCACCTCCTTTTCAGGATCATTACAATGTGGTATGGGATACTCAAAGCAAAAATTCAAGCGAGTCTATGCCCGTTGTTGGTGGCGATATAGCTTGTAATGTGTGGGTGGAAGAGGGGGAGCTTCTTTTCTATATCAGCCGCAGCGGGAGTTTTGATGAACATGGTGCCTATTTGAAACTGGGCAGGGTAAGGGTCAAACTCTCCCCAAATCCTTTTGATAATGTCGATTCGTTCCGGCAGGAGCTAATGCTTCGAAATGGTATTGTGGAAATAGAAGGAACGGCGGAAGGCAATTCCTTGAATGCTGAAATAAGGGTCTGGGTTGAGGTATATAAACCTGTTGTTCATGTGGATGTAGTTTCGAACCGGCCTATTGAGGTCGAAGCTGCCTACGAAACCTGGAGAACCATAGAAAAGGAGCTGGCACCGGGTAATTATGGGGAGCGATTTGCTCTTTTTAACCTCATGGCTTATCCGGGTAAAGTGATAAGAAGCAGAGATGAGATCTCGTATGCAAAAGAGGGAGTCCTTTTTTACCACCGGAATCCTAAAGAGAAGTTAACCCCGGAAGTGCTAATCAGTCAGCAGGGCCTGGAAGCTGAGTCAGCCGGAATCACCGATGATTTAAAAAACCGGACATTTGGGGGATTTCTTTTTGGAAAAGAGTTTATTCAGGCGGGCGAAGACAATGGGACTTATATGAATACCCCTTTTCGTTCCTGGAAAATAAAGAGTAGAGAGCCACGTAAAATACATCAGCTCTATGTGGCCACTCATATTGCCCAGGCTGAATCAGTCGAAGAATGGAAAAAGCCACTTATTGACCTGGTCGATGAAATCCCTTTAGATCATTCGGAAGCGTTCAGTGAAACGACTGCCTGGTGGAACGATTTCTGGGAAAGAAGCTGGATCGTAGTTTCGCCTGATCGTAGGGATGCCACGGATCCTGCCTGGCAAATGGCACGAAATTATCAGTTGTTCAGGTACCAGCTGGGAGGAAACTTAGGGGGTGAATACCCGACTAAATTTAACGGTGGCAGTCTTACATTCGATCCTGTACTGGTAAATGAAGACCATGATTTTGGCCCGGATTGGCGCAAATGGGGAGGTAACGTTTTTACAGCGCAAAACCAGAGGCTTCTCTACTGGCCTATGCTGAAAACGGGAGATTTTGATCTCATCCTGCCCCAGTTTGAACTCTACCGCAAAGGACTGCCGGGGGCAATGGCCAGGGTGAAGACACATTTCGGGCACGAAGGTGCTGTATATTGTGAATATACCAGTGTTACGGGAATACCCTTTGGAGACGGATGGGGATGGATGGGGGGCAGCAGCCACCGGCAGAGGGGCGAGGAAATACCATTTGGTGATCCCAGGGCCGATGCTCTTAAGGGCTATGGCGATCTTGTGGAAAAGGGAGTGATGGCCAACAGGGCAATCGCTTACCACTGGGAATCCCAGGTGGAGCACGCTTATATGATCTTAGAATATCACCGCTTTACAGGTGCGGATATTTCAATCTATATGCCTTTTATTAAGGAGTCGCTTATATTCTTCGATAAACATTACCGGATGCGCCAAAAACTAAGAAACGGGAAGGAACTTGACGAAAAGGGAAAACTGGTGATTTACCCATCGACATCCTGCGAATCGTATCGCGGTGCAAAGAATCCTTCTGATTTAATTGCTGGACTGCAGGCTTGTATTGAGTTGTTACTGGATCTGGACGGGAACTATCTGAGCAATGCTGAAAAAGAATACTATAGCGATTATTATTCACATATACCGGATTTGAGTTATGGCGAAAAAGATGGGGATAGGATTTTAAAACCTGCTGAATCATGGGGGCGATACCAGAATGTGGAGTGTCCTCAGTTCTACCCCCTTTTTCCCTTTAACCGTATTTCTCTGGGCAGAGATGATATGACCATTTTTAAGAATACCTGGAAGCATGGAACATTCAAAAAGGGCATGGTGCAAAGCTGGCATCAGGATGGCATTTTCTTTGCCCGGATGGGTATGACCGAGGAAGCTGCTGCATATAATACCAGGAAATTGCAGGATAGCGAACGCCGCTTCCCTACTTTCTGGGGTCCTGGCCATGACTGGGTTCCTGACCACAATTGGGGCGGTTCAGGGATGATTGGCCTGCAGGAGATGCTGCTGCAAACCAGCGGCGATAAGATCCTGCTTTTCCCCGCATGGCCTAAAGAGTGGGATGTGAACTTTAAGCTACATGCTCCTAAAAACACCACCGTCGAATGTCACTTAGAAAATGGGGAAATTACCAGCCTGAAGGTTGAGCCAAAGAGCAGGGAAGCAGATGTGCAGGTCTTAAGCGGGAGCTTCAAAATAAATCAGTGATTTAGATCCTGAAATGTGGATTAGTGCTTATATTCGACTCAATATATTATGGAGTAGCGTATGAAAAGCTTTAGGTATTTGTTGTTCTGCTCTTGTCTGTTTTCATTTTGGCACCTGTGTGCGCAAAATCAAACAGAATCAAGAAAAGGCGCAACAGATATTTTGCTGCCGGCTCCTCCGATCCGCATTGATTCTGCCAACAATCCATCTCCAGGCTATATTTTTATGGCCACATGGGATCGGAATGTACCCGCACTCTACGGGAATTTTATTTTCATACTTGATAGAAAAGGAACCATTTTAGACTCATTCAGGGTCAACGGAGCACCCTATGATTTCCAGGTTCAACCCAATGGTCTCCTGAGTTACGCACTGGGAGATTTCTCTTCCGGAGTCCCCCTTCCGGGAGAGGAATTAAGGCATATAGTATTGGATAGCAGCCTGGCAATAGTTGATAGTTTTAAAATGAAGAATGGCTATACCACCGATTTTCACGAATTCAAAATGCTGCCTAACGGTCATGTGATGATGATGGCATATCATTCCATACCCTACGATATGAGTGCGGTTGTGGATGGCGGCAAAACCGATGCATCTCTTGTTATTAACATCATCCAGGAACAGGACAGAGACAAGAATGTCGTTTTTGAGTGGCGCAATATTGACTACATTCCAATCACTGACAGCGATATTGATCTGACTGACTCAAGGTTGAACTACAGTGCCCTGAATGGATTTGACCAGGATGAGCATGGCAATATACTGGCCTCCTTCCGAAATCACAGTGAGATCATGAATATCAGCAGGGCTACAGGCGAGATACTCTGGAGGATGGGCGGACCGCGTGGAGATTTCACGTTTGAGGGAGAAGAGGAGGGGAATGCACCCTACTATTTTGCCCGCCAGCATCATATTATCAAGCATCACGACGACCGAATTACATTGTTTGATAACGGAGCCTTTCATCAGCCTCCCTATTCCCGTGCAGTTGAATATGAATTGGATGAAGTGAACAAAGTAGCCACTCTGGTTTCGGAGTGGAGATATCCCCGGGGTGATATTTTCAGCATGACTGCCGGGAATGCTGAGCCGCTGCCTGGTGGGGGATGGTTTATCGGGTTTGGAGTTCCTAACAAGCAATTTGTGAAACGCAATGCCGTTGAAACTCATCCCGATGGATCCATCGCTCTTGAACTGTCTTTGCCTGATGGCGTACTGGCTTATCGGGTGAGGAAAATGCCCTGGAAGGAAACTGCAGATCAGCGGAGTTATACCCATTATGAAGTTAGGGAGGGAAATTCTTATTCCTTCAATAACGACTCAATCACCACCGGGATCGGGATTACCTACCACGATTTAGGGGCTGCCGGTTACAATGAATCAAGCATCACACGTATACCCTACGGCCCGCTTCAACCCGAATTCATTGAGAATGTAATTCATGTGAGTCCCATCTCGATCATCTATGAAGGGCTTGGAATAAGTACACAATCTGCTGAATTTCAAATTGATCTGTCAGCCTATTCGGAAATTACGGATCCGGAAAACACCGTGGCCTACTATCGGAAATATCCCGGCCAGGGCTTATTTGCACTAAGAAACACCAGCTACGATAAGGTAAATGAAAGACTGCTGGTAAACATGGATGGATTTGGGGAACTGGTTTTTGGAGTTGCAGACAGAGATGCCGTCAGTCATACTCCCATCCTCATAGAACCCATAGATAAACAGGAATTTTTGGCAGAAGATAGTGTCACTCTTCGTTGGACCGGTAAGGGGAGGTATAATTCCTTCAATGCTCAAGTCTCTTCGGATAGTACTTTTTCTACCCTTCATAAGGAATCCAACACGAATCTATCCTCATATTCAGTGACAGGCTTAAAAAAGAATACAGAATACTTCTGGAGGGTGAATGCCGTTCTTGGATCATATGCCGGTCCGTGGTCCCAGGTATGGAAGTTCAAACTGACTGATGCGACAACAGTTGCGGCTGAATTCGAATTTCCACAACCTCAGGAATACAGTCTGGCCCAAAATTACCCCAATCCCTTTCGGCGTTCAACCAGGATCTCCTACTCCATGAAGGAATCTGAATTCGTCACCCTGAAAATTTATAATCAAACAGGCAGAGAAATTAAAACCCTGGTCAGGGAAAAAAAGGAGAGGGGTATATATTCTGTTGGTTTCTTTGCTGGTGAGCTGGCAGGTGGCATTTATTACTACAGGATGCAGGTTGGGAAACAATTCTCAGACACGAAAAAGATGGTATTGATCAGGAAATTGCGATGAAAATCCCGGGGTATGTAATCATATGGATCTGTTTGCTCTTAGCCTCGCATTCCCATGCACAGAATCTATTTCCTGGGGGCTATCAGTATCTTTTCCCGGGCCCGGGGGCAAAATTCATACACCCAAATTCGACCATTATTCTTAGGCTTGACGATATTTCTCCGGAGGAGTTGGTCCATGTTGATTCTGTAATCAAAGTCTCTGGAGAACAAAGCGGCACTCATTCAGGCGCAATCCTGATTGCATCAGATAATCGAACTGTTATATTTATCCCTGATGAGAGATATGCCCCAGGTGAAAAAGTGAAAGTGACTATAGATCCACGCTTACCTGAGTCTCATGTGAACATCATTGAGACACTGGATTATGAATTTATTGTGCTTGAAAAGGCCGTTAGCCAGAATTCTCTTCCGGAGGAGACGAATTCTGACATCGCGGGACTCCGAAAAAGTGCAGGCTCGTATCAGTCCAGGATCCTGTCCAACGGGGTCTCGGTTCCAGCAGATTTTCCCCATGTGAACATCACAAATAGTATAAATCCGTCCTCTGATTATCTCTTCTTAAACACATGGGATACACCTCATTATAGTATCATTTTCAATACAATGGGCGAGCCGGTCTGGTACCGGAAAACACCCGACCGGCGGGATGATTTCAAGGTTCAGTCCAATGGCTGGATCACCATGCTGGGTGAGGATGCTTACGGGGAGAGCGGAACAGCTTTTATTGGGCTTACTCAGGATTTTGAATTCATTAAAACCATGCGGGCAACCAACGGTTATTCCACCGATGAACACGATCTTTATATGCTGCCCGATAACGGGTATATCCTGATCGGATGGAGAGAAACCATCGTGGATATGAGCAAATATGTAGACGGGGGACAGACCGATGCAACAGTCAGAGAGACCTGTGTCCAGGAATTCACTGCCGATGATCAGTTAATTTTTATCTGGCGGGCCTGGGATCATTTTGATATTCGTGACCTGGAACTGGAAAGTCTGACCTCTAATTTCATCCGTTTTCCTCACATGAATGCCGTCTTTACAGATGAGGATGGACATATACTGCTCTCCAGCCGTCACCTCAGCGAAATCTCAAAAATCCACCGGCAGAATGGAGAATTCATCTGGCGAATGAGTGGCATACCGGATTCACCAAACAATGATTTTGAATTTGTTCGTGATCCCATGGATGGATTTCGTAATCAGCATGCAATTCGTTCCCTGGGCGACAATGCTTATGCTCTTTTTGACAACGGCAATCTGCATTCTCCTTCAAATTCCCGTGCAGTGGAATATGAAATCGACACCCTGTTAATGACAGCCACACTGATCTGGGAATACAAGAGTGAGTATGAGAGAAGTTTTGTAAGTCATATGGGGAATACACAGCGATTGCCCAACGGAAACACTCATATCAACTGGGCCTACGGTAATCTGCTTCCCATAGCCATGGAAGTTACACCGGAAGGGGATGTTGTATTTGAAAAGTGGTTTGAAAAAGGAGATCGTTGTTACCGGTCTTTCCGCCATCCCTGGAATGGCAATTGTCCGGAACCCTACCTGATTCTGGAACCTCAGATCGATAAGTTGACTTTGCTCTTTAATAAATTTGGTGACGACAACGTGGATTATTATAAGATCTACGGGGGGACTGCCCCAAATCCAACCAGCCTGATAGATTCATCCCGTCTTACATTAAAGCACCTGATGGATTTGCAGAAGGGAGTTCATTACTACTTCAGGGTAACAGCGGTTGATAAGAATGGTGTGGAGAGTAGCTATTCCAATGAAGAGGATGTGATTATCCGGGACCTTGAGCCCGGAAGCAATCTCATCATTAATGGGGATTTCACCTATGGGCTGGATTCCTGGATATGGGAAGTTGACAGCTCAGCTTCTGCTGAGGTGCATGTGACTGATGGTATATGCAATCTGGAGATTCAACAAGGGGGAGATTTTTTCAGCAACATACAGTTACGTCAAAACAACATCCCGCTTATTCAGGGGCAAAAATATCTGCTTGAGTTTGATGCCTGGGCTGAACAATCCCGTGTTGTAGAAATAGGGGTGGGAGAGGATCATCCGCCATATGCAGATTACAGCCGTTTAGGCTTTACGGCATTGCATCCCGAGCTGAAGCACTATGTACACACCTTTGTAATGAATGAATCAACTGATCTGGATGCCTGCTTGCACATTAATGCCGGGAGCAGTTCTGAAAATATACATCTGGAACATATTTCCCTTAAAATAGACGCAGCAACGAATTCAGCAGACCGACTTCGCTCAGACAGTAAGTTCCTGCTTTACCCGAACTATCCCAATCCATTTAGCTCAGGCACAACAATCGAGTATGAGTTGCCAGAAGCCAGTTTTGTCAGATTAAGCATCTACAATACCATGGGCCAAAAGCTTGGTTGTCATATCAATACCAGGCAAATGCCCGGGAGATATTCAAGAGTAATAGATCTGGGCAATTATAGTTCCGGAATCTACTATTATACCCTGGAGGCAACCGTGCTGAACTCAGCCAAATGCCATCAACTTACCCAAAGGATGGTTTTATTAAAATAGTTGCCATAAAAGGATCTGCACTCTTATTTGGGCTGGATCGGTTAGGGGATATGGTAAGCCGAGGGCTATATCTTATAACATACATTGGGACCAGAATATTTATTAGTACTATGGCCAGGGATAATAGATTGCTTCGATTGTTTACGGGAACTACTTTTCTTTCCTTCGCTCTGCTTCTTTGCGTGCAGTGTGATGTTGAATTCCAGGATGAGGAATCCCTGGAAGAAGGATTCAGGAATCCCGGTATAGAGAACCGTCCCCTGGCTCTATGGCCCTGGTTGAATGGATATGTGGATACCACAAAACTGGTCTATGAACTGGAACAGATGAAGGAGAAGGGAATGAGGGGTGCGCTGATCTGGGATGTGGGTTCCCTGATGGATCCCGGGCAAATGATTCCTGCAGGACCTGCCATGCTGGATCCACAATCGTTGAAATATTTTTCCCTTGCGCTCCAAACCGGAGAAGAACTTGATCTGGACATTGGCTGGTTTGCATCAAGCAGCTGGAATGCGGGTGGCCCGTGGGTTGAGGAAGCAAATGCATCCCTGGAACTTCTCAGTTCGAGCCAGGTAGTAGAAGGCCCTTCGAAACAGAGAATTAAAATAGAGAAACCGCAGGGCACCTATGGGGAGGCTTACGGGCACTCCCTGCTCTCCTCCCTGGCTATCCCCTTTTCAGAAGAGAAGGTGATTGACTATACCGGAAATCAAACTATCCCGTTGGATGCCCATACTTCAGAAGATGGCTTGATTGAATGGGATGTGCCTGAAGGAAAATGGGAGATCATCTCCTTTTTCATGGCTAACACAGGACAGGAACTGGAATGTCCGAGCCCTAATTCCAATGGCCTGGTCATTGATCACCTGAGCCGGATCGCCACCAGGAATAACTTCGACAGTATCCTGAACAGGCTTGCACCGGTAAGTTCCCCGGATAATCACTTAAAATTCTTTATGCTGGACAGTTACGAGGTCTGGCCCATGACCGACTGGTCGCCTCTTTTGATCCAGGGATTCAGAGAGCGATACGTATACGATCCCCTTCCATATCTTCCATTGCTCCGCGGCCGCAGAAGCAAAGACACCATTTTTGACCAACGGTTCAGGGGAGATTATCACCGCCTGGTAAGCGACATGATGATTGAAAACCATTTTGCACAATCAGTTGAGATTGCCGATAAACATGGCTTTGAGATGATCACTGAGGCTGGTCACGGGGGCTACCCGAGGGTGGATCCCCTGAAAGCTCTGGGGAATTCGCACATCCCAATGGGTGAGTTCTGGAACCGACAACGCTTCTGGGTGACAAAAGAGGCTGCCAGCGCAGCGCATATTTACGGCAAAGAAGTGGTGGCTTCTGAATCGCTGACGGGATGGAACCACTGGCAGCATGGCCCGACCGACTTCAAACAACTCATTGATATTGCTTTTTGCGAAGGACTTAACCAAATCGTCTTTCACACCTTTAGCCATAATCCTGAAATAGCCGGCAAACCTGGATTTGTCTATCATGCTGGTGAACATGTCAATGTGAATGCCACCTGGTGGGAGATGGCCAGGCCATTTATGGATTACATAGGAAGATGCTCCCATATGTTACGTCAGGGAAACTTTGTGGGGGATGCCCTCCTCTACTATGGTGACCAGGCTCCGAACCTGGTTCCTCCCAAACGCATCGATCCCAACATTATGCCCATATTCACAGATGAGCAATGCCTTCATTGTGGAAAACCAAAGCCTGTAAATGTGGGTGAATTGCCTGGCTATGACTATGATTATATCAATGCCGATATCATCACCTCCACCCTTTTTGCTGAAAATGGAAAACTGCATATTCCGGGTGGACCATCCTACCGGGTAATGCTGCTTCCCGATCGGGTTGATATATCCCTTGAAGTATTGCTTAGCCTGGAAAAACTGGTGGCTGACGGGGCTGTTATTATAGGTCCTAAGCCCGAAAGAACCACCTCCCTTGAGAATTATCCGGAATGTGACCGGGAGCTAGGGATTATTGCTGACAGAATGTGGGGAGCCTGTGACGGGGAGAAGGTATTTTCGAATGCCTGTGGGAAGGGAATGATATACTGGGGAAAATCAGTCAAACAGGTGCTTGAGGAGCTTCATATTCCGCCGGACTTTGAGGTGAAAGGCATAGAAAATGGCGACTGGCACATCGACCATATTCACCGCCGGACCGAAACAGCGGATATCTATTTTGTCTCCAACAGCAGCCCTGACAAGGAGGAAGTAAACTGTATTTTCAGGGTGGATCCCAGCAGGGTCCCTGAAATCTGGGATGCAGAGACCGGTCTGATACAGAGGGAGGTAGAATATGAAGAAATAGAAAATGGGATCAGCATTGAATTGGCAATGGACCCCCTGGCATCCAGGTTTATTGTATTCAGGGACCAATCAACAGGTAAAAATGATGAGGGCCTTAGCTACGATTTGCAATTTGGGTTCAAGGCCAAACAAAATGGAGAAGTGAGCCTTGAAAAAATGGACCTGAGCGAAAGCTGGGAAGTTCGATTCAATCCTGCTATGGGTGGGCCGGAATCCTATCCATTTGACAAACTGAACAGCTGGACAACTATAGACCATGAGGGCATCCGGTTTTATTCCGGCAAGGCCAGCTACAGCAAAGAATTTTTCCTTACCGAAGAGAGCGTATCAGGGAATAGAGAAGCATATGTTGTTTTTGGGGATATCCAGGAGATGGCACGGGTAACCGTGAATGGAAATGATTGCGGAATCGTCTGGTTACCACCCTATAAGGCCCGGATTACCCCCCACCTGCAAAGTGGCACAAATAAGATCACTGTTCAGGTTATTAATACCTGGAACAACCGCATAGTGGGGGATTTGAGAAATCCTGACAAAGAACCCTATACACGAACAAATGCCAAAGCCAGGTTCAACGAAGAGAGTCCTTTGCTGGAATCGGGTTTGATGGGAAAGGCTCATCTGCTTCTTTACCAAACTAGCCCAAATGAATGAGATTTTAAAATACCTGGGCGTTTATCTGGGTTTTCTCCTGATTTCGTTTAACGCACTTTGCCAGAACCCAATTCTTCCGGCCAGCGAAGGGATTACGGATCCGCACATCAGGATTTATGACGGCAGAGCTTATATGACCGCTTGTCATGACCGGTCCATTGATAATGAATGGTTCCACATCGATCACTGGAGGATGTATTCTTCACCTGACCTGGTGAATTGGAAACTTGAATATGCTTTGCTTCCAGAGGAGACTTACATAGGGGAACCCTATGAGCAATGCTGGGCCACGGATTTTATCAGAAGAAATGGGCTTTACTACTGGTATTTTTCAAAGCATAACCATGGTGTGGGGGTGATGGTAGCTGATTCACCGGGAGGTCCCTGGAAAGATCCCCTGGGGAAAGCCTTGTTAACAGAAGGTCTTGTGCCCTCTGATCCATACGATCCGGGCATTGTCGAGTTAGACGGGGAGTATTATATCTTCTTTGGGGTCTGGGATTTTTACATGGCCAGGTTGAATGAGGATATGATCTCATTGGCCGAAACACCCAGGAAAATTATCATAAACAATCCGCGCGGTCCCTACAACCAGGATGGACTGAATAAGGAAGAACCTACGGATGACAAAGCTTTCATTCATCAATACAGGGGAAAGTTCTATCTCTCCTGGGGTTGTTTTTATGCCATGTCCGACCATCTCTATGGTCCCTATGACTTTGTGGATGCGATTATGAATGATTCCAGCTTTGCGGAAGGGTATAAAGAACCCACATGGCCTCATGGCTATAAGCAGGGCAGGCACGGATCGTTTTTCGAAATGAATAATCAGTGCTACTTCGCTTATGATGATATGAGTCAGACTGGCACCAGGTACTTCCGGTCCGCTTTCATCTCCTATGTGCACTACAGGGAAAACGGGGAGATTGCTCCCATAAGGGTGGATGGCACCGGGGTTGGACAATACAATGCTCATTCGGGAAGCATAGAGGCGGAAGACTATTTTGCCGCTTCAGAGATTCAAAAGAGGGAAAATCAGCAGGGAGGCTTCCAGGTATCAGATATCGATAACGGAGACTTCCTTAGCTTTCCTAACATCCTTGGATTAGAGGGCAAAGAAAAGCTTGTGCTACGCGCAACTGCCCTTGAGAAGGTAGGTGTTGAGATCCGTCGTGGTAACCCCAAAGGTGAGGTCCTGGCATCAGGCAAGCTTAGAAGGAGCAAGGATATTAGCGGTTCTAAGATTTATACATTTGATTTTCCTCCACAGGAAGGGCAAACCAGCCTTTGCTTCGTTTTCAGGGGGAGAAAGGATCAACTGGTGATTTTTGACTCATTTTCATTTCGGTAGGAACTCAATAGAATGCCCATGAACAGATACGTGACATTTATACTACTTTGCCTCTTTTCGCTGCTCTCGGCCGGCAAAGGAATGGTTCTGCTCCAAAACAAAGCGCTTGAAAAAGATCCTGCTATCCAGGCTGTGGTCGATAGTGTTTCCATGGTTCATTACCGGAACTACCAGGTTGACATTGAGAGCATGGGACTGGGACTGTACGGAGGAAGCAATTACAAGATGGCTTACAGGAACCGAGATTACCACCTTGAGGATGGTCCATCACCCGGCAACCAGGAGGCCAATTTATACATCCAGGATGCCTTTCGGTCCATGGGGCTGAAGGTCACGGTTCAGGGCGAATACGCAAATGTGGTTGGCGAGCTGACAGGCAGAACATCTCCCGGGAAGATCTTTATCATCGGAGCCCATTACGACCACATTGAGGGAGATATGCCGGGTGGTGATGACAATGCTTCAGGAACAGCCGCGGTTCTGGAGGCCGCCCGGGTTCTGAGTCAGTACCAGTTCGAGTCGACCATCCGTTTCATCTGCTTCAATGCCGAGGAGGACGGGCTTCTGGGAAGCAAGGACTACGTTTCAAATCAGCTGATATCAGAGAATGAAAGCGTGGCAGGAATGATAAACCTGGACATGATTTTAAGGCCGGACTCAGATGTAGATTCAATGTACATCATCGATGCTGAATTGGAGACGCATACCAACCATGAGGCTTCATTGGACTGGGCCAGGGCATACCAGCAAGTGGCTGCCGCTTATGTCCCTGCCCTGACGGTGAATGATGCGATTATCCATTATGACCAGTTCGGAACCGACCATGAATCGTTTATAGTGGCAGGCTTTCCTGCCTTTCTGGTCATTGAGAATTCGATTCCGGACTGGGATGTGGCTAACCCATATGTTCATAATTTTGAGGATGCTTCGGACCGGCTTGCCAACGATCCGGAGAGTCCCGGCGGGGTGACATACGACTACGCTTTTGCCACAGACATTACCAGGGCCTCAGCAGCGCTGATTGCCAGGGAAGCCAGACTCTTGCCAGGTCTTGCGGCAAGGCCCCTCTTCATTACAATGGATGAAAGCGGCTATGCCGACTCCATCGTTCAGGTTTTAGAAATTGATAGTGTCTGGGCAGGCCATCCTGTTGGATTTTGCCTCTACACCCATGGAAACCGGCAGTATATTGCCTATTACAACGCAAACCGGAATATGGTAGTTGGTCAGAGAAACCTTGCTGATGAGAATTTTGAACTCCATGTAATGCCCCCGGGCAGCCTCGAAACATCCGATGGTACAAGTACCGTTCTGGGATGGGATAGTCACAATTACGTGACCATTGGAATCGATAAAGAGGGATTCATTCACCTGTCCGGGAACATGCATGTGCATCCACTTAACTATTTCAAGAGCACTTTACCAAATGATATTTCCACGCTTGTTCGGGAACCAGAGATGGTGGGTGACCAGGAGGAAAAATGTACCTATCCCCGCTTCATGGAAACAAGAGAGGGGGAATTGCTTTTTCACTATCGCGATGGCGGAAGTGGTGATGGCAACGAAATCTACAATGTCTACTCCTGCGAGAATAAATCATGGTCCAGGCTGCTGGATGTTCCCCTGACCGACGGACAGGGCCTGATGAATGCTTATCAAACTCAACCCACCCTTATGAAGGATGGCTGGTATCATGTGTATTGGGTGTGGCGTGATACTCCGGACTGTTCCACCAACCATGATTTATCCTATATGAAAAGCCCCGATTTGAAAGAGTGGTACAACGCCTTTGGGGAAAAATTTGAATTGCCGGCAACCCTGGACAAGAACTTATTGATTGTGGATCCGATTCCGGTTCAGGGGGGAATCATTAACCTGGCCGCAAAACTCTGTTTAGATGAGAAAAATAGAGCTGTATTCGTTTACCATAAGTACGATGAAGCTGGGAATCTTCAGTTTTACACAGCCCGGGAAGGGGATGAGAAATGGGTATATAAACAAATAACCCATTGGGATTACCGCTGGGAATTTTCAGGAAATGGAAGCATCAACACGGAAGTCCGTCTTAATGGCTTTCAAAAAAGAGGAGATGGCAACTACGAAATTGATTACTGGCATATTAAATATGGGAAGGGCACCATTCTACTGGATAGTGAATTTGAAGTCATTGGCAAAGTCCTCAAAAGCGTACCTTTTGAATCAGGTCTGGAAATCGAGGGAGACTTTCCGGGTATATCACCAAGAACCACAGGTGATCTGGGGCAGGTGAAGAAAGATGACTTTACCTATGTTCTGAAATGGGAAACCCTCAACCGCAATCGCGATAGGCCCCGTCCAAAACCCTGGCCCGAACCCAGTCGTCTGCTTCTGTATAAATTAAGCCATGATCCTGCTATCCAGGAGGTGGTCGATAGTGTTTCTGTGGCCCAATACCAGAACTACCAGGTAGACATCGAGAGCATGGGACTGGGACTCTATGGAGGAAGCGATTACAAGATGGCTTACAGGAACCGCGATTACCACCTTGAAGAAGGTCCCTCACCTGGCAACCGGGAGGCCAATTTGTACCTCCAGGATGCCTTTCGGTCTATGGGGCTGAAGGTCACGGTTCAGGGAAAATACGCAAATGTGGTTGGCGAGCTGACGGGCACAAAATCTCCCGAAAAGATCTACATCATCGGAGCCCATTACGACCACCTGGAGGGTGATATGCCGGGTGGTGATGACAACGCCTCCGGGACTGCCGCGGTGCTGGAGGCCGCCCGGGTCATGAGCCAGTTCCAGTTTGAGTCGACCATCCGTTTTATCTGTTTCAATGCAGAGGAGGACGGCCTTCTGGGAAGCAAGGACTACGTTTCAAATCATCTGATTTCAGAGAACGAAACCGTCGCAGGAATGATCAACCTGGACCTGATTCTCAGGCCGGGTTCAGATGTTGATTCTCTCTCCATCATTGACGCAGAACTGGAGGCCAGGAGCACCCATGAACCATCCTGGGACTGGGCAAGGGCCTTCCGGCAGGCAGCCATTGACTACGTTCCTTCGCTGGTCGTTGATGAAACAATTATTGACGGTGAATCCTCAAGTGACAATGACTCCTTCCTGGAAGCGGGTTTTCCGGCTATCCTGGTCATCGAGAATTCAGATCCGGACTGGGATGAAGCCAATCCCTACGTTCATGATTTTGAAGATGCCTCGGACCGGCTGGCCAACAATCCGGAAAGTTCCGGCGGAATTAGCTACGATTACGCCTTTGCAACTGACATTACACGAACTGCAGTCGCCCTGATAGCCCGGGAAGCTGTTTTGCTTTCAGAGTTTTAAATACGCATAAACAAATACTCAGTCACTATGAAACTTTACGCGATCGTCCTCTTATTGCTTTTTACTACCCTTAGCACTTTTTCACAAAGCCTGGATACGGCATTCCAGTCTGTGAAATACCGGTGCATTGGGCCCTTCAGGGGGGGGCGCTCGGTGGCGGTAAGCGGTGTGGTGAATGATCCCTTCACCTACTATATGGGCACAACAGGCGGTGGACTATGGAAAACCACGGATGCGGGTCAGTACTGGACCAATATATCCGATGGATATTTTAAAACCGGCTCAGTGGGTGCAGTAAGTGTTTCTGAAAGTGATCCCAATGTGGTCTATTGTGGCATGGGTGAACATGCTCCCCGGGGGGTGATGACCTCTTACGGCGATGGTGTCTACAAATCTAATGATACTGGGAAATCCTGGAGGAAAATCGGTCTGGATAAAACTCAGCATATCTCGAGGATAGTCATTCACCCGAAGAATCCGGATATCGTATTTGTCGCGGCCGAAGGGGCACTTTATGGACCCTCGGAGGAGCGGGGCATATACAAATCGGTGAATGGAGGTAAAACCTGGGAGCGAATTCTGTATGTAAATGATCTGACGGGTTGTTCCGAGCTATCCATGGATCTGAATAATCCGCTGGTTCTCTATGCAGCCATGTGGGAACACCAGAGGATGCCATGGAAAGTGATCAGTGGCGGGGCCGGAAGTGCCCTGTTCAAAAGCAGTGATGGAGGAGAAACATGGAAGAAGATTCACAAGGGTTTGCCCGAGGAAAAGGGAAAAATGGCCATCGCAGTTTGCCGGTCCAACTCTGAAAAGGTTTATGCAATCATTGAAAGCGATTCCAATAAGGAACTGGGAGGTTTATTTGTTTCAAATAACGCCGGAGAGAAATGGACCAGGGTCAGCGGAGACCACCGCCTGGTCCAGCGTGCCTGGTTTTACCTGGAATTATTTGTGGATCCCCGGGATGAGCATACCGTATATTCTTTGAGTTCCTCTGCCCTGCGTTCCATAGATGGCGGCAAAACATGGGAAAGGCTGACCGGAACCCACGGGGACTATCACGACCTGTGGATCAATCCGGATAATACAAAGAACCTGGTCGTTGCCAATGATGGCGGGGCGGCTATCAGCTTCAACAATGGCAGGACCTGGTCCGCACAGGACAAGATGCCCACTGCACAGTTTTACCGCGTAAACGTGGATAATGAGTTTCCTTATCATATTTACGGGGGGCAGCAGGATAACAGCTCGGTGAAAATTGCCAGCAGGGCCATAGATGCTTACGGGATCGACCAGCGTCACTGGACCTATTCTGCCGGGGGCGAGAGTGCCTTCCTGGCCTTTGATCCGGATGATCCCAGCCTGGTGATGGGGGGATCCTATCAGGGTACCATAGAGTTACTGGATACCCGGGCCAAAGCCAGTACCAACATTATGGCCGCCTTCATTCAGTACCTGGCTCGCGATGCCAAAGAGATGAAATACAGGTTCAACTGGAATGCTCCCATCATATGGTCACAACATGAACCCAATACCTTTTACCATGCTGCGCAGGTGCTATTAAAAACCCAGGATACGGGCATATCATGGAAAGAAGTCTCTCCGGACCTGACGCGCAATGAGAAAGAGAAGCAGGGTAAAGCAGGAGGGCCCTATACCAACGAAGCAGTGGGGGCGGAGAATTATGGAACCTTGAGTTATGTGGCCGAATCGGCCCATGAAAAAGGGG
>Ga0164313_10000461_pt1 | contig 32590 bp, 28 predicted proteins | sample GuaBasSedimGuay4_FD_113735 | JGI IMG/M metagenome (GOLD analysis project Ga0164313, IMG submission 113735) | Subseafloor sediment microbial communities from Guaymas Basin, Gulf of California, Mexico - Guay4, Core 4569-4, 0-3 cm | ecosystem: Environmental > Aquatic > Marine > Hydrothermal vents...
CTTGGATGCAGCTATTGATTTTGTCATCTAACCATTAAATGTAACATGGCGAAGCCATATGTAACTCAAACCTGTAACACGGCGCAGCCGTATGTAACTCAAACCAATAACCAATAACATGAAATATGAAAATATACTGGAGGCCATTGGGAATACGCCTCATCTGAGAATAAACAGTTTGTTCCCGGGATCGGAAAACATCTGGGTGAAACTGGAAAGAGACAATCCGGGAGGGAGTATTAAAGACCGGGTCGCTTTTGCCATGGTCAATGACGCTGAGGAGCAGGGTCTCTTAACATCCGGGTCCACCATCATCGAACCCACCTCTGGGAATACGGGAATCGGATTGGCCATGGTGGCCGCTGTAAAGGGGTATGACCTCATCCTGGTGATGCCCGAGTCCATGTCGGTGGAGCGCAGGAATATTCTGAAAGCATACGGTGCCAGGATTGAGCTTACGCCCAGAGAGCAGGGTATGAAAGGATCCATGGAGAAAGCCAGTGAGCTGGCCAGAGAGATTTCCGGTTCCTGGATTCCATCGCAGTTTGACAATCCGTCCAATCCATCTATTCATGAAGTTACCACTGCCCTGGAGATTGTGGAGGACTTCCCGGAGGGTATCGATTACCTGGTAACAGGAGTGGGTACTGGTGGACATATTTCAGGAGTGGCCAGGATTCTGAAGCAGAAAATGCCTTCCATCCAGGTCTATGCTGTTGAACCGTCCGATTCTCCTGTGATTAGCGGGGGTGAATCGGGACCGCATGGGATTATGGGCATCGGTGCGGGCTTTATACCAGCGAACCTGGACAGGAGCCTGTTGGATGAGGTGATTCAGGTGGAGAAATCTGCAGCATTTGATTATGCCCGAAGGGCTGCCAGGGAAGAGGGCCTGTTCGTAGGGATCTCATCGGGGGCTTCTCTGGCCGCTGTGGGTCAATTGCTTGAAAGAGTGGCACCCACCTCAACAGTGCTTACATTTAATTACGATACGGGTGAAAGATATCTATCAGTGAATGATCTCTTTTGAGAGGATTTACTAATTTTGAGCTGATATTGAAAAGATCAGCCACGTATGAATATGCAAATCCCGTTAAAAATTGCCATAGACTTCGATGGTACAATAGTTGAGCATAAGTATCCCGAAATAGGGAAGGAGATCCTTTTTGCATTTGAAACCATTAAAGCGCTCCAGAAACAGAAACACCAGCTCATCCTGTGGACCTTCCGTTCGGGTAGGGAGCTGGATGAAGCTGTAGCATATTGCCGTCAGAATGGGGTTGAGTTTTATGCGGTAAATGCAAGTTATCCCGAAGAGGAGTTCGATGAGGATTTTGCCAGCCGGAAGATTGATGCTGATATATTCATCGATGACAGAAACATAGGCGGGATGCTGCCCTGGGGTGAAATCTACCAGCTCATTAACCCTCAGGAGATGCCCACACTTGAAGATGAGTTGAAGAGTCTATCCACAAAAAAACGTTCTCTTTTTAAGAGAAAATAGGAGCAATAGGGCTCACAAAATCAGCACCCATGATACATAAGCCGGTCGTCGCATTGATCCTGTTTCTCCTTGTTATCACCATTTCGTGCGGGCCCAATAAGGAGGTAAACAGTGATCAGGTACGGCACACTGCACCTAAGGTAACCAGGGTGAGTGCGCTTCTGGAACCAGCCAGCCCCCTTACTATCCCTGTGGGAGAAGAGGTAAAAGTAAACCTTCAACTACCCGATAGTGTGGCCTTCGATTCGGTGCAGGTTTTTCTGGGAGGGAAGCTTAAACAGACCTTTACAGGTGTATCTGGTCAACCCGCATCAGAGTCACTGGAGTTTATGCAGCCCACGGCCAATGAAAATACAGGGAAATCGGGCCTGAGGTTAAGGGTCTTTTTTAACGGAGGAAAGAGCGAGAACCAGAGCCAGCAAATCACTTTTCTATCCGACATTGTTCCGGCAGAGTACACCTACCGTGTGGTAAAGGAGTACAATCACGATCCGGCAGCTTATACCCAGGGTTTGCAATATGTAGATGGGTGGATTTACGAAGGGACAGGAAACTATGGTACCTCTTCAATAAGACGGGTGGAGCTGGAGACGGGAAAGGCCGTAAAAATCCGGAACCTGGATCAATCCCTCTTTGGAGAGGGAATTACCGTATTTGGTGAACGGATTTATCAGCTGACCTATAAGTCCCAGGTGGGGTTCATCTACGATAAATCAAGTTTTGAAGAGATACAGAAGGTCTATTACCAGAATCAGGAGGGATGGGGACTTACTCATAACGGGAAAGAGTTGATTATGAGCGATGGCACCCATGTGATCTATTTCCTCGATCCGGAGATGTTTACCGTGATTCGTCAGCTGGAGGTCTATCACAACAAGGGCTTGGCTGACAGCCTGAACGAGTTGGAATACATCAATGGAAAAATATGGGCCAACCGCTACTTTACCGACGAGATTGTGATCATTGATCCTGAAACAGGGAAAGTGGAAGGACGGATCAATCTGAAGGGGATCCTGAAAGCCACCGACCGGAAATCAAATACCGATGTTTTGAATGGCATTGCATGGGACCAGGCAGGGAACAGGATATTTGTTACTGGAAAGCGGTGGCCCAAATTGTTTGAAATAAGTACAATTTCCAGATAGATCAGGCCGACATCTCTCCCGATATCACCAGTACACTTCGTGGAATAATCTGAAAGCTAACAGGTCCGTGCCCCAGTGTTTCTCCATCGGTCTCCACCTTCAATCGGGGTGAGCTATCGATCTGTACAGATTTAGCCATATAGGTTTCCACTTTCGAATGTTTGGTGATACTCCCATCGTAGAGTCGCTTCATATTGGCAAGAATATTCAGCTTTCCCATTTTCCTTATCAGGGTAATGCTGTACAACCCATCATCGGCCACCGCATGAGGAAGCGGAATCATACCTCCACCGTTGTATTTCCCGATGCCCACATTCAAGGCGAAGATCTTTCGGGCGTAACTGGTTCCATCGATTTCGATATCTGCCCTCTGTGATTTATACCTGACCAGGCTTAATAACATATTGTAGAAATAGAGCATCGGACCACTCTTTCCCCTATCTTTCATCCTGTTGCTTCTTTCCACCACCTTGGCCCCAAACCCCATTCCGGCAATATTGATAAAATAGCGTTTCCACTCCTTGCCGTTCTTCCGGTAATTAACCAGACCAGCATCCTGGATAAAGGTCTTTTGCTGCTTAATGGTCTGAATGGCACCCTCATAATCAGATGGGATGTTGAACATCCGTGCCCAGTCGTTTCCGGTTCCCACCGAGATCATTCCCAGCATCACTTCAGTGGTTTGAACCCTTCCCTGGGCAAAAACCCCGTTAATTACCTCGTTCATGGTCCCGTCGCCCCCAACCACAATAATTTTTGAGTACCCCTCTTTTATCTTATTTCTTGCAATGATGGAGGCATGCAACCTGCGGTTTGTGAAATGGGGCTCAAAGGGAATCTGGTATTGATCAAGTAATTGGCTTATCCGGGGCCACTCCTTTTCTGTTTTTCCGCCCCCTGCAGTCTTGTTTACAATTGTTATCCAGCTGGATTTTGTCATCTCTCATTTTTGATCAATTTTCAAAGATAAGCAATTTCTGATGGTTGTCATTCTTTGTTCTATCTTTGAGGCGTTGGTACCAAATACCTTATGAGGTTATCATTGGAAAATGTTGATAAGGTGTTTATAAATGGAAATTCATTGTTTACAATAACAAAATGGGTGAAATTCGCGGGCTTCTACAAAATAGTAAATTTGGAACTCGTTAAAAACATCCAAACACTATAAATCTAAAAGGCCCATGGGTAAAATTATTGCAATAGCGAATCAGAAAGGAGGCGTTGGGAAAACCACTACCGCTATTAACCTTGGAGCCAGTCTGGCGGTACTCGAAAAAAGGGTGCTGATCATTGATGCCGACCCCCAGGCCAATGCTACTTCCGGGACCGGATTTGATATTAAGAAGGTGCAGACCAGCATCTACGAATGTCTGATTGAAGACGCCAATCCCAAGAAGATTATTCTCAACAGCGAAATTGCTGGCCTTGATTTGATCCCTTCCCACATCGACCTGGTGGGGGCCGAGATTGAGATGCTGAACATGAATGAACGGGAGTATATGTTGAGAAACGTCATCGCACAGGTGAGCGATAACTACGACTATATCCTCATCGATTGTTCACCCTCCCTTGGATTGATCACCGTGAATGCCCTCACTGCTGCCGATTCGGTAATTTTGCCTGTTCAGTGTGAATATTTTGCCCTGGAAGGTCTGGGTAAATTACTGAATACCATAAATATTATCCAGCGCGGACTCAATCCCGACCTGGAAATTGAAGGTTTCCTGTTAACCATGTACGATACCCGCCTGAGGCTCTCCAACCAGGTGGTGGATGAGGTAAGGAAGCATTTTCAGCAAATGGTGTTTGAAACCATCATTCAGAGGAATATTAAGCTCACAGAGGCCCCCAGTTTTGGGAAACCTGTTGTGCTTTACGATGCAGAATCCAGGGGAGCAATCAGTTACCTGAATCTGGCCCGGGAGATCCTGCAAAAAAACGAAGAGACCAGGCTGAAGCAGGAAGAAAAAGTAATGGACTAACAATATTACGTGATGGCAAAAAAGAACGTTTTGGGAAGAGGACTGGGAGCATTGATTGATGTGCCTGAGGATCAGAAGGATCGCCAGCTGCTCCATTCACCATCCGCCGTGAATGAAATCTCTATGAAGAATATTTCTGTGAATCCTTTTCAACCCCGCACCTCTTTTGATGAAGAGACACTCAATGAGCTGGTCATGTCGGTTCAGGAGCATGGGATCATTCAGCCCATTACGGTCAGAAGAGCTGCAGATAACAGCTATCAGCTGATTACCGGGGAGCGCCGTTTAAAGGCCGCGCAAAAAGCCGGGTTAAAACGGATCCCAGCCTACGTAAGGCAGGCAGGAGATGATAAGATGCTAGAACTGGCACTGGTGGAGAACATACAGCGGGAGGACCTGGATGCCATTGAGGTAGCCATATCCTACCAGCGTCTCATTGAAGAGTTCAGCCTTACCCAGGAGAGACTGGGTGATCGGGTTGGAAAGAAAAGGGCCACGGTAGCCAACTACCTCCGGCTATTAAACCTTCCTGCAGAGGTACAAACGGCCATCAAGGAAAAGAAAATATCCATGGGTCACGCCAGAGCTCTGGCTGGTATAGACGACACAGAGTACCAGATGGAAGTATTTAGCAAAATTCTCTCCCAGGATCTGTCAGTCCGGAATGTGGAGAGTCTGGCAAAAAAGGCGAGAACAACAGGGGAGGCAGAGGTTCCTGAAGCAGATAACAGTCGCTCCGATTATGAGGATCTCAGGGAGCATCTCTCTCATTACTTTGGTGCCACCATTGAATTTAAAAGAAACAATAAAGGGCACGGCCATATCGTTATACCCTTTAAATCGGACGAGGATTTGCAGCGCATTGTAAGTATTCTCGATAAACCGGGTAAATGAACAGGTTCATCCAGACGATTCTATTTGTTTTCTTAGCAGCCTCTACCGCATTCAGTCAGGAAAGAGATTCTATGGCTGTTGATCAGGATAGCATGGTTTACCAGGAATTTGATTCAATTTATAATAGCATGGAGTATGACTCCCTTAGGGCCGATTCGCTGGCTGTTGTTGAAGATCCTGAAGTCAAGTCTCCCTCCAAAGCGCTGATGTTTTCGTTGGTACTCCCGGGATTGGGACAGGCTTATAACCACAAATATTGGAAAATGCCCATTGTATGGGGCGCCATGGGAGTGGCAGGGTATGCCATTGTTTACAATACCAGGGCTTACAGGGGTGCCATTAGCGATTACGCCCAGAATCCCGACGACACCAATCAACGTTACCTGGAGTTCTGGAGAAAAAATATGGAACTCAGTTATATTGCAATGCTTGCAGTCTATGCACTTCAGGTGCTGGATGCCTATGTGGATGCCCTGCTATATAGCTGGGATGTGAATGACGACCTCTCCCTCAGAGTATCCCCCTCATTGCAACCCTTAATGGCACCCACCAGTTTAACCGGTCAATCGTTTGGCCTAACCTGTAGTTTTAATATCAGAGGAAGATGAAGAGAGAGCATAGTACAATGATGGAACGAGTGAGAGTGATCAGGCGAAGTATGTGGATGATGAGAATCCTGTTGGTGATGGGGATGTTTGTTTCTGTTGCGATTCAGGTGACAGGTCAGAATCTCCCTCAGGAGTTTGCCGGGGATACCATGGTTGCTACTGGTATGAATCCCGGTGTGGACCCCGGCGTACCGATCACTTCAATGGATACCTTCACCATGGATGGTGAACTGGAACTAAGAACTGAGGATAACCTGGACAGCTTGCTAAATCTGTGGTATGTGAATCAGTCGCTCGAATCGGCAGTGGATGATTACAATTCCGAGGCCGATACCCTGATGCCTGACTTCTCCGATTCGGTCTATATGCAACGGTTATCGGAGATTCCCACAGTGATCGATCTTACTTACAATCGAATTGTCAAAAATTACATTAACGTCTATACCCGCAAGCGAAGGGAACAGGTGCGGATCATGCTGGGCCTGTCGGACTACTACTTCCCCATTTTCGAAGAGATCTTTGATTATTACGGAGTGCCGTTTGAGCTGAAGTACCTTGCCATTATAGAATCGGCTTTGAATCCCAGAGCGGTCTCAAGGGCCAGGGCTGTGGGTACCTGGCAGTTCATGTACTATACCGGTAAGCAATATGGATTGACCATTAACTCGCTGGTAGATGAACGGCGGGATCCCATCGAATCTACTCATTCGGCAGCAAGGTACTTGGTGGATCTTCACAACATTTATAACGACTGGACCCTGGCACTGGCAGCCTATAACTGTGGACCGGGAAATGTGAACAAGGCCATCCGGAGGTCGGGTGGAAGGCGCAACTTCTGGGATATTTTTTACTACCTGCCCAGGGAGACACGGGGTTATGTACCGGCCTTTATAGCGGCCACCTATACCATGAACTTCTATGAAGAACATTTGTTAACCAAAGCTCCCCTGCAACTGCCCCGTTATACCGATACCCTGATGGTCCATGAGCCTGTTCACCTGAAGCAGGTGTCGGAGGTTCTGAATATCCCCATTGCCCAGCTGCGGGACCTGAATCCACAGTACCGGGAAGATGTGGTTCCGGCTACTGCAAAACATGGCTATTCCATTAAAATCCCACTGGAGCAAACGGCAGCCTTTATCGACCTTCAGGATTCAATTTTTGCATATAAGGATTCGGTCTTTTTTGAGCAGGGTAAACTGGTGGCTTCGCCTCAGCGCTATTCCGCTGCCTACAAGGTGGATCTGCCCCCTGACAAATATGACAAGCTCTATTATACCGTAAAGTCAGGCGACAATGTGGGTTTCATTGCCGATTGGTACGATATAAGGGCGTCGGACCTGCGTTACTGGAACAACATAAACAGAAATATAATCCGCTCTGGTCAAAAGCTGGTTATCTATAAACCTAAGGGTAAATCGACTCACTATAAGGAGGTAAATAACATGAGCTTTGCAGAGAAACAGAAATTTGCAGGACGAACTGTCTCTGCTTCCTCCTCCACATCCAAACCGGTTACGGCACAATCATCCAGATCAGGAACGGCCGATTACATCACCTATACGGTTCGACGGGGAGATACCCTCTGGGAGATTGCCCGGAAGTATCCCGGTACCTCCGAATCCGAAATCGCAAGGTTAAATAACATGACAAATTCATCAAATATACAGGCCGGACAGGTAATCCGGATTAAAAGGAAGGGATGAGGGGCATTTGTAATTCCCTTGGGGAGAACTATATTTGTGTATGAAGCCATTCAGGATTTTCATATTTTATGCAGCAGTAATGCTGCTTCTCTTTGTTATGGCACTCCTTTTCCCCGAAAATGGAATTGGAATTGGCGGAGATACGCGCCTTACTTTTCTGAGACTTCCCGACCTTTACAGAGCTGATACCCTTTCCATGGAGGTGGATGTGGAGCAGCTTCTATCCAGATCCATGGTCACTGAGGATCCGGAAACTGACCCTTCCATGAACCTCTTCCTTCCTGCCGATGGAATACACCTGAATACCAAACCTGTTTTCGTTCCAGCTAATGCAGACAGCCTTCAAAATTCGGTTTCAAGGATCCAATTTGCCCAGGGAAGGAGTCACCTGCTGGATCCCTTTTTTCAAAGCCTGGAGGATGTGGGATCGGGACGGACCCACCACAGTCGAATTCTCCATTTTGGGGATTCCCAGATTGAAAATGACCGGATAACTTCATTGATCAGGTACCGCCTTCAGAAGCTTGTGGGAGGAAGTGGAACGGGACTCGTTCAGGCCATTCCTCTCTATTCGGGCAGCATGGCCTACCGTCAGGCTCAGCAGGGGGAGTGGCTGAGGTATACCTTTTTTGGGAAACGCGATACGACCATCACTCACGATTCCTATGGAATCATGGCCGCATTTACATCGGTTCCGCAGGCCAGTGAAGGGGACCCTCCCATGCTCAATTACCGGTTCAATACCTCCAGAAGGAGTGGCCAATGCAATTACGTAAGGGTGTTTCTGCACTCTTATGCCGAGGGAGGAACCATTGTGTTCCAGGTGAATGATACCATCACTGACACCATTCCCTCCATCTCGGGCGGATTTAGTGAGGTGAATCTGAGGCATCCTACCCATGTAAAAGATCTGAAAATCTACCTGGATCTGCCAGAAGGAGGGCGGATTTACGGTATCTCATTTGAATCGGTACAGGGCCTGCATATGGATAACATTGCCATGAGGGGAAGTTCCGGGCTGGTTTTCAGCAGGATGAACAGAGAGCAGCAGCAGGAGATGATGGACCGGCTTGCTCCCGAAATGATTCTTCTACAATATGGGGGGAATGTGGTCCCCTATATGAACCCTGGATATTATGAAAGGGTATTCAAAAGAGAATTGCAATTTTTTAAAGAGATTTGTCCCGGTATACCCATTGTGGTGATCGGGCCGGCAGATATGTCGATCCGGGAGAAAGGTATGTTTAAAACCTACCCGGAACTGGAGCCCATCAGGGATGCATTAAAAAGGGCCACACTGGAAAGTGGGTTTGCGTTCTGGGACCTTTATGAAGCCATGGGGGGGACCAATTCAATGCCCTCATTTGTTCATGCCGATCCACCCCTGGCCTCCAAAGACTACATCCATTTCACCCCGAAAGGGGCAAACCTGGTGGCTGAGATGTTCTACAATGCACTGATGCTTGAGTACAGTCAATTCACCACCCAATACAGCAATAATTGAGTCAGGTCCTGATCGATATATTCCTCTTTAATCCTGAGAAGCCGCTTATTTTCACCCGGTTCTTTTTCTGGGGATTCTATGCAGTGGTACTACTTATATACTCTGGACTTTACAAGGAGAGAGCCGTAAGGAACGCTTTCCTCTTTGCCGCCAGTCTCTTTTTTTACTGGAAAACCTCCGGACTCTTCTTCCTCATTCTGGTCTTCTCCACCTTTTCGGACTACTACCTGGGGAATCTGATCCACGCATCTAAAAAGAGGGGGTGGAAAAAATTCGGAGTGGTGATGAGCATCGTAATAAATCTCTTTATGCTCTCCTACTTCAAGTATACCTATCTCTTTGTGGATACAGTGAACTCCCTCTTTAACCTGGACCTGGAGGTGGTAAACCACCTGGCTATGTGGTCCAACCGTCTAACAGGTACACATTTCGATGTAAGCATGATCCTGCTGCCTGTGGGAATCTCTTTCTTCACCTTCCAAACCATCTCCTATACAGTGGATGTCTACCGGGGAAAGGTGGATCCGGTGAGACACATTCTCGACTTCGGGTTCTATGTCTCTTTCTTTCCCCAGCTGGTGGCAGGCCCCATTGTACGTGCTTCTGAGTTTATTCCCCAGCTATACAAACGATACAGCTTATCGTACCAGGAATTTGGGTATGCCCTGTTTATTATCCTGAAAGGATTGTTTAAGAAGATATTTATCGGCGACTATATTGCGCTCAATTTAGTGGACAGGGTCTTTGCCAATCCAACCGGGTTTTCGGGTTTTGAGAACCTGGCTGCTCTGTTTGGCTACTCATTGCAGGTCTATGTAGACTTCTCGGGTTACACCGATATCGCCATTGGAGTGGCACTTCTGCTGGGATTCCGTCTGCCTAAGAATTTTAACTCCCCCTATAAGGCCACCAATGTGGGGAATTTCTGGAAACGATGGCACATCTCACTCTCCAGCTGGCTGAAGGATTACGTATACATACCCCTGGGAGGGAACCGCAAAGGAAAGATCATGACCGATGTAAACCTTATGCTCACTATGCTCCTGGGAGGTATATGGCATGGGGCCAGCTGGCAGTTCCTGGTGTGGGGAGGGCTGAACGGTTTGGGGATTGTTGTTTATAAACAGTGGAAACGAATCTCTCCCTATGAAAAAAGCAAACACTGGTTGGTCCGGTTCTGGAAGATCTTCAACACCTTCGTTTTTATCACCTTTACCCGCATCTGGTTCCGTTCCGAATCCATGGAGAAGGCCAATCAGTTGATACGCCAGATCACACAGGAGTTTAATGTCAGAATCATTCCGGAGGTCTTGTGGAGCTACAAGCTGGTATTTGCCGTGATGGCCCTGGGTTATATTACACACTGGGTTCCCCAAGAATGGAAGGTGAATCTGATTAACCGTTTCATTGACACTCCCATCTGGGCCAAAGTGCTCATCACCATTGGGGTTGTTTTCATTATCTATCAATCGTGGTCGGCCGAACTACAACCCTTTATCTATTTCCAGTTCTGATCTTTTTACTATTTTTGTCCCTCGAATGAAAAATAAAATTTCACTGCCCACCCTGGCGATCTGGTTTATATTTGCCGCCATGTTGGTTGCCATGGGGGCGTATCATAAATGGACCAGGACCAAGGATGGAGACCGGGGTGTGATCAAGTGGGATGTGATCTCCTATTATGCCTATCTGCCTGCCACTTTTATCTATGGGGATGTGACCCTGGAATTCCTGGATCATCCGCCTGAGAATTTCGTAAATGACAATAAATTCTGGTTTGATACCATGGAGGACGGAAGCCGGGTGATCCGTACTTCCATGGGCCTCTCTTTTCTTTACAGCCCGTTCTTCTTTCTGGCTCACTTTCTGGCCCCCTACGCTAACCAGCCCCAGGAAGGCTTTAGCTCCATATATCAGCTATTCATTGCTTTTTCGAGTCTCTTTTATGTGATTTTGGGACTGATGGTTCTGAAACGCATTCTGCTCAGGTTCTTCTCTCAGCGGGCTTCTGCCCTTACTTTGTTGCTGGTGGCCCTGGGGACAAATCTTTTCTTTTATACGATACATGATGGTGCCATGTCTCACAGTTACAACTTTGCCCTTCTCACTCTGTTCCTTTACCTGGTTATCAAATGGTATGAAGAACCCACCTACAAGCGAAGTGTGCTCCTGGGTTTTGTATATGGTTTGATCGTCCTGGTGAGGCCTTCAAATGTGTTGGTGGGGATCCTCTTCCTGGGTTGGGGTGTCGTGGGAAAAGGGGCAATCAGGGAGAGGTTCTTACTGCTGCTAAAGCAATACAGGATGCTGCTCCTGATGGTACTCTTTTTTATTCTCCCATGGGTGCCACAATTGATCTACTGGAAAACAGTTACAGGAGCACTCTTCTTTAATTCCTACGGATCTTCAGGAAGTAGTTTTTTTCTCAACTCACCTCACATCATCGATCTGCTCTTTAGCTTTAGAAGTGGATGGTACCTCTATACCCCGGTTATGTTTGCAGCCACACTTGGGCTATTTTTCCTGGGAAGAAAATGTAAAGCAAGCCTGTGGCCCATTGCCACATTGCTGGTGCTTCAGATCTACCTTCTGTCATGCTGGTGGTCGTGGTGGAACGGGGGTAGTTTTGGGTTGAGATCATTTGTTGATATTTATGGCTTGATGGCACTGCCTCTTGCTGCTATTATAGATACCTCACTAAACTCCAGAAGATATGTGGCTCTTGCCACCGTTGCGCTTCTTGGCTTCTTCCTTTATATGAATCAGTTTCAGACCTTTCAGTATACCAAAGGGGTGATTCATTACAATAGCAACACAAAGGAGTCTTACAAACTCAATTTCCTGAAATTTAAAGCCGATGGAAGGTGCTGGCAAATGCTGGCACTTCCTGATATAGAACTGGCCAGGCTCGGAATCTACCATGAATACTATACAGGGGATGACTACACCGAATTTAAAACCATGGAAGCTGAAGAGGCCATGAAAGTGGTCAAAAACGAAATTCTGAACGATAAAAAATTGGTCAGAGAGATACGCAAACATGCCAGGCGTACCGGTATTTCATACGAAGAGGCCCTGGATATGGTGGCCAATCGAGTGTATAGTCAGAAAAGTGCAAAGTAATTATGACTTTTCCCCGGTCATCTTCCGAATCTCACCAGGCCGGTAGAGGTGGTTTAAATTAAGTAGGTAAACCACTCCTCCAATCACCAATGAGCCCACATAAGTGACCAAAAAGTAAGCGGTGGAGATGGACAATGCAATCTCCTTGGGATGGCCATCCAGTTTCCATACCTCTGTAAAAACCAGTTCCCTTGTTCCGAATCCTGCTATAGTTACAGGCAAAAAGGAGAGGATATTGGAGATGGAGACGGAACCAATTCCCGATTTGAAAAGAATAGGGTACGCAGTACCATGGGAGAAGAGAACAGGGATGGCAGCAAGCATCAGGAAAGCCAGGGAACTGAGAGTCAGCGAGGTTACAAAATTACGGAACCGGCTCTTATTCCATAACCTGAATACCTCCTGAAGTTTTTCATGAACCCTAGAAAAACGCTTCACCAGAAAGAGCAGGGGGGTGAAAAGAAGGGTTGGGACCAGGATGACCATCAGAGAAACCAGGAACAGCAATCCGATCAGAACCAGGCTGAAGGCATTTACACCCGAATCTACCAGGAGGAACACCGCTGAAAAACCTGCAGCAAAACTAAGGACCAGTACATCCCAGATCCTGTCAAGAAATACGGAGGATGTGGCAGTAGGAATACTGATCATATATTTTCTTTTCAGGAAATAGATTTTGGCAAATTCGCCCAGCCGACCGGGTGTAATCACACTTAAGAATCCTGCTGAAAGGTAGAACACCAGAGCCATTCTCCAGGTGGTTTCTATCCCGAAGGAACGGTTTAGCAGGTGCCAGCGGAGCGATTTTAAGGCATATACAAAACAGAGTACAAGCAGTCCGACCAGGTATTTCCAGAGGGTTATGGTTTTCAGCAAAACGAAAAAGGTGTCCCATTCAAGGCCCCTGAGCACAAACCACAACAGCACAAACCCCACAATGTGAAGCAGTGTGAAGATCCATCTCCTGGTACCTGGTTTTAGTTTTGACATTCCAGCTGCTTAGGTTTATTTCAATTCGTCTCTCTTAATGTTGTGGGTGGAGCGCTTCCATGTGGTTCGCGATTTTTCAAAAATAGTGCCAATAAAGCGGGGAGAAAACTGCTCCACGCTCCACCGCGCAAGCCTGGTACCCAAAACCAGGAAAAGCAAACTGATTACCACCTCCATCAAAACCCTTTTAAAAGTGAAACCCTTCAGTATATATCCGTAATCAGGGACCGGCTTAAACCAGAACCTGCGGAAGCCTATCCTGATAAATGCCCCCCTTTTTTTAAAATCGTAGCCATGAGAGTGCATATCAATACACTCCTTCTCAGAAATGGGTGACAGGTTCAACCACCCCTCCTTTTTCATCTCCTCAAGGAGCTGAGATCCTCTGGTCGAACGGGCAAGAACTAGGGAGAATCCTCTCCCTCGCTCCTCGTATACAGGTGCCCAGGCATCTCCCCCGGAAATGTCTGTAAATTCGTTTGTGAAATCACTGCAATAGAGGCTATTACGTACAATGTGAAAGGGGATAAGGTAATTGGCATGAAACTTCTTCAACTGGATGATTCGTCCCGATTCCATCTCCACCCTCATGTTCCCGGGCCACTCACCATGCCTGAAATAGAGTTTCCTGATTTTTGTGTAGTCCTTTTCGCCATGGGAACGCAAAAAACTCTTCACCGAGGAGAAATGGAGCGTATTTCCATAGAAAGGGCCAAAAATATACCCGATGTTGGAAACTGAGGGATCTCCTGCCTTTTGAAGTTTCCTGATGGACTGTACCTGTCCGGGTAGTCCCACATAGGCCAGCACTCCTTTAAAATTCATGCTTTGGGCCAGGATCTCATTGACCGAAGTTAAGATGTATTTGCTCTGTGCTCCTTCAAGGATCTCTTCACGGCTGGTTGCGATAAAAGGTTCGGTGAGCCATGGTTTTTCAGGCGACATCCGTGTAACGACAGCTCCATCGATCTTCCTCTTCTCCAGAAGATAGATGAGGACGGAAGATAGGATACCCCCGCTGGCACCCGAGGATCTTAACATGGAATCCTCGGCATGACCAATATATAAGTCCCGGTACGGACCCATATAGGTATGAAAGTGGGGGGTGCCGGGGTAGAATTGGTCCCTGTAGCCCGGGAAGTTGAAATCCTTACCGGCACATGCATTCCATATCCTGTCATAGGCTTGGTTCGTGAGCTCCTTCACAACCTCAGGCATATATTTTCCTTCCCGGTCCCTGAAACGGATGTGTCCGTCAGACAGCCCCACACAGGTACCACACCGGTTACACAGCTCCGATCGCATGACCCGGTGCAGCTCTATCTTACTTTTTGTTGCAGACATAAAATTGCCGGATTCCCAGTTCCGAAATAAATGTGTTTTGTAAACTATTTATAATACCCTCTCCCCATCTTCTGAAGCAGGTAGGTCCTACCGGAAACAGCACTGTCCCTTTATGCTTAACGAGGTTCCATCCAGTCATTTCCAACATCTTTTTTACCCTGCCCGAGGGAGGGAACCGGTGAGGCCCTTCGCCATGCCCCCCGAAAATCAGGGAGTAGACCTGGTAGGGGAGTTCGCTGGTGGCCGGGGGACAACTGAGCACCATAATGGCATCATCGGTGGATACCCTGTGCAACTCCTTCAGGAAGAGAACGGGATCTTCCACATGTTCAAGGGTTTCCAGGGTCAGAATCCTGTCAAATTCACCCCTGCTGAAGGGTAGACTTGAGTAGGTACTGATCTTTTTTTGATGGGCGTGAGGCCTGATCTCAGAGGCCACCTCCATCAGACGTGATGATATTTCAGCGTTGACTACCCTGCACCGGGGGGAGTGGCTCAGGATATGGTCGGTGGCTTCTCCATCCCTGCTGGAGATATTCAGCACCGATTGTTCGTTTTCCAGCTGAAGGTATTGAACCGATTCACCAAATCGTTGATTGTGGGTATCTTTTACCCGGTTATTCTCTTCTACATATACGGAGGCCACGGAATCCCAATGGGCCTCTACATCACTATCCTTCCAGTTATTCAGGGGGATTTTCGGATTCATGTCACTGCTTCCTTCTGTTTAAAATGGAGACCTGGTCGGCTATAAGTCCGATGAAGAAAAGAAACATCCCCATCATCGTAAGCACAACCGCACCATTTGAGAAGCGGTCATAGAGAATAAAACCGACGATCCCAAATCCCACTCCAGCCAAAAAAGTGATGATGCTGGCGGGAAAAAAGATTTTTAATGGATTGAACAGCATGATGATTCTGAAAAGAAGAAGGAGGGTTTTGGACCCGTCCTTTACCATTTTTACATTGCTTTTCCTGCCTATCCTGGCAGACACTTCAATAGGTATAGTTCCGATGTTATACCCCTCCTTCAAAAAAGCAAGTGTGGAAGTGGTAGAAAATGAGAATCCATTGGGCATCAGGTGTAACATTCCTGCAATGATCTCTCTTCGGAATCCCCGGAATCCCGAGTTGTAGTCGGGCAGTTTCTGCTCAACCAGGTATTGTCCCATCCATTTGATCAGGCGTTTGCCCCCTCTCCGTCTTTTCACTTGGAAGGAGGTCTCACTCCTCTCTCCGATGACCATGTCAAATTCACCCAGCAGAGCTCTGATGTCTGCAATGTTGGTGGGATCGTGTTGTCCGTCGCTATCCATCAGGATCACATACTCTCCTTTGGACCACCGTAACCCGGTTTTCAGGGCTGCGCCATAACCCTTGTTCATGTGATGCATGCGGAGGGTGACAGGGTACTTCCTGACGATCTCCGCCGTACTATCATCAGAACCATCATCTACCACAATTATTTCATTTTCTTCATGAATCTTCAGGTCAACCAGTCTTTGAAGTGTGCTTTCAATAGCGTCCTCCTCATTGTAGGCTGGAATGATGATTGAAGTGGTGAATTTTACCATGGCAGAACCGTAATTTTTTGGATTGAACATCAAACCTACATAATTTTTTTTTAGTAGGTTTGTACCTGCTCACCCAGATTGATCAAATATAATTTTTTTAAATCAAAATGGCTGGCGCCAGAGGTAATTTAATTGCCATCCTCACGATGCTTAAATTTGGCAAATGTTATGATATAATAAGGTGGCAACGAAGTATTCGGGATACACAATTCACAGAATTCAGGACGACTCAGATTTCAAAAGTTTCCCGTTGGAAGAGCGACTGCAACAGATGAAAATTCATTAGATTCTTAAAAACAGAATATAGAAAGAATGACCCGCACACTCTCTGTAATTATTCCCGCTTATAACGAAGAAAATACCATTGAACAGATACTGGACGAAGTTCTTAAACTGGAGCTTCCGAGTATCAGACTGGAATTGCTTATCATCAATGACTGTTCCACCGACGGGACCAGGGAACTGGTCAACGCTTACATCAGTGCTAACCCCGGGGACTCCATTAGCCTGATCGACCAGGAAATAAATAAGGGAAAGGGAGCAGCCATCAGAAGGGGTATTGAAGAAGCCAGTGGTGATTTCCTGATTATACAGGATGCAGATCTGGAGTATGATCCCCGTGAATACAAAGACCTGCTGGATCCCATTTTAAGTGACAAAGCAGATGTGGTGTATGGCTCCCGGTTTATGGGTTCCAATCCTCATCGGATCCTTTTCTTCTGGCACTCCATTGGCAACAAAATACTCACGTTTCTATCCAATCTGTTCAATAATCTGAATCTGACCGATATGGAGACCTGCTATAAGATGTTCCGTTCGGATGTGATTAAAAAGATCTATCTACGGGAGAACCGATTTGGATTTGAGCCTGAAGTAACCGCCAAAATTGCACGCGTTCCGGGCATCCGGATCTATGAGGTGGGAATATCCTATTATGGCAGGACTTACAGTGAGGGCAAGAAGATTAACTGGAAGGATGGTTTCAGGGCCATCTACTGCATTCTCAAATATGGACTGTTCAACAAACGAGTTTTTAAATGAACCAAAAGATTGAGAAGTATCAGAAATACCTGGTACCTGCCATCCTTCTGATCCTGTTTATTGCCTATGCCATTCTCGCTTTCATATCGGATGGTACCCATGGGGGTGCCGATGACATCGGGCACTACCGCAGGTCGAGGTACGCCTTCCAGTTTCCAGAGTTCTTTCTCTACCACTGGGGCAAACCCTTTTTCACGGCACTCAGTTCACCCTTTGCACAACTTGGATTCAAAGGGATCCGAATTTTTAATGTACTTGCGGGGACCCTGGCAGCCTATTTTACCTACCGTACAGCCCTGCTGTTAAAGTTTAAGTACCCGGTCCTGGCTATTTTCCTGATTATCTCTTCGCCTCTCTACACGGTACTCATGCTAAGCGGGATGACAGAGATCCTTGGAAGCCTGGTTCTGATCCTTTCCATCTTCCTGTTTTTTAAGAAAAAGTATATCTGGTCGGCTGTGGTACTCTCCTTTATGCCTTTTGTGCGAAATGAGGCCATGGTCATTCTACCCCTGTTTTTTATAGCACTGGTCTGGCTAAAACAATGGAAAGCTATTCCCTTCCTTGCATTTGGTTTCATTTTTTACAGCATTGTGGGAGGATTCTATTACGATGATTTCCTGTGGGTAGTCAATGAGATGCCTTATAGAGGCAATGCTCAGGGTATATATGGAAGCGGCGAATTGTTACACTATGTGAAAGCATCCAAATATATTGTCGGATTGCCCTTGGCAGTTCTTATACCGGCAGGGTTGATTGTATGGCTCCTCGATCCCTTTGTGAAGCCCAAAAAGGCTTATAAGCAGTGGTCGATAGAGATGCTGGTGGCTTACATGCCCTTTATGGTCTACCTGGCAGCTCATAGCTATGTGTGGTGGAAGGGAGCCGGCAATTCGGTGGGGATGATACGCGTGATGATCGCAGTTTTGCCTTCAGCAGTTTTGATGGGAATGTTTGCCTATAGCCGGATTATGGAACTGATACCGGTCCAAAAATGGATGAAGCTGACAGTCACTGGCCTGTTTTGCACCTTCTTGGTCACCGTTCCCCACAAGCTCTATGATATACCTGTACCCCTGGTGGGCGAACAACGAATCGTAAAGGTGGCCACCGACTGGTTAAGCGAATCCGAATATGCCGGGAACAGGTTTTTTTATTACAATCCGTTTTTCCCCCACTTCCTGAAGATTGACCCTTATAATGATGCCCTTTCTCACCAGTTTGTGCACAACAGGTCCCAACCTGAAACCAAAGTGGAGGAGGGGGAGATCGTGATCTGGGATGCCCATTTCAGTCCCAATGAGGGCCGGCTGCCTCTGGAGAATTTAATGAACAATCAGGGACTAAAACTGATTCATGTAACCAGGGATAAGGAACCCTTTACGGTGCTGGGCGGGTATACCTACGAAATCTATTTCTTTCAGCGCATCATGGAAGACGACGGGATCGATAACTACGAAATTTACAAGCAGCTTCTGGCTGAAATCCTAAACTCTCCCTAGTAACGATCCACCATTCTGTAACCTGGCGAAGCCAGATGTAACCCGTCACTATTTCGAGATTGGCATGGCAAATGTAATCACATCCTTGCCGGTGATCTCCTTCTCACAAAGTATAATCAGGCGTTCCAGCACATTCCTGAATTCGCGGATGTTCCCGGTCCAGTTGATTTTCTGCAACTCTTTAATGGCATCGTCCTTAATGACCCTGGGAGAAGTACCATACTCGTCGCATATGAGCTGGTTAAAGTGATCGGCCAGCAGGGGAATATCATCCAGGCGCTCGTTTAGAGATGGAACATGGATCAGGATAACGCTGAGCCGATGGTATAGATCCTCCCTGAACTGTGATTTCTCGATCACCTCTTTCAGGTTTTTATTGGTGGCAGCCACCACCCTCACATTCACATTGATGTCCTTGTCACTCCCCACCCGGGTGATTTTATTCTCCTGCAGTGCCCTGAGCACCTTGGCCTGTGCCGACAGGCTCATGTCACCGATCTCATCCAGAAAGATGGTTCCTCCGTCGGCCTGTTCAAATTTACCTTTGCGCTGTTTAATGGCCGAGGTAAATGCACCCTTTTCATGACCGAAAAGTTCGCTTTCGATTAATTCTGAAGGGATGGCCGCACAGTTCACCTCAATAAAGGGACCGGCTGCACGGGTGCTGTTATCATGTAATGAGCGGGCCACCAGCTCTTTGCCGGTGCCATTTGATCCGGTGATCATCACCCTGGCGTCGGTGGGAGCTACCTTCTCAATGATCGCTTTCACCTGCTCAATGGCATTTGATTCACCGATCATCTCAAACCCTTTGCTCACTCTCTTCTTGAGTACCTTGGTTTCGGTGATCAGGGTGGACTTATCCAGGGCATTGCGAATGGTGATCAGCAAACGGTTCAGATCCAGGGGTTTTTCAATGAAGTCGTAGGCCCCTTTCTTTATGGCTTCTACGGCATTGTCGATGTTCCCGTGTCCCGAGATCATAATCACCTGAGCATCCCCCTCCTCCATGGACATCTTCTCGAGCACCTCAAGTCCATCCATTTCAGGCATCTTGATATCACACAATACAATATCGTAAGAGCCGTTTTTATACTTTTCCAGTCCGTCTGCACCATGTTCGGCCAGGTCAACGGTGTATTTCTCGTATTCAAGAATCTCCTTCAGGGTATTGCGTATACTTCTCTCGTCGTCGACTACCAGGATATGTGCCATAATTCTTTCTTTTTTAGAGGCCTGCCAGTTCAGAAATTACGCCCTCTTTCAATGCAAATTCAGAGTGGTAGAGGTGTTTGATGTGACAGGCACGCAACACAAAACTAACAAAAATCGTTGCGGCCACAATCATCTCCACCCTAACTGGCTCCATACCGGGCATGGCCCTTCGCTCATCCATGGAAGACTGAAGCAGCTCCTTATGCAGTTTCCTGTACTCTTTCATGGATATCTCCCTGCCATGGACCCGGTCCGGCTCCATCCCCAGTTTGTGACTGATCAGGGCATGAAAGGTGTCAAACGAACCGGAAGCGCCGATGAGGGCTCCGGGCTTCTCTTTTTTAGCCACCGCTATTAAGGGTTCAAGTTCCTGCCTGTAGTAAAATTCCAGAGCCCTGACCTCTTCATGGGTGATGGGATCCGAGAGTGTGAACCTCTCAAGGATCCTTGCCATCCCAATCTCAAAACTATGTTTCCAGATGATACCTTCCCTGTTGCAAATGATAAATTCATTACTTCCGCCCCCAATATCGAGGATCATCTTCTTCTCATCATTCATGGGCAGGGCCTGACGTACGCCCTTATAGATGAGTTCTGCTTCTCTGTTTCCCGGAACTACACGTACCCTGAATCCAAATCGTTTTTTTACCTCATCCACAAATTCCTGCCCATTGACGGCGTTTCTGATGGCCGAGGTGGCAAAGGCCTTGATCTCATTTACCTCATAGGTCTTGATGGTCTCCATATGGTTGGCGATGGCCACAAAACCACGCGTAAAGGCGTCGGGCGTAATTCGATTCATCTGGATTCCCCCACGCCCCAGTTTAACTGGTTGCTTGCTGGTGTGAATAATCTTAAAACTGCGATCCTGTCGCTCGGCAATCAGCAGGTTAAATGTATTGGTTCCGAAATCGAGGATGGCGAAGGTCATTGGTCAGGAACTGTAGCGGAGCCATTTCCATATCTCCTTGTAACTGCTCTTTTTCCCATACATCAGAATGCCGGTGCGGTACACCTTGCTGGCCACCCAGGTCATCCCCAGAAAGGTTCCCACCAGCAGCGAGCCCGAGACAGCTACCTGCCACCAGGGTACCCCAAAGGGAATGCGGACCATCATCACCACCGGTGAGGTAAAGGGGATCAGGCTAAACCAGAAGGGGAGAGCCCCATCGGGATTATTGATGGCATTGATCATCACATAGAGGCCCAGGATCAGTGGTAGAATTACCGGCAGAATCAATTGCTGGGTATCGGTCTCGTTATCCACCATTGAGCCAATGACTGCAAACATGGCTGCGTATAAAAGGTAACCAAAGATGAAATAGAAGAGAAAGGCTCCGATCATTACTCCTGCATTGATGGATTTCAGCGATGTAAAGATCTCCTGGGCTTTATCCAAATCTTCATTGTTTAATCCCTCCGGACCAGTTTCCGGGGCTGCTGAACTGGCGTCCTGATCAAACAGGTTGGAGGCCACCACCTGCTCGGTGGGGGTCTGGTTCAGTTCGGAAAAAAAAGCAGTCTTTAGCCCGGTAATAAGGAGGGCAGAAAAGAAGATCCAGACCACAAACTGGGTAAGTCCTGTAAGACCCACACCTATTATTTTGCCCATCATTAGCTGGAAAGGTTTGACAGAGCTGATAATTACCTCGATGATTCGGCTCACCTTCTCTTCGATCACACCGCGCATGACCTGAGATCCAAAAAAGAAAACAAAGAAGAAGATCAGCATTCCTCCCAGGTAACCCACGCCCATGACCACCCCGGTATTGGTCTGTTTGGTTTCACCATCCCTGGTCCACTTGATGTTTGTTACATTGATGCTGGTCTCCACCTCGGCTATAATTTTTTCAATACCCTCTATATCGTGGGAGGCCAGCTTCAGATGTTCGATTTCACTCTCCATGGTTCGCCTGATGTAGCCGGTCACTTCCACAGAGGTCTGATTGGTGGAGTAGATCAAAGAAGACTCGGAAGCCAGGATATTGGATGGAATAAAAAGAAGAGCATAGTAACCCGATTCTTCGAATCCCAGCTTGAAGGTTTCCAGGGGAACCCCTTCTACCACCTGGAACTTCAGGAATTCTGTTCCAGGTATGACAAAGGCCGGGCCTTCGGGTCCATACTCTGTAAAAAGTTTTGAATCATCGATCACCACCACCATCTTCTCATCTTTATCCTCCAGGGTGGCAAAATACATGGGGATGATGATGTAGGCCGCAAAAATAAAAGGCCCCAGAACACTCATAATGATAAAGGATTTTTTCCTGATCCGCGTCAGGTATTCCCTCTTTATGATCAATGTGATTTTACTCATGTGGGAAGGTCATTTTTTTGAGAGGCATCATTTACAACCTGAATAAAAATATCATTCATGCTTGGGAGGATCTCCTTGAATGACCTGATCTCTGTCACTTCAACCAGGTTTCGGATGAGATCGCCAGTTCCATCTCCCTCCTTAATTCTGATGGTGGCCTGTGGTCCATACCCATTCTCCTCCAACTGCACTAATTCAAACCTGGAATCAAGTCCGTTGGTCAGTTTGTTCTTATCGCCCGTGAAGTGTACGCTGTAAGTATCTGTACTGTATTTTTCCCTGATCTCCGAGATCTCTCCCTCCAGGATGGTTTCCGACTTATTGATCAGCGTAATGTGATCGCATAACTCCTCCACCGACTCCATGTTGTGGGTAGAAAAAATAATGGTGGCTCCCTGCTCTTTCATTTGCAGGATCTCATGCTTCAGCAAATTTACATTGATGGGATCGAATCCGCTGAAAGGTTCGTCAAAGATAAGCAGCCTGGGTTCATGCAATACGGTGGTGATAAATTGTACTTTCTGGGCCATCCCCTTGGAGAGCTCTTCCACTTTCTTGTCCCACCAGGCTCCGATCTCAAATTTCTTAAACCAGACCTTCAGTCGCTTCATGGCCTCCTGTTTGGACAATCCCTTGAGCTGGGCCAGGTAGAGGGCCTGTTCACCCACTTTCATTTTTTTGTAAAGACCGCGTTCCTCGGGAAGGTATCCAATCATGGAACGATGCTCGGGACCAATGGGATTTCCTTCAAAGAGGACAGATCCGTGGTCGGGAGCGGTAATCTGATTAATGATGCGCAGCAGGGTGGTTTTCCCGGCTCCATTGGGCCCCAGCAAACCATATATGCTGCCTTCAGGGACCTTCAGGGATACGTTGTTCAGTGCCCGGTGCCCACTAAAATCCTTGACAACATCATGGGCAGTGATAAGGTTAGCTCCGCTGAGCTCGTAGGCTCGGTTCATTCAAAAAAGTTTTTCATCCGGTTAAAGAACCCACTTTCTGTTCTATCGGGTTGGGGAGTAAAGGTATCTGATTGTTCCATTTTTTCAAACAACTTTCGCTCTTCCTTATCCAATGATTTGGGGATCCAGACGTTGATCTGCACCAGCAGATCACCCCGTCCATACCCATTCACTTCCGGAACTCCTTTTCCCCTGAGTCGGAGAATCCTTCCGGGTTGGGTACCCGGATCGATCTTGATCTTGGCCCTGCCCTCTACGGTGGGGATCTCAACGGTAGCACCCAGTATGGCCTCGGGAATACTCAGGTAGAGGTTGTGGAGCAGATCGCTCCCGTCACGGGTCAAATCTGAGTTTGTCTCCTCCTGGATAATGACCAGCAGATCTCCATTTATCCCACCCCGGCGCGCGGCATTTCCTTTGCCACTCATTTTCACCTGCATTCCTTCTGCAACTCCGGCCGGGATATTGATCTTGATTACCTCTTCCTTCTTAACGATCCCCTCGCCATAGCACGATTCGCACTTCTGACTGATGGTGGTGCCTTCTCCGTGACAGCTGGGACAGGCTGAGGCAGTCTGCATCTGACCCAAAAAAGTATTTGTAACGCGTGTTACCTGGCCACTTCCGTGACAGGTATGACAGGTGTCTTTGGCTGTGCCATTTTTAGCACCTGATCCGCTGCATGAGTCGCAGGAAGCATATTTTTTGACTTTGATCTTCTTCTCAACACCATTGGCCACCTCCTGAAGGTTCAGCTTCACTTTCACCCTCAGGTTGGATCCTTTGGTTACACCTCCACCCCTGGAACCACCACTAAAACCGCCAAAACCACCAAAGCCTCCGAATCCTCCAAAAATATCCCCGAATTGAGAGAAGATATCGTCCATGGTCATGCCCCCGCCAAATCCGCCGGCGCCCCCATTCTCGAAGGCAGCGTGACCAAACTGGTCGTATTTCTGACGTTTCTGGTCATTGGAGAGCACTTCGTAGGCTTCAGCAGCCTCCTTGAAACGCTCTTCAGCAGCAGAATCCCCCTGATTTTTATCCGGATGGTTCTTCAGGGCCTGCTGCCGGTAAGCCTTTTTAATCTCTTCCTGGGAGGCATTTTTTGATACCTCCAGAATCTCGTAATAATCTTTTTTACCCATGTAGTTGACTTATTCCCCTATAACAACTTTAGAATACCTTAAAACCTTATCATTCAGCATATAACCCTTCTGAATCACATCGACGACTTTGCCCTTGAGCTTCTTGGTGGGAGCAGGTATCTTGGTAATTGCCTCATGCAGATCGGTATCAAACTCCTTTTTCACTGCAACAATCTCCTTTACTCCCTGCAGAGTAAGGAACCCCTGGAATTTTCCAGAGATCAGCCTAAGGCCCTCTTTCACAGCTTTGATATCGGTGGCTTCATTCACTGACTGCAGTGCCCTGTCGAAATCATCCGCAACAGGGAGCAGCGCCTGAAGGAGGTTTTCATTGGCACTCTTTTGCAATTCAATCTTCTCCTTAAGGGTTCTTTTCCTGAAGTTGTCATATTCGGCTGTCAGTCGCAGGTACCTGTCCTGCAATTCTGCCAGCTTTTCTTCAACCGTTGGCTCCTTTTTTGGCTCCTCCTGGTCTGTTTCCTCAGCCTCCTCAGCTTCATCCTCCTTTTCTATCTCTTCCTGAACCTGTTCTTCATTCAGTTTCTCTTCTGTCTTAACCTTTGTATCTTTCTGGTTATCAGATTTATTTGACTTTTTTACCATTTCTAAATTCAATATTTCTGTTCAATAATTCTCCCAGATAGGTCAAATATTGAGCCATTGCAACTGAACTTGACATTTTGTCAGACGCTGTCGCTCGTGTTGGGGTTACATCTGGCTTCGCCAGGTTGGGGTTACATCTGGCTTCGCCAGGTTGGGGTTACATCTGGCTTCGCCAGGTTACAGAGGGTGATTGGTGGATGGTGGATGGTGGAACCAGAAAGAGGTAGCCCTTTCCTTTCAGGGTCTGGATCCGGATGTTGGGATCGTGTTTGAAATACTCCTTGAGCTTTCGAATGTAGTCAAGATTGCCGGATCCTTTTCCGATCCGGAAATTCCCTCAAAACATCCTGTAAAACCAAACATATTTCTGCTTGAAAATTGCTTAATAATGCTCCACTCATAGGAACGGGATATAAATTATATGATTATTAACCTTATTAGTTACTAAACGGATAAAAAATATTTCTATAATTATTTATTATCCAACTATAAACCAATATAGTTAATAACTGGATATATTACGTCTTTTTATTTATTTTTTTTCGTCCTTAGTGTCGACATCAGCCCTGTTTGTACCATATACCAATAAAAGACCAATCAAAATTGATGCTCCCTATCCGCCCATGAGGGCCGTCCCCATGAGTTGTCCCTGTGAGCTGTCCCTGTGAGCCGCCCCGGTGGACTGATGCCTCGGACGATCCGGTATTTCCGGAAGTGTTTAATAGCTCTTAAAACCCCTATCACCAGGGCTTGCCAGGTGCGGGTTTCGGGAGCAGAAAGCAGGATCACTTCATGCTTGATCAGATAGCCCGTAACCACATTAAGCAACGTTTCGGGGATCAAACCGATGGCAGTACCCACAAGATAGGGCCGGATGGAAATATTGCTCAGGGGAAAACTGAAATTAATCACATTGGTTGCAACGAAGATGATCCAAGCCACTAATACGCTCCAATATTCCGGTAAAGATATAACCAGCCGGTGTAAAGTGTTTGCGCGCCCTCTTCCGGAGCCTGTGATCCTGGAGTGGAGCCACTGCTGCCAGAGCTCTGGTCATTGTTCCCCGTTCCGCCAAAAATCTTCCACTTCTCATAAAAATAGGAATCCCTGTATTCTTTCCCGTCGAATCCCAGGGCCTCTATCATATAGTAGTACTGCCCTTCAGGTGCATGTCGACTGCTGTTGTGCAGGTTTCCGTCCCAACCTTCCCAGCTGTAGATATCCTCTGTCTTCAATTTGTAGACCACTTTCCCCCCCCGGTCTACAATGGTGATCCTGCACTTCTCCAGCGATTGGTGCTTAAATATAAAGCGATCATTCTGCCCATCGCTATTGGGTGTAAATACATTGGGTATCTCCAGCTTGGAGGGCACCACAAAAATGGCTTCATCGAGCAAAAATGAATCTGCGCACCCTGCATCACTGGTGGAAACCATATGGGGGTAGTAGTACTCGTCGGCCCGTTCATAGGTGAATTCTGTACGCTGTGCAGTATCATAGGTGATTTCGGACTCTTTAATCCCACCAATTGTATCAAGATAGACCCATTCAAAAGTAGATCCGTTTCTTGATTTATTGATAAAACGAACAGTCAGCCTGGCATCCGTACTTCCCTTGGGATTTTCGCTGTCTGGCGCACTCCAGTCGCTGTTCAAATCAGGATCATACTCTTTGGCTACCTTATCATAATATTCAACGCTGAATTCTGCTTTGGTCTGAATGCTCTCATAGTATACCGAATCGACCTCAGTCATACCAAATTCATCGATGGCCGTAAGTATGTACCATGTGTCCTCATAAGGAGGTTGAAAGGTGATGTTGGGATCCAGAATAATGGTATCGTTTGGGATCCTTAATTCGTCGTTGTCAGAACTCCACTTAAACCCGAATTCGGATATCCTTATGATGGGATTATTCGACACCAGGTCATAGTAGGTAACCGTGTCGGGAGTCACACTGCCCGAGAGGATGAGAAAATCGCATGTGAATTTATATGTAGGGAGCATGTTATCCAGTGTCTTCTCCACTGCAGCGCTGAACTGGTTAAGCATCACCCAGGCAGTCATCAGGGTGTCGGTGGCGGCCCCATCCCAGACCCTTACCTGGTAACCCCCTTCAACCAGATCAGATACGGTTGAAAACATTTCATCGGTATCTGTACTGAAAGGGGGATCAAACCCATTGATCACCGGATTGTATTTGCGCCATTCAAAATTATATACTTCAGAACCGGGCAGGGTGGCAGTAAGGCTTCCTGGTTTGGCCACCTGATTCAGCTGGTGGAATACAAAAAGGGGATCTTTCAATGTACTGGTTTCATAGACCACCGAATCTAACCTGTGGGCCGTGGCAGAGGTGATTTGCGCCTGGATCATCTGAAATGAAAACAGGCACAGGATCAAGCCTGTTATATATTTGATATGTACAGGTCGCGTGGGTGACATTAAATGTGTTTACTCTATAACCGAATTATTGCCAAAATATTATATGAACAGAAAGTGCGTAAAATTGCAACTTTTAGAAAAACTGTGCAATAATAGTTTTTACCTTAGCCAGCTGGAATAAAAAAGGAGCGTGTGGAAGCAATCAGGAAGGAACTAAATGAGGCGCAGCAGGAAGCAGTATTGAACCATAAGGGACCGGCTTTGGTTATCGCCGGAGCAGGTTCAGGAAAGACAAGGGTGCTGACCTACAGGATTGCATACCTGTTATCTCTGGGAGTCCCCCCTTCGAGAATACTGGCGCTGACCTTTACCAATAAAGCAGCCAGGGCCATGAAGGAGCGCATTGCTACGCAGGTTTCACCAGATCTGGCCAGATGGCTCTGGATGGGGACATTTCATTCACTTTTTGCCCGGATACTCAGAAAAGAGGCGGAAATCCTTGGTTTTCCCTCCAATTTTACCATTTACGATACCATCGATTCGCGTAGCCTGATCAAAACCATCATCCGTGAATTCAATCTGGATGAGAAGATATATAAGCCGGCCGAGGTGTTTAGCCGGATTTCGGCTGCGAAAAATAACCTGGTCACCCCCGATGTCTATTTGGGAAGCGGGGAGTACCGTGTAAGGGACCAGATGGCGAGAAGGCCCCGTCTGGGGGAGGTGTATGACAGGTACGTAAAGCGATGCAAGCATTTTGGTGCCATGGATTTCGATGACCTGTTGCTTCAGACCAACCTGATGTTCAGGGATCACCCCCAGGTGCTGGACAAATACAGGGAAACCTTCGACTATGTGCTGGTGGATGAGTACCAGGACACCAACTATTCTCAATACCTGATTATAAAAAAACTCTCTGAGGTTCACAGGAATCTCTGTGTGGTGGGGGATGATGCACAGAGCATTTACTCTTTCAGGGGTGCCCGCATTGAAAATATCCTCAATTTCAAGAATGACTATCCCGACTATTCCATATACAAACTGGAGCAAAACTACCGTTCCACTCAGACCATAGTCAATGCCGCCAATAGTGTAATAAAAAAGAACCGGGGACAGATTGCCAAAGAGGTCTATTCAAAGAATGAGAATGGGGACCCCATTCATGTGGTGAAGGCTAAGGACGACCGCGAGGAGGGGTACCTGGTGGCAGGACATATCTCTGATCTCCGCTTCAGACAGCAGCTCGAATTCAGCGACTTTGCCATCCTCTACCGCACCAATGCCCAATCGAGAATCTTTGAGGAGAGCCTTCGGCGAATGAACATTCCCTATAAAGTGTATGGATCACTCTCCTTCTATCAGAGAAAAGAGATCAAGGACCTGCTGGCCTATTTCCGGATCACGGTCAATCCCCGCGATGATGAATCACTGAAGCGCATCATCAACTATCCCTTGAGGGGTGTCGGAAAAACCACCCTCGATAAACTGAATGGCTATGCCGAAAAGCTGGATTCGCACATCTGGGATGTGCTGGTTCACCTGGACCAGGTCAACCTTGGTTTCAACAAGGGGACAATAACCAAATTGCTAGGATTTGTGCAGTTGATAAAGGGTTTTCAGAAACGATTTCATGAAATGGTGGCCTTCGACATGGCCTATACCATAGCCAATGAAGCGGGGATCATCAGGGATCTGAAATCGGATCAGACCCCGGAAAATGTGAGCCGGTCGGAGAACATTGAAGAGCTTCTGAATGGAATCAAGGATTTTACGGATAACTCCGAGCAGGAGGGTGAGTTAACCCTGGGAGATTATCTGCAGGAGGTGACCCTGATGACCGACGCTGATAATGAAAAGGACGAGGATCGGAACAGGGTCAGCATCATGACCATCCATTCGGCCAAAGGGCTTGAGTTTAAGCACCTGGTTATCGCAGGAGTGGAGGAGGAACTCTTCCCTTCGCAAATGAGTATCGATAATCCCAAAGACCTGGAGGAGGAGCGCCGACTCTTCTATGTGGCCATTACCCGTGCTGAAAAAACCGCACTCATCACCTATGCAGCCCTTCGTTATAAGTGGGGCATACAAAATGCCTGTTCGCCCTCCCGGTTTATCAAGGAGATCGATACCAAATATCTGGAACTTCCCCCCGATTTCTACCCGTTACTCGCGGGAGCCGAATCCGGTGCAGGAGCAGGGGCCAATCAGCCACCTAAAGAGAAATTTGTCCCACAGGCATACCGGAAAGCCATGGCAAGCCGTACACAAGCTTCAAAAATCCAGGTGGGCGGTCGCACTCTGGTGAATTCAAACCAGACTCCAAACCAGACTCCGAAGGATTTTACCCCTTCCGATACCGGCCTTATAAAAGTAGGTTCCAGGGTGGAGCACCCACGCTTTGGAATCGGGGAGGTGGCTCAATTGGAGGGAGCCGACTCCAACATCAAAGCCACAGTCCAGTTTCCGGTAGGGACCAAGCAGCTGCTGCTAAAATTTGCCAAACTGAGGGTGGTGGATTAAACCCTCATTTGTCATCCTGATTTAAAAGAAGTATTTTTGTAAAAAATTCAATCAATGACATACGATTATAACTCCAGCCGTAACAAGCTGATCCTGCCCGAATATGGTAGAAATATACAGAAGATGGTTAACCACCTTAAGACCATCGAGGACCGTGATGAGAGAAATAAGGCAGCAAAAACTGTGATAGGAGTGATGGGAAATCTGAATCCCCACCTGAGGGATGTGAATGATTTCAAGCACAAACTCTGGGATCACCTGGCGATTATCTCCGATTTTGACCTGGATATTGATTCTCCCTATGAATGGCCGGAGCGGGAATCGCTGCAAAGCAAACCAGAAAGAGTGCCCTATTCCCAGCATGCCATCCGGAAGAAACATTATGGCAGATCCATTGTGTTAATGATCGATAAGGCGGTTGAACTTGAGCCGGGTGAAGAGAAGGAGGACCTGGTAAAGATGATTGCCTATCACATGAAAAAATCCTACCTCACCTGGAACAGGGAAGCGGTCAGTGATGAGATGATCTTTTTGGATATGAAGAACTTGTCGGGCGGGAAACTGGAGGTAAGTAAAGATTTGAAACTTCCCGAGACCAAAGATATCCTCGCCAAAAACCGCAGCAAGAAAAAAACAGGAGGAGGGAAGAAGAAACAGCATTCCTGATCCATGGGTAAGTTCATTATTGAAGGAGGACGCAGACTCCATGGGGAGATCACTCCCCAGGGTGCCAAAAATGAAGCATTACAAATCCTGTGTGCCACCCTTCTAACCGCTGATCCCATTACCATTCACAATCTTCCACGTATTAAAGATGTACATCTGCTGATTCAGCTCCTGGAGGACCTGGGTGTAAAAGTAGAGAAGCTGGAAGAGACCACCTACAGGTTCAGTGCACTTCATGTGGATCTGGACTATTTTCAGACCGAAGCATATATCAGTCAATCGGCTGCATTGCGTGGATCGGTGATGATCCTTGGACCACTGCTTGCCCGTTTTGGAAGAGCCGTTCTGCCCAAACCCGGAGGAGATAAGATCGGACGACGCAGGCTTGATACGCACTTCCTTGGATTTCAGGCGCTTGGGGCTACCTTTGACTTTGACCATACCGAGAATTTTTACCGGGTCAATGCTTCAAATCTGAAAGGAGCCTATATGCTGCTGGATGAAGCTTCTGTGACCGGTACTGCCAATGTGATTATGGCCAGTGTACTTGCGAATGGAACCACCACCATCTACAATGCAGCCTGTGAACCCTATATTCAGCAGCTCTGCAAAATGCTGGTAAGGATGGGGGCCAAAATCTCCGGAATTGGTTCAAACCTGCTTACCATCAAGGGCGTGGGCAAACTGGAAGGAACCGATCACACCATTCTTCCCGATATGATTGAGGTGGGTAGTTTCGTTGGTCTGGCTGCCATGACCCGTTCCGAGCTGACCATTAAGAATGTGGCCTACGATCAACTGGGTATCATTCCCTCCTCATTTAAGCGCCTGGGTATAGCCATAGAACATAGAGGAGACGACCTGTACATTGCGGCACAGGAACACTATGCCATCGAAACATTTATAGATGGCGCTATCATGACCATCGCCGATTCACCCTGGCCCGGACTTACCCCCGACCTGCTCAGCGTGATGCTGGTTATCGCCACACAGGCAAAAGGGAGTGTGCTGATCCATCAGAAGATGTTTGAGAGCCGTCTTTTCTTCGTAGATAAATTGATAGATATGGGGGCGCAGATCATTTTATGTGATCCGCACCGCGCCACAGTAATTGGTCTCGACCACTCCATCAGGCTCAGGGCCACCACCATGTCTTCACCCGATATCAGGGCTGGTGTAGCTCTTCTAATTGCTGCCATGTCGGCCGAAGGCACAAGTACCATTTACAACATCGAACAAATTGACCGGGGGTATGAGCAGATAGATCTCAGACTTAACCAGCTGGGAGCCTCCATCCGTCGTGAGTCCTGAACCTAAATCCTTAATCATGAAAAAGTTTTTTTACCTCTTGTTTGTATCGCTGTTCTTACTGTCATGTACCTTAAAGAGTGGAAACAGTTCGCAGTTGCAGACCTCCTCAGAGGAGCAAAATGGAGTAAAAACCGGGATCAATATCGGAGAACGGGCACCTGAACTGGTCTTTGAGTCGCCCGATGGAAAGAAAATCGCCCTCACCTCACTCCGCGGAAAGATGGTTTTAATTGATTTTTGGGCAGCCTGGTGTTCCCCCTGTCGGATGGAGAATCCCAACCTGGTAAAAACCTACAATCACTTTAAGAACAAAGAGTTTGTTAATGGATCGGGGTTTACTGTATACGGAGTATCCCTGGACAGACGCATGGAAGACTGGGTAACCGCCATTGAAAAAGATGGCTTGGAATGGGAATACCATGTGAGCGACCTGAAGGGCTGGAAATCGGTCCCCGCTGCCATGTATGGTGTAATGGGGATCCCCATGAATTTCTTAATTGACGGGGACGGCATTATCGTGGCCAAAGGACTGAGGAGGGAGTACCTC
>Ga0164313_10000462_pt1 | contig 32589 bp, 29 predicted proteins | sample GuaBasSedimGuay4_FD_113735 | JGI IMG/M metagenome (GOLD analysis project Ga0164313, IMG submission 113735) | Subseafloor sediment microbial communities from Guaymas Basin, Gulf of California, Mexico - Guay4, Core 4569-4, 0-3 cm | ecosystem: Environmental > Aquatic > Marine > Hydrothermal vents...
CTCAGCTTCTTCCAGCCGCCCTTGCCTAAGCAACAGGAAGAAATAATTTTTTCTTAAGCCGGCGTTTTCACCCGCAATTTCAAGCCCTTCAAGAATCAACTGCTCCGCCTTGTCCAGGGCGCCTATGCTTTCCCAGGCACCTGCCAGGGTTTGAATAACGACGGGGCTTTCCGGCTCCAGTTGAAAAGACCGGTCAGCAAACCGCCACCCATCAACCATCACCACTCTTCATAGCATGACCGGCCATAATTCTCAAAAGGATAGAAGAGTCCGGTTTGAGTGTGACCAGCCCCTGCAGAAGATCCTTGCCACCCTGGTAATCACCGCGGCTTGAAAGGTTCCCGGCAAAATTGATGGCCAGCATTTCATTCAGGGGATCCAGTGTCATGGCATGTTGCAGGATCTGGTTTTGTTCCGGCAACCTGCCCAGTTCACCCAACAAGCCTCCCAGCCACAAGTAGGCGGGAATGTAATCTTCATTGAGCTTGATAGATTGTCTTAACGCTGACTCGGCGGCATCTAATTGTCCAATCTGCCAGCGGGCCAGGCCAAGTGCAGCAAACGCTTCTGCGGATCCCGGATCAATCGCCAGGGCTTTTTCTATCATCGGCATGGCACGCTCGGTTGCCTTGATGCTGGTCATGTTGCCGTAAAGCGCCAGCAGCATCCACGAGTCAGCCATTGCAGCATAGGCCGGGGCGTATGCCGGGTCATTTTTGAGCGCTTCTGCAAACAGGGTAAGTGCCTTGTGTAATTCTTCCGGTGAACGACGCCACCAGTGCAGACGCCCGGTCCTGTACGCTTCGAACGCCGCGAGGTTCAGGGTTCTGGATGCCTGCTTTTGCTGTAAGCCACCAAATGAATCAACCAGTGCCGTTGCGATGGCACTGGCAACCTCATCCTGAATTGCAAAAACATCATCCAGTTTCCGGTCATAGGTATGTGACCAGATGTGATAACCATCAGCAACGTTAATCAGCTGGGCAGTCAGGCGAATTTGATCACCTGCTTTTCTGATGCTGCCTTCAAGCACAGTTCCTACATTCAGCAGGCGGCCAATTTCGCGGATGTCCGTGCCACCTTTACGAAAAGCAAAGGACGAAGTCCGTGCCGCGACATGCAAACCTTCTACCTGGGCCAGAAGGTTCAGAATTTCTTCCGAAATACCATCTGAAAAATAAGCCTGGTTTCCTTCTTCGGACAGATCCGCAAAGGGCAGCACAGCGATCGAATTTTCCGGTGCTACAAATTCACGCTGCTGGACAACCAACTCCTGATCTGGGGAAGTTGCTGCCAGGCCCGGGCCGTCCGTGATAAATACGTTTGAGTAATAACCATAAAAGCCGTACCCGAGACCCACCATGCCCAACATCATCAGGCTGAACAGCAAGGTATTTTGTGATCGGGTTAACAAACCCGCTGTGCTGGTTTTTCTGACGCCCTGCGGCGTAAAGTCAAATTGCCACGCCAGAATAAATACAAGCGGGAAACCCAGAATAAGTACGATGACAACAAGGGTTGGTAGCCAGTCAGGCAGGCGCAACGGCTCAACGGCTGCATCCATTAGTTGCAACATTACAAATACGGCCACTGCATAAGCACCTACCGTGCGTAAGACCTTACGCCGGTTCAGCTCTGCCAGAACCGCCGAAAAGAAAGATTGTCCCTCATTCATGTTCTTTCAAAATTACCCATTAATTAATATTTTCCACACCCCGTTTGAGGCGGATCAGCCCCGAAATATCATGATCACTGTCACCCAGCTTTACCAGTTCACGATAATCTGTTATCGCTGCTTCCACTGTCGGTAAAGATATATCCAAATCCTGTGCCAACGACTGGCAAATCAACAAATCCTTGAGCAACAGGGACAGTTTGAAACCAACATCAAATTCATCTTTCAACATGGTTTTGCCACGGTGATCCAAAAACCAGCTCCCTGCTGCACCTGCGCCTACTACTGATAGTAGACGCTCCGAAGGCAGATTTAGTTTCTCAGAAAGTGCAAGTGCCTCACAAACTGCCTCTGCAACTCCTGCGATAATGACCTGGTTCACAGCCTTGGTCGCCTGCCCGGCACCCACTTCGCCCATGTGAGTAATTGATGCAGAAATCGCCTCCAGTACTGGCATGATCCGCGATATATTGGCGGAATCCCCACCTGCCATCACAGAAAGAGTGCCTTTACGCGCACCTTCCACACCGCCGGAGACTGGCGCATCCACAAAACCGGCATTCAAATCTGACAGCTTCGCGGCAACTTTCTGCGCAGTTGCCGGACTGACGGTCGATGTATCAACCACAACTGTCCCTGGCGTAATGGATGGCAACATCTGTTCGATCACATTCAATAGATCCTCATCAGCCGACACACAGATCAGAATGACGTCACAAACACCTGCCAGGTGAGCCGGATCAGCGGCCACCGTCACGCCGGTTGTATCTGCAAATGTTTCGGCTTTGCCCGAAGTCCGGTTCCATACCATGTTCAGCAAGCCCGCAGCGGCCAGATTCTTTGCCATCGACGCACCCATGGCACCCAGGCCGATGACTCCGACGCTGATACCCTCACTCATAGTGCGTCATCACCTTCTTCACCCGTTCTGATTCTGATTGCCTGCTCCAGCGGCTGGACAAAAATCTTCCCGTCACCGATGCGGCCTGAGGCCGCGGCCTCGGTAATCGCTTCAGAAACGGCTTCCACCCGGTCATCAGGTACGGCTACTTCCAACCGCAACTTGGGCAGAAAATCGACCACGTACTCCGCCCCCCTGTAAAGTTCCGTATGGCCTTTCTGACGGCCAAATCCTCGCACTTCGGTGACAGTCATACCCTGTACACCAACCTCGCTAAGCGCATCGCGTACATCATCGAGCTTAAACGGCTTAATAATCGCTATTATCATTTTCATACTGATGGTTCCCGGAAAGTTGCTGTGGGGAACCATGACTTTATCGTCCCCGATTCTGCGCTGCAAGGGCAACTTCCCAACTAGCTGAGTCACAACGCTGACTATGACCACAATTCCGGCTTTTTGATGCTTTTTTCATGCCTGAAACCGACAAAGCGAACAGATTTAGAGGCAGATTGCCTACAAGCATTGAAGAATTCTGCCGATGCCTTTTGCTGACGATCAACGCACACTGGTTGCAACAGCAATTGGTGCTGGTTTTTTGTACGCCAAACAAGTGCAGAATCCGGCCAGGAGGGTTTGTGGGTTTATCACTGGTACGCAGTCGTGGTTGCGTTGGGGTTGAGTCTCCCCTGATCACGGTCGAGGTTCACCTGTCCGGTGGCTTGCCACTGATGCATTTGGTCGGTTTACCTGAAACCGCAGTCAGAGAAGCCAAGGATCGAGTCAGGGCAGCGTGCATCAACTCCGGGTTCAAATGGCCGCCAAGCCGAATCACAATCTCCCTGGGGCCGGCTGAGCTACCCAAGGAGGGTGGTGGTTTTGACTTGCCTATTGCGCTCGGAATTCTGGCAGCGGACGACCAGATCCCTTCTGCCAACTTCGATGATTGTGAATTCCTCGGGGAGTTATCACTTAGCGGTGACTTACGCCCTGTCCGGGGTGTTTTACCCGCAGCCATTCGGGCCCGCGACAGCAATAGAATTTTGGTTATCCCCACCGACAACGCGGCCGAAGCGGCCCTGGTTAAAGGTGGTAAACAGCTCCATGGTGACTCCCTACTGGATATCGCAGAATGGTTGCATGGTCGCAAGCAACTGGACAAGTGCGAGCCAGACCTGTCCTGCAAACCACCCGTGCATCCCGACCTTTGTGATGTGATCGGGTTGCCCGGCGCCAAACGTGCATTGGAAGTTGCCGCGGCTGGATCGCATAATCTGCTGATGCTTGGCCCACCCGGTACGGGCAAAACCTTGCTGGCTTCCAGGTTGCCGGGGATTCTGCCACCCATGTCTGAAAGTGAATCACTGGAGGCAGCCGCACTGGCCTCCGTCAGCCAGGCCGGTCTGGACCACCGCAACTGGGGTATCCGGCCGTTCAGAACGCCACACCATTCCTGCAGTAACGTCGCCCTTGCCGGTGGCGGCTCCCGCCCGAGACCGGGAGAGATTTCATTGGCACACAATGGAATACTGTTTCTCGATGAGTTACCTGAATTCAGCCGGCATGCACTCGAAGTTCTGCGTGAACCGCTGGAATCCGGCCGCATCGTAATCTCAAGAGCCGCAAGACAAGCTTCCTTTCCAGCCCGCTTCCAGTTGATAACTGCCATGAATCCCTGCCCCTGCGGAATGTCCGGTGACAGCAGCGGCCGCTGCGGTTGCAGTGCAGAGCAGATTCAACGCTATCGCGGCAAAATTTCCGGCCCTCTTCTGGACCGGATTGATATCCAGGTGGAAGTGACGCGTCCGGATAAATCGATACTGAGTGAGCCGACCGGTAATATTGAAAACTCAGAAGTCGTGCGTGCCCGGGTGATCAAATCACGTGCCCTGCAAATTGAACGGGCGGGCAAACCAAATGCAATGCTGGACAATGCAGAGTTATCCAGCTATTGCCAAATTAGAGGTGAACAATTGCTGCTGCTGGAAATGGCTGCTGAGCAACTGTTCCTTTCCCCTCGCGCCTGTCACCGAATACTTAAGGTGTCACGAACCATTGCTGATCTTGATCAAGCCAAAGATATTGCCAGTGAACATATTGCAGAGGCCATCGCCTTCAGACGGTTACAAATTTCACAATTAGGTACCTGATCCTGTTCTTATTGGACGATGCTCATTACAGCCGCCGTCAGGAATGCTAAGCTGTGCATCCCGGAGTCATCTCTACGCCAACCACACGACGGAAACAACGAAACTTGACCGCAAAGACCCTCAAAACCCTGATCGTGGATGATGAATCCCTGGCACGCCGGGGCCTGCTTCACCGCCTTAAGGACATCGAAGACATTGAAGTTGTAGGAGAAGCACGCAATGGTCGTGAAGCGGTCAATCTCATCCGTGAATTAAATCCGGACCTGGTGTTTCTGGATATACAAATGCCGGGCTTGAGCGGTTTCGACGTGGTGCAACAACTCGATATTGATAGCATGCCCATCATTCTCTTTCTGACAGCATATGATGAATATGCGTTAAAGGCATTTGAAGCCAATGCGCTTGACTACATGCTTAAGCCAATCGATGAAAATCGCCTGACCCAGGTGCTGGACAAAGTTCGAATCAGCATAAGTGAAAAACGTGCCCTGGAGCATAAAAGCCTGTTATTGAAGCTCGTCAGTGACTTTAGTGGCAAGAACATCAGCAGCTTTGATGAATTGAAAGACAACGATGTTGAGGGCCTCGTGAACAGGGAACCATCCCGCCTGGCAATCCGCGACGGTGGTCGTACAACATGGCTTGACCAACATGATATCGAATGGATAGATGCCGCTGGTGATTACATGTGCGTTCAGTCCCAGGGCACGACGCACATCATGCGTAAAACCATGAAAGAACTTGAAGCCGAACTGGATGGCAACATCCTGCAGCGTATCCACCGTTCAACCATCGTTAATATCAGGCAGGTAAAGGAAATGGAGTCGCATATCAACGGCGAGTATTTCCTTACTCTCGAATCCGGCCACCGGGTTAAGCTCTCGCGCACTTATAAGAGTAAGCTCAAACTTTTCAGGTAGGCAGATCGTTTAGGTTGATCGTTTGCTTTCTGTTGGATTGGTGCCAGCTGATCCGCGTCGACACGGGGTACCTGGTAACCGTTGACTTCGAAAAGAGGCAACGTCATCCCGGCGCAGGCCGGGACCTCATCACGTTTACCATGATCTTCTTAAGAGCCTCTTTTAAAATTACGAAAGCGTCAGGAGGTCCCGGCCTGCGCCGGGATGACATTGCCTCATTTGGGGATCATTGGTCACTCGGAGCGGATTTTAGGTCAAGCAGAAATCGCTTCATCGCCCTTTCCCAACCACTCACCGCAGACCATGACGATAGGCACAACCATCGTCTTGAACTGCTGTCCATTATGGTCACCAAGGTCGCATTTAGAGAAATACGAAACCATTTGTAACGTCTTTGCAATTAGACACGTCAGAAGTAGTGTAGATAAATTTAGGGAGAGAGTTTTTTAGCAAGATCCAATTGAATTCCGAATAAGCAAGGGCGGGATATTTTCTCCCTGATCATCGTCTGACCGACGTTCCCGACTTTGCTTCTGCCGCCCCCGCTGTTAACCCTCTTTCGGCGTGGGGCGGTTTTTTTATGCCCGGGAATTAGTGACTGCTTAGCCTGCGAGAGCAAGCAACACAGCCATTCGAGTGTAAACACCATTGGCCACTTGCTTACTGATCAATGAGTTGGGCCCGTCTGCGACTTCAGAAGCTATTTCCACTTCACGGTTTATCGGCCCTGGGTGTAGCACGTGGCATCCGGGTGCTGCCAGGTCAAGGCGCCGGGGGGTCAGGCCCCAATTTTCAAAGTACGTTTGTTCATCGGGCGCAGCCGACTGATCAAATCGCTCCCGTTGAATTCGCAACATCATCACCGCGTTGGCACCGCTGACAGCTTCATCCAGGCTGGTGAATAAATCTACACCTTCGAGGTCATCAGTGGGCAGTAATCCCTCTGGACCGGCCAGACGAATGGAGGCGACGCCGAGTTTCCTGAATAAAGCAACGCTGGAACGCGCCACGCGTGAATGCCTGATGTCACCGGCAATTGTCACGGTCAGTGCTGAAAAATCAGTGCCGGCCTGCATCAAGGTCACCGCATCCAGTAGTGCCTGCGTGGGGTGATGAGAGCGCCCTTCGCCCGCATTGATGATATGAACACCCGCGTTGGCGACCTCCGACAGTGATGCAAGCACGCCTTCCCCGGCATGACGAATCGCAAGCACATCCGGTTGCATCGCCTGTAACGTATGGAATGTGTCGATCAGCGCTTCACCCTTGACCGCTGAACTCGACTCAGGTTGAAAATTTATAACATGCATCCCAAGGCGCTTGGCAGCAATCTCGAATGAAATCCGCGTGCGGGTGCTGGGTTCCAGAAACAGGTTGATCAAAACTTTGCCGTTGAGCCGGTTTGCAAATGCGTCAGGATCATCAGCCACCTGCATTGACAACTGCAGCAGGGAATCCAACTGATGCCGGCTCAGCTGTTCAATATCAAGCAGGTGCTGCCCAATTTGCTTCTTATACGATGGTTTTTCCAAGGAGTCGTCCCGGTAAAGCGCTGTCCCGGACCAGGTTGCCGAACACAGCGAGTTAATCAATATGCAGATTGTAACCAGTTTTCAAGAATGATTTGAGCTGCTATTGCATCTTTCTGTGCTGCATCTTTACGACGCATATTGCCGGCAGCCCTGGCTGCAACAAAACGCTCCTCGGCGCCGAACGAGGTCAGCCGTTCATCCTCAAAGAATACAGAAATATTGAAACGTTTTTTCAATCGACCGCCAAAGCCACGTGCGTCCCGCGACATATTAGTTTCTTCTCCATCTGCCCCGAGCGGCAAGCCTACAACCAGTGCGGCTGGCTTCCACTCTTTCATGATCACGTCAATCGCCTGCCAGTCGACTTGTTTGGCAACTTTCACCACGGCCAGCGCGTTAGCTGTACCCGTAAAGGTCTGACCGACAGCCACACCAATACGCCGATGGCCGAAATCAAACCCCAACAATGTACCTGACGGCTTAGAATCCTCAGCTGGCATACGGGCGCAATTTATCAACCCATTCAGGCATGTCCACCCACACCGTGTAAGTGATCGATATTGATACCGAGTTTGCCGACCGCTTTCTCCCAACGACTTTGCAGCGGTGAATCAAACAAAATGGCCTTGTCGGCCGGTACAGACAGCCAGGCATTTTCACGCATTTCTGATTCCAGCTGGCCATTACCCCAACCAGCGTAACCGAGGGCGACGAGGAATTGCTCCGGGCCATTACCGGTTGCGATAGCCGCGAGAATATCGCGTGAGGTAGTCACCATGATGTCGTCATTAATACGAATACTTGACTCGAATCCCTCTTCCGGAGGATGCAGAACGAAGCCATGATCCGGGCTTACAGGGCCACCTTCAAGTACCAGCATTGAAGAGATTTTCTCATGTTCACAGGGTATATCGAGCTGGCGAAATATCTCACCCAGGGTAAAACCCGAAAGGCGGTTGATGGTAATACCTATGGCACCCTCTTCATTGTGCTGGCACATCAGGGTCACGCTGTGTGAAAAATTCGGATCCGCCATGGCAGGCATGGCAATCAGCATGTGCTGCTGTAAATAGCCATTAACAACGTCTTGAGATTTATTACCCATATATCAAATATTAGTCTGTATTTCCGGCAAATCAAGCATGACCATCATTAAATCAATTCATACCCAGGAAATTACGGGAAAATTGCCAGGTACGAGTGATATGCAACACGTCAACCTTGGCCCTGATCTGCTCCGGTAACGGTGAGTAGGGTGCCGCCAGCCGTACGATCCGGATTGCGGCCTGATCCAGTTCAGACTTACCCGAACTGCGGAGCACTTCGATACTCTCAACACTCCCGTCCTGATTGATGCCAACGGTCATCAAAAGGTCACCCACCAGTTTCTTGCGTCGCACTTCTTCCGGGTAATTGATATTACCAACACGCTCCACCTTGGCTACCCAGGCCTGGTTATAAGCCGCATATTCATATTCCCTGGTATTGGCAGAAATCCATTTTCGCCTGGGTAGTTTTGACTGGGACTTCCGGTCGCGCTGAATACCCGGTTGCAGCTTTGCCATTGTCATGCTTTCCTGCATCAGCGTTGCGGCACTCGGCAGTAGTGGCTCCGGCTGTTCAATTGCGGTGATCTGCTGGGTCATATCAACATCCTGATTTTCCATCAGCAACTGTTCGCGGGCCGCATCTGCGACACTGGAACTTTGTTCCTGTTGCTCCAGGGGATCTTCACCTTCAGCCGGCCCGGGTGATGCACCCGTGTTCTCCTGGGAAGGCCGGCTGACTTCATCGGACTCACCTCCACCCTGCTGTGAAGCCTGGGCGAGGAAATCCGCTTCCTCGGGTGCTGTTTCGGAACGCCAGTTAACCAGCACAACATCCAGTGTTTCCAAAGGGTGTGTCAGCGGCTTGAAGTCAAGTGCAAAACCCACACCCAGTAAAATCACTGCGTGCAAGGCAAGCGCCATTAAAAAACTTACCGTTATTGGGTCATAGCTTTTATGTAAGCTAGCTTGCACATTGCTTCCTGCAGTGTTCCTCAGCCGCATCAAAAAGCTGTGCGGAAATATTCAATCCAAACTCTTCATCAAGCTCACGAATACACGTGGGGCTGGTGACATTTACTTCTGATAACCAGTCGCCGATCACATCCAGGCCGGCAAATAAAATACCTCGCCGCTTCAACTCAGGCCCGACCTGTGAGCAAATCCAGCGATCCCGTTCACTCAGTGGTACACCTTTACTACTGCCACCCTTGGCCAGATTGCCACGAAAATCACCCTCACCCGGAAATCGTGCGAGAGCATAAGGCACCGGTTCTCCGTTGACCATCAGGATGCGTTTATCACCTGATGAAATCTCATCGATAAACTTCTGTGCCATCACCGGGCGGGCATCATCGCGAGTGATCGTCTCCAGAATAACATTTAGATTCAGGTCTGTGTCGCTGACCTGAAACACAGATTCGCCACCCATGCCGTCCAGCGGCTTAACAACGCAATGGCCGTTTCGTGCAACAAACTCCCTGATCAGGTCAGAATTGCTGCTAATCAACATTGGCACACAGCATTGTGGAAAATAGTTGATAAAAAACTTTTCGTTGGCATCACGCAGGCTCTGTGGCCTGTTAATGACCAAAGTCCCGGCCTTTTCTGCCAGTTCCAGCATATAAGTTGCGTAGATATAATCCATATCAAAGGGCGGATCACGTCTCATTAACACAATATCCAGTTCGTCCAACGGCCGGGCGCGCGACGCTGAAAGGGTGAACCAGTCGTTTGTGTTATCACGCACCTCGAGTTCGTGCATGTTGGCAAATACCCGGCCATCTTCGGCGTACAGGTCACCGGGCTCCATGTAATAGAGCATATGTCCGCGTCGTTGTGCCTCCAGCAGCATTGCAAAGCTTGAGTCCTTATAGGTCTTGATGCCGCTGATCGGGTCCATAACTATACCGGTTTTAAGGCCATGTGAGCTTTCTGTAGCGGCTTCAGCCATCGTATTTTCCTCTTTTATTCCAGACCCCATTATCATGTGCATGGCTTCATGATTCCAGCCTCATTAAATACATAAAATACTAAAAACCTTAGTGCTCAATGATATGAAGAACATTCCTGTAAAAATACAATAAGCTGGAAACCATCCTTTTCTACGGGTAGACTACCGGGACGGCATCGATTTGGGGATGGGTGTCGCGGCTTCATTAAAAGGGGCGATACGCAATGAAAGGAAGCATTGTTACAGTCGCGCAATCATGGAAGATATTATGAGCCAGGAAAAATTAGAAACACTAGAAGACAACAGACAAAGTTCAGCCAGGTCGAAAGATCTTGTTGTTCTGGTTGTTGACGACAGCGCCACGATCCGCCGTTCAGCGGAGACCATGCTGGCCAATGAAGGCTATACAGTCATCAGTGCTGAAAATGGCTTTGAAGCACTCTCAAAAATTACCCGCCACCGCCCCGACCTGATCTTTGTCGACATCATGATGCCGCGTCTTGACGGTTATCAGACATGTGCCATCATCAAGAACAATACCGAATTCAGCGACACGCCTGTCGTTATGCTCACCAGTAAAGATGGGCTGTTTGACAAGGCCCGTGGCAGAGTCGTCGGATCAGATCAGTACCTTACCAAGCCATTCACACGTGAAGAGCTATTGGGCGCAGTCAAGCAGCACGCTGCTTGATATCAGCACGCACCGGTGTTTCCGGGACGATGAAAACATTTTGCAGTTCTGAACAGGGCCAAACCTCATGAGTGCAGTCAATGCTTCGTTTGAAAAGCTACTGGATTACGAAAAACGCAGCCTGGATTTTGAACCGGGCCAGACCGCCGGCCAATCAGCCGGTGACGAGTGGGCCGGTGTTATTTTTCGTCTCGGCGATATCCGGCTTGCCTGCAGCATAGACGAAGTCAGTGAGTTCCTGCCCATTCCAAAGTTTACACCGGTGCCTGGGACCAAGGCCTGGATATTGGGACTAGCCAACGTCCACGGTGACCTTTTAACCGTCATTGACCTTGCCTGGTTTCTGCATGGAGAACGGACAAAAGTAACCATGAGAACCCGTTTACTGTCCGCCACGCTGCGTGGCCGGCCTGTGGGTTTGATCGTAGATGAGGTATTTGGCCAACGCCAATTCGTAAACTCCGAGGGTAAAAGCACACGCCTGCCCAAAAAATCTCCAATAAGAAATTACGTAAACAAGCAGTACCGGTCCGGCAAGGAAGTGTGGCAGGAACTGGATCTTGATTCGCTGTTTTCAACAGCGGAATTCCTCAATGGTGCGGCAGCCTGAATAGCCCGGGATAAAGGATGAATTCAAAACTATATAATCCAAAGAGTCAGCATACGTGGGGTGTTTATCTTGCGACGGCGGTGCTGATCATCGCGCTGGTTTTCGTTGTCGTCACATTTTACCGGCTGGTGATTCTTGCTCAACACGAGCAAAAGTGGACCGCATTGGCCACGGATGCGCAGGTAACATCACAACAATTGTCCAAATCTGCCGGGGAAGCCGCATCCGGGAACCTGGACGCGTTCCAGGAATTGCGTAACTCGCGCACAATAATAGCAACTGCGATGGTCACCCTCGGCGAGGGAACGGTGACAAGAGATGTGCCACCAACACCGAAAGCAATTGATATACCCATGACACAGCTCAGCCTGACCTGGGATCGCATCAGCACCAACTCGAGCAGTATTCTGGAACGGGAGAAGCTGATCCTCGAACTGGCCTCGGCGCGGGATATTGTTCAGCAGAACATTCCCGGCATTCAGAAACACACCGATGCAGGCCTGCGGGCCCTGACCCAGAGTGGTGCACCCACTAACCAGGTTGTATTCGCCAGTCGCCAACTGGTCCTTGCCGATCGAATTTTACGTCGTGTATCCGAAGTTCTGCAGGGGGGCAGCAATGCCGTGGTAGCCGCTGACAGCCTGCGTAAAGACCGGGACTTATTTGAACGGGTATTAACCGCTTTGCTGCGCGGCAACAAAAACCTGGGCATCACCCAGGTCCGAAATACACAGGCACTGCGGTCACTGGGGAAGGTCAAAGAACTGTTTTCGACCATCAAGCCCCAAATCGGAACGATACTTGAATCATCCAGTGACCTGTTTGAAGTGCGCGGGGCTGCGGACGAAATATTCCTCGACAGCCGCGATGCATTTGACCAGGCCGCCGAACTGAAAAAAGCCATCGCAGAATTACCTGAGAACCGCCTGTGGCCTTCTCAGGCTGCGGTTGTGATCGGGTTGGCGTTGATGATTGCCTGTGTCTGGGTGCTGGTCGCATCATTCCTGTCAGCCGAACGTCGCCGTGCGAAAATCGCAGCCAGGGACAACGAGAAAAACCAGCAGGCTATTCTGAAACTGCTGGACGAAATGAGTTCGTTGGCCGATGGCGATCTGACAGTCCAGGCAACAGTTTCTGAGGAGATCACCGGTGCGATTGCGGATGCAGTCAATTACGCCATTGAACAACTGCGCGAACTGGTTACCGGCATTAAGTACACGGCCCAGGAAGTTGCATCATCGGCATTGCATACCCGCACTTCAACTTCCGAACTTGCCAAGGCAGCAGCTTTGCAGGCAGAACAGATCGGCGATGCTACAGAAACTGTTAGAAATATGGCGCAGTCGTTTGACACAATGGCAACACGATCACATGAATCCAGCGATGTGGCTCGACGATCGGTGGATATCGCGCATAACGGCGGTGAGAAAGTTCGCGAGACCATCAATGGAATGGACACCATTCGCGAACAAATCCAACAGACCGCCAAGCGCATTAAGCGCCTGGGCGAGTCTACCCAGGAAATTGGCGATATCGTTGAATTGATCAATGGTTTCGCCGAACAAACCAATGTACTGGCACTCAATGCTGCGATACAGGCGGCCTCGGCCGGCGGCGCTGGCAGAGGTTTTGCTATTGTTGCCGATGAAGTGCAGCAACTGGCGGAAAGCGCCACCAATGCGACCCGCAGAATCGAGATACTGGTTCAAACCATCCAGACCGACACGTCGGAAGCGGTTGTATCGATGGAATCTACGACTTCTGAAGTTGTCAGTGGTGCCCAGCTAGCCCAGGATGCAGGCACCGCACTGGAGCAAATCGAGACAGTTTCAAAAGACCTGTCTAACCTGATTGCCAGTATTTCAGATGAAGCACAAACAAGTTCAGCGACCGCCACAGAGATCCTTGAGTTAATGAAGGGCGTGCAAACTGTGTCCCTGCAGGCTTCGAAAGGAAGTGCGCAAGCGGCAACCTCGGTTGAGAACCTGGCCGAACTGGTGATGCGCCTGAGCGATTCGGTTACCGATTTCAAATTGCCGGATGATGAATAAATGAACCTGGCAACAACCATATGCCGTCTCCGTACCTTACAAGGCGTGAAGGTGGCCTGATGTTACTTCAAGGCTCAAATGCGAGTACGGTACTGACCTGGGTGCGTCCCGATCTGGACAAGCACCTGAATCAGATTCGTACCCAGATTGAGCATATTGCAACCAGCGATCACATTGGTGACGGTGTTGTTAATGCAGCCGATAACCTTACCCAGCTGAAATATACTTTTGAAGCACTGGTACTACAGGGTGCGACCCTCGTGGTAGAGGAAATGATCACTGTTTGCGATGAACTCAAACGCTCCAACATAGCCGATCATGACAAGGCATATGGCGCCTTGATGGATGCCATTGTGGTGGTACCGTCTTACCTGGACCGCCTGCAAGCCGGTCATCATGACCTGCCTATCCTTTTACTGCCGGTCATCAATGAATTACGCGCTGCCTATAATGCCAACATTGTATCGGAGGCGACCCTGTTCGCCCCTGACCTGGATGTTGAACTACCTGAACTTGAACTCTTGGCAGACTCAAACAGTGATGCAAACAATGCCGATGAGGCTGATGCACCATTCTCCGGTTTTGCCACACAAGCACGTCGTCAATACGAAAGTGTGCTGCTGTCGTGGCTGCAACAACAACAAAACCTGGACCTGCTGTCGCCGCTTCAGACTATATGTGAAGCCATGCAGCGCAGGGTGGAGGGCAAGGAATTACGGCGCCTGTGGTGGATTGCGAACACGGTAATTTCCGGATTACAGGATGACGTTATAGAAAGTGATCTGCATTTACGCCGCCTGTTTGCCCGCTTGAACCTGGTCATCAAGACCCTTTCTCAAGGTGGTGAAGAAGCTTGCAACATCCAGTCAGTGGAATCACTTTCACAAGCATTGCTATTCCACATCGCACAAGCCAGGGCCGGCAACGATGCTGTTGACCTGCTACGCGAGCGCTTCAATCTCGTTGAACTGGTACCTGACCGGGATGTCCTGATCCGTGCCCGCGGCTCCGTAACCGGCCAGAACCGCGAGTTATATGTCTCGCTCGGTGCAGCGGTCAGGGACGAGCTTTCACTGGTGAAAGACGCGCTGGATCTGGAACTGCGTACGGGTAAGGTTGAATCCGGCAGGCGTCAGCAAAGTAAAGAAGCACTGCTGAGATTAAAAGACACCCTGTTGATGATGGGCCTGGGCGATTCAGCCAAGTCCATAGACTCATTGATGCCGGCATTCAAGGAGAACGAAGACTCTGACAAGTCACCACCAAAGAACGGCAAGTCACGGGATTCGCTGTTGATGGGACTGGCAGAAAAGCTGATCCAGGTTGAATCGGTTCTCGAAGAGCAGATAGCAACACTCGGTGAACCGCTGCTGGAAGACGAGCAGCCGTCCAACATTGACCTGCCATTGCACGAACAACGTCGTATCCGTGCACACCTTCTGGATGAAACTGTGGTTAGTCTGCACATGGTGCAGGATGGCGTGAGGCGGCATTTTAGTGGTGATAGAGCTGCAGATTACTGTAGCCCGATGGAACATATCGCGGGCGCGATGCAACTGATCGGTGAAACCGAAACCGCGACATTGGCGACCAATTTACGTAATGCGCTTGATAACCTGCTGCGGACCGCCAATTCCGAATCCGCCGTTGCACCCGGCAAACTTGAAATCGTCACCGATGCGGTTGCAGCCTTTGAGCTCTACCTGGCGGGCTGTCGTGACCAGCAAAGCAACCGGCAGCGGTTTTTTGACATCATCAAAGAAAGATTGAGCCAACTACCGATTGGCGAAATGGAGGTAGTCGAATCTGCCACGCCTGAGGTCACGGAACAAGCAACACAAGCCAAACCTGAGGCCGCAACGGGTACTGAAACAGCAGCCGATGCCGGCCTGCCGCCATCGCTTGATAAGGAACTGCTGGAAGTATTCCTGGAAGAATACGAATCTGTTTCTGACATGCTGAATCTCCATATCCCCCGTTGGATAAGACACCAGGAAGACCAGGGTTTGATGACCACTATCCGCCGTGGTTTTCATACCCTGAAGGGCAGTGGTCGTATGGTCGGGGCGGATGAACTGGGTGATTTCTCCTGGCATATAGAAGATATGCTTAATAATTTACTGGATAGCAATATCGAGGCCATTGAAGACGTCGCCGTCATTGTCAGCCTGGCCGGTGCGGCCATGCCGGCCATGAAGCAACGCCTGCTGCAACAACCATCTGAATTAGACGTCGCAGCGATTCAGGCCATATGTGCACAGGCTGACATTATCTCAGCCGGCAACAAGCCTGACTGGGCCGGCCTGGGCAAAGTATTGCCGGCATCGCTGGGCCACCTGTTGCCTGGTGGTGTGGCCATCAGCACTGCCAAGCTGCCGCAAGAAGAGCCTGCAGCTGCAGAACTCACCCTGCAAGACCTGATACGCAAGGAACTGGCCGACAATCTGGCCATCCTCAAAGACCTGATGGAAGGCATTTCCAGAAACCGCAACCAGACGGCCAGCGATGACCAAATCCGTGCCATCCATACCATTGCCGGTGCTGTTGCACTGGAACCGCTGGGCCGGGAAGCTGATGTAGCCAAGGCACTTGAGGGCTTCCTGGAAGCACAGCAACTGAGCCACAAGACATTTACCGATACGGCAATGTGGACTGTCGCGACCAGTCTGGCCCATTTGCAAACCTGCCTGGCCGTACACGAAGGTGATACCGAAGCGGAATTGGCGGATGATGAAGAATCACAAATAGCACAATTGCTTGCCCTTACCGTCGAGTTTGAACTGTCACCGGAAGATCGGGCAGCGGCACTTGCTGTTGATGAAGAAACTGCTGAAGCCGAAGAACCCGTCGAACAAGAGACAAGCGCAGAAGAGACGTTGGCAGCGGACGATGCAAGTGAGGACGAGTCCGATCCGATCGATACCGAAATTCTTGGAATATTCCTGGAAGAAGCGGTCGAAGTACTGGAAAGCTGTGATTCCCTGCTCAATTCCTGGCGTGATAACTTACCGGACCTGGCCATTGTCGCCAACCTGCAGCGTGAAATCCATACCTTCAAGGGTGGCGCACGTATGTCAGGAGTTAACTCCATGGGCGACCTGAGTCATGCCATGGAGAGCTTGCTGGAGCGCATTGCCGGCCAGTTGTTGCCACCTTCTGTATCTGCCATTGAGGCACTTGAACAGGGCTGTGACCGCCTGAATGGGTGGGTGGAACAGGCAAGCCAGGGCTCCATTCCATCTGCCGGGGACGCACTGAGACTATTTGCACAACAGGTCGAGGCCCTGACGGCTGTACCGGTACAGCCGAGCGTCAGTACGGTTGAAGCCGATAAAATTGAAGCCATTCCGGAACCAGTCGAAGAACCCGTCCCGGATACAGGGCCGGATGATGAAGAAATTATTGTGCACGTCGATGAGAGTGTTACGGAGTCTGTCGACGAGACCGCTGAACAAACAGTCACAGCAGACGCGGCGAAACCGTCATCAATACCGGTAACCAGCACCCCGGTTAAGCAAGAAGCAACGGAAGAAACCAAGGGTGCGCAGCACATCCGCGTCAATGCGGATCTGCTCGATTCGCTGGTCAACTCTGCCGGTGAAATCAGTATCTTCCGTTCACAGCTTGAGCAGGAGATTGGCCAGCTGCGTGACAATCTGAAAGAATTTGATGAAACCGTTTCACGTTTGCGGGAACAATTCCGCAAACTTGAAATCGAGACCGAAACACAGATTCGCTCCAGGTATCAGCAAGAAGCCCCTGCAGGATCTGAAGAGTTTGATCCATTGGAACTGGACCGTTTTTCCGCCATGCAACAGCTGTCGAGAAGCCTGTCAGAATCAGTATCTGACCTGTTGAACCTGCAGGAGCTTCTGGATGAGGCCGCGCGTAAGTCCGAAACACTGCTGGTCAAACAATCAAGGGTTAGTACCGAGTTGCAGGAAGGGTTGATGAAAACCCGTATGGTGCATTTTGGCAGCATTGCCCCCCGTCTGCGCCGCATCGTTCGTACAGCCTCAAAAGAAACCAAAAAACATGCTCGTCTACAACTGCGGATGACTGGTGGCGGAGATCAACTGGACCGCAACGTTCTTGAACGAATCACCGCGCCACTTGAACACCTGCTGCGCAACTCGATCGCACATGGCATTGAACTGCCAAAAGTCCGGCGTAAACTCAAAAAGCCAAAAGAAGGTGAGATCAGTATCACTGTCTCTGCCGAGGCCACTGAATTTGTTGTACGTGTTGAAGACGATGGCGCAGGCCTTGACCTTAAGGCTATCCAGGCACGTGCAATCAAGTTAGGGCTAATCGACAAGAACAGCAAACCGCAACCACAGCAACTGAAGCAAATCATTCTGAATAGCGGCTTTTCAACATCAGAAACTGTTACCGGCCTGGCCGGGCGTGGTGTTGGCATGGACGTCGTCAACACAGAAATCAAACAGATTGGTGGTTCGATTGAAATCGAATCTGAAACCGGAAAAGGCAGCTGCTTTACGATCAGGATACCATTCACTCTGGCGGTCATGCAGGCCATCGGTGTTGTTGCCGGAGAACACAACTACCTGATTCCGCTCGCCAGTGTGGCAGGCGTTGCGCGCATGCTACCGGCCGATTACCAGAAACTGCTTAAGGGCAAATCACCGGTATATGATTTTGCCGGCGAGAAGTTCTCCGTACTGGAACTTGAGCCACTGTTGGGTGAAACCCCGACACCACTGGGTGACGATACGGTTTCCATCTTGATGATCAAGGCCGGTGAACAACGTGCAGCCTTCCGTGTGCCACAACTGCTGGGGCACAGGGAAATTGTGATCAAACCGGTTGGCCCGCAAATCAGCAGTGTTCCCGGTATTCTCGGTGGAACCGTCACAGGTGATGGCCAGGTCGTCATCATTATTGATTCAGGCCCGCTGATCAGGCAGGCATTGATGAGTGGCGCCCGGCCTGCCCCACCAATGGAAAGTGTCGATATCAGGCCCAAGAAGCCATTGGCCCTGGTGGTCGATGACTCCATTACAATGCGTAAAGTGACTTCCAGGGTACTGGAGAGTCATGAATTTGATGTCATTACCGCAAGGGACGGTGTAGACGCCACCGAGCAAATGCACGAGCGCATACCGGACCTGCTGTTACTGGATGTAGAAATGCCACGTATGGATGGCTATGAAGTAGCCGAATATGTGCGTGCCGATGCCAGGCTGAGGCATATTCCAATCGTAATGATTACCTCACGTGCGGGTCAGAAACATCGTGAGCGGGGTAAGAAAGCAGGCGCTAACGCTTATCTTTCCAAGCCTTATAAAGAGTCGGATTTGATTGCCGAAGTCGACAAACTACTGGGCAGAGAACTCTAGTTCTCAAAGTTAAGGAGCACTAAATCATGGCTGACAAAGAGATTCGCACCATTATGGCCGCCCTGACCGAAGGGCATGTACTGTTACCTTCAAGCGCCGTCGCTGAAGTAGCTGATTTTACCGAGCCCGAACCTTTCCAAAACAGCCCGGCCTGGTTACTGGGTGAGCTCGCCTGGCATGGCTGGCAGGTGCCGGTTATTGACTACCTGCGGTTGATAGATGAGCAGTCAAAAAATGCAGTGACAGGTAACGCACGAATTTTGATTATTAAAACCCTGGGTGAATCTACCCAGATGAATTATATCGGCCTGGTGATCCAGGGTTTGCCGAGGCTCAAAACGGTCACGCCAAAAACCCTGCTGGAGAAGAACAGCGAAAGTCTGCCTAAAGCACAATTCAGCAATGTCAGTATCGATGATTTGCCGGCGATGATACCGGAACTGGGCTATCTGACCGGCATCGTTGAGCAGGCCGCATATACCAATAACTAGAAATCCCCTGCTATCACCTGTAATACTGCCATCGCTGCAGGACCTGCTGACTCTGTCCTGAATACCCTCGGTCCCAATGACACGCTTGCTACTCCATTTGCCTTTACCTGGTCGAGTTCATGGGTACTGAAACCACCCTCCGGACCAACCAGGACAGAAACCGAACCAGCCGTTATTTTGCAATTGCTCAATTTATTTTCGGCTACAGGATCCAGTACCAATCGTTGCGTGTCATCTTCAAGCATTAACCAGTCCGCCAAAGTCAGTGGCTCCAAAACCTGTGGTATGACAGCACGGCCACTTTGTTCACAGGCCGAAGTTACCACACCCTGCCAGTGTGACAATCGTTTAATCCGGCGCTTGTCATCCAGCCTGACAGCAACCCTGCTGGTGAAAACCGGTTGTATGGAAAACACCCCCAGCTCAGCAGCTTTCTGCACGGTGTAATCCATACGCTCACCCCTGCTGATTGCCTGCACCAGCGTAATCTTCAATGGCGACTCAGTACCGGGATCTCGTTCTCCCGATAACCCGACGAGCACAGTGTTCCGGTCAATCTTGCGCACCTCTCCGGTGTAATCTTTACCATTGCCATTGAACAGCCTCACCGCGTCGCCGGCCGACAACCTCAGCACCCGTGTCAGGTAATGAGCAGCCTGGGCTGGCAGCACAACGGTATCACCAACCGTAAGCTCCTGAGATATGTAAATTCGGGACAAGCGCATGGGTGATCTCTTGGTGTTTGGCATAGTGCCGATTCTGGTATCATGGAGATTCACCGCCAGCCTTGCAAGCAGCACCGGATTACAAATAATTCTCCACTCAGCGGGGATTGAGCCAACATGAGCAGAATCGACCCGAAAGAGTTTCTCAGCGTAGCACTTGAAGCAGCCAGGGCCGCTCGCGAGCTGATTCTGTCCTACTACAATGGCGAATTCGATATTGAAATCAAATCTGATCAGACGCCAGTGACTGTGGCTGATCGCGGAGCAGAAAAAATTATTCGCGCTACCATTGGCCGGGCGTTCCCCGATCACGGTATATTTGGTGAGGAATACGGATCTGAGAACAAGGATACGGAGTTCCTGTGGCTGATCGACCCTATCGACGGCACCAAGAGCTTTGTCAAACGCTATGGCATGTTTTCTACCCAGATCGCCTTGATGCACAAAGGAGAGTTGATTCTGGGTGTATCCTGCGCTCCCGCCATGAATGAACTGGTTTGGGCGACACGCGGAAACGGTGCCTTTGACACTGACGGGCAATTACAAATAAGCAACATTAACGATATTGAGAAGGCCAGTATTTCAACCGGTAATATTCAAAGCCTGGCTGCCGGAAAACACTGGCCGGCACTGGGCCGTATATTGGCAAAGACCAATCGTACCCGTGGTTATGGCGATTACTATCATTACCACAGGCTGGCCGCTGGCCAATTGGATGCCGTCATTGAATCCGACGTCAATATTCTCGACATTGCCGCCTTGTATGTCATCGTTACTGAAGCCGGGGGAGTGTTCACCGATCTCGAAGGCGAGGCTCCCGACCTGGACACACGTTCTGTATTAGCTGCCACGCCACACTTGCATCGTCTTTTATCAACAGAGTTGAACGAGGAGTGATTCGCGGTGGCTAAACTCCCCATTATTCATAATATGCGTGAACAGGATCCTGGCAGCCGCTTCAAGGTTGAAAAACTGGATCTCGAATTCAGCAACGGCGAAAAGCGCACCTATGAACGCCTGCGCAGTCACGGTCTGGGGGCTGTCATCGTGGTGCCAATGATTGATGACGACAATGTGCTGCTGATCAGTGAGTATGCAGCCGGTATGCATCACTATGAACTTGGCCTGGTTAAAGGCCGGCTCGACGCGGGTGAAACCGTGCTGGAAGGTGCGGAAAGAGAACTCAAGGAAGAGGCCGGCTACGGCGCACACAATCTGCTTGAGCTCACCGAACTGAGCCTTGCGCCCGGCTACATGACTCACATCACACACGTGGTACTCGCCCGTGACCTTTATCCGGAAAAATTACAGGGTGATGAACCGGAAGAACTGGAGGTCATACCGTGGCCACTGGCTGATTTACACACACTCGTACAGAGACCGGATTGTACTGAAGGGCGCAGTATTGCGGCCCTTTACATCGCCCGTGATTACCTGCAGCAGGAAGCAAGATAATGTCTGATCAAATGTCAATTTCCGGGATGGAATCCACGCTTGAACGATTGGTGGATATCAGCCACCGCGCCGGTCATGCCATCATGGAATGGTATGACGGTGACATGGGCATTACTCAAAAAGCGGATGAGTCGCCACTGACGAAAGCCGATCTCGCCAGCCACGAACTGATCAACGCCGAGTTAACAAGGCTGTGGCCTGACATTCCCGTATTATCAGAAGAATCTGCCGATATCCCCTGGGAAACCCGTCGGACATGGCAACAATACTGGCTGGTGGACCCGCTGGATGGAACCAAGGAATTCATCAACCACAACGGCGAGTTCACAGTCAATATCGCCCTGATCCAGGACCACGAACCTGTGCTGGGCGTCGTGTATGTACCGGTTACCGGTGTCTGTTATTTTGGCGCACGGGGCTACGGTGCCTGGCGGCAGGAGGGGAATTCGTCAGCGACCGTCATTGAAGTAAGACAGCCTGCAACAGAACCGGCGGTAATCGTTGGTAGCCGTTCTCACGCCAACCCTGAGCTCGCTGGCCAGCTGAACCAACTCGGGCCCCACGAGCTTGTCAGTATGGGTAGCTCATTGAAGTTTTGCCTGGTTGCAGAAGGTCAGGCAGATTTTTACCCGCGCACAGGCCCGACCAGTGAGTGGGATACGGCAGCGGCGCAAGCCGTGGTCGAAGCCGCTGGTGGCCAGGTGGTGAAAATCGATGGCAGCCCAGTGGCCTACAACACCAAAGACATCTACCTGAACCCGTTTTTCTTTGTCTTTGGAGACCCCTCAAGAGAATGGCTATGGCCGTTTCAGGACGCGGTTTAATCCACTAAATCCGGTCAGATCATACATTTAGCATGCTTCTTATAAGGTCTTTATTAGCTTGACGTAACGGGTTTCAAGGAGTATAAAATGCACAACCCTCCTGTGGGGCTTGCCAAAAATCACAACAATTGATAAAAATCATAAAAATTGCAGGATCATAAGCGGCTTCGGCCGCTTTTTTTCGCTATCAGGATCTGTTAACTCTTGAATCACTTCGACATCCCAAAATGGCAACAGGTTGCTGTACCTGCAATAGCTCTTGCGCTGCTCATATTTTATGTTGGCAAATATTTTGTTGCTGACGAGTTGATTTATGCAAATTATCAGGTAGATGCACTGCAGGCAGACCTGCAATCCTCCCTGGAACAGCTGGCTATTGAAAAAACACGCAGGACGAACGCCGAACGTGAAGCGGATGTTGTGCGCCGTGCCAACGCCTTGCTGCGGGACTCTGAACGACAACGTCAGGATGAAATTGCCAGTTTACGGGCTGACCTGGCTTTTTACCGGCGTCTTGGTGGCGCCAATGGTTCACAGGCTGCATTAGCTGTCCACCACATGGAATTGCAGGCTACCCGCTCACCACGGGTGTATCTGCTGGTTTTTACGCTGACACAAAACCTGCGCTGGGCATCCAGTATTGCCGGGCGGATTCAACTGGGTGTGGATGGCATACAAGCTGGAGTTGCAAAGCATCTGGATAGCAAGCAACTATTAGCGGAATCGGCGGAGCCCTTAACGTTCCAATTCAAGTATTTTCAGCAATTTGAACGCCTGATCACCCTGCCCGAAGGTTTCGAGGCCAACCGGGTGACGATTCGTCTCAGATCAGGCAGCCTCGGCAGTGCTGTAGAGCAGACCATGCAATGGCAGGATATGTTCTCTCAAACAGTAACCAAAGCTCCTTCAACAGACGCCAACAACGATTGAAAAAGCGTGTCTGAACCGCCATAGTTAACCTTACAGACTCAAGTCGAGACCTCAATGCAAAACGAAATGCCCACAGACGCGATCAAGTTTACCGATTCTGCCGCCAGGAAGGTCATGGAACTGATCATGGAAGAGCACAACCCTGAACTCAAATTGCGAGTCTACATCTCGGGAGGAGGTTGCTCAGGCTTTCAATACGGCTTCAGCTTTGATGAAGAAAGTGGTGAAGATGATATTGCCATCCGCAATGAAGGTGTGACGCTGCTGGTTGACCCGATGAGCTTTCAATACCTGATTGGAGCGGAAGTGGATTACACGGAAAACCTGCAGGGCGCACAGTTTGTAATCCGAAACCCCAATGCTGCCACCACCTGTGGTTGTGGTTCTTCCTTCTCGATCTAGACAAATATAGAGCACCCGGCATGGATCACCTGGCACGATCAAGACTGAATCAGTTCACCGCTGTGCGCCTGGACCGCGATGTTGAGCAGCGCGATAATGCGAACTGGGTAACAGAATCTCTGACCAAGCCTGGCACACGTTTTGTGCCATTGTGGCGTAGCCGTAGCCTGCTGGAACGCAGCAATGACGGTACCATCGCCATTTATCTGTCCCCCGCAGAACTCTCTGAACCTGACCGCATTCAGCCACCCACCCTGCTGGGTAATGATGGCGTACGTGATTATTTCGCAGTTTCGGTGACCGATGCCCAGAAAGATGATATTCACGAGCGTTATCCGGATGCACGTTTTGCTGACCTGCGCAGGGCATCGATCAATATGGCGGCGAAGCACGCCGGTATCCTTGCCTACGCCAAGGCCCTGCATTACTGGCAACACCGCCATGCATTCTGTGGTGTATGCGGCAGCCCGAATCTTTTACGTTCAGCCGGTCACCGCATGGCCTGTAGTAACGAAGAATGTGCCCGTGAAACCTTTCCGCGTATCGACCCGGCCATTATCGTGCTGGTCACCCATAAGGATGCCTGCCTGCTGGGGCACAACGCCAACTGGCCACCAAAGATATTCTCAACGCTTGCCGGGTTTGTTGAACCGGGTGAGAGCCTCGAAGATGCCGTGGTTCGCGAGGTCTACGAGGAAGCGCAGGTACGCTTGTCTGACATTCGTTACGTATCTTCCCAACCCTGGCCATTTCCGGCATCCGCAATGTGTGGATTCTATGCTGAGGCCATTGATCGCACCTCTGGTGTCAGCGAGGAAGTCATTGAAACACGCTGGTTTACCGTGGAAACACTAACCCGGGCCGTGCTGGACAATGAAGTTCGTTTGTCACCCCCGGTTTCTATTGCATTCAGACTGCTGGCCGACTGGTTTCAGAAAAACGGTGGTGGTGATCTTGAAGCGTTGGTGAACCAACAGCCACGGTAAAGAAATCAGGCTCAAGAGCCTGTTAGAATAGGGACACAATTAAAGGCACATATCAATGACCATTATCTCCATTCTGATTGCATTTGCATTGTGTCATTTTGTGCGGGAGTTGCGGCATCTGCGCCGCTTTGAGTGGGTAACATCGTTTACAAAACACTGTAACGATATGCTCAAGAATGTCCCCGGCTGGTCCGGCCCTGTCGGCTTCCTTGTGATACTCGGCCTGCCACTACTGGCAGCGTACCTGGTCAACAGCCTGTTGTTTTCTGCCCTTGGGCAAATCGGTACGTTCCTGTTTGCCATTGCCATGTTGATCTACACTTTCGGGCCCCGCGATCTTGATATAGATGTCCGCAGGGTTATCCAGGCCGAAGATGATGAAGCCCAAACCGAAGCACTCGAATCATTTCTGGGAGGCCCCGTACCGGCAGACAAAAAAGCCTGTCAGGCTGCCGCTATTGATGCCGTTTTCAGTAAAGCACTGACACGCTGGTTCGGTATTGTGTTCTGGTTTGCAGTGCTTGGTATCTATGGTGCATTGCTGTACCGACTGGCCAACTGGCTGATTGACGGTGATTTCGGGCTCCACGATGAGCAAAAAAACCTGGTAGCACGCCTGACCAGGCTGCTGGACTGGCCGGTTGCACAGCTAATGACATTATCACTGGCCATTGCCACCGATTTTGATTCGGTCTACCGAGCCTGGAAAAAGTATCACGATCAGCGGGGTCACAGCTTGTTCGAAGGCAATAACCAGTTCATGCTGACCAGTGCACGCACCATCGTGATGACCGGTCACGCTGAGAATGATGGCTATGCAGACCAGTTAAAGGGCCCAATGGCATCGGTGAAGCTGTCAATGGACCTGGTTTGGCGCTCACTGGGCGTTTGGGCCACGGTGCTGGCCATACTGTTACTGGTGAATGTGATCGCATGAGCGGGCCCGCTGCCCGCCATTTTCCCACCACTGCCATCATGAAATTTATTGCCGGCCTGGTTTTTTCGGCTACCTGCCTTGCCGCTGGTGCCACTATCGATTTGCCACAGGCCAGCGGCGAGACCCTCAGCCTGCCCGCACCAGCCACAAATATCATCACGCTGGCCCCCAACCTGGCCGAACTGGTATTTGCAGCCGGTGCCGGAGATCAACTGCAAGCAGTTGTTGAGTACAGTGATTTCCCAGCAGCTGTATTACAAATCCCCCGAATTGGTGATGCGTTCCGGATAGACCTTGAACGCATCATCCAGTTACAACCCGATCTGGTGATCGCCTGGAAGACAGGCAATCCGCAGGCCGCGCTGCAAAAACTGGAACAACTCGGTATTAGCGTCTGGCAAATAGAGATAACGCGCCCCGGGGAAATTGCCGATGCGGTTGAGAACATTTCCCTTGCTGCAGGCACCCAGGCTCATGGCCAGCCTGTTGCACAGGACTTGCGTAATAAATTAGCCAGGCTGGTGCAACAGAATAAAGACAAACCACCGGTCACGTTTTTTTACCAGATCGCGGCCCGTCCACTGTATACCGTCAACGGCCAGCACATCATCAGCCGCAGCCTGGAAATTTGTGGGGGTCAGAACGTATTCACTGACCTGCAAACGCTGGCACCGCAGGTCAGCCGTGAGTCCATCATCCTGGCAAACCCACAGGTCATGTTTGCACCGGAAATTTCCGGTGAACCGCCCGCATTGAATCACTGGAATGAATGGCCCCGCTTGCAAGCAGTGCAAAACAGCGCAATGCTGTACCTGCCCGCCGATGACATCAGCCGTGCGGCACCTCGATTACTGGATAGCATAGAGTTGGCCTGTCAGCTTCTTGATGAAGTACGAAGGCAGAGCCCTTAAAACCTGGAATAATAATGAACTCAACCCTCATCTCATCTCCGGCCGGCGTCATGACAGCATTGATAGCAGTCGTCGCCTTCTGGTTCTGGCTGGAACGCAGCACCCGCTGGAAGATATTTGAATTCCTGCCACCGCTGGTGTTCATATACGCATCGCCGGTCCTGCTATCCAATTTTGGGATAATACCCTTTCACAATGCTGCCTATGACTTCCTCAGGCAATATGGTTTGCCCATTTTTATCGTGCTGATGCTTATAAAAGTGGACGTACTGGGTGCAATCCGCATCATGGGCAAGGGTGTGTTTGTTATGCTGCTGGGAAGTGTCGGTGTTGTTGTCGGCGGCGTGGCAGCATACAAGCTTGGGCAAACACTGACCTTTGGTGATGCCTTCCCACTGGCACCGGATAGCTGGCGGGCATTTGGTACGCTGGCAGGTAGCTGGATTGGCGGCACGGGTAATATGACAGCCGCACACGCCGGACTCGAAGGCACAGCCGATCACATGACCATGGCCGCTGCTGCAGACCAGATGGTATATCTCGTCTGGCTGCCGATATTGCTCGGCTCCAAGGCATTTGCCGACCGCTTCAACCGCTTGATGAAAGTACCCGAAGATCGCATCGAACTCATGGAACAGGCGGCCAGTAGATTTGAAACCCGTGAGGAAGACCCGAGCATGACCGGCTTCCTGTACCTGGGTTTACTGGCCGTTGGTTTTACCGCCATCGCAATTGGGGTTTCCGAAATTCTGCCACCGGTGGTCATTTCCGGAGCAACAGTCATCACTGCAGGCACGTGGCTGATCCTGCTGGTTACCACCTTCGCCTTGATCGCCTCGGTAACACCTGCCCGCAAACTGCCGGCCGCCCAGCCCATTGCAATGGCTATCATCTACGTCTACGTGGCAAGAGTGGGGGCCACCATGGATCTGAGCGTGGTGGACTGGAATGAAATGACCGGCTTCATTGCCATGGCCTACGTCTGGATTAGCATACACGCCGCGTTCATCCTGGCCGGTGCCTGGCTGTTCCGCGTGGACGTGCATACCGTGGCCATCGCTTCTGCCGCCAATATCGGTGGTGCAGCTTCTGCTCCCATCGTCGCCGCGCATCACCGTGAAACACTGGTGCCAGCATCCATCCTGATGGCCCTGATCGGCTACGCGCTGGGTAATTACCTGGCAATTCTGACCGGGCGGATCGGGCAATTGCTCGCTGGCTAGTTAGTGGCATCCCTGCGTAAACGTACTGCCGAACTACTTGAGGCACACCACGGTGCAGGTGGCTGGGGCCATGTGGTCGATGCCTTTCTCATTTTTCTCATCCTGGCCAATGTGGTTGTCATCATCCTGTCAACCCTGCCCAACCTTGATTCACAGTACCGGCAGGCATTTACTTACTTTGAATTCTTCAGCGTGGCGGTGTTCAGCATTGAATACCTGCTACGCCTATGGTCATGCGTAGATGGTTCTGATGGCGAAAAACAAAGCAGATTGCACTGGGTGTTTTCACCACTGGGGCTGATCGACCTGGTAGCCATACTGCCTTTTTATATTTTCCTGTTCGTGCCCGACAGTGAAATGTCACTGCTGATGCTGAGGTTATTCAGAGGCATAAGGCTGCTTCGAATATTCAAACTGGCACGCTATTCTTCAGCACTGGACATCCTATTCTCAGTAATGAAAAAAGAAGGACGTGTTCTGGCCGTCACCACTTCTATCCTGCTGACCGTCCTGATACTGGCTTCCTGGGGTATATATGCACTGGAACGCAACGTTCAACCCGATCAATTCAGTAGTATTCCAGCCGCCATGTGGTGGGCTGTGGTCACACTGACCACGGTGGGTTATGGCGATGTGGTGCCTTTAACAAACGGTGGGAAAGTGTTTGCCGGGCTGATATCACTGATCGGCATAGGCATGATGGCCTTACCTGCAGGCATCCTGGCATCGGGCTTTTCCCGTGAAGTGCATCGCCGCACAAAAACCTTTTCCCGAGCGGTTGAAATGGCCTTCGCAGATGGCAAACTCAGCGAACACGAGGCCCTGGGACTGGAAGTGCTGCGTGAAGAACTGGGGCTTTCGGAGGATGAGGCCCTCGATGCAGAGTTGGATGCCCGGCGCGAAAAATTGAGGCACAAAATCTGTCCACATTGCGGCGAAGACCTTTGAAAGAAAATATTTTACAGCAACGCATCACCCTGGTCGGCCTGGTCGCCATCATGGCGGTTTCCACCGACCTGTACCTGCCGGGCATCCCCCAACTAATCGAAAATCTTGGAGCAAGCGTCAGCCAGGGACAACTGACCCTGAGTGTTTTTTTGATGGGTTTCGCCGTCGGCCAACTATTTTATGGCGGTGTTTCAGACCGGCATGGCCGTAAACCAGTGCTCTACCTTGGTCTGATAATCTACCTGGCCGGTACGGTTATCTGTATTTTTGCCCCGGACATCAATACGCTGATTGGCGCACGCTTCGTACAGGGCCTCGGTGGCGCCAGCGCACCCGTATTGGCGCGCGCCATGGTCTCTGACAGCCATAGCAGGGTAGAAGCTGCGAAGGTCATGGCATCCATCGCCGGTGCAATGGCACTGATTCCTGCAATTGCGCCGGTCATTGGCAGCTGGTTGTTGTACGTTTTTGAGTGGCGGGCACACTTTGTGGTACTGCTGTTACTGGGTCTGCTGACATTAGCGGGCGCAACCCGGCTACAGGAAACTCTGAAAACACTCAGCACCGAGCCTTTCAAGCTGAGCGGCATCATAAGCCAGTTTCCTCTTTGCCTTGGTAATTCCAGCTTTACGGGCTATGCCCTGTGCGGCGGTGCGGCCTATGCAGCAATGTTTTGCTATATCTCCACTTCCTCATTCCTCATCATTGGCATGTTGGGGCTGGCCCCGGAACTCTTCGGTTACACATTCATGGTAGTCGTATTCGGTTATATAACCGGTGCTATGGCCAGCTCGCGACTGGTTGGACGTCGTGGTGTCATATGGGTGCTCGCTCTTGGGCAGTTGGTTGGTATGATGGCAGCAGGCCTGCTATTAATTCTGGCAATATTTGAAATCAACCGGCTTGTACCCATGCTGGTTGCGTTTTACATGATATTTGTAGCCGGTGGATTAAGCCTGGCCATCAGTCAGATGGGCGCCATCGCGGAACTCCCCGAAGCTGCCGGTAAGGCTTCATCCGTGTTCGGCTTTTTGCAAATTACTTTTGCTTCATTGCTGGGTTTCCTGGTGGGGCAATTTTATAACGATACCCTGGTACCAACGGCCATCGGGGTTCTGCTGGCCGTGTTATTGTCAGCAACCGGTTATAGGATAATCCGTAAAAATTATGTCCCGGATGATGAACGGACATAGTGTACTGCATCACAAGGTGAGTAAATGAGCGCAGAAGCAGGATCATATTTTTCAAATCAGCATACTGTCATCACCGGTGGTGCAAGCGGTATTGGCGAAGCCATCGCAGAACGACTGGCTGAAACCGGTATGCGCATCACGCTGATGGGTCGCAATCCCGAACGCTTGTCCACCACGACTGGCCGGCTTGGGGTGGCATCACAACAGGTTGATATCACCGACCCGGACAGTGTCCGGCAAGGATTCTCTGCAGCGGTGCAAGCCAATGGCCCGGTCAGCATACTGGTCAACAATGCCGGCTCTGCCGAATCAAGCCCGTTTAACAAAATGGATGATGAAATGTGGGACAGAATGCTGGCAGTCAACCTGACCGGTACTTATCTGTGTACAAAAGCGGTAGTCGATGCAATGTCGAAAGCCGGCTTTGGCAGAATCATCAATATTGCCAGCACTGCTTCACAAAAAGGTTATGCCTACGTTTCAGCGTATTGTGCAGCCAAGCATGGCGTGTTGGGCCTGACCCGCGCATTGGCCCTGGAAATGGCCCGTAAAGGTGTCACGGTAAACGCAGTTTGCCCCGGTTTCACGGATACGGACCTGGTTGCCCGATCATTGGACACGATTGTTGAAAGCACGGGAATGTCACGCGAGCAGGCGCTGGCTGAGCTGGTAAAGAACAACCCACAGGGTCGATTGATAAAGCCGCAGGAAGTCGCAGAAACCGTCGTTTGGTTATGTGGTGAAAACTCCGCTTCCATTACCGGGCAAGCCATTGCCGTTGCTGGTGGTGAAATATAGTAGGGTGGACATTCATGTCCACCATGACGAGGCTTGAATTACAGGAAATCGGTAAAACCGTTTAATTACCGTTTTCTGTTAACCGGACAGTGGTCCGGTGGGCATGAATGCCCACCCTACGATGTCCTCTTTTATGTCGACATGGGATTATCATGCCGTGCGCTAGTATTGGATGCGGATCGAAAACTCGTTACATTTCAATTTCTCACTGAATTGATTTATGCTTAAACTAATATTGACCAGGGTTTAGCTTATGTTACAGAAACTGATTTTTCTTAGCTGGATTGTGCTGCTGCCAATGGCAGGTCACACCGAAGTCAAACCAGAAAGCCTGCCACAAACTCTTGTCCTGCCGGCAGAACCCAATCCCCACTGGGTGTGGGTCAATGACATTGTTTTTCATCATATGGCAGACGGTAAGGCCTACCTGGTTGATGGCGACACGGGCCGCTTCCTTGGGATGCTGAGTACCGGCGTGGGGTTTGTGGGTGTTGTTTTGCCCTCAGACTATTCGCAAATATATTCTCCGGAAACCTACTTTTCACGTGGTGTCCGTGGTGAACGAACGGATGTCATCACGTTCTACGACCCGCAAAAGCTTGAGCCCACCGGCGAAGTCATCATCCCACCCAAACGCTTTGCCGCGATGCCCACCAACAACTACTCCACCATGTTGGATGGCGATCGTTTTCTGGCGGTATACAATTTTACGCCGGCTCAATCGGTCAGCATTATCGATGTGAAAGAACGTCGTTTTGTAGCCGAAATAGAAACGGCGGGCTGCGCATTGGTCATGCCATCCGGCGAGCGGTCTTTCATGATGCTGTGTGGCAATGGCGGCCTGATGACAGTTACCCTGAACGACAAGGGTGAACTGGCAGATAAACAGCGCATCAAACCGTTCTTTGACCCGCAAACCGACCCCGTGACTGAAAAAGCAGTGCGCTGGGGCGATACATGGATCTTCGTTTCCTTCAAGGGTGATGTCTACCCGGTCGATGTATCCGGTGATCAGCCGGTTCCGGGTAAACGCTGGTCCTTATTCAGCGATAGCGAACGTGAAGCAGAATGGAAGCCCGGCGGTATTCAACACCTGGCTGTACATGAATCCAGCGGCAGCCTGTATGCATTGGTGCACCAGGGAGAGCATGACACGCATAAAGAGCCGGGACAGGATGTTTGGGTTTATGACCTGGCAGCACAGAAACAGGTTCGCAAGATAAAACTGGATAAATTGTCAACATCGATACAGGTCAGTAAAGATGATGCGCCATTGATGTTCTCAATATTTATCGGTAACCCGGTACTGGATATCTACGAGGCTTCCAGCGGCAAGCTGTTACGCAGTGTCGAGGAAATCGGATTTACCCCTACTATCATGCAGACACCCTGAATATTTAAAATGGATCCGGTTATCACAATCATTGTCAGCATCTGTATGTCCCTGATGTTCGGGATTGCAGCCGTGCATAAACTCAAAGCGGTTGCAGTTTTCAGGGCGACCATGGATGAGTATCAGCTGGTTCCACGCATGCTGTCAGGCGTTTTTGCAGTCCTGCTGATCATGGCAGAATTGCTGGCGGCCATACTGGTACTGGTCCCGGCTGTGCGGACCACCGGCTTTATGATCATGGCGAGCCTGCTTTTAATTTATACGGCCGGCATCGGTATTAACCTGCTGCGTGGCAGACGTGATATCGACTGTGGTTGCAGCGGCCCGGCATCGCGTCATGAGTTATCAGGATGGCTGGTACTACGCAACCTGGTATTGCTCAGCCTGGTATTGCTTGCTGCCAATCCGCTGACCCAAAGGCCAATGAACTGGCTGGATGTCGTGGTGGTCCTGTTTAGCGTGATGGTAGCGAGTGGCCTGTATA